>Ga0070686_100001972_pt1 | contig 11393 bp, 9 predicted proteins | sample KBSS23LmetaG_FD_65654 | JGI IMG/M metagenome (GOLD analysis project Ga0070686, IMG submission 65654) | Switchgrass rhizosphere microbial communities from Kellogg Biological Station, Michigan, USA - KBS S2-3L metaG | ecosystem: Host-associated > Plants > Roots > Rhizosphere ...
CTGCTGATTGCAATGAGTTCCCGTGCTTCTTCACCGGTCAGAATCTCCTCTGCCACAGGGTCGACCTCCACACGAATCCGTAACTCACTCACCCGCTCAAATGTCTCGGCAAGGACTTGTAACTCGGAAACCAGTCTAAAAGGATCTACGCAGTCTGTTTCTACACTCAGAATCATGCGCCGGATGTCTTGGATGAGCGTGTGGATCTGGTCGGTGGCCTGATCGCCTATGCGCGGCTTAGCCTGTGACGTTCCCCGGCGCAATTCATGGGATTGCGAAAGGCTCAACCCGATGGCATAGAGCGCTTGCAGCACGGTGTCGTGTAACTCCCGTCCGATGCGGCGGCGATCGTGCAGCAGGGCACTCAATCTTCGCTCGGATGCCGTGAGGGCCGCGGTAAGGTTGTTTTCGGCCTGTGCACGCAGCAGGCAAGAAATAGCCTCGGCTGTGTCCGTGGGAATTCCTTTTGCGCGCGATACAGGCTGCTGCGTCGGTTGGCCGGAAGCATTTCTAAACCCATTGATAATCTGGAACTTCTGTCGGTCCTTCATTAGCGAGCACACCCTTTCCCTCTTCGACCGAGGAACGTCTTCGTAGTCTTCCCCCCCACGGACTCCTCTGGTTGAGAGAACATTACTAATACGCGCCTACCATGTATTTCGTCACCTGGCTGAACCGCCAGGTGACGAAATACGTAGATTATGAAAAACCTATCGCCCAGTGAAATGGTGCGAACTTGTTGTTTTCTTGAAAGGAGACAGTCGATGCCTAGCGTGAAAGATATCGAGTTCAGTGAAAATGGCTTCGTCGTGAAAACATTACACGGCGAGCAGCTCACCCAATCTTATCGACTTCGGCACAAAGTATTTGCCGAATCACTGAAATGGGTTCCTGAGACGGATGACGGACAGGAGATGGATCTATACGATCTGTGGGGAGTAACCGTTGGCTTGGTTAGAGATGATGGAGCCGTGGTTGGGATGGCTCGACTCCTTCCCTCTTCCGGGCAATTCATGCTCGAAAAGGAATTCGGCGCCTTGCTCCCGTCAGGCTACCAAATCAGAAAAACTTCAGATACTGCCGAGATCACCAGGCTTGCGATTGATCCTGAAATCCGAGATAAAGGACTTTCATATAGGATGATGCTGGCGCTGTTGAAAGGCGTCTATCAATGGGCAGTGGAGAACGACATTCGGTACTACTATCTTGAGGTCGAGCACCGGTTCTTTCGAACGCTTCGAGCACTCGGCTTTCCTTGTGAAATGATCGGAGAGCCGGTCGTGCTTCCTCCAGCTGGAGCCAGTTCTGTGGCAGCGCTGTACGATATGGTTCGGTTCGACGAAGAGAACGCGATAAAGAAACCACAGTTACTGGACTGGATCTCCTCTATTGAGACGCTGGAGGGCGAGATGATTAACGGTCGGACTTCTACGTATTCGAACTGCGAGCAGCTGGCGTTAGTGAATACAGAAGCGTAATGGGATGCGGGGTGAACGTCGTTCCAGGGGCAGCCTGTTGTCCTCTTGTGAGGAACTCACGGAAGCCGATTGTCATTACACCACATTGGGCAGACCATGTTCGATGGCGGTCGCAACTGCATGGGATCGCGACGTGACGTCCAGCTTCGAGAAGATGCTTTCTACGTGGAATCGTATGGTTCGTTCGGTCACGCCTATGATTTTGGCGATTTCCCAGTTTGTCTTGCCGTTTTTTACCCAATTTAAGATCGTCATCTCACGGAGCGTGAGCTCCCTGACGCAGGGAGCTACCGCCTGTGAATTCTTCGGGGCCGTGCGTAAAAGGGCAAGATGGACGTGGTATCCAAAGTACTCGACCAGGGGCACATAACGTTTTGCGTCAACGCGTTCAGCAGAGGCAAATGAGCAAAAGGTTGCGACTCCACATGCAGGATCCGCTGATCCTGTTGTGATCCCATCCCCTAGACCGAACTCCTTCGCTGCTGCCATAAACTCGCGCTGTTTGTCCGAGTTTGTGGCCTTATAGGTGGTTTCCCAATGTTGCGTCCCTGGTTCCTGTAAGGCCGTCTGGAAAACTGGGTCGACTTCAAAATAGCCCTTCTGCCAATACAGGCGAAGCCATTCTTCCGGATAACTGACATTGAGTACATTGGTAAAGCCTTCAAACGCGCCCGTACGGCTGAGTTTTGCGAGTCCACCAATCACCCGGGAAAAAGGAAACAGGGCTTGAAACCGCCCGAGCACATCTTTGACATCTTCGGCAGTTTCCGATTGCGCCGTAAAGTGCAGTACTTCGATGAAGGCTTCACACTCGGTTTTCGTTAATTGCGTAAATAGGTCTTTGGGGAAGGGGCGCTTCTCTTTAAGGTGTGCCATAAGCGGCCTCCAGTATATAGGGCAAGGCGGATGGAGCCTACCATAATTCAAGGCAGCATAGCGATATGGGATTTTGGCCCTAGCTAGATCCTCCTCAATCGGCTATATCGTGAGGCGCAGTCAAGCTGTTTCATGTCAATGATACTGCGTAATCTTGAATTTGTCAGCTAACATGGACCTTCTGTGAGGATTCTGGAGTGAATCGACGATGCCTCCTGGCTCTGGGACTCGTATGCATACTATGTCCGTCGCTTGGACATGCCCAAGCACTTCGGTTCCAGCCCCAGGGAGCGGCGGCGACTGGACAGGGGAATGCCTTTATCGCACAGGCCGATGATGCGTCTGCCATTCACTACAACCCGGCCGGACTAAGCCAGGTGAATGGAGTCCAAGTCGTCACCGGAACCAACCTGGTAGGCGGGTCCATCAAGTTCAATAGCCCGACCGGGACAGACAGTCGAGGGGACTTTGGAGGAAGCGTGGCGTTTCCCCCGCCAAGCTATTCCTACGTGAGTGCGAACCTAGGATATCTCGGATTGAACCGCCTATCGAATGTGACCGTCGGTCTCGGCCTCACTTCGCCATTCGGGTTGAACACCCGCTATCCCGTGGATGGCCCCTTCAATACAGTCGTCACCTCTGCAGCCCTTCCACTCCTCGATATTAAGCCGACGATAGCCTATAAGTTCAATGATCAGTTGGCTATCGGGGTGAACGCAGACATCTATACCTTCGCAAGCTTTCTTGGGCAGGGGCATGCGGAACAGCGGCAAGTGGGCAGCGGAGCGCTTGCCGGTGCCTCTCTCGAATTCAACGGCAACGGAACAGGGGCCGGCGCAGCCTTCAGCTTACTGTACACACCACTGAGAAACAGCGATGGCAAACCGATCGCCTCCGTTGGACTGGTCTATCGCACCCAGGCAGTGCTGCCGTTAAGTGGTTCATTTTTAGTTAATGGGGCGAAGGTTGCCGATGCATCCACCAATCTTGTTCTTCCGCAAATTTTTGCTGGGGGCATCGCAATTTGGCCAGTTCGTACGAGCGAGCGGGAATGGAAACTGGAACTCGACGTGGAATATGTCGAGTGGAAATCGAATCGTAACCTGGACATCCAGCTTTCCTCCGGCGTGGTCGTCCCGCAACCACAACAATGGAAGACAGTGCCGGTTGTGGCGATCGGCACCGAATACAAATGGCTTGATCCCGAATGGTTACCTCATTGGGATGTGGCAGTCCGATCGGGGTACACACATACCGAAAATCCCGTTCCCGACTTGACGTTCAACCCGGGTATTATTTCTTTATCTTCCAATACGTTATCCCTTGGAGCGGGATTCTTGTGTAAGGGCCAGGGCCGGTTTCTAGGAGTGGTGTCTTGCGGAGGAGCATCCGCGCTCTGGACGAAAGCAATTGGACTGGATGCGGCATTTCAGGAATGGTTCTATGAGCCGCGGACGGTTACCGGTAATCGCGCCCCCACCGTCGATGGGACATACCATGCCTATGTCCATTTGGGGACCGTGAGCTTGAAGTTCCTGTTTTAGCAGGATGCCGAAAAAATCCGCCACCTCGTCTTGTTTATTTGGTTGAACCAGGCCAACGAAATAAACGAAACAAACCAGATGAACCAGACAAACCTCACAGATGACCGAGTTCAACTACGAGACGGGGTAGTTTTCGAGAGAGCCTTCCGCATCTCCGCAATAGTCTTCGCATCAAGGCCGGCCGCCATCAATTCATGATCTGTGGCGGCCGCGATGTTCCCCAAGCTGCCATGCTGTTTGAGCAGGCGGGCCCGTTTGATCTCGCCGATACCGATGATCTGATCGAGCGGAGAGGCCGTAAGGGCTTTGCCACGCAGCTTGCGATGGAAGGTGACGGCAAATCGATGGGCCTCGTCGCGAATGCGTTGCACGAGATGGGTGGCCGGGGAATTCGCGCGAAGCACAACGGGATTTTTTCGACCGGGCAGAAAAATCCGCTCATCCTTCTCGCCGCGTGCTTTGGCCAGTCCAATAATTGCCAGGTTCTGATGGCCGACCTGTCTTAGCCCCTCCATGGCTGCGGCGAGCTGGCCTAAGCCTCCGTCGATGAGGATGAGGTCCGGGCGCGCGAGATCTTCGCTATCTCCATATCGCCGCGTCACGACTTCCTGCATGCTGGCGAAATCGTTGGCGCCGGTCACGGTTTGGATTTTGAACCGGCGGTAGTCGGATTTCTTCATCTGGCCGTCTTCCCATACGACCATGGACGCGACGGACTGGTTTCCCATGGTGTTCGAGATGTCGAACCCTTCGATACGCCGAGGTGCGATGTCCAATCGTACAAGCCGCTTGAGTTCTTCAACGGCCTGTCGTCCGATTTCTTCGTCTCGCAGGTGATTGGCGACGGCAGCGCCGGCGTTCTCTTCCGCCAGAAGAAGCAATTGGTGCTTGACGCCCCGCTCGGGCGCTACGACGCGGACTGCGTTCCCACGCTTGCCTGAGAGCCACTCTTCGATGACCGTGAAGTCGTCGAGGTCGGTGGGAATGAGCAGCTCCTTGGGCGGCTGACCGTCTTTGTTGTAGAACTGCTCGATGGCGGATCGAACGAGTTCCTCGTCGCCGGCATCAGCAGAATGAGGCCAAAAGAAGTCTTTGCGTCCGATCAAGAGCCCGCCGCGCACGAAGAGGATTTGGAGATCGACTGCCGAGCCTTGCCGCGCCAGGCCGATCACGTCTTGATCGGTCGTCGTCGTTTGGGTAATGCGCTGTTTTTCAAGCGTGCGTTCGATGTTGAAGAGCCGATCGCGCAAGCGCACTGCCTCCTCGTATTCCTCACGCTCTGCCGCAGCTTCCATCTGAGCGCGTAAGTCGTCCAACAATTCATGGTCGCGCCCTTCGAGAAACTGGCGCACCTGTTCGACGATGTGGCGGTAGTCCTCTTTCGATTGATTGCCGGTGCAGGGCGCCATGCACCGTTTGATCTCGAATTCGATACAAGCTCGCTCCGCCTTGCCATTGATCTCAATGGTGCAGGTGGCCAAGGGGAAGGTTTTCTTGATGACTTTCAATGTCTCTCGTAACGCGCCGGCAGGCGTGTAGGGACCATAGTAGAGTGCGCCGTCTTGTTGCACGCGGCGAACGATAGAGAGGCGAGGGAAGTCTTCTTTGATCGGTAAGCGAAGATAGGGGTATTGCTTGTCGTCCCGTAAGACCACATTGAACCGGGGCCGATGCTGCTTGATCAAATTGCTTTCGAGGATGAGCGCTTCGAGTTCTGAGCGGGTCACGATCGTTTCGAGGTCTGCGATGTGACTGACCAGGACGGTGTGTTTCGGAGAGTGGTCGGTTCCTTTTTGAAAGTAGGACCGCACGCGGTTGGACAGGACTGCAGCCTTCCCGATATAGAGCAAATCGCCCTGCTCGTCCCTGAACAGATAGACGCCGGGCTGATCAGGCAGGTGGTCGAGTTTAGATTGAAATTCTGCAGAAGTAGCCATCCGCGGTCAGCCTTCAGGCGTCAGCATGGGAAGAGTGCTCGTATGGAACCATTCTACGGCCCGAGACACCCTGGGGCAACTCGATCTAGGGATTGATGCCAAAAGCTGATCGCTGACGGCGGCGGATCGCTCGCTCAGCGCAACGACCGGACAAAGGAAGGACTGAGAACCCCCCTAGCCACTTCCGCAACCGGCCCCTTCATGGTGAGACTAAAGTCTGCAGCGACCTCGATGTTAAGACTACCTCCCGGCATCTTTACTGTGACGGGGCTCTTTACTAACCCGATCCGAACGGCTGCACTCGCGGCGGCGCAAGAGGAGGACCCGGAGGCCTGGGTTTCCCCGGCCCCGCGCTCCCAGATCAGGATGAAGAGTTCTCTTGGGCCGGTCGGCACAGCGAGTTGCACGTTCGTTCGCTTCGGGAACAGGGAATGGTTCTCTAATGCCGGTCCCAATTTCAGGAGATCCTCTCGAGACCAGGACTGCCCGACTGGTTTGAAGAGGACACAGTGGGGATTCCCCACACTCACGCCGGTGAAGGTGAGAGATTGGCCGGCGGCATCAATGGGCTGTTCGATCAGCTCGCTGGCCGTGAGAATACAGGGGAGTGCGGCCGGCTGGAACGTCGCCCGGCCCATTTCGACGGTGACGGCGCTCGCATCCCCATGCCGGTCCACATGCAGCGTAATCGTGACCAGCCCGCCTTTGGTCTCGACGGTGAAGCGCTTCTTTTTCGTCTTGCCGGTCGCGTGAAGATAGCGGGCAAAGATGCGCAGGCCGTTCCCGGATTTTTCCGCTTCGCTACCGTCAGGATTGAAGATGCGCAGGCCGAAGTCCGCTTCCTTCGACGGGACCAGCGCAAGGATCCCATCGCTACCGAGGCCCCAGTTACGATCACAAATGGCTTTGATCTTTGACGGACTGAGCGAGAACGACAGTTCTTTTGGATCCATCACCACATAGTCATTACCCAACCCATGCCCACGGAAGAACCCGTTCTTCATTATCGATCTCCTTCTGGTATTTCGTCGTTCGTGAAGCGGGAAAGATTACGTAGTCACTGGTCAATAGTCATTCGAGAAATGGAACATGCTGGGAGCGATGACCGGCTCACCATTGACCGATGACGTCGGGCTAGACAATCTTCACGCCAGGCGGTCGTTCGATGAGTTCGACTTCGTAACCGTCCGGAGCATCGATAAAAATGAAGCGGCTGCCAGAGGATGTTTGCGTGGGGCCGTCCGTGACCTTGACTCCCTTCGCATTAAGCGACGCGATGGTTTCGTCGAGGCTCTCCACCTGAAAGGCGAGATGGACAAGATCTTCCTGGACTTTCACTGGCCCGCTCGGAGGAAAACTGGTCAGCTCAATCAGCTCCTCGCTGTTGGGCACCTTGAGAAAAGCCAAGTGCGAGCCGCGCGGCGAGACCTTCTGTTCCAGCACCTCCAGTCCAAGGACGTTAGTGTAGAAGGCAATCGTCTGCTCCATGTCGCTGACACGCATACGAGTGTGGAGGAGTTTCTTGACCTTCATAAGGCCCATTATAAGCAGTCAGCTTTCAGCAATCAGCATATAACCTCCTGAGGCTGACGGCTGAGCGCTGACGGCTATGTTTTTTTCTCTCTCGCCGGGCCACTGGTCTTGCGGAGCAGGATTTCGGCACTGCCTGGAATCAGTAAGTTCGGCATGGGGCCTATCTCCTGGTAGCCCAGCTTCGCGTAAAATTTTCGGCCCTGGTCGTTAAAGTCCGATACACAGGCGAACAGGTTCTTCCCCCTCGCGAAGACAACTGCTTCGACGTGGGCGAGCAACCTTCCCCCTAGCCCCTTGCCTCTCGCCCAGTCCGCCACTCCAAACAGTTCCAAATAATCGCCGAGCAAGAACTTCTGACGAACGACTGCGATGCCGGTAACCCTGCCGTTCTGGTCCAAGACGTAGCTGTCACGCCCGTGTGGGAGCGGCGTGAAATAGCTGTCCCAGTCCTTGCCTTGATAACCCAGTTGCTTCCACGGGTCGGAGTCGGTGAGCAACTCAATGACGGCTGTCCGATCCTCCGCCGCCATGGGACGAACGATCGGATCGATCATGGAGCTGCCTGGCCATTACAGTTTAGGAGATCACTCATGGTCATGGGGGTGAGGTGTCGCTCTGGCAAGAGTTGTTGATGCAGATCCTGGACGACCTCGAGCGTATGCTTGCCTTTTCCATTCGCGTGCATCACGATGACACTACCCTTCCGGACTAACTGCTTCAATCGGTTTTCGATTTGAATTGCCGTGAGCGTTGGGTCGGGATCGCCGGACACGACATTCCAGAGAATGAACCGGAGCCCGAGGTCGCGGGCCACATTGACAGTATCGTCGTTGAACTCCCCATAGGGAGGGCGAAACAACGTCGCGTCATGATCGTACTTGGCCTTGAACAGACGAACTGGTCCGAGAATTTCTTGTTTCTGCTCGCCTGCTGAATGGAGCGGCAGATGGGCGTGGACATCCCCATGGGTGCCGACTTCAAAGAACGGGATCTGGAGGAGGGCCTTTACTTGTTCATCGTGTTTCGTCATCCATTTCCCGGACATGAAGAATGTGGCGGGAATCTTCTGCTCAATCAAATAGTCGATCAGTGCCTGATCGTAACCCGCTCCCTTCTGCACCGGGCAGAGGTCGAACGTCAACGCGACTCCCGGACAAGAGGGAGGGCCCGACTTAATTACTTGGGCCTGCGTGAACGTAGGCATCGCTGGAACAAGCAGCATCATAAGGGCGAGGGCGAGGCCTAGCATCTCTGGCAAGTGGCGTAGTCGCATGGTGATGAGTATACCCGATCCAGGAGGCTTCGCAAAAACGATTGTCCCTCGAGGGTCAGAGCGATACGAGAACGCAGCACGGGAACGGGCGCGTCCCTGGGCAAGGAGGCTGTCTTGGCAGCCTCAGGGCGGGCGGGTGACATAGCCGCCTGGGCGGGGCGGGTGAGAAGAGCGACTTTTTCAGCGGCCTGCTAGGAGGCGAAGCCGGGTTGACGCTTCAATTCCCCTACTGTTACGGTGAATGCATGGCTGCCTCCAATTGGCGAATCGGTCGTGCGCTCGGAATTCCGATTCATGTGCATGCCTCCTGGTTTCTGGTGTTCCTTTTTGTGACGTGGTCAATGGCGACGGGTTATCTGCCGGAGACGTTGCCGGGCCTGTCGGCTCCGCGCTATTGGGGGATGGGTGGCATTGCCGCCCTCTTGTTGTTCCTCTCCGTTCTGCTTCATGAATTGGGACATTCCTATGTGGCGCTGCGCTACAAGATCCCTATCAAGCAGATTACGCTGTTCATCTTCGGGGGGATGGCTCACATGGGAAAGGAACCGCCCAGTCCGCGGGCTGAATTTTTGATCGCGATAGCGGGACCGCTCGTGAGCTTGATCCTGGGAGCCGGTTGTCTCGGCGGAGCCATAGCCGTGGAATCATTATTCGCGCGATCAGGGGGTCAGGGGCTTGTCGTCCTCGGGAGCTTGCTTGGCATGGTGAATGTGCAGCTCGGACTATTTAACCTGATCCCGGGGTTCCCGTTAGATGGCGGCCGTGTCTTACGGGCTGGACTGTGGGCCTGGAACAAGGATTTCAATCGAGCGACTAGTCAGGCCGCGATCGCGGGAATAGGATTCGGTGTGGCGCTTGGGTTGATCGGTGCGGTCTTGATGGTGGGGGCCTGGTCCGGCGCTCTCGGACATTCCACCGCGACGAACGGGGGCTGGCTGATCTTTATCGGCGCATTCCTCTTTTCGGCAGCCCTGACAGGCAGACGACAAGCCGCCCTGCGGGCTCCGCTAGCGTCGGTGACTGTTCGCCAGATCATGGTCCATCGGGTCGTGACCCTGTTACCGGATATGAGCGTGCAAGACGCGGTCGATCAATACTTTGTCGCGCATGGATTCGGTGGATTTCCCGTGTGTGAAGAGGGGCAGGTTCTCGGAGTGGTCACGGTGAAGGACGTGCATGCGCTTCCCTCAGCACTCTGGCCATGGCGTCGCGTTCGCGAGATCATGCGCCCGGTGTCGCCGGCCCTCTGCATTCCTCCTGACTGGTCTGCCATGCAGGCGATGGAATGCATGGCACAGGGCGGGTGGGACCGTCTCGTGGTGATGGAGAACGAAAAGATCGTAGGGCTCGTCACCCGGTCGGCTATCGCACATCACTTGCAGTTGCATAAAGCATGAGAGGAGCAGCGTTAAGAAATTGAAAGGCGTTGCCCTTTCATGTCTTACACTCAGTCGTTCGCGCGGGCAACGGAAATGTTTTGCGCAATGGCAATACGCACAAGGTGGACCGCGAGCAGGAATCCATAGACGACGCAGAAAAACTTGAAGGTCGCTCGGTAAAAGTCCGTCAACAGGATAGGGAGACAGAGGGCAAAGAGCAGGCTTGCGATCAACGTCATGAAGGTCAACCGCTTGCAGAACTCATGGTGAGCTTCCCGGCCGATCTGCTTCAGCGCGTGAGCGTAGCGTTCGGCTCGTTGAATCCTGGCTGCCTGTATGGCAGCCTCACCTGTGCCCCAGTAATGCAAGTAACCATAGCCACCCAGAATCAGCACCCAAGGCAATACCCATAGAGGCCAATAGCTCGCTCCTCCGTAGGTCTCGCTACTGAGCAAGGCGGCGCAGGAAGGGGCATAGAGCAATCCCAACACCAGCGGCAGGATGCGCTCATCATTCGGACGTTCGCCCTCGGGTCCCCCATGAATCAGCTCTCGTTCAAATAAAGGGTAGCCGTACTTGAGGACCACGAGCGCGATGGCGGCACTCATGGTTTTGTCGGGAATATAGCGGATCCAGTTCTGGAACCAATTCACAATCCACCAACTCAGACTGTCCCCCCAGGTAATTCCAAAGATGGATTCGAGGTAGAGGTGCGCAGTGCGTTCCCATTGGAGTACGCGTAGGCTCACTGATTCGGCAACTTCTGGGTTTAAGGCAAAGGTCGTTTGCTCATGCAACGCAGCTTGGACGAAGGTTCCCGGCAGGCTCATGACAATCGCACCCCCGACCCCGAAAATATAGAGAAACCACGCATGGGACAGAGCGGAACTGCGTCCTTTGCGGAGATACTTTTGAAAGCCTCTTTGTCTGGCCATCCAACCCCAATAACAGGCGCCGGCCATGCTTACCAGCGACCAGGGGAAAATCACGACATCCGCTCCGGTTTCCGGATACAACAACCAATTCACGGCGGAATTTGAGAGGAGGGCCACGATGGCCCCCCACCAGGGGCCCAAGAGAAAGGCAACCAGCGCTGTTCCCGTCATATCAAGGAACAGGATGCTCTCCAGATGCCGACTCAACGTGAGCCCAACATAGTTGAGCAGCAAGCCTGCTGCGACGATGACGCTGGTTTCGTACAAGAGGAGGTAGGACACGCCACGGAAGGGCTTCGATGAAAAGAAATCGATCGTGGGAGGCGAATCAGGGGCCGGACGTTCGGTTGTGGAGGGCGATTTCCGTTCCTTCTTCGATGTCAGCGACGTCAGCCTGGTCTTAACATCCAGCAGCTTCTCCATGAGGGTCAATAGCGC
>Ga0070686_100001973_pt1 | contig 11388 bp, 7 predicted proteins | sample KBSS23LmetaG_FD_65654 | JGI IMG/M metagenome (GOLD analysis project Ga0070686, IMG submission 65654) | Switchgrass rhizosphere microbial communities from Kellogg Biological Station, Michigan, USA - KBS S2-3L metaG | ecosystem: Host-associated > Plants > Roots > Rhizosphere ...
TGAGAGCTCTTCCCCTGCACGTGCTGGCCGGAATGCTCTCGAAGGTCGAGCTGTTTCTTGGTCATGACTCGGGAGTCACGCATCTTTCGGCGCTGGTAGGAACGCCGACTGTGGCGTTGTTCGGTCCCACCGATGCCGGGCGCTGGGCCCCGCGAGGGTCGGCGGTGACCGTCCTTCGGGGCAAGCCCTGCGAATGCACTTCATGGGATGCCGTGAGAACCTGTCCAGCGAAGCCTTGCCTCGACCTGTCGCCCGCAGTTATCATCGACGCCTGCGTCAGGACACGTTCCGTCCCTCTAAACCCTCGAATTTGCTGATCCGTGCCTTGTCTCCTCCTTCAGCGCTGTGCTACAGTGCCAAGTTAATTTTCTCTTTCAATGCTAAGGACTTAGGTGTCATTTTGTCGCACGGCGTGGTGCAGGAAAAGGTAACTAACGCGCTGCTCGGCGCACTCAACGGTGCCCGGGAAAAAGGGCAGTTAAGAACGGCGGCCTGGCCTACGCTCAGCCTGGACGCGCCAAAACGGCCGGAATGGGGAGACCTCGCCTCCACCGTGGCCATGTCCCTGGCGTCCTCCGAACAGCGAGCGCCCCATGACATTGCGCAGATTATCGTCGAGAATCTCCCTCACCGGGACCAACTCTTCGACCGAGTGGAAATCGTCAGGCCGGGGTTTCTCAATCTCACCGTCAAGCCGGCCCTTTGGCAGGAAACGCTCAAGGAGATCGAGGCTCAAGGGGCCTCGTACGGTAGGACCGATCTTGGCAAGGGACAGCGCGTGCTGGTGGAGTATGTGAGTGCCAATCCGACCGGTCCGTTGCATGTCGGGCATGGACGGGGCGCGGCCGTCGGTCAAGCCGTTGCCAGTCTCCTGCAGGCGGTCGGGTTCGAGGTCGTCAGCGAATATTACATTAATGACGCTGGCCGCCAGATGAAGCTCCTAGGAGCGTCCGTAGCCGCCCGATATCGGGAACTTTCGGGACAGCCCGCGAACTTTCCCGAGGACGGCTATCACGGTGCCTATATTACGGTGCTGGCGGAACGCCTCAAACCTCGCGTTGATCCGCTCGCCGGTCTCTCGCCTGAACAGGTAGAAGAACGCTGCCGGACGCTGGCCTATCAAGAATTGCTGGCGCTCATTCGCGAGGACCTCAAGGCGTTCGGAATCGAATTTGCCTCCTGGTTCAGCGAGGCCTCCCTGCTGTCCTCGCAGGCGGTTGAGCGCGTGCTGGATGAGCTGAAGTCCCGCGAGCTGCTGTTTCAACAGGACGGCGCCTGGTGGTTTCGATCCACGGCCTTCGGTGACGAAAAGGACCGCGTCGTCAAGAAACAAGACGGGGAGTATACCTACCTCGCGTCCGACATCGCCTATCATCGCGACAAACTGCAACGCGGGTATGACCAGTTGATCGACGTTTGGGGGGCCGACCATCACGGTTATATCGCGCGTATGCAGGCGGTCATGCAGGCCTACGGCCACCCCAAGGAGCGGCTTCAGGTCGTGCTCGTCCAGCTGGTCAAACTGCTGCGGGCCGGCGAAGAAGTGAAGATGTCGAAGCGTACGGGCGAGTTCATCACCATGCGCGAAGTGATCGACGAAGTCGGCGCCGATGCCGCGAAGTTCTATTTCCTCATGCGCGATTCTAAAACCCATCTCGAATTTGACCTGGAGCTGGCCAAACAGCGTTCGGCCGATAATCCCGTGTACTACGTCCAATATGCTCATGCCCGCATCGCAAGCCTATGGCGGGTGGCCGCATCACGCAACGTCCCGTGTCCTCTGCCCAGCCGGACGGACCTCTCGCTGCTGACTGATCCCGACGAGTTGGGATTGATCCGCAAGCTCGCAGCATATCCCTCCGTGGTCGAAGGGGCCGCGATCAGCCATGAACCGCACCGGGTGACCTATTATTTGCAGCAACTGGCGGCGCTGCTGCACACCTTTTATAACAAGCATCGGATTCTTCCGCCTGCCTCAGATGCGGAGGTGTTCGAGCCAGCGGCTCCCGGGATCGTGGCCGATGAGGGCGCCAAGAAGGAAACGCTGAGCCCCGAGCGGACTGCCGCGCGGTTAGCCTTAATGCGTGAAGTGCAGCAGGTGATTAAGAATGGCCTGGCGGCACTTGGCATTTCCGCGCCCGACCACATGTAGACAGACGATGAATTTTTCAGCTCACCATACGGATTCCACCACGAGCGCGAGGCTGGGCACGCTGACGACCGCCCGCGGCGTGATCGAAACGCCCGCGTTCATGCCGGTCGGTACACTGGGGCCGGTGAAGGGAATCGACCCTCGCGATCTGGAGCAGCTCGGTTTCAACCTCATGCTCAACAACGCGTATCACCTGTACTTGCGTCCCGGGCACAAGGTCGTGGCCGAGTTGGGAGGTCTGCACAGGTTCACCGGCTGGCCGGGGGCGATCCTGACCGATAGTGGCGGGTTTCAAGTCTTCAGTCTGGCGAAGCTCTGCCGGATCACCGATGACGGCGTGAGCTTTCAGTCGCATCTCGATGGCTCAGCCCATTTCATTACGCCGGAAACCGCCATTGAGATCCAGGAGGCGCTGGGCGCCGATATCATCATGGCGTTCGACCAATGCGTCGCCTTACCGGCGGAGCGGAGCGCGATTCAGGACGCCGTTCGGCGCACCACGCTGTGGGCTGCCCGCTGTCAGTCCAGCCGGCGTCGCGCCGATCAGGCGCTGTTTGGCATTGTTCAGGGTGGCTTGGAGCCGGAGTTGCGTGTGGCCTCTGCGCGCGATCTGGTCAAGCTGCAATTCGATGGCTATGCCGTCGGGGGTCTCTCCGTCGGCGAACACAAGGCCGACATGTATCGGATGCTGGACGTCACAGTACCGGAGCTGCCGCCGGTCAAGCCGCGCTATCTGATGGGTGTCGGCATGCCCGAAAACCTGGTGGAAGCCGTTGCGCGCGGGATCGATCTCTTCGACTGTGTGGTCCCCTCGCGACACGGCAGGACGGGCTGGTTGTTTACAAGTTTCGGACGCGTCCTGATCAAGCAGGCCAGATATCAACGCGATGAATCGCCGATCGATCCGTCCTGCGGGTGCCTGGTCTGCGCGCGCTACTCCCGCGCGTATCTCCATCATCTCTACCACGTGAAGGAGATGTTGGCCTCGCGGCTGAACACGATCCATAACTTATGGTATTTCTCCGATTTCATGCGTCGGATGCGGCTGGCGATTGCGGAGGGCGCCTTTACGGCGTTTCGCGACGCGTTCTACCGTCAGCAACATCACGCGGATGGCGGGATCACGACCAGTGCGGACACGGACGGGAACTCGCCGGACAGATAGGGTGTGAGGCGGATTCACAAAGCTGAGAGAGAGGAACATCTGTATGTGGATGGAATCTGTGGCTTGGGCGCAAACCACCGGCGGAAGCGGATCCGGTACCGGGACACTCCTGTCGCTGGTCCCCTTCCTCTTGATCTTCGTGATCTTCTATTTCATGTTGATTCTGCCCCAGCAGAAAAAACAGAAACAGCAGAAGACCATGATGGAGTCATTGAAAAAGGGCGACAAGGTAGTCACGGCGTCGGGGATTTGGGGCACGGTAACGAATCTGGGAAAAGAGACGGTGACGCTGCAGATCGCCGACAATACGAAAATCAAGATGCAGCGGGAATTTATTGCCCGTTTGCGGTCGGAGGAGGACGACAAAGATGCATAGTCTGAACGCGGCGGGGTTGAGCCGGAGGACGGTGAGGATGGGCGCGCTATGAAAAAAGTACGTGGGCGGTTGTTGTTGCTGCTGCTGGTCATCGTGATTTCGGTGTTGGCCTTCCTCCCCTCCTATCAGGATCTCTATCAGGCGCTGCCGACCTGGGCCAGGTCCATGATGCCGAACAAGGGGATTGCTCTCGGGTTGGATCTTCAGGGCGGCATTCACCTGGTGATGGAGGTGGACGAGGACCGGGCGGTGGAAATCGCCGTGGATCGTTCTGTGGTCGCGATCCAGGATGTGCTCGTCGACAAGAAGATTCCCGTCGAATCGGTCAAGCGGACGTCGCCGATCAGAATCACCATCCAGTTTCAGAATGCCGACCTGAAAGCCCAGATTCAAAAACTGCTCGACGACTTTCCGACGTTTAGCGAGGTCGACTCCGCCGGTTCCGCGAACACGTTGATCTGGGAGCTGCGGGACGCCGAGGGTAAGCGCATCAAGGATTCGGCCATCAATCAAGCGCTGGAAACCATTCGAAACCGCATCGACCAATTCGGCGTGGCCGAGCCGCTCGTGCAGCGGCAGGGCCTGAAGCAGATCGTGGTGCAGCTTCCCGGCGTTCGCGATCCGAAGAGGGCCAAGGATTTGATCAAGGAAACCGCCCTGCTCGAGTTCAAGATGTTGGACGAAGAGAACCAGATGAAACTGGATCTTCCTGCCCGCATTCCGAAGGACCGCGAAGCCGAAGTGGTGAAACAGGCAGAAAGCAAGCTGCCCGAAGGCAGCCAGGTCCTGTTTGAACGGGCGGTGGAACGTGATACGGGGCGTGAATACCGGATCCCGTACCTGGTGAAAAAACGCGTCATGTTGACCGGCGATGTGCTAAGCGACGCGCGGGTCGCGATCGGACAGTTCAACGATCCCTACGTGTCGATTACGTTCGACGGGAAGGGCGGCCGTGAATTCGAGCGCATTACGAGCGAGAACGTCAAAAAACGGATGGCGATCGTGTTGGACAACACGATCTACTCAGCCCCCGTCATCCAGGAACGCATCGCTGGCGGGCGCGCCCAGATCACCGGCACCTTCACGACCCAGGAGGCCAACGACCTGGCGATCGTGCTGCGGGCTGGCGCGCTGCCGGCTCCGCTGAAAATCATCCAGGACCTGACCGTCGGGCCGTCCCTGGGTAAGGATTCGATCGAGAAGGGCGTACGGGCTACGCTGATCGCCGGTGTGATCGTAATGGTGTTCATGGTCGTCTATTACCGGCTCTCCGGCGTCATTGCCGATTTTGCGCTGATCCTCAATCTGATCTGCCTCATGGGGGCGTTATCGGCCCTGTCGGCCACACTGACCCTGCCGGGCATTGCCGGCATCGTGCTCACGATCGGCATGGGTGTGGACTCGAACGTCCTGATCTTCGAGCGCATCCGCGAAGAGCTGCGGAGCGGGAAAGGCGTCCGGCTCGCGGTGGATGGCGGCTACGATAAAGCCCTATTGACCATCGTCGACTCGCACGTGACGACATTGATCACGGGCGTCGCGCTCTTTCTCTTCGGCACAGGGCCGATCAAGGGATTCGCCGTCACGTTGTGTCTCGGCATCGCGATCAATCTGTTTACGGCCCTGGTCGGCACCAAGGTCATTTTCGACATCATCAATCAACGTCACAAGGTCGAGCAATTGAGCATCTAGGGTCGTTCCTGAGGCGTTCAGTGAGATCTGAGACGTGAGATCTCGGCGCTTGGCGCCGAGCTTGAAGGAGCCGGTATGCTAGAAATTCTCGGGAAGACAAATGTCGATTTCATGGGCAAGCGCAACTATGCGTTTCTGTTTTCCGGCATCATGGTCGTGCTGGGGATCATCGCATTGATTCAGATCACCCGTGGGCAGGCCAATCTCGGCATCGATTTTGCGGGCGGGACGGCGGTGCAGTTGAAGTTTGAGCAGCCCATCCGGATCGAAGACGCTCGAAAGGTCCTGGAGTCCCATGGCCTCGCCGATGCCGAACTGCAGGAATTCGGTCAGGAGAACAAGCTGCTTATCCGGGTCAAGACCTCGACGACCATCGAAGAGAAAACGGCGGAGAAGGTCGTGGCCATTTTCACCAAAGAGTTTCAGGGAAACAAGTTCGTGGTGGAGTCCAGCACAGAAATCGGCCCCACCATCGGCAAGAAACTTCAATCCGACGCACTCGTGGCCATCGTGATTTCATTCGCGGGGATCATCCTCTACATTGCGGCCCGCTTCGAGCTGCGGTTCGGCGTCGCGGCGGCACTCGCGACCTTCCACGATGTGCTGGCCGTGCTGGGCGCCTTCTATATCTTCGACAAGGAAATCACCCTGCTGGTCGTGACGGCGCTCCTGACGCTGGCAGGGTACTCTCTCACGGATACGGTCGTCGTCTTTGACCGCATCAGAGAGAACCTGCGGATCCGGCGGCGGGAGCACGAAGTGACCATGATCAACAATGCGATCAATCAGGTGCTGAGCCGCACCATCGTCACGAGTCTGACCGTGGTGCTGGTCCTCATTCCGCTGACCCTGGCCGGCGGGGAGGTCTTGCACGACTTCTCCCTGGCGCTGCTCTGGGGGGTCATTTTCGGGACTTACTCGTCCGTGTTCGTGGCCAGCCCGCTGCTGCTCTTGTGGCCGGGCGGATCGGGACGCCTACTAAAGCGGGCATAGCGCCAGCACTGGGCATTTCGGTACCATTAGCGGGAGCCCCAACCGAGGTCGTCTGGCGGAGCGGTCATGACATTCTGGAGTCGTTCCCACAGTCTCCAGCGCAAGATCATCATGGCGATCGTGATGGTCGGGCTTCTGCCGCTGACGTTCCTCCTTGTCCTCACCTATCTCGAAGAACGCCGCGCCTTGCGCGACACCACCGGCACGAGTTTCAAAGAGGTGGCGGTCGACGCGGCCCGCCGGATCGAGATGCATGTCACCCGCGTTATGAACGAGGGACAGCAGCTCGCGACCACGCCGTTCCTGCGCACCGCCGTCACTGAAGCCAACCGGACCTACGAAGGCAAGGATCCCAAGAGCATCCAGGACATGATCAGGGACTGGCAGCAGCGCTGGAAACAGCGGGACAAACGAAGCGAATTTCCGCTGTTTATCAATCGCATCGTGACCAACTATCTGATCCGTTGGCACGACATCCGGAAATCGGATTACGTCGGCATTCTGGTGACCGATCAGCAAGGCGCCCTGGTCGTCAGTTCGATTCCTCAGGTTGAATACTTCTATGGCAAGGCGCCCTGGTGGCAGGCCGTGGTCAAAGGCGGCAGCACGCAGGCCTACGTGAGCGAGATCACGTTCGATCCGTCGTTCGGCACGCACGTTGTGGTGGTTGCCGCACCGATTTTCGACGACCTCCAGAAATCGGTCATCGGTGCGGTGACCATTCTCTTGCGCCGCGACACGCTGTTCCATTCGATTGCGGATGTCACGATCGGTTCGACCGGTCACGCCATGCTCTTCACCTCCGATGGCTCGCCGGTCATCTGTCCCATCCTGGCGCCGGAGGAACATTCGGTAAAGCCGGAGCTGATCAGCGTGCTGGGGACGCTTAAGTCGGGCTGGACGGTCGCGGCGGACGATTCGCACGGGAGCAAGGATTCCCTGCTCGGCTTCGCACCGGTGCGGTTCAGTCAGCCATTGGCCCCCGGCAGCATCGGAGGCAAACACTGGGTGACCGTGGTCCGCCAGGACCCCAAGGAAACGTTCGCGCCGCTGTCCGATCTGGTGGCCAAGGTCCTGCTGTACGGCCTCGCCGTCCTCGCGGTGCTCTGGGGGACGGGTCTGCTGGTCGCGCGACGGATCGCCGGGCCGATTCAGTTGCTCCACGGCGGGGTGCAGGAGATCGGCAGCGGGCGGCTGGAGCAGAGGCTTGAGCTCAAGACGGGAGATGAAATCGAGGAATTGGCGGATGCCTTTAACCTCATGGCCTCGAACCTCCAACGATCGTTCGGCCAGATTGAACAGCGGATGGGAGAGGTGCGCGCTCTCGAAGAAAAATACCGCGATCTGATCGAGCATTCTCCGGAGATGATTTATCAGCTCGACCGCAGCGGCCGATTTGTTCATGTGAACAAGACGGGGCTCGACAAGCTGGGATATCAGTTGAACGAGATGCTCATGATGAAGCTCTGGGACCTGGTGCCGCGCGGACAGGAATCGCGAGTGCTGCAATACCTCGAACAGCTGGTCTCTCGCGGGCAGAGCACGATGGAAACGGTCTTGCTCGCCAAAAACGGACGTCCGATCGACGTCGAAATTCATGCGACCGCACTATTTGATCAGGAGCGCGGCGGCCTCGTGCATTCTCGCGCCTTCGTACGCGACGTGACCGAGCGTCACCGCCTGGAGCAGGAACTGCAGCATTACACGTCCGGATTGGAACAGGCCGTCTCCGAGCGTACGCAGGAACTGGTCGCGTCTCAAGCCCGTTATAAGGCGTTGTTCGATTTAGTCGCCGATTCCGTGTTCATGGTGAATGGAGCCGGAACGGTCGTCGCGGTGAATAAGCGCGAAGAGCAGGCGCTGGGCTACGCCGAATCCAAAGTCGTCGGAAGCAGCATGTACGACGTCATCGTGCCGTCTCATCGCCAGGCCCTTTCAGGATGGCTGGCCGAAATCAGCACGGGCCAGCGACAGGTGCCAACGCAGGAAATCACCGTCTACAACGCCGGGGGACATGAAACGCCGGTCGAAATGGATCTGATCCGCGTCGTCGGCGCGGGACAGGTGCTGGTGATGGTGCAGATGCGCGACATCACCGACCGGAAAAAATTGGAACGGCAGCTGCAATCGTATCGTGAGGAGCTCGAAATCAAGGTCCAGGAGCGGACGAGAGAAATCGAAGAAACGAAGCAGTACCTCGAAAATCTGCTCGAAAACGCCAACGATGTCATCTACACGCTGGATACGGAGCAGCGGTTTACCTACCTCAACAGCAAAGTGAACGTGTGGGGGTATCGCAAAGACGATCTGCTCGGCCGGCCCTATCTTTCGCTTCTCTCCAGGCGACACAGGGGCCGCCGCCTCAAGAACACGCTCGATATCGGCGCCAAGCAGGTCTACGAGGTCGAGGTCGTGACGCGGATGGGAGAGCCTCGCACGGTCATGGTCAGTGTCTCACCCCTGCATGGCGTCGAAGGGGAGATTCTCGGCGTGCTGGGGATCGCCCGCGACATGACCGATACCAAGAAGCTGGAGCAGCAAATTCGCAATTCGGAGAAGCTCGCGTCGGTCGGCAAACTGGCCGCCGGCGTCGCGCATGAAATCAACAACCCGCTCGCCGGCATCCTCAACTGTCTCTACAACCTCCGCAAAGGGACCCTGTCACCGGCCCGGCAGGAGGAATACTGGGTGTCGATGGAAGACGGCGTGCGGCGGGTCCAGAAGATCGTCCGGCAGCTCCTCGACTTTTCTCAGCAGCACGAGCCCGAGTTCAGCTCCACCGATATCAACCAGGTCGTCGACCGGGTGCTCGTGCTGACGAACCACCTGTTCGCGCCCAATCTCATTCGGTTGGAGACGCTGCTGGGACCTGCGCTGCCGAGCCTGATGGTCGATCGGCACATGATCGAGCAGGTCTTGATGAACCTGATTCTGAATGCCGTGCAAGCCATGAAAGGGGGCGGGGTGCTGACGATCTGTACGACCGTCGCCGAGGGCGTCTGTCGTGTCGAGGTCGGAGACACGGGGTCGGGCATTCCGCCAGCCGTGCTGCCGCGCATCTTCGATCCGTTCTTCACGACGAAGAGCGAAGGCGAAGGAACCGGTTTGGGGCTCTCCGTGAGCCTCGGCATTGCCGAACGACATGGTGGTAAGATCCTGGTCGAGAGCGAAGTCGGGAAGGGAACCACGTTCACGTTATGTCTGCCGTTGTCGAGAGAGAGATCCCTGGTGGAAAGGGTGTCATGAAGGGGTTGGCCATCCTGTTGGTCGACGACGAGCCCCTCATGCGCCTGTCGATGGTCGACGCCCTGGAGGCGGTCGGCTATGACGTCCATGCGGTCGCGTCCGGTACGGAGGGCATCGAGGTGCTGCGCCAGAAGCCGTTCGATCTGGTCATCACCGACCTGCGGCTGCCCGGTGCGGACGGGCTCACCGTTCTCAGAGCGACGAAAGACAAATCGCCGGAAACCGAGGTCGTGATGATCACGGCGCACGGCTCCGTCGAATCGGCGGTGGGCGCGATGAAACTTGGCGCCTTCGACTACATTACCAAGCCCTTCCAGATGGATGAACTCTTATTGATCGTGGAGCGCGTCGGACGCGTGATCGCCCTGCGCCGCGAGAATCGCGACTTGAAGGAAACACTGGAGAGCAAATTCTGCTTCAACGGCATCCTCGGCAGCAACAGTCAGATGCGCGGCGTGCTGGACAAGATCAAGACCGTCGCAGGGACCGATTCCACAATTCTGATTCTGGGAGAAAGTGGGACGGGAAAAGAGCTGGTGGCCAATGCCATCCATCAGAACAGTGCCCGCAGCCAGCATCCCCTCATCAAAGTGAGCTGTGCGGCGTTGCCCGAAACGCTGCTCGAGGCGGAATTGTTCGGCCACGAAAAGGGCGCCTTCACGGGTGCCTTGCGGCAGCGACGGGGACGGTTCGAGTTGGCCCACCGCGGTACGCTGTTTCTAGATGAGATCGGCGAGATTTCCCCCGTCGTGCAGGTCAAGCTGCTGCGGGTATTGCAGGAACGTAAATTCGAGCGGGTCGGCGGCAATGAGACCATCGACGTCGACGTCCGGCTGGTCTGCGCCACGCAAAAGGATCTCAAGAAAGAAGTCTCCCAAGGAAAGTTTCGTGAAGATCTGTACTATCGCTTGAACGTCGTCCAAGTGGTGATTCCGCCGCTGAGAAAGCGGCAGGAAGACATCATGGTCATTGCCGATCATGTCCTGCAGACGTGTTCGGTCAAAATGAATAAGAAGCTGAAGGGCTTTTCCCCGTCCTCGCGCGAGATGTTGCTGCGGTACTCGTTCCCGGGCAATGTGCGGGAACTCGAAAACATGGTGGAGCGGGCCGTGGCGCTTGGACGTGACCGCGAGCCGGTGCAGCCGCAAGACCTGTGCGGATTTCAGTCCTGTCCGTTCACCGGCGGCGTCCCCCAAGACACCTGTGGTTTTTGCAGCGAAGGGTTGACGGGACAAAAGCGGCCGGAGCGACCACTGAATTCACTCGCGGGAGCGCGGGAAGAATTCGAAAAGAAATATATTATCTCCGTGCTGGAACGCGTCGAAGGCAGCCGCACGACGGCCTCGAAGATTCTGGGGCTCTCCCGCAAAGCGCTGTGGGAGAAGTGCAAGCGGTACGGCATCCCCTCCGCCAAGGGCGAACCCGAGCCCGAGGAAGAATAAGGAAAGGATAGTGAGCCAGCTGCTTCGGCGATGGGTAAAACCGCATGGCCTGCCACTGCTTGGCTCCGCAAACTTGGTCCGTCCACGACTTCGTCCGAACGGACCTTTGAACACTGCGTCTCGCCATCGCCACCTGGGAAAAGGCGCGTCTCGGCGCGCCGAGGGGTGGGCGGGTGAGAATAGCGACCGCAGCGACAGCCCATGCGCCCCATCGCAAGTCGCAGCCTGCCTCACCGTCCTCTCACCTTAAAAAAACGACAGGCTTTCGAGAGGCCTGTCGCCTTCTATTTCCTCTTTTTCTTTTTTAGGTGAAGGTGTGAGC
>Ga0070686_100001976_pt1 | contig 11382 bp, 9 predicted proteins | sample KBSS23LmetaG_FD_65654 | JGI IMG/M metagenome (GOLD analysis project Ga0070686, IMG submission 65654) | Switchgrass rhizosphere microbial communities from Kellogg Biological Station, Michigan, USA - KBS S2-3L metaG | ecosystem: Host-associated > Plants > Roots > Rhizosphere ...
TTCTAAGTCTGAATCTCGGTATCTTTAATCTGCTGCCGATTCCGGTGCTGGATGGCGGCGCGATCTTTCTACTCTTACTCGAGGGATTGCTGGCGCTCATCGGTTTGTCGATCTCTGCGGCCGTGCGCGACCGCATTCAGCAGGTCGGTTTCGTGATGGTCCTGCTTTTGATGGTGTTTGTGATCAGCAATGATCTGATAAAGACGTTCGGAGGAAATCGCGAACCGGAGAAACCGCCGGCCACTGCACCCGCACAGAAATAGCCAATGCGCAAGACCCGTCCAGTTCAGGTAAAGCATATTCAGATTGGTGGTGGCGCCCCCGTAGCGATTCAGTCGATGACTAAGACTGATACCGCAGATGTGGGCGCTACTGTGGCTCAAATCGAAGAGATGGTCCGTGCCGGTTGTGAGATTGTCCGGCTGGCCGTTCCCGATAACGATGCGGCAGTTGCGTTGAAAGAGATTCGCAAGCGAGTCCCGGACGTTCCGATCGTTGCCGACATTCATTTCCACTACAAACTGGCGTTGCTGGCGCTCGAAGCGGGCATCGACAAGCTGCGGCTGAATCCCGGAAACATCGGCAAGCACGAACGCATCGTCGAAGTCGTGCGCGCGGCGCAGGCGCAGCGAGTGCCGATTCGGATCGGGGTCAACGGCGGCTCGCTTGAAAAAGATCTGCTAAAAAAATATGGCACGGCGACGCCCGAAGCGATGGTCGAGTCTGCCATGCGCCACATTCAAATCCTCGAAGACCTTGGCTTTACGGACACGATAATTTCACTGAAAGCTTCCGACGTGCATCGTACGGTCGCGGCGTACCGACTGTTGGCCGAGAAGGTCGACTATCCATTTCACCTCGGCGTGACCGAGGCCGGCACGGCCTTCGGCGGCACGATCAAGTCGTCGATCGGTCTCGGGATTCTGTTACATGAAGGCATCGGCGACACAATTCGTGTTTCGCTCGCCGCGGAGCCGCAGGAAGAGGTGCGCGTCGCCTGGGAGATTGTTAAGTCGCTCGGTTTGCGCTCGCGTGGTGTGACCGTGGTTGCGTGTCCGACCTGCGGCCGGCTCGACGTCGACAACTTCGTCGAGATCGTGACCGAGATTGAGCGTCGTTTGGCCCACGTCGAAGAGCCGCTGCATCTTTCGATCATGGGCTGCGCCGTTAATGGACCAGGGGAAGCGCACGATTCGCAACTCGGTGTGACCTTTGGCCGCGGCGTCGGGATGATTTTCAAAGACGGCGTGCCGATGCGCAAAGTTGCCGGCGAAAATATTGTAGATGCGTTTGTGATGGAAACTGAAAAACTGCTCGCCGAAATCGCCGCGAAGAATTTGCAGCCCGTCACGACCGCAGAACCCGAGCTCGTCTCAATCACTTAGCCTCCAACTCCGAAGCAAAAGGCGCTCCCACTTGAGGCAATCTTGAGGTTCAATCCCCGCCGGTTTCTCCGCCCAGTTTCCAGACATCTTCCAGCAATTCGCGCCGCCGCGGATCTGATCTCTCGCAGTCCCGCTTCCGGCCTGAGACTGTTGCTCGACGCTCGCGCAACTTCGCGTGCACTACCAAACCAATCGCAGCCTGATGCTTATCCTTTTGCCGCTTACCTCGCGGAGCAGTTTGAATGCACTCGTGTCGTTGCGATTGGCCGGCCCAACGCGCGAGACCTGAGACAAATCTTTCCGCAGTTTGAGATCGTCGGCGTCGTGCCCGAGGCTGAGGTCGAGCGTTATCAAAAGCGTTATGGATTTGGAACGTGGTTGGGAACGGAGGCGAATCGCGGACTGCCGCCGCTGCGCGAAGAACTTCTCAAGCGCGCCGCGATCGTCTGCACGGACGTCGAGCAGTTTGCGCGTCCGGACGAGTTATTGCAGAACCTGAAGACGTGGCTGGATCACGCGCCCGTTTGTATTCTGACGACAGCTGATCGAACGTCGAATGCGCGCCACGATGTAGCCGGCAACGGTTCACGTGCGGCCCAGTCGGCCAGATGGAATATCGCAGAATTCGAGCAATTACTGCGGTCTGAAGGGCTAAATCTCGAGTTTATTGGTTTGACAGCCGGTTTGACCGCCGGCGACAACGACGACAAAAAGAACACGATCCTCGCGGTGATTTCAAACAACGCCGCGCCGCGGCCAAATGCGGTGAAGGCGCCTCCGGACTTTCGCGTCGTTGCGTTCATGGCGGCTTACAATGAGGCTGACATCATCGTGCAGTCGATCCGAAAATGGACGGACCAGGGCGTTCGCGTTCACGTTTTGGAGAACTGGTCCACCGATGAAACGTACGATCTCGCGAAGGACCTGGAGGACAAGCTGCCGGTTACAGTCGAGCGGTTTCCGCAGTCTGGGCCAACGCCGTATTTTGACTGGGGCGCGATGCTCGCGCGGATGGAGGAGTTGAGCCGTGAGATCGAGGCCGACTGGTTTGTCCGTCGCGGAGCCGATGAAGTGCTCACGTCGCCGTGGCCGGGCGTGAGTTATCGTGACGGACTCTATTTTGCGGACCAGGCAGGATTCAACTGTGTGGACCACACGATCGTTGAGTTTCATCCCGTTGACGACGGGTTCGCGGCGGGCATGGACCACGAAGCCTACTTCAAGCACTTCGACTTCAAACATCTCTCGCATCGTTTTCAACGCAAGGCGTGGAAGAATTTCGGGCAGACGATTTCGACGATCCCCTCGGCGGGACACGACGTCGTTTTCGCCGGGCGGCGCGTCTATCCGTACAAGTTCTTGTTGAAGCACTATTCGTTTCGGTCGCAACAGCACGGCGAGAAAAAAGTCTTTCGCGAGCGGAAAGCGAGATGGAACCCACGCGAACGCGCGCGCGGTTGGCACGTTCACTACGACGCGATGCAGGAAGGCCACCGGTTCGTCCGGTCGGTAACTGAAAAAGAGCGCTTCGACGAACCGGAGTTTAATAAAAAGTATCTGGTGGAGCGACTCTCGGGAATTGGAGTGGATCGGTGAGCAGTTGTCGGTGATCAGTGGCTAGTGGCCAGCAAATAGAAGATGCTGCAGCAAATGAACGCTTCCAAAACACGCGCCGCGCTCGTCGTTGCCCATCCCGGTCATGAGCTCATGGTCCATGGTTGGCTCGAAATCGCGCGGCCGTGCGTTTTCGTGCTTACCGACGGCTCGGGCCGCGCAAACAAGTCGCGGCTAAATTCAACTACGCGCGTCCTCGAACGTGCGGGAGCATCGACCGGGAATCTCTATGGACCACTCACGGACGCGGCCGCGTACCGAGCGATTCTCAATCACGAGTTTGAAGTCTTCATCAAGTGTGTTCGGGAGTTGACCGCTGCGTTCGTCAGTCGGCAAATCGACTTCGTCGCCGGCGACGCGCTTGAAGGCTACAACCCGATGCATGACGTCTGTCGCTTAGTAATCAACGCGGCGGTGGCGGCCGCACGTCGCGATCACGGCCGAGAGATCGCGAATGTCGACTTCTCACTCGTTAACCACGCCGACGCCGCTCCAACGCCACCGTCCGCGAATGACATCACGCTGCAACTCGACGAGGCCGCCTTGGCGCGAAAAATTTCAGTCGCGCAAGGCTATGCGGAACTTGCCGGCGAGGTTTCGAGCGCGCTTAGCAAGTCGTCAATTGAAGCGTTTCGCATCGAACGGCTGCGTCCAGTTGATAGCGAAGGGCCTGAAACGCTTACACGGCATTGCAGCGAAAAACCGCCATTTTACGAGCAATATGGCGAGAAACAGGTTGCGGCAGGTCACTATACGCACGTGCTGCGCTACGACGAACACATCGCACCGCTGGCCGAAGCGCTGCAGAGCTTTTCGCGTTGATGCCTCTGTCCCGTAATGCAGGTTCCAATTATTGGCTCGGAGCGCAGACACCGAGTCTGCCTCACGTTCGTGCCCTCGACCACGCGCCGCATCACTGGTGTGCAAACCGGTGGCTGGACCGCGACGGCAACGGTAGTGACAGGACCGCTGGCAAAGCCGTAAGTTGATCAACTCGGTGGCGGTTATCTTGGTTGGAAGCGTTTCTTTTCCAGCGGCGGTGCGGCGACGGCCATGGTGAGCAGCAGCGCGTCGGTCGCGGCCTTGCGATTGATGTTCACGATGAGTTGTTCGCGCATCTCCTCGATCTGCGAAATCCAACTCGCCGGACGCCGGCTGTCGAGGCGTTCACTGATTTTTGTGAGTTGCGGCAGCAGATCTTCGTTGACGACACTTTCCGCCGGCGCGTCCAGCGACAACATCCAGGCGTCGCGCATCAAAGTTTCGAGAATGTCGAGGCTTGATTCGAATTCGTCTTTGTGTCGCGCGTCGTTGAATTCCTCGGCCGAGCGCAGCAGTTGAATGCGATCGTCGCTGACGGCCAGCGCTTTCAAAATCGTCAACATCGACTCGCGTTGTCTGACGTAGTCATCGAAGCCGCCGTCGAGCGCGCGCCCGAGGCTGCCGCGAGCCACGCGCGCGCGAATGCGGGCCTCCGCGCCGCTCGCGAGTTTGTTTTGCACCAGGTGCTTTTCGATCTCCGGTGCGGAAATCGGCGCGAAGCGAACCATCTGACAGCGCGAACGAATCGTTGGCAGCAACATCGCGGGACGGGAAGTCAACAGCACAATGTGTGACGTGTGCGGCGGCTCTTCGAGAACTTTCAAGAGCGCGTTTGCCGAGGCGTCGTTGAGTTTGTCGGCATCTTCGATCAGAAACAGACGCGCCTTGCCTTCGTACGGGCGATAGTTTGCCTCGCGTTCAATCAGCCGCATCTGCTCGACGAGCAACACGCGCTTCGGCGCCACGACGAGGCCCACGTCCGGATGATCGGTCCAGATGATCCCTTTCCAATCGTCCGACTCGCTGCTCTGCGGATAGTTAAACTTTCCAATGCGAACGCAGGAAGGACAGGCATCGCACGCCTCGATCCCTTGGGGCGAACGACAGTTGAGCGCTTTAGCAACTTCGAGCGCGAAAAGCTTTTTGCCGACACCATCTTCGCCGGTGAAGAGCATCGCGCCAGGACTGCGTCCGGTTTCGAGTGTGCGTCGCAGTAGTTTCTTGACGCGTTCGTTTCCAGTTAGGCGATCAAACATTTGCTACTATCTCACATCTCAAATTTCAGATCCCAAATTCAAAACTAAGAACTCAACCTCAAAACTCACAAAACGTGGCCTCTGCTTCGCAAGAACCTTATGACAATTTCTTTCACGCGTTCGTGCGTGACCTCAGCGGGCTGATTCGTGTTCACAATCTTGATGCGCTCGGGTTCGGCGCGCGCAATCTCGAGATACGCCGCACGCACGCGCTCATGAAATTCCGCGGCCTCACCGTCGAGACGATCGCCCTGATGTTTTCCGTTGGTGCGGCGGCGCGTGCGCGTGATCGATTCTTCAACCGAAAGATCAAACAGCAAAGTCAGATCCGGTTTCAGTCCTTCCGTGGCCAACTCAATAATTTCCGCGATCAACTCCGGCGAGAAGCCGCGCCCCGCGCCCTGATACGCCGCGGTCGCGTCCGCGTAGCGATCCGAGAAAACGACTCCTCCCGCCGCCAGCGTCGGCCGCAAAACGCGGCGCACGTGTTGTGCGCGATCGGCCGCAAAGACGAGCAACTCGGTCAACGGATCGACTTCCTCCTGCGCATCGAGCAGCGCCGCGCGCAGACGATTGCCGACGGGCGTCCCGCCGGGTTCTCGCGTCAACAAAATTTCGCAGCCTTCACGCCTGAGAAATTCGTCGAGCAGTCGCAGCTGCGTGGACTTGCCGCTGCCGTCGATGCCTTCGAAGGTAATGAAAGTTCCGGTGAAAGTTCCTGGCACCCGTTCCTCGTCTCTTGCCGCTCGTTTTGACCGGCAAGAGTGTAAAGGAATGTCAGGATTCGGGCGAGTCGCGAGGTTGATCGAAAGATTGATTCGCGGCGGGCGTCGGTTGATTGACGACGGACGACGGCGGTTCGCTCGCGGAAAGTTCCGCGCTTGCGTGCGGGCGCAATTCTCCGCTGCCGCGTCTTGATTGCGAGATCGTGGAGACCGCGTGTTTGAAGACGAGCTGCTCGTGCGCTCCCGTTTCCAATAAAAGGGAGAACTTGTCAAAACTTCGGATGCGCCCGGTCAACTTCGCGCCGTTGACAAGGTAGATCGTTACCGTCGTTTTTTCGCGACGTACGGTGTTTAGGAAGGCATCCTGAATGTTCTGCGGCGCGGGCTTTCCGTCCGACATGATGACACCCTGGTACGTTGAAACTGCAGGCGGGGGATGCAGCCAGAGTACAGCAGCGAGGGGACGGTTTCAAGAACTTTGCAACCGGCAGCATGTCATATTTTTGTCCCTGCAGACCGGTGAGCCGCAGGCGGTGCGCAGGGGGCAGAAGTCAAAGAACAAAAGCTCGAAGAACAGAGTTCCAAGTACAAAGTTCTGGTGACTAACTTTCAAGAGCCTTTAAGACCGCACCCTGAACCGCTTCGTCTTCGCCGAAGCCTTCAAACCATTCCGCGCCCGGTTCGCGACGAAACCACGTCAACTGTCGCTTGGCGTAGTGGCGCACGTCGAGCTTGGTCTGCGCAACGGCGCTCGCCAGATCGCGCTTGCCGTCGAGGTATTCAACCACTCGCCGGTAACCATGCGCACCAAGCGCGTTTGAGTTTGGCGGCACGCCCGCGGCCAGCAGCGACCGCACTTCCTCAACCAGTCCGGCTGCAAAATGTCTTTCAGTGCGTCTATTGATGCGCTCGTAAAGTGCTGCGCGCGGCGGATTTAGAACTATCAACCGCAAGCGTCCGGCGCTCGCGGGCGCGGCGGGCCGGCCGGTTTTTTGCGCGGACATTGCGGCGCCGGTTTGCAGGCGAACTTCGATCGCGCGCTGCACGCGCGGCCAATCGCGCGGATACAACTCCAGCGCGCTCGTCGGATCAAGACGTTGCAGCAGTCGATGCAGGTGCTCGGCGCCGAAACGCTCGCGCAACTTATTGAGCCGTCGTCGCAGTGTTTCGTCAGTTTGCGGACTGACAAAAAACGGATTGCGAAAGGCGCGCAGGTAGAGGCCGGTGCCGCCGACGAGCAACGGCAAGCGACCGCGACGTTGGACGTCTTCAATTGTCTTCACCGCTTCGCGCGCCCAGTCGCCGGCGGTGTAATTGATTCGCGGCGAGACGAAATCGATCAAGTGATGCGGAATACCCTGTCGTTCGTCAAGCGGAACTTTCGCGGTCGCGATCTGAATTCCGGTGTAAACCTGAACGGAGTCGCAGTTGATGATTTCCCCGCCCAGCCGCTGCGCGACAGCGATGCCCAGATCGCTCTTGCCCGAAGCGGTTGGACCAACAATCGCGATCACACCTGGACCGCGCGCGTCGTCGTTCGCTCTGTGGATTTCCGAGCCGGTTGGATTTTGGTGTTCGTCTGCGCTCACGCGCGAGAGAATATCATGCGATAGAGGATTACCATCCAGACGAGCGCCAACAACAGCAACGCGCCGATGATTTGGTTGCGTGAGAAACGCATCGTGGGTTCACAAGAGAAACGCGGCCAACTCCTCGCCGCTGGGACGGACCAGCGCGCGTCCGTTCGCTTCAAACACGGGAACGAGTCCCTGCCGCGTCATTCGATACATCGCGCGCAATGCACCGAAGTCGTTCGCGACGTCACGTTCGAAGTATTTGACCTCGTGTTGGTCCAACCAGGAACGCGCGTCGGCGCACAAGGGACAACCGGGCACAACGTAAAGCGTCACCGATGTGTTCGCTGGCTGATTAAGCACTGTTGGTGACACTAGTACAATCTCTTCAACTCAATTCCGGAGTAGTACGCCTTCAGGATCTGTTCGTAGGTGAAGCCTTGTTTCGCGAGGCCGTAAGCGCCGACCTGGCACATGCCGACGCCGTGTCCCCAACCGCGACCGAGGAACGTGAAGCCGACGACGCGTCCGCTGTCGTCATACTTTCGCTCGATCACAAAAAGCTGTTCGCGCAAACCGAGCGCGGAACGAATGCGACCACCGAGCACGTGACGCGTGCCGTCCGTGCCGACAACTTCGAGGTCGGTTGCCCGGCGCGAACTGCCGCGGGCGACGACGCGCAAGTCCGCCAACGATCCGATGCCGCCGGCGAAGCGTCCCAAACGGGCCCGCGCCTGACCGAGCGACAGTTCAGTGGTCCAATTTGCAAACGGCGAAAAGCGATCCGCCGCCGCGCCGTTTGGCGCCGGTCTCACTTCGAGGTAATCGACTTCGCCCGTCGCGTTCACATGAAAAACGACCGGCTCGCCGCCGACCAACGCAACCGAGCGGACCGGAAAAACCGCTTCGCCAATTTGGCGAAACAGAAAAGCGTCGGCGCTGATTTTTACCGGCTGATCTTTCCCGCGGGTGCTGCGCAGCACGAGCGAATCTTCCGCGGTGGGCCGCGCCGTTCCTTTCTGAAGTTGCAGCAGGTTGCGCGCTTCCATCAGACGCGCGATCGAATGCAGCGCGCGCGCTCGCGACAACGGTTCGCGCGGACGCAGCGTGGCGTCTGGCAGCAGCGCCAGATAACCGTCGCGAATTAACATCGCGACGTCAGCGCGATTGGCTGCAGGAATGTCATCGGCGTCGCGCACGGCGAGAAAATACTCCACGTCGGCATCGTTCAGCAGCGTGCCGGCGCGGCTTTCGCCAAACGCAGCGAGACTCAGCGCGGTGGCAAACGCAGGGGGCCGATTCACGTCTTCGGTTACCGTCGGCGCAACCTGATGAGCGAGCCTCGCAACCGTCGCCAGCCAACTGCGAACTTCGGAAACCTCCGCCTCGTCGTTAAACCACGAGTCAGAGAGTTTGCCGCGCAACGAGGTGAAGCCTTGCGTCGTTAACAACGCAACGGCCCGCGCGGCGGTGACGTTCTGTTCCTCTTTAAGCTCCGCCGGCTCGCGGCTCGTTTTGATCGTGAACGGCGCCAGCGCCGCGCGGCCCTCCGCGGCACACTCGCGTCCCTTCAAATAAGCGACCGCGTTGTTGAAAATGTTTCCCGCGTCTTCCGTGCGACCGCCGCAAGTAGAGGTGTACAAAGCATTTATGGGCTCGCCATCGAACGTCGCGATCAGGCCGCGCGTTTCGTCCACCGCGCGCGACGAAAGAGAATTTTCGGACACGAGCCCGCGATACACCTGCGAGCGCGTGGTCGGCAGCAGGTCGTAACCCTGCGACATAAACTGCCCGCGATTGCGCAGCGCGTAGGTGCGCGCCGCGATCGCCTGCGCCTTGTGGGCCTCCAAAAGCGGAAAGCCGCCGGCGGAGAGTTCGTTGGGAACGACGCCTTTGACGTAGTCTTCGAGTCCGAGCACGTTAACGACGGTGAGCGCGCCGCGCGTGTTCGTGAACACTTCGATGCGTCCGCGATACGGCCGATCGTTGAAACGCACCGGCGACGCTTCGCTGTCAGAAGCGAACACGACCGGCGCACTCGAGCTGAACAGACGACCAGCGCCCGCAGCCGACGCGACCACTTCGCGCGAAGGCAAACTGTAACGCGCGACCGGCTTGACGCTGCGAGTCGCAGTGTTTGACGACGGTGCAGACGTTGTTTTGACTACGGGCAAACCGCGGACGGCAGCGGTTTCGTCGCTTGATACCGTTGGCTGGACTGCAGCAGTTGACGAGGCGTCTTTTGGGCCGCTTCCGCCTACGCTCGAAGCAATCGAATTAGTCGAATTAGTCGCAGTGGTCGAAGTAATCGAAGCGAGCGAAGTAATCGTCGCATCGATGCCGGCGTCTTCCAGTCGCGCGCGCACACCCTCCGCCTCGATTTGCGAGCGGCGCGCGCCGACCAACAGGCCCCACGTTTTTGTTTCCGTGTTGAAAGCGATTTGCGAATCTTCGCCCGTCGCTTCGCGCACGTCTTTAGATTTTTGTTCCGCGTCTGCTTTGGTCAGCAGACCGGCAATTTGAATTCGATACGCGTCAGCGCTTTCGGTTGCGGGCAACGGTGATAACAGACGCGGCTCGAGTCGCACGCGCGAAACATCCAGCGCGACGAGCGTCGTGCCGACGTCAGACGCGTTCAGCAAATGACCGCTGGTGGAGATGGTGGCCGAGCGCACGTCGGTAGCAAGCGCGACGCGGATCGTGGGTTCCTGTTTGTTGGGCGAGTCCGTAACTACTTGATCGAAAATGGTTAACGGGCTGCCGAGCTTCCATTCGCCTGACGGTTCAGCGGACTGTGTTTGTTGTTGTTTTCGGCTCGCGTCCTGTTGGCTGAAGACGAGGGTAGGGCTCAAGACTTGCGGCGCAAGCAGAATGGCGATCAGGCTTCGCGCGAAGAAATTGCGCATTACGAGGACCCTTCGCGGCTTAGTCTTGGGGGCTCGACCGCGTCGGTATAGTACTACAAGTTAGGCGAAACGAAGCGAACTAAACCGCCAAGGCGCCAAGAGCGCCAGGGCGGAAATGTCGGAACTGCTTTTTGGACTTGGCGAACTTGGCGTCTTGGCGGTTCAGTGTTACGCGGCTTTGCGTTCGTTCATCACGGACGCCGGCTCTTCGCTGACGCTCGTCTTGTTCTTGCGGTGCGCACGCCACATGCCGAAGGCCTCTCTTGAAAGGCTGAAAATCGGTCGTCGATTCTGCCAGGTGAGTTTGAACCAGTCGCGTTTGGTGAGCAGTGGGAAATAAATTCCGCGGAAGAACATGCGGGAGATCAGGATGATGAGGCGATTACGGAACGGCGCGTCGGGAATTGAATTAATCGCTTCCGCATTTCGTTCGGGACTGTACGAGACGCGCCAGGCGTGATCAGTTTCCTCACGTGCTTCCTGGATCGTCATCTTGAGCGGCGTATGCGCCATCCAGAAAGGCGCGAAGTCCATCCAGTGTTTCGGGCGCGCGAGTCGTCCCGCTTTTTGCAGACGATCGTAAAGCGGCGTGGCGGGAAACGGCGTTAGTTGGCCGAAGACGGGCAGGCCCGGCGGCCACGACTTGATTTCGTTGAGCGTGCGATCGGCGATGCCCACCGTGTCGTTGTCCATGCCGAAGATGAACGACGTGATCGCATAGACGTTGCGCTCCGCAAGTCGCTGAAGCACCGCGCCATATTCGCTCGGCTTGCTGAAGTTTTTGTTGACGTCGGCCATGTTTGCCGGATCGATCGACTCCATACCGATGAAAACCCACTTGCCGCCCGAATCGGCGATCAGGTCGCACAACTCTTCATCACGCAGCAAATTGGCGCTGATCTGCGCGACCCACGGTAGCTGCGCGCCGGCGGCGATGATGTCTCGCAAGAGCGACTTGGTGCGTTTGATATTGATAGCGAGATTGTCGTCGATAAAGAAGACCGAGATCTGGCCGCGCTCGCGGGCGGCGCGTGCTTTGAGTCGCAGCATTTCGTCGACGACGCTTTCGTTCGTGCGAAAACGAATCGAGTCGCCAAAGA
>Ga0070686_100001977_pt1 | contig 11375 bp, 13 predicted proteins | sample KBSS23LmetaG_FD_65654 | JGI IMG/M metagenome (GOLD analysis project Ga0070686, IMG submission 65654) | Switchgrass rhizosphere microbial communities from Kellogg Biological Station, Michigan, USA - KBS S2-3L metaG | ecosystem: Host-associated > Plants > Roots > Rhizosphere ...
TCTGTTACGACGGTTCGGCTTGGTATCTGGCAGCTTTTGGGAGCTTGTGAGATGTGGGCAAAATACGAGCTGCAACTCGGGATCATTGCCGAGCTTTTTGACGAGGAGCCCGAGCTGACTGAAGAGGAAAAGGGTTTTTATGGTGTGCAGGAGGTTGGTCCTCGCGCTCGGAAGGGTATGCGTGTCTACGAAGCAGGTACGCCAGAGGCACCTGAGCTATCGGGGCCTTGGGACGAAGGGAGCTAATCATGCCGGGACCGGACGAGCCCCAATCGACGCCGACCGGCGCTGATATGGTATCGAGCATCGCGGCGGCGGATGCCGCCGCGGCAGCCGCGCGGGGCGCTGCGGCGGTCGGTATGACGCTCACCGACGCCTCGATAGCCTCGGCGACGGGAGCATCTCAGACGATTGCCGCGGCGAACGCCGACCGCTCGCTGCTGAATATCTCCAACCCCGGTACGGCCTCCTGGTGGATTAACGAGACGGGCGGCACGGCGGCGGCCAATGCCGCTGGCTGCTTTGAGCTGCAGCCCGGCGCCCGTTGGGCGCCTCGGCCCTCGCCGGTTAATGCTGTTACCGGTATTGGTACGGCAGCTGCTAAGCTGACGGTGGTGACGGGCTGATGGTCCGCCAGTGGCTTGCCGATGAGGGAATGCATACGGATCTGCTGAAGCCGATCGTGCTATTTCCTTTTCCTGGCGCCTTCGCCGATTTTGATTTTATTCGTCAGCGTTACTATTGGAACGGCGCCGAGAAGACGACAGCCAACTTCACCACCTTTAATCTCAATGGATCGACGCTCGACAATAAGGGTCTGACGCCTTCGACTACTGTCGATATTACCGTTTCCGTCGCCACGCTTGGCATGAACGCCAACGCGGCTGGCGCTTTTGCCTGTTCTTACATTAACACCGCTGGTCCGCCAGCCACTGGCTACCCGTTCCATTTTGACAACGCCACCAACAACTTTCGTGTTGCTTTTCAGATTGCTGTTACGACGGCTGCTCCAAGCCTTGTTTGCACAGACAGCGTCCTTCAAGCGAATGTGGTCCCAAACGCCGGCCAAGCAAGTACTGGAGTGCTGAACGTCCGTCATGGCTTTGCCGGGAGCTGGGCTTTGAACAATTTCCTGGCAGCCTGCAACGGAATTGCGGGGCCGGCCGACACGGCGGGGACATTACCGTCCACGGCACCGACTGTTCTCCGACTGGGCAAGGGACAGGTAGCGAATTCTGTCATCACAGGCTCGATAGCCAGAGTGATTTTTTGGAACGCCGCTAAGGCGCAGCCGGAGCTGAACGCGCTGTCGACGCTGATGCGCGACGGCGTTGATGTTCCAACTCTATGGACCCCATACGCTCTCGGCCCTGCGCTCAAAGCCTGGTGGTCGGCGGACGACCACGGCACCTCCAACATGACCGACGACGGCGCCGGGGCGATCAGTTCATGGAAAGACCGTATCAGCGGCGTAACCGTGACGGGTGCCACGACGGCGCGGCCGACGTGGAGCGCCACGTCGTACAACTCCGCTTACGCCGGCGTCACGTTCAACGGCACGACCAACGCCTTGGCCACGACGGCGTTTACGGCGTTGCCGACTGGCGCGACGGCGGGCAACATTGCCATAATGGTCTCCCAGAACTCGTCGGCCGGCCCCCTCTTTTTTCTATTCGGTTATGGCCAGGAGGGAATCCATTCTCGCAACGTGGGAGGTTATCCGACAGGTGGTATCGGGCACCTGAACATCGGTGACTCGAATACTCAACTTGACGATACGAGCGCGAGTTTCATCGGCAACCACCTTGCCGTTGGCGAATGGTCTGGGACGACGATGCGAGGCTGGCTCGACGGCAGCGCGACCAATCCTGCCAGTGTCTCGACCATCAGCATCAATACGGCAACGACCGGCGGCTGTCGCATCGGATCGAGGATGGAAAGCGCAACGTTTTTCTTCACTGGCGCCGTTCGGCATGTGTTCGTCACCACGCTGCTCACGACCCTTCAGCGGCAGCAGCTGGAGGGCTGGCTGGCCTGGGGCAGCGGCTTGCAGAGCCTGCTGCCGGCTGGGCATCCCTACAAAAGCATGCGGCCTTAGCGGAGGTCTTCGATCGTCAGCGCTTCGTCGTCGAGCGTGACGACTGGCGTAGCAGAAAGCTCGAGCATCGGCGGCGCTCGCAGCTTGGCAGCGTTCAAGGCGGCTAAGATGACGGAATCGGCGCGGATATTGACGTCCACCGTCTGTTTATCCCCGTAGCCTGCCGGGTTCTTGCGTGCCAGATACCATTTGATGTTGTCGCTCATCGCCTTGAGCATGGCGGGGTCGCTTTGGCCGTAGAAGGGGTCGCGATCGAGCGTCAGCAGCAGGTCGGCGAGGGTGTCGAAGCCTTCCTGCTGGGCGTCGATCAGCATGCCTTTCAGGTCTTCGTCCTTGTCGCAATAACGCTTAACGCTGTGCCATGTAACCATGGTGTCGCGACAGGCCTCGGTGGGGGAGCGACCTTGCCGAAGCAGGTCGATGACGCGCATGATCTTCGGAACCATTTCGTGAGGTAGCATCAGGTGCCTGCCGGGCCGCGTTTTCGAGCCGATACCGAGAAGCAGCTCGCTGAGTTCATTGCGTCATTCCGCTACAATCCACTTGGCTACGTCAAGGCGGCTTTTCCGTGGGGTGAGCGCAATGGACCCTTGTGGCCGCCGGCACGCCAGCCGCGCATCATCGAGCGATGGCAGGAGGTTTTCCTCATCAAGCTCGGCGAGCATATGGCGGAAAACGCCGTCCGTCAGGAAATGGGGCTTGATTACAAGGTTTTCCGCGCCGCAGTGACCTCCGGCCACGGCGTCGGCAAGTCGACGCTGATCGCTTGGTTGATTTTGTTCTTTATGTCGACGCGGCCGGAGTGCCGCGGCGTCGTCACCGCCAACACACAAGCGCAGCTCGAGCTGAAAACCTTTCCCGAGCTTGGTAAGTGGCACGACATGGCGATTAACAAGCATTGGTTCGCCAGGACCGCCACGCAGTTCTACTTCGCCGCTTATTCTGAGGAAATTAAGCGCAAGAACTACATGTTCAACGCGCAGACGGTTTCCACCGAGACGCCGGAAGGTTTTCAAGGCCTGCACAATCTCGAATCCGCCGTCGTCATGCTGGTCGACGAGGCCTCCGGCATCGACGAGAAGGTGATGGAGATTATTGAAGGGGCGATGACTGACGGCGAGCCCTTTATCATTAAGTTCGGCAATCCTACGCGGCCAGACGGTGAGTTTTTTGAGTGCTGCGAGGGCAAATACGCCCACATGTATTACCACCAGAGCGTCGATAGCCGCGAGGTCAGCTTCACCAACAAGGAAGCTATTGCCGATATCATCCGTAAATACGGCGACGGTAGTGACGAAGCTAAAGTCCGCGTCTACGGACAGTTTCCTAACGTCGCTTTTGACGGCTTTATTCCGACCGCTTTGGTGTCGGAGTGTCAGTTGCGCGAGGTGTGGCGTGACGATAACGCTCCACTGGTGCTCGGCGTCGACGTGGCGCGCTACGGCAATGACCGTACCGTCCTGTTCGGCCGGCGTGGACGTGACGGGCGCACCTGGCCTGTGTGGGAGTTTAAGGGGCTCGATTCGGTGCAGGTGGCCGAAAAAGTCGCCGAATGGGCGATCACCTACAAGCCGGATGCGATTGTCGTCGAGAATGCCGGCAATTCCGGCGCCGGTGTCATCGACACACTACGCCACTGGAATTACAAGGTTTTTGAGGTCTATCCGGGGTCGCGCAGCGCCCAGCCGCAGCTCTATGACCGACTGCGGGAAGAGTGGTGGGTGGCGGCGCGCCAGTGGATGTATGACGGTGGTTGCCTGGACCCCGGCGACACGGAACTGTTTTCCGAGCTGACAAAGCTGCGTTACAAGGTTGCTCGCAACGGCGGCACACAGTTGCAGGTCGAGGCTAAGGAAGAGATGAAGAAGCGCATCGGCTATTCGCCTGATCGGGCCGACGCCTTCGTGTTGACCTTCGCCCAGCGCTTCACCCGCAAGAACGTCTGGAACGCGCCGCAGAACGCCTTGAGCGCGCGACGCCGCGCCATTGTCGACTACGACGTCATGGCGGTTTAGGGGGTTAGTATGGGCGGTTCTCCTCCAACCCCGAAGGTGGTGCAGCCTCCGTCCAAGAGCGACGAGCAGGTGCAGTCGCTCGCCGAGGAGGAGCGCCGCCGCTACTATTCCCAGTTCGGCGGTCGCTCAACGGCGCTGCTGACGGGCGGGCTCGGAGCTTCCCCCGGTTTCGGGTCCGCCACCAAGCTGCTGTCAGGGACGATCTGATGGCGATCGACCCGCAAACCGTCAAAGCCTGCTACGAGCAGGCCAAGAGCGACCGGATTCCTTACGAGACTGATTGGCGTACCTGTGCGCGGCTGGCGTTGCCGCAGCAGTATGGCGGCTGGACGTCGCCCGACAGCCCGCCGGTGCAGGGTGCCAGCCAGGTACGTGCACAGCTGCTTGACGCCACGGCGATGAAGTCGGTGCCGCGCTTTGTGGCGCTGCTCAATCGCATCTCGACGCCCGATGGCTATGACTGGCACGGCCTCAAGGCGTCGAACCGCGAGCTGAACAAGATCCGCGCGGTGAACATCTATTTTGAGGATCTCACCGACGCGCTGTTCCAGCATAGGCGCAATCCGAAGTCCCACTGGTCGGTGTCGAGGTTTCCGAAATACGCGTCGATCGGCGTCTATGGCCCTGGCATTGAGTTCATCAGCGAGCGCAAGGCGACGGCTTCTGATCGTGGGGGACCATTTTATCGAAATGTCCCCCTCCGCGACGTCTTCATCGAACTTGATTTTGACGGAAACCTCTATCGTATCTATCGGCGCATGCGGCCCAATGCCCAGCAGGCTAAGCGGCTGTTCCCCAACGCCACATTGCCGACGGCGATCGAGACCGAGCTAAAGCGCAAGCTGCCGGATACGCAGAAGCGGTTCGAGATCGTCCACTACGTCGCGCCGAACGACGAATACGAAGATGAGAGCATGGACTATCGGCAGTTCGCCTGGTCGAGCGCCTATGTCTATGTCGACGCTGGCGGGCCGTCGCTGATCGACGAGCAGTCGGGCTTTCACGTAATGCCCTACACCGTGCCGACCTACTTCCCCGAACCGGAGAACCCCTACGGTTACAGCCCGTGCCAGGTGGCCTTGTCGAGTATCGGCGGCGTGAACGCAATGAAGCGCACAATGCTGAAACAGGCACAGCGCGCCGCCGACCCGACCTTGCTAGCTGCGGACGACGGCATCTTGGGAGGGCAGGTGTCGCTCGTCCCTGGCACTGTCAACTACGGCGCAATCACCAAGGATGGCAAGCAGTTATTGCAGCCGCTGCAGCCCGGCAATTTCGAGATTGCCAAGGAAATCATCGCCGACGAGCGCATCGACATCGAGGACAGCTTCCTTGTCTCGGTATTCCGCATTCTCCAGGAGCACCCGGAGATGTCGGCAGCAGAAGTGTGGGATCGCCAGGGCAAGGAAGCTGCTCTCGTCGCGCCGGTCGCCGGCATGATGCTGACGCAGGACATCGGCCCGACGATCGAGCGTGAGATTGACATCCTCACCCGCAACGGACTGGCGCCGGAGATGCCGCCGGAGCTGGTCGAGGCGCGTGGCGAATACGACGTCATCCCCACAGCGCCGCTGTGGAAGGCGCTGAAATCGGAGAGTGTCTCCGCCATGTTCCGGCTGATGCAGTCGACGGCGGAGATCGCCAACCTGACGCAGGATGCCTCGCTGATGCAGCGCTTCGACATGAACGAGTTCATCCCCGACGCCGCCGACATCATGGCGATCCCGGGCCGCTGGCTGCGCTCCGACGACGAGGTGGCTCAGCTGAAGGAACAGGCGCAGCAGCAGCAGATGGTGCAGCAGGCGGCGGATGCCGCCCCGGCCATTGCCGGCGTGATGAAGGCGGCGAGCGCCGCCTCCACTGGCAATCCGAGGAAGACCTCGAGGTATTAGTGGCAGACCCTGAGTTTGTGGAAGTCGATTACGACGCTTTTGGCGACCCTATTCCACTGCAGCGCCCGCCGAGCGCCGAGGCGCTCCGGGCGGTCATCCGCGAGCGCCAGGGCGCGTATCACCGGCTATTCACGAGCGGCCAGCCGCTGCCGGGCGATGTTCAGGTGGTGATGGACGATCTCGCTCACTTCTGCCGCGCTTACGAGACGCCCTACTCCGCCGACCAGCGGCTGACCGACGTGGCCATCGGGCGCGGCGAGGTCTACCGCCGCATCCTCGAGTATTCGAGGCTTTCGAACGACGAGCTGTTTCACCGCTACCATCAACGTGCGCTAGGAGGAAGAACGTGACCCCCGAAGACACCGGCGCTCCGCCGGCATCACCCGCAGCACCCGCAGCACCTTCGTCACCACCACAGACGCAGGCCCTCTCGTTTGATGGCTATCCTGACGACGTGCGGGTGACCCTCAATGCCCGTGGTGTTACGCCCGACGCCGACGGCTTCAAGTCGCTGGCCAAGCAGTATCACGACGCTAACCGCTACATCCTCACCAACGGGGTGCGTGACGTCGCGGGTGTGCCTGGAAAGGACGCCCCGCCGGAGGCGTGGGACCGTCTCTACACGGCGCTTGGTCGGCCGCCGAGCCCCGACGCCTACCAGATCAAGGTCGAAACGTCCGACGGCGCGCAGGTCAATGGCGAGTTCCTGACCTTTGGGCGCAGCCTCATGCATAAGTTCGGGGTGCCGGCGGAACGCGCGCAGGAGTTTGTCGACGACTACCTTGGTTATTCGCAGAAGGCGGCGGCGGCCGAGAGTGCCCGGCAAGAGCAGGTCATCACCGAGATCAAGCAGCGCGAAGGGGCCGCTTTCGACCAGAAGGTGGCCCGTGGTCAGGAGGCTGTCCGAAAGCTCGGCCTGTCCGCCGAGGTGCTTGGCGGCGTAGAGAAGCAGCTCGGCACAGGCCCGATGCTGCAACTGTTCATGGCGCTTGGCTCCAAGCTTGCCGAGGGGAGCTTTGTGCCGGCGAGCGGCAGCGCTCCTGTCGACCCGTCGCAGATGAGCGCTGACCAGGCGAAGACGGAGATCGACCGGCTGCAGGCCGACGAGACGTTTTCGAAAGCCTATTACGACGCCCAGCATCCCGAGCACGCTACAGCATTAAAGCGGATGGAGGCGCTTTACGCGGCACGTTCAAGACGATAGCTTGCCGCTTCAATTAAGGGCCAGATGCTGCCGACTACCCCGATCTGGGCCGGCAGCATCAGACTACCCCTTGCACACGATCTTCCGTTGTGAGGGGCAATCATGGCCGAGACAGTCGCCACCTATACCGTTCCCGAACACTACGTTTCGATGTTCACGGCGAACGTCGAGAGCGTTCTGCAGAAGCGCGGCGGCAAGCTGCGTGGGCTCGTCACCTCCGGCACTTATTCCGGCGAAAAAGTGCAGGTCGTCAACTTCATCGGGCCGATCGAATTTCTGAAGCGTGACACGCCCTACCAGGACACGGTGGTCACCGAGCCGGAGCATACCTCGCGCTGGATCGCCGCCGAGGATTACGACGCTGCGGTGCTGATCGACCGTATCGATACGCTCCGCATGATCTACGATCCCACCAGCCCCTACGTCGAGCGTTTCCGCGAAGCCGCCGCGCGGGTCGAGGATCAAGTTATCCTCGATTCATTCTTCGCTGTCGCCAAGGCTGGCAAGCTCGCCTCGGTCAACGTCCCCTTTCCTGCCGCCGACGTCATTCCGAACGGCGGCACCGGTCTGACGCTGGCGAAGCTCAGGGCGACCCGGAAGCTCCTGAAGAAACGCTTCGTCGACCTCGAGGCCGAACGGCCTTACATCATTGTCACCGCCGACGAAATTGACGCTCTGCTCGGCGAAACCCAGGTCATCTCGGCCGACTATGCTGCCATCAAGGCGCTGGTGGACGGTGAGGTGACGTCGTTTATGGGCTTCACGTTTATCCCCGCCGAGGGCTGGCCGTCGACCTACACGGAGATTGGCACCGGCTTTACCATCCGGCAGCTGCCGGTGTGGGTGAGGTCAGGCATGCATTTCGGCTCTTGGCAGAACCTGCAGATCACCATCAACGGCAGACCTGATAAGAACAACATCAAGCAGATCCATGGCTCGATGAGCATGGGCGCTACCAGACTCGAAGAAGGCAAGGTGCTCGACCTCGAGGTGAAGGTAACTTAACCGTAGCGGTAGCTACAGAGTGACATGAGGACCGGACCATGGCAGTCACAAATACCCAATCCGCGCAGGTTCTGAACGCTGCCGATCGGCTCTATGCAGTCGAGAAGTGGGGCAAGTTGCGCTTTGTCTACTTCAGTGTCACGCAGGGCGCTGCTGCTGGCGACATCAACTCGACGTTCGAGCTGTGCGATCTTCCCTACGGGCGGGTGCGGCTCTTGCCGCAGCTCTCGCTGATCTCGTTCAGCGCCTGGGGCGCGGCGCGGGTGCTCGACATCGGCCACCTCGTCTACAAGGATTCCGCAGGAGCCGACGTGGCCGCCGACTATGACGCGATCGCCACCGGCATCGACGTCTCCGCGGCGGATGCTGATGGCATCAAGGCAGGCACGCTCCTGAAGTGGGATTTCTTCTCCAAGGGTGGCGTCAGGCTCGCTGCGCAGGTGCGTGGCGGCACGGTGCCTGCAGCAGCCACGCTGATCGGCTATTTTGTGTTTGTGGATCAAAACTAGGTCCAGCGCTATCTTGCCTCCTGTTCCACGTGAAACAGGAGGCAATCATGCCGTTCGCGAAGATCAACCGCTCCGACCGCAAGATCGTTGAGATCATGCAGCAGCGGCGCGAGTTGCAAGACAACGAGCGTTCGCAATACGATGTTGTAGAGGTCGACCAGTCGGCCAAGGTCGGCGACCAGGCTCGCGATAAGAGCCAGGGCCAGCAGGGCGGCCAGCAGGGCGGGCAGCAGGGCGGGCAGAAACAGGGTGGCAATACCTGAGAACCTCTGCAATCTGGCGCTGGCCAAGCTGGTCCAGAAGGACCGCGTCAACACGCTGTCAGCGCCAGTTTATCCGCTTGAGCGCCATTTCGCGCTGATCTACCCCCACTATCGCGACGCCGAGCTTTCCGCGCACCCCTGGCTGTTCGCACAGGCGCGCTGGAAGCTCGCGCAGCTCGCCGAGACGCTCGAGGAGGCTGAGCAGGCGTGCAACTGCACCTGCTCCTGCCCCGGCATGATTTACGTCTACGAAAAGCCGGTCGACATGCTGAAGCCGCGGCGTGACGACTGCAGCGACTGGATTGTTTTGGGAGATCGCCTGGTTTCGTCCATTCCAGGCTTCCTGTGGGTCGAAGGGACAAAGCGGCAAACCGAAGCTGCTTTCGATCCACTTTTTTCTGACGTCCTGGTGTGGCGCCTGGCGCGCGAGACGGCTGATTGGCCTGGCGTCACCGAGGGCAAGCGGGTCGAGATGGCGCAAGGCTATCGTGATGCCATCACGCAGGCGCAGCGCGAGAATGCCTTCATGCGGCCACCCCGCAGCGTCGAGGGCTGCGACGACATGTTTAGCTGGCTGTCCGCCAGGGCGGTCTAATGGCTATCACCCAGATCCCGGTGCGTGCCTTCAACGCGGGCGAGTTCTCGCCGTTGATGGAAGGCCGGACGGACCTCGACCGCTATCCCTACAGCCTGAAGCATCTGCTCAACACCGTGGCGATCATTCAGGGGCCTGCCTGTCGACGTCCCGGGACACGTATGGTGGCGCCGGCGTGGCGCAGCGACATCCCGCTGAAGAGTCTCGCTTTCATCTTCGCCGACGACCAGGCGTTCAAACTGGAGTTTCAGGATGGGCGGCTGCGTTTCATCAACGACGACGGCCTGCTGACGTATGCGCCGCAATTGGCGGACGTCGCTACGCCCGCTGGCGGCTTTCTTCGCATCAACGACCGCAGCGCTGGCGACCTGATTGCCGCGGTGGCAGGCGATCAGCTCTTCCTGTCGGGCTGGCCAGCCAGCCAGCCGTTCAACAATCGTGCCGTTACGATCACCGCCGTGGCCGGTGATGTCTACACGACAGATTTTCCGTATGGTGGCGGCCCCGTCTCCGGCGGCACGGCGGCGCGCGTCTATCATATCGCCCAGCCTTATTCGGCCGACGAGCTGAATGGGCTGCGTGGCGTGCAGCTGCTCGACACGATCTATCTGCTCAGCGAGGCGCATACGCGCAAGCTGTCGCGCTACGACACCTACGACTGGCGGCTGGCCGATGTTAATTTTATCGACGGGCCGTTCCTGCCGGCGCCCGGCATCGACATCATCACGACGATGACGCCGAGTGCCACCGGCAGCGAGATCCCTGACATGATCAGCCCGACGGCGCCGTCGGGCGTGGCGGCAGCAGGGTCGGAGGAGCCGGCGCATCCGGCCTGGCATGCCTTCGACCGGGATCGTGACACTTATTGGAAAAGCTCTAACGCCAAGAAGGATACGCTTGGCTACCAGTTTACCTCGCCCAAGGTCATCGTCGGCTATTGCCTGGCGGGGACGAACGCGCTCGACGACGGCGATCTTTATACGCCGGAGCAACACGCCCCCGGCGCGTGGACATTTGAGGCACGTAACGGCAGCGATCCGTGGACGATCCTCGACACCCAGATCGATTACATTGGTTACATCAATCTGCGCAGCCGCTGGTTCACGCTGGCCAATGCGACGGCCTACGATCAGTATCGGCTGAACATCACCGCGACGACGCAGAATCAGGATATCCGCCCGATTATCTCCGAATTTCAGATGTCCGAGAGCGCGACGGTCACGCTGACCGCCTCGAGCACCACTGGCATCAACAAGGACAAGGGTTTCCGCTCGACTGACGTCGGCCGGCTGATCAGCCTGAAGGATGTCGACGGTTTGTGGCGGACGGCGAAGATCACTGCCAGGACCAGCTCCACGCAGGTTAGCATCAAGTTCACCGGCGCGCCGATGCTGACCACCCAACCGGTGCGGGAGTGGCGGCTTGGCTACTTCTCCGACACGACGGGGTGGCCACGCGTCGGCTGCTTCCAGGGCGACCGGCTGTGGCTCGGCAACGTCAGGGACTACCCCGACCTCGTTACCGGCTCTTTCGTCGGCGGCTACGAAAACTTCGCGCAGACCGACGAGGACGGCACGGTCAACGATGACAACGCCGTGGTCTTCCCGCTCAACGCGCCGATCGTATCGCCGATCACCTGGATGCGCCCCTACAACCGTGGCCTTCTGATCGGCACGCGCTACGGCCCGTGGTCGATCATGCCGGCGGAGCAGCAGACGGCGATCACGGCCAAGGCGGTCAACGCCTCGCCAGGGCCGACGCGCGGCGCGCACATGACCGAGCCGATCCAGGCCG
>Ga0070686_100001979_pt1 | contig 11372 bp, 12 predicted proteins | sample KBSS23LmetaG_FD_65654 | JGI IMG/M metagenome (GOLD analysis project Ga0070686, IMG submission 65654) | Switchgrass rhizosphere microbial communities from Kellogg Biological Station, Michigan, USA - KBS S2-3L metaG | ecosystem: Host-associated > Plants > Roots > Rhizosphere ...
AACTGATCAAAGACGAGTCAAGCATTCTTTTTGTTAAAGATCGCGTTTCCAAAACTATGTTTTTGATCCAGAAAAACGTATGGACCAACTGGGCCAACGCGCGACGATTTTGCACCTGGTTTTGGCGCTACGGAAGTCGAAGCGTTCTCGAAAATCAGTTGGAAAACGAGAGGAAATCGAGCAAAAACTGACTGATTGCAATTGCACGAGGAGACTGATTGCGTTGTTAGCACGCTGACTAGAAGCGGGCGGATATTCTTGCAGCTGTTTGCTGGTGCTCGCGCGCGATCTGCATCGCGGTGTTGAGTGGATCGTCGGAGACTCTTGAGACCAAACCCACTCTCAACGCATCGTCGGCGTTGATGCGACGGCCGGTCAGGAGCAGTTCCAACGCAAATGCTTTTTGAATTGTACGCGGAAGTCGTTGCGTGCCGCCCCAGCCAGTAATGATTCCGAGCCGCGGGCCGGGATGCGAAAAGACCGCAGTCGTTGCAGCGACGCGGACATCGCACGCGAGCGCGAGATCAAGACCGCCGCCCATGCAATAGCCGTTGACCGCCGCGATCGTGATCTGCTTTGCGTCGGCTATCGATTGAAACAGCTTCTGGCCCAGTTGCGAAAACTGCAAGGCGCTTGCTTCATCGAGTTGCGCAAGTTCGCGTATGTTCGCGCCCGACGCAAACACGTCGCCGCTGCCCGTGAAGATGACGGCACGAATGTCGTCGCGTGAAAACAACGACGAAGTTGTACGTTTCAAATTCTGAAGTGTCTCGCGGGAAAGAGGATTGCGTTGAGTTGGGCGGTTGAAACGAACGATCGCAATTGAGTCGATGACTTCAGTGACTATTGTCGGTGAGTCGTCGTCCATCGTATCTGTTTTGGATGCTACTCGCGGGGCTTAACATTCTCACGAAGAAACTTGACGATGTTTTCGGTGGACGTGCCCGGCAGAAAAACCTCCGCAATGCCTTGCGACTTCAGTTTCGCAATATCATCCTGCGGCACAATCCCGCCTAACAGCACCAGACAATCGTTCATGCCCTGATCGTGAAGGAGTTGGACGATGCGCGGGCAGAGCGTGTTATGCGCGCCACTGAGAATTGAAACGCCGACTGCGTCGACGTCTTCCTGAAGCGCGGCGGCGGCGATCATTTCGGGCGTTTGTCGCAGCCCGGTGTAAATGACTTCCATGCCTGCATCGCGCAGTGCGCGCGCGATAACCTTGGCGCCGCGATCGTGGCCGTCCAAACCGGGCTTAGCGACGAGGACGCGAATTTTCCGTTCGTTCATGATTGCCATTCTACCTCAACGAACGAATTGTCCAAGTGGTCCATCAGGCTTGATGAAGGCTTTGAGCTCTGAATAACTGAAGAAATAGCGCCCATCCGGCTCCAACGCCTGAATGACGTGGGGAAAGCCCGCGTCGTAGAGAAATGTCACGCCCTTGCTGCTGACCTCAAACTCGTCGAGATTTGCGACCTCAAACTTTAGCGCCTCGTAGGCTTCGCGCCTCATCGCTTTGTCCTCGGGCGATTCTGAGTTAGGCGTTTCATTCTCCTCGTCGATCTTTTTCAGTTCAGCCTGCAGCTTGTCGTTAATCGCGTCAGCGAGTTCCGCAAACTTCTTAGACCGAAAAGCGTCAGCCGCTTTAACAACCTTGCCGTCTTTCAAATTGATAAGGAAATGTTTGGTCTGACTGTCGGGATAAGCGCCGGAGCCTTCCTGTCTGAAAGTGATGTCGAGCAGATGGTCGCGATTGTGATTAACTTCGTAAGAGAATTCGGACAGCCAGGTGTCTTCGCGATACTCCTTCAACGAATAGTCAAAGATGTTTTTGAAGTCGAACTCGGCACGCACTCGCCGCAAGATCGTGGGACTGAGTCCACTGATGACCGGGTAAGTTACAACCGCTCGCTTTTTGTGTGGCCACTCCTTCGCCAACGCCGCACTGCGGACCAGCACAACTCTGCGGCGCTGAATGATCGCGTGATCGTCCACACCGGCGGCCCGCGGTTTACTTGTTTGAATCGTGGAGAAGCCTACGACGTGCAGGGAAAGCACGGAAAGCAGGAGCAGGATTAGCCTTGGCATTCGTTTCGTTTCAGTAAGGATAGCGGACTCTCGTGCGGATTCAGAGTTAGAAAGCCGGCTCTTCATAGACGCCGTAGACATCGCGCAACGCGGAACAAATCTCGCCGAGCGTTGCGTACGCGCGGACGGCTTCGATTGTCGCGGGCATCGTGTTCTCGGCGTTCTCAGCGGCGCGTTTAAGTTTTTCCAGAGCGTTGCTGACGGCTCCCGGATCTCGTTTGGTGCGCGTCTCTTCGAGTCGTTCAATCTGATGATCGCGCACTGATTCGTTAATCTCCAGCGTCGGAATCTGGAAGTCTTCTTCCATCTGATACTTGTTGACTCCGACGATCACTTGCTCGCCGCGCTCGACCGCTTTCTGATACTTGTACGCGGAATCCTGAATTTCGCGTTGCGGAAATCCTTTTTCAATCGCCGCGACCATGCCGCCCATCGAGTCGATCTTCCGGAAGTAATCCAGCGCGGCGCTTTCCATTTTTTCTGTCAACGCTTCGACGAAATAAGAGCCACCGAGCGGATCGATGGTGTTCGCGACCCCAGTTTCTTCGGCAATGATCTGTTGCGTGCGCAAAGCGATCAGCGCCGCCTGGTCCGTCGGCAAAGCGAGCGCTTCATCGTAAGCATCGGTGTGCAAACTCTGCGTGCCGCCAAAAACACCAGCCAGCGCTTGAATCGCAACGCGGACAATATTGTTCAGCGGTTGCTGGACGGTCAGCGAAACTCCCGCCGTCTGCGTGTGGAAGCGAAGCTTCAGCGTGCGTTCACTGTTTGAACCAAAGCGATCGCGCATTTCGCGCGCCCAGATGCGACGCGCGGCACGATACTTGGCAACTTCCTCGAAAAAGTCGTTGTGTGCGTTGAAGAAGAACGAAATTCGCGGCACAAAAAGATCGAGATCCAGCCCCGCTTTCAGTCCCCACTCGACGTATTCGAGCCCGTCGCGCAACGTGAACGCAAGTTCCTGAATCGCGGTCGCTCCGGCTTCGCGGATGTGATAACCGCTGACTGAAATTGGATTGTAGCGGGGCACAAATTGCGTGCAGAACTCAAACGTGTCGACCACCAATTTCATCGCCGGTTGGATCGGATAAATCCATTCTTTCTGCGCGATGTACTCCTTGAGAATGTCGTTCTGCAGCGTTCCGGAAATCTTCTTCCAGTCGGCGCCCTGCTTCTCCGCTACCACCAAATACATCGCCAGCAGAACCGAAGCCGGCGCGTTGATCGTCTGTGAAACCGTTACTTGTTCGAGCGGTATCTTGTCGAACAGAACTTCCATGTCCGCCAGCGACGAGACCGCCACGCCACACTTGCCAACTTCTCCTTCCGACAACGGCGAGTCAGCGTCGTAACCCATCAACGTCGGAAGGTCATAGGCGACTGAAAGACCAGTTTGTCCGTGCTCGAGTAAATACTGAAAGCGCGAGTTTGTTTCTTCGGGCGTGCTGAACCCGGCAAACTGTCGCATGGTCCAGATTTTTCCGCGATAGCCGGTTGGATGTATGCCACGTGTGTAAGGAAATTCACCCGGAAAGGAAATGTCGTTGGCGAAATCCAGGTGGGCCGTGTCCGCAGGCGTGTAGAGCCGATCGACTGCCTCGAGAGAAACGGTTTCGAAGCGTTTCTTTGTCTCGGGATGCCGCTTGAGCACCGGTTCAAGCGTTTCGCGTTCCCAACGTTCGACCGCTTCTTCGTCGGGCGTCGTGATCTCTTTCGTGTCAGACATAACTATCGATTGATAAGTAGCGATTACACTCAGGGTGAATAAAGAATTCGATATTAGTTGAGCGATATTCGACTGTCAACGAAGGCAAGGAGCGCAGTTGATCGAGCTTTTGAAGAAGGGGCGCGGCTGTGATGGCATCACAACCGCGCGGACCGGAAGGCATTCACCAAGCGTGGCTGTCAAAGCAGGGAACTAGCGGGCAATCGGCAGGGAAAAATTTCGCAACCTTTCCAGCGAACGAGCGTCCCCTATTGCTCGTCGACGGGTATAACAATTTCGTTAGCTCGCACCATGTTCAGCCGGACGCGTGCCGCCGCTTCGATAGTGCGCGGGTTAGTGCCTAGTTGTTCAATTTCCAACCGCAACGAATTGTTTGCCTGGCGCAGTCCCTCAACGTCCGTTTGCATTCGAACGTATTGCTGAGACGCCGCCGACATTCTGGTTCTGGTTCTCATGATGACTGCGGTACAAATGGCCGAAATCGCAAGTATGACCATGCCAAAAATTACCCACGCCGGAATCACCCCGCCGCGCCGGCGCACCTCAGCAGGCGTGCCGATGATGTCCTGCGAAATTTCGCGGACAGACGAGAGCGTCGAGCCCGGCCGAGCAGCAACCCGCTGCGCCCGAATTCGTTCATCAACCCAATATGAATTTATGACCCTGCTCACGAAACACCTCCAAGTTCTCTTTCGCAAACCCTGCTTTTAGAAGGGCTTAGAAGTTCCGACGCGACCGGCTCGGGTTCCGAATCGCCCAATTTTCCTCTCACGCCCGCGCCGCTCGTCGCAACTGCCTCCGCTGACAGCAAACCCGCAAGGACGCCATTTTCCTTCGGACGGTGACCTTTGAAGGGTTATTCCGCCGAAATCTGGTGACCGATGTCAACCTTGTCTTCATTTGCCGATACTCCGATGCCTTTGAAACCCAGGTTTTGGTAAACTGAGCGAGTGCTTCTGCCGATTCGGGAGCTTCGGCGGAACCAAAAGCCACTCGGGTGTTTCAAAATCGAATTCGTCGGTAACGCGTCTGTAACGCAACTGTTAAGGAGCTGCTTAACTCTTTATTGGGGTTTGGCCACAAGATAGTTGGTAGTCATGACCTCTGAACCCCAATTAGATGTGCTTTCAACCCTGCCAAGCCATTACCAGTCAATGGTTTAGAGGCAAGTTGAGCGGAACATAGCATCGGCGCTTAAGAGTGTAAAGCAATATCTTTGCAACGGTTTGAGCCTGTAAGTTCAACATTTACTTGAAGTAACGCGCTTAAGGCTTTGGAAAGGCGAACATGGGGCGAACACTAAAAGCCCCGATTTTCTGGAAGATCGGGAGTGTTCAAAGGGGTTGACACAATATTGGCACAAGGCTAGACTCTGAGCCGACAGCGGCTGTACCCGACGACAGGATTCTGACTGCCACGCCGCTTCAAGTACTAAAGCCATCTTGCCTCTCATCTCAGAAGTTCTTAGTTGCCCGTAACAAATTCGTTGACCGGCACCATCCATTTGATTAACCAAATCGGAGAGAGGCTTCATGCTTGAATTGACGCGTTCTTTTCCGGAAGCACCAGAAGTAAGTCTCACAACTACTACGCTTCCAATAGGTTCCATAGTTAGAGCGCTTTGCCAGGCAGCAAACACAGGGCCCGACCTGCTGTACGAGGTCATGCTAAAACTGAGTTTGCTGGTCGAGGCGACGGCGCCAATGTACGGACTTTCAATTTGGACCCTGGAGACCGGGCAAAAGCCGCGTTTGAACTGGGCCGAAGGACTCAGCGAGGACGAACTTTCAGCCGGCGAGAAGGTCGTTAGCGAGACTTTAGCGTCGGATTGTCTCTGGCCAAACGTCAACGAAGGCGATTTGTCGGTCTGTTTTGTGCTGGCCTCATCGAAGCCTGGCTGCGCCGGCGCCGCGTTGTATGGATTGTGTGTGCGTCCGCTGTCAACGAAGCAAGCCCGAGACCTGGGCGCAATAATCGATGTGACGCGGCTCGCGCACTCGCACGTGTCGGTGAAGCGGGTAACTCAACCGCAGAAGGCCAGCGACGAAAAAATCGCGAACACAGGGCTGCCGGGGATGATCTTTGCCAGTCGGGCGATGAATGAGGTCGCGCGCGTGGTGGCAAGAATCAAAGATTCAAACTCGACCGTCCTCATCAGCGGTGAATCGGGTACCGGCAAAGAGCTGGTGGCCCATGCAATCCACCGGCTGAGCAAGCGTTCCGCAAACGAATTCATTCCTTTCAACTGTTCGGCGGCTCCGCCGGATTTGATCGAGAGCATGCTCTTTGGGCACCGGAAGGGAAGTTTCACCGGCGCACTTAACGATAACGAGGGGCTGATTCGCGCTGCCCAAGACGGGACGCTGTTTCTGGATGAGATCGGCGATCTTCCGCTCGCGCTGCAACCGAAGCTGCTCCGGTTTTTGCAAGAAGGCGAGATTCACACGCTCGGTGATCGAGCGCCACGAAAAGTTAACATCCGTGTGATCGCCGCAACTCACAAAGACCTCGAGCAGTTGGTCCGTGAAAAACTGTTCCGTGAAGATCTCTATTACCGAATCGCTACGCTGACGGTTCGGGTGCCGCCGCTTCGCGAACGGCCCGAAGATATCTCGGCGCTAATCTCGCACTATCTCTCGCACTATTGCCGTCGCAACGATCGCCCGGTTGGAGGGATTACCTGGGAAGCGATCCGCGTCCTCGAAGAATATTCGTGGCCGGGCAATGTCAGGGAACTCGCCGGCGAGATGGAGCGACTGGTCTTGTATGCGGAAGAAGACGGCCACATCGCGCCGGAGCACATCAGCCCGCACATCTGTCCGCAGAGCTTTTTTAGAAACGCCGAGCGGCGCACCGGCGAAAACCTCGAGTTGCTTTTAGAAGACTACGAACGACGCGTGATCACTGAGACGTTGAAACGCAACGACTGCAACGTGGCCCGCGCGAGTGAAGCGCTCGGACTCGGCTCGCGGCAGACGCTCTACAAAAAGATCAAGCGGCTCGCGATCGACATCACTGATTTTCTGCAGGAAGACACTGAGCCGGGGATGCAGTTTCGCGCTGAACGCTAACCGAAGCGACGGACAAACCCATTTACGAAGCATTCGAGAGTGATCTCGAATGCTTTTCTTTTTGGGCCATGGACCAGTTAACGTCGCCGCCCGAGACTACGCAGTGTCGCCGTGTGGACCAACAACGTGTCGCCGCCTCGGATACATTCAAGATCTTCCTCGTCAACTGAAAGCGACAAGCGATTGCCCAACAAAAGCGGCTGATAATCCGTACGACCGCGTCGGCTCCCCTCGTCTGACTCCGTCTTCTTGTTAACTGCGGGCGACAACACCGCCACTCAAAACACCCTCGCACACCGCGTTTCGCTTGAGTTTCTCGCTTTCGAGCTTGATGGCACGTCGCTTGTTAAGAGAGGTGCATTCGCGAGAAACACAACGTCGCGAAACAGCAGTTGATAACCAAAGCAAAAATCTCATGAAGGCAATAACCACAAAAGAGCTCGTATCGCTGGCAGTAATCGCAATCACCGCACCTGTGCTCGCGCTTGGCGTTGTCCGGGCGGCAAGCGTGATGGTCGCGTCTGGTAACGGTTTACTGCTTTTGGCACTGACTCTGTGTGGCGCTGTCGTGAGTGGCATTAATGGTTTTGGCCGCCGCACGGTCAGGGCCGAATCCCAAACGCGCAGCCGCCGCGGAGGGCCACAGTCAAGCGTGGCCCTCACATCATGAGTGTCCGTTAACAAACCCTCGCGAGCTTTCTTTCGACGCGGATGAAAGCAAACGAAGGATCCAGGAAAACAAAAACTTAGAAGGAGCAAACAAATGATTAAGAAATTCTTTCGCGATGAAACCGGTCTTGAGTTGTCGGAATACGCCGTTGCCGCAGCCTTGGTTGCGATCGCCGTCGTCGGCGCTTTCTCGCTGCTCGGTACCACGATCAGCACCAAGATCAACGAACTCGGTACCCACATCAGCACCGGCAAATAATGCTCGCACTCGTTCAGGCGCGCTTTAGCGACCGCAGGGTTGCGAGCGCGCCTGGCCGAGACCCAAGCGCAGCTGGTCCCGGCTTTCCCAGCAAATCAAGCCTCAGGAGTCAGAACAATGCTCAAGAAATTTCTAAAAGACGAGACGGGGTTGGAACTTTCGGAGTACGCAGTTGCGGCCGCATTGATTGCCATCGCGGCGGCGGGTGTGTTCACGGCTTTGGGCGACGCCATCGGCGTCAAGATCAACGAACTGGGCGTTCACATCTCTACGGGTAAGTGAACCGCGGGGATTGCATACAGTGTCAATTTTTTTAGTCAGCACATTCCTGTTGGTTCCACTGGCGGCCGTCATTGCCTATTACGACGTTCGTTATCGACGCATCCCTAACGCTTTCGTCCTGGCAGCCTTCAGCGGCGGATTTTTGATGAACTCGATCCTGGGCGGGTGGCACGGCAGCTATTCGAGTCTTGGCGGTTGCCTGCTCGGGTTTGTGCTGATGTTCATCCTCCACGTTTTTGGCGCGATGGGCGCGGGCGACGTCAAACTTTTCGCCGCCATCGGGGCGGTGACCGGCGCCGAGCTGATCCTGCCCACCTTCGTAGTTGTCATTCTCACGGGCGGATTGCTGGCAGTGGTTTCGATCATTCGCGCCGGAGTGGTGAAGACTACGATGCATCGCGTGCTGCAAATACTAGTTGGACTGCTGCCGGGTTGGCAGATGCCGAAATTTGCAGTGCCCGCCGATCGCAAACACACCATTCCCTACGGCGTCGCGATCACGATGGGCAGCATTATTTCTGTAGTTATCTTTCGCAATTGATGCGCCCGCGGCATCACCAGTTTTCAATTCGATCAAACCGAAACACGGAGAGTCAGCCATGCGCAACAAACGTTTCTTTATCGTCTTAGCCGGGGCACTTGTTTTTGGACTGCTGGCCGCAGTTTCCGTTACGCGCTATCTGTCGAGCGCCCAGGCCTACACCAAGAATCTCAACAAAGTTGCGGTTGCTAAGGTCGCGATTCCGATCGGCACGAAGATTATTCCGGAACAGGTGATGGTGGTCCAGTTTCCATCAGAGTCGACGCCGGATGGCGCCTTCGAGTCGGTCGAGAAACTAGCGGGACGCGTGGCCGTCGTAAACATCGGGCCGCGTGAACCGATCACCGAAGCGCGACTGGCTCCGGAAGGAACAGCGGGCGGTCTTTCGGCAGTGATTCCTGAAGGTTACCGCGCGATGACCGTCAAGGTTGACGACGTCGTCGGCATCTCCGGTTTCATCATGCCCGGCACGCTCGTGGACGTCGTTGTGGTGATCGATCCGGCCGAGAAAGCCGGCATGCAGGATCCGATTTCCAAGATCGTACTGCAAAACATCAAGGTTCTCGCCAACGGCCAAAACATCGACAAGCCTGAGAGCGAACGCCAAGCCAACAGCGTCAAGGCCGTGACGTTGCTCGTGACGCCGGAACAGGCGGAGCGGCTCGCGCTCGCATCAAGCGAAGGCAAGTTGCAGCTCATGATGCGCAACTCGATCGACCAGGGCGACGAGCAAACCGCTGGCATCAACAAACGCGGCCTGCTCACCGGCGTTCGCGCCGAGCCAGTGCCTGATCCGGGATCGTTGAAGAGCGAGCAACCGAAACCAGTTGCGAAGCCTGCGGTGCGCGTCGTGCGCGAACCCAAACCGGCAGTCGAAGCTCCGCCCGCGCCGCCACGCGCGCAGGTCGAGATGATCGAAGGCGCCAAGAAACGCAATGTAGATTTCCCGTGATGGACGCAACCGTTGGCCACCCGCTCACGCAGTTGGTTCTGACGACCGGTCCTAACACCAGTTCACCGTTTACCAAAAGGAGCTCAAGTCATGCACAGCCGTTCCCCTATCACACGCCGCGCAAGCCTGCTGTTGGCGTCACTGATGATCGTTCTCTTCAATGCCGTCGGTCACGGACAAGAGACTTCATACAAGGCATCTTTCAAACAAAACAAAGACGCCGTGCCTGTCAACGTCCTGGTGGGCCAGTCGCGGGTGATTAATTTCGACCGGCCGGTTGGTCGCTTCTCGGTTTCCAATCCCGAGATCGCCGAAGCGGTGCTCGTCACGCCCGATCAAGTGCTGGTGAACGGCAAAGCTTTTGGCCAGGTGAACTTCATCGCATGGGAACAGTCGGGCGGCGAGTATCTCGTCTTCGACGTTTATGTGCGGGCCAATCTTTCGCTGATCGATTCGCAGATTCGCGCGCTATTTCCGAAGGACGACATTCGCTTGAGCCAGGCAAACGGCTCGGTGGTCATCTCGGGAAGCGTGAAGGATCCGAAAACGGCAGCGCAGGTTGACAGCGTGGTCCAGGCCGCGGGCTTCAAGACGGTGAACATGCTCGCGTCGCCGGTGAAAAACATGGCGCAGGTGCAATTGCAGGTGCGAGTCGCCGAAGTCAATCGCAACCGGCTGAAGGATTACGCCACCTCGTTCACCGCGATTCCGCCGGGCGGCACTGCCGGCTACATCAACAGCGGCAACGGTCCGAGCGCGCTCGGCAACACCAGCACCAGCCCGACCGAGACCATACTCGAGAGCGTGCTCTCGCCGGCGTTGAATCTCTTCGTTTTCAATCGCGCGATCAATACCGCCGCGATGTTTCGCATGCTGCGCACCACGGGCGCGTTTCGCGAGTTGGCGGAACCGAATCTGATCGCGATGGACGGCCAGCAGGCGAGTTTCCTGGCTGGCGGCGAATTCCCGGTGCCGGTGGTCCAGAACGGCGGCGGCGCGGGCGCGGGCCTGGCGATGACCATCGTGTTCAAGGAGTACGGCGTGCGTCTGAATTTCAAACCGACGATCCTCGACGAAGACCACATTCAGTTGGAACTCGAACCGGAAGTTTCCACGATCGACTTCGCCAACGGTGTGAAGTTCAACGGCTTTGTGATTCCCGGTCTGAAAACGCGCCGCGCGAAAACCGGAATCGAACTCCGCGACGGTCAATCGTTTGCTTTGGCCGGCCTGCTCGACAACAACGAGACGAAATCGTTTTCGCACATCCCGGTCGTCAGCGAGATTCCGGTCCTCGGCAATCTGTTCAAGTCAAAGTCGTTTCAGAAAAACGAAACCGAGCTGATGTTCATCGTCACCGCAGTTTTGGTGAAACCTGTGAACCGCGACGACCTGCCGCTGATGAAGGGCGTGGATGGTTTGAAAAACGGATCGCCGCTGGGCATCGAGCCGAAGGGCGAAGAGATCCAGGGACGAACTGGTTTTTCGGTGACCGGCCAAAACAACGAACCCAACGGAACGGCGCCCGCCGCTTCGCCGAAGTCGGTTGAACCGGTCAAGGCTGTCGAACCCGCCGCGGACCCCGCGAAGGATCCGAAAGCAAAGACCGGCGCGGACGGCGGCGACGCGTCAAACGGCGTCTCGGCCGGCGCGACTCGCGTCAACCCGACGATTCCGGTAGCCCGACTGATGCCTGCAAGCTTCGTCCCCCAACCTCTGAAGCCGTAACCCTCGCGTTTGAAAAATTGTGAGCGTTTGAAGAGGAGGCGCGAAATGCAAAA
>Ga0070686_100001980_pt1 | contig 11367 bp, 17 predicted proteins | sample KBSS23LmetaG_FD_65654 | JGI IMG/M metagenome (GOLD analysis project Ga0070686, IMG submission 65654) | Switchgrass rhizosphere microbial communities from Kellogg Biological Station, Michigan, USA - KBS S2-3L metaG | ecosystem: Host-associated > Plants > Roots > Rhizosphere ...
GTCGGCTTCGGCGGGTCGGACGGGGACGCCGACGATGACAGCCAGCCGTCCAAGATCGCCGCCAGCGATGCGCTCAAACGAGCCGCGCTGCTGTGGGGCGTGGGGCGCTGGCTGCGCCTGAAATAAGGGAGGGTCCTGATGCCCGGTCAGTTTGAGATCCTGCTACTCGCGATCATCGCCACGCTCGTCGGCAGTGGCCTGGGGTCCATCGCCTACTACCTGGTCGGCGAACTCCGTGGCGTGTGGGAGCGCTGGTAATGCCGAAACGCGAGGTACCCGAGGAGACCCACCTGTTCAAAGAACGCGTCGAGCGCGAGCGCGAGCGGCTTCAGCAAGACTACGCTGGCAAACGGTTCGTCGTCAGCTTCAGCGACTACCTGATGGATCCTGAGCCGCGCTATTACGTCGCGGAACATAACCAATACACCGACGAGCGATATCGCAGCACCACCGTCCACGTGAGAGGTCTGAGCGAAGAAGATGCTCGGACTCGCGCGGCGCAGTTCGAAGCGGAATACCCAGATGGCACCCCACCGGACTTCTGGTGGAACAGACTGCCGGAGGCAAACAAACACGCTCTTGCGGAGATCATGGCGCAGGCGATACGTCGCCTGGTCGACATGAAGCTTGAGGTCGCTGAAAAGCGGCGACGGGGAACACTGACAGAACGCGAAGCCGAACTCGTCAGTCTGCTCGATAGGGACCGCGCTGGCCTCAGCGGCGCCGAAGACAAGCGCCTGAGCGAGCTCTGTTCTACCTGGCCGTGGCCGTTTGAGGAGAAGGTCGCACCAAAGCCTCGCGCCAAGCGTTCGCGGAGTTCTGTAGATAAGGGTCGCCGTGGCCTTTGGTAGGTCCGATGTGCCTGTCAGCAGAACAATCTGTGATGTATTGACAGCGCGTCCATTACGTTGGTACTGTCTGACCATCATCTAGGGGAGGTGGTCTCGATGGCCGCCGCAGCGACTTCTGCGTCTTCGTCGCAGGTCACGGAGATCGAACGCCTGGGCTTCAAATGGAATGAAGTTGCCCAATTCGACCTGGCTCGTCTTGATCGCGAGAATCGCGCCGTTCAAGTCCGGGCGGCGAACAACTACGCCCACCGTGACGAGGTCACCGCATACGCCCAGCAGATGGGCCAGGTTGCCTTTCCACCAATCGTGGTGACGAAGGATGACTATCTCGTCGATGGCAACACGCGGGTTGCTGCAGCGGTCAGCCGCAAGGATCGATTCTTCCCGGCGATCATCATCGGCGAGGCCTACGCGACCGCTGAGCCATCGCGTCAACTCGAGTTCAAGGCGTTAGCCGCCACGCTGAATAACCAGAATGGTCGACGGCAGACGCCGCGGGAGATGCGGCAGACCGTGGCTGAACTGGTGAGTTTGGGCTGGCGGATCGATCAGGTGCAGCGTGTAACCGGTGCCAAGCCAGCAGACGTACGACAGATCAAGTGGGAGATCGACGCCCGCGATCGGCTCAAGACGGTCGGGCTCAGTAACGGTCAGGTGCGGGCTACGGGCGCCTCGCTACGAACGCTTGGCAAGCCAGTTGTTCTGGGACTCAATCACGAGCCGTATCGGGAAGTCGCTCGACTCGCAATGGATGCCGGACTCAATGCGGCCGAAATTGTCGAAGTGGCAACAAGTGCCAAGGCCACCGGTAGCGACCAGGCGGCACTCGAACAGATCTCCAAGGTGCGCCAGGAAAATGCCGAGCGCATCCGTCGACATCAGTTTGAGGCCGGCACAACCAAGCCTCCCGTTGCTCGCCAACTCCGCCAGCATCTGGGCTTTGTCGCCGCGTTCGACGGCAAAGAGTCTGCGTTGATCGAGACAAACCATCCGTCGATGGCCCAGCACATCGACGTACTGGATAAAGCGATGCGGATTCTCACCGACGTTGCGACCCTGCAACGCGCGAAACTCACCGAGATTGAAGAAGAGCTCGCCGCCAGTGGCACCAGCAACTAAACTCGCGCGGCCGGGCTACGCGCTGGACTTCGTAAGCGTCGTCGTTCACGTCGCGGCCGAATTGGAGAGCGCCGGTCCGGCCGCGCTCTCCGTCAATGCGATTGCTGCCCGGTGGACCCCGGTGGTCACCACGGATTTGCATCGCGTCCAGGTCAATGAGGGAGTTCTTGGCGACGCTGCAGCGAAGATCTGGCTGGTGCTGCGGGCACTGCGCGAATTTGGCGACCAGATCGAGTGGCTGGCTGACGGCCGTGACGTACGGCTAGCCGTCCCGCGCAACGAGCTGCGTTGGCGGAATGAGCCGGTACCGCGGCAGGATGCGCCGCTGGTGCTGCGCGACCCGTTCAATCCGATGAGCGGGCAGTTCGCGGAAAACGTTCGGAAGTTGAGCGGCAAGGATCAAATGACCGAGCTCCGCGAGTCAATGCGGGCGTTCGGCTGGCTCGACTGGTTGCCAGCGATCGAGGACGAGCGGGGCGTGACGATCGTCGGCCATCGGCGGAAGTCTGTCGCGGCCGAACTTGGCATTGAGCCCGTGATCCGCAAAGTCGAATTCGGCCGGGGCGATGCGGGCGATGCTGAGCGGCTCAAGCTGGCGATTGCGTCGAATATTGGGCAGAAACCGTTTACACCCGAAGAGCGCCAACGGATCGCGAAGTACCTGTACGGCGAGCGCGGATGGGGCCTCGAGCGCATTGCCCAGGCGCTGCAAGTATCCAAGACTACGATCGGGCGTGACCTGGAAGGTTTTCCCACTGTGGGAAAACCTGATCGACCCAAAGGTGGGCGGCCGAAGCGGCCGGCAGGGGCAGCCAAGAAGGCGCGCAACGTGGCTGAGAAGGTCATCCATCAGGGAATGACGCCACGGCAAGCCGCCGCGGAAGAAGGGTATCGGTCAACCAACGCCGAGAAGGTGGTCGATCGCGGGAAGGCCGTGCTCTACGACGAGATGATCGCGGCGCGAGAGGCGTCACCTAGCAGGCATTGCCAGACCTGTACCTGCTTCGCTTGAGGTCCGTGGCATGCGTAGTCCGTGGAGTATCCCCACGAAGTTTGAATTTGCCCAGCTCGGCGTGGGCGTCGCGCTGGGTGCCGCGCTGTGCATGCTGTTCGTCAGCGTCGGCGAGCCCAAGTTCGGTTGGACCCTCGTGTTGATAATGCCCGGCGTGCTGTACGTGTCATGGATGACGACCAGCTTCATCGGCTGGGCGCGCGAGAGTGCAGCGCGCGAGAAGGACAGCAAGCTCAAGCTGGCCAAACTGGAGCGCGAGTCAGCCGAGTCGCGCTACTGGAGTTACAAGGCGAACCGGGCCGCGAGCAATAAGAAAACCGGGCAGCAATGGACGGGCCACCGCCCCGGTAGACGCTCTAGAACGTCCTAAAGGATCTTAGAGTGAGCAAGATGACCGAGGTTCGGTTCCCGCCATCCGTGGATGTAGACGAGATCAGGCGGCATGTCCGTGACACGCTGCCAGGGCTGAACAACGCGCCGCCCGAGATCAATCGACTGGCGAACGATGTACAGCCACTGCTCCGCGCATACGACGACCTGCGCGCCGAGAACGAGCGGCTACGGGCGGCATTGGGCGAAGCGTGCGATGCTGTCGATTCGCTGAGCGACATAGCTAACTTGCAGCTACCAAAGGAATTCAAAGCCTGGCGCGCTCTTGGTAGCCCTAATTGTTGTTAGGACGAGCAAGGGAATGTGTTTAAATTCGCGCTGTGCGCGTCCTGGTCGCGTGTGAGTTCTCGGGCGTAGTCAGAGACGCATTCCGCGCGCGCGGCCATCAGGCGTGGTCCTGCGACCTGCTGGCGACCGAACGCGAGGGACCCCACATCTTCGGCGACGTGCTCGAGGTGATGACGTGGGGCTGGGACATGATGGTGGCGCACCCACCGTGCACCGCCCTGTGCCGGGCTGGCGATCGCTGGTATCGGGAGTCACCCGCGCGACAGGAAGCTGTCGCATTCGTACAGCAGCTCTACGACGCGCCCATCCCTCGCATCGCCATCGAGAATCCTCGAGGACTCAATCGACACTGGCGGCGCGAGTCTCAAGTGATCCAGCCGTGGATGTTCGGCCACGGTGAGACGAAGGCGACGCTCCTGTGGCTGAAGAATCTGCCGCCGCTGATGGCAACGAGCGTGCAGACCGGGCGCGAGCCGCGGGTGTTTTTCGCCGCTCCAGGACCGAACCGCTGGAAGGAACGCTCGCGCACGCTCGAGGGGATTGCCGCGGCGATGGCCGACCAGTGGGGCGCCGCGCTCGAGCTCGCCGCCTGATTTTTGGTAGATCTAACTGCCCTTAGATCGGGCTAGTGGCTGCCGGCACGGCAGTAACTCACCACAAGCTCAACACCCGCGCCGACCGCCAACGGAAGTTTAAACGGCGCGGATCGTGCCTAAGTAGAAGCTCGGCCACCCTGGCGGCCCGCCCAACCCGAACCCGGTGTCCGGACCCGCAGTACGGTCTTCGCTGGCGGGCCGTCCAGGATGCCGCTCCCCCCATGCGAGACTACGTCGGCCCAGCGCTGGTACTGCTGCTAGTCGCCGGCGCCTGTGCCGTGATGTTCGGACTCGCGCTCGGGTTGGCGCACCACTGAGCGAGCAGCAGGCGAACGTCGCTCACGTAGAGCTCCATGCGACACGCCTCGATGTCGCCGCAGTCGCACGGCACCATCACCTCGTGCGCGGCATCAGGCATCAATGGTTGGCTTCATCCTGTTTTTCCTCTACGCGCGCCGCTTGCCACGAGCTCCAGTGCCCGGTCACAACCGCGTAGACCGACACAAACACGAGGAACTGCACGCTCTCACTCCAGAAGATCATGATCGGGAACGCGGCGACGAACCACGCGATCGTCAACCAGCCGTGCAGCCGGCGCATGTACGCCGGGTCGCCTTGAATGCTGGCCCACAGCGAGTGGACGACGTTCATGGCGGTGCCCCCAGGCAGAATTCGTCGACTAACAATCGCTCAGCCAGGTAGCGCGCAAAGAGGCAGCCATTGAGAAACCGCTGATCGAGCAGCGCCTGGTGAGCAGGGCATGAGCCGTGGATGAGTCCGTCGTCGCTCGGACAGGTGCAGTTCCGCGTGACAGCTTGCAGCAGGGCCGCTTGCTGCGCCGGGTCGCCGTGCCAGACGACTACCACCGCCGCCATGACTCACCCGGCGCCCTCGTCGTCGACGACCTTGGGTTTGATGGTGTGCTGGCCGCCCATCAGCACGGTGACGGCGCCCTCGAACGCGTGCGGCACCTCGAGTCCATCCTTGATCGCCGTGCGGATCATCTCGGCGACCTCGACCGCGCAATAGAACAGGGCGACGACGTCGACCAGCGGCAGGTCATCGATCAGCGTCTCAACGATCGATGAGATAAGGACGATCAGCAGCTCGGAAAACTTGCGCCAGGCGACGTCGAGCAGTCCTGGGTCGGCGACCTGGCTGCGACCGAGGAAATGCCTGGCACCCTGGTAGACGAGGTTGACGCCCATCAGCAGCAACAGCGGGATGATCGCCGGGTGGCCGCTCAGGTACGACCACACCAGCTGCCAACCAGTCATCTCACGTTAGTCGCGCGATCGCCAGCATCGCGATCAAGCCAAAGATGACCGTCGCGCTGAATGGCAGCACGTTCAACAGGCCGAGGATCGCCAACAGGAGCGTCACCAGCGCGACGATGCCCCCGATCGTCAACCAGGGTGCGGCAGCATTGATCTGCATCTCAGTTCCTCCCTACGACATAGAGCACGTTCCACACGCCCCAGACGGCCCATTCCGTCTGGTCGAGGATCTGGCCGACGCCACGCCAGGTCGGCGCCGGATTCGCTAGAGTCAGCGCGCTGCCGGTAAACCCGCGCAGCCCGACGTGGTGATACCAGCGCGCCCCGTTGATCTGTCCTGGGTACAAGCCGGCCACATCGCTGGCGAGCTCCCAGAAGCCGACGTTGCACTGGCGCGCGGTGAGCAGGCCCTGCGCCTGGTACATCTCTTCGAGCTGCGACATGTCGGCATAGGCCAGCCCGTAGTCGGACGTCACTGCGGCGTAGCCACAGACGCGCCGCAGCTCACTCACCGCGGTCCATTCGGTCCACTCGCCGCCGAGCACCGGATCGGGCACGCCCAGTGAATTCATCACCCAGGCGGCACTCGCACATGAGCACGACCAGTCGGATGCCTGGTAGACGGTCGGCGTGTCGGCCTGCCAGACCAGAAAGTCCGGCGGCGCTGGCTCCGGCTCCGGCGGGCTCCAGATCGGCGGCGCCCACAGGGCCGCGGCGTAGCTCATCAGTCGCTCGCCAAACAGGCCCCGACGTCGGGATGCCAGCCGATCACGGCGCCACTCGCGAAACCTTGCTGTACTCCGCCGTCAGGCGTGGATATCTCGGGCGTCACCGGCGCGCCGAGGTACTGGCCGCTGCGGCGGAGCTCGCGCCAGTACTTGTAAATCGCCGAGTCGGGATTGAAGTCCGTTGGCTGCGCCGCCTGCCACACCACGTCGTCGATATAGGAGCCACTCATTAGACGGGACACCCGGCGACACCCGGTCCGATGTTGGCGTCAGTCATCAATCTCCCTCCCTGCTCGAGTCACCCGACTATGCTGGCTTGCGGCGTGAACGCGGCCCCGACGATGACGGGGCGCGTACCGGGAAAGACGACGAGCCCGCCGGGCCCGAAGACCTGCCATTGGCCGTCGAAGTACGGATCGGCCCAGTTGAGATTTTGATACCAGCTCTGCCCGCCGTCGCCCGACATCCAGACGATCTGCTGCGCTGAGGCGTAGCCGTTCCATCCGGCGTGTCCGAGCAGGGCGACGTTGTCGGGGTCGCCGGGTGGCGCGGCCAGGAGCTGATACGTGTCCGTCGCCCCGTTCAGGGCAAAGCCCTCCTCGCGCGCGATCGTGCGCACGAGCTGCCAGGTACTGCCGCCATCGGTGGTCCGATAGACATAGACCGTGTACTCGTCGGGCGCGGGCGGCGAAGTCATCGGGCGAGGACCTCGCCGCCACGGTTCTTATTGCCCCGCTCGCCGCCGCGCAATGTGCTCGGCTCGGGCGGGATGACCGCGGTGCTGGCGACCAGGAACGTATTGGCGTCCAACGCGATCGCATCCCACGGCCGCGCCGTGCTCTGCATGGTGGTCGTCCAGAGCGGCGTCGCGCCGGCGCCCGGCTGCACGCGCCACACGCCCTCGGCCCAGTACGACGACACCAGCGCCAGGTCGTCGCTGAACGGCCGGACCTGCAGGCGGCTCCCGCCCGAGCCCTCAAAGGTGAGGGTCCCGACGACTTCGTTCGCGGTCCCGTCGAAGTTGGCCCGCTTGATATTCCACGTCGTCGAAACCACCTCGTCCGGCGGCGGGCCACCACCTGTTGCAACAGGGCGCCAGATAACGCCGACGGTCACGGGAACGATCCAATAGGGGTCGCCGAAGGCGGGCAGCTCGATCGTGTTCGGGACGCTGTAGGGGCGCATGATGAGCCGCTGGGTCACCGGCCGCAGGTCGTACTGCAGCGCGAAGTACCTGTATCTGCGGAAGAGGCCCGACCATTGGCCGGTTTCGATCATGGCGATCACGCCGTAGCCGGGCGTGTTGCCGTCGGGGGAGATCTCGGTCAGCATGCCGCCGGCCACGCTGACATAGCTGCTACTGCTGGCGGCGGTGTCCGGGATCTCCGTCCAGCCCGACGGCACCGGGAGCTGGTCCGGCCCGAAGGCGACCTGCGCCGCGACGACCACGCCACCCAGCCCCGCATAGTCGTCACGCGCATTGAGCGGCACGATGTCGAGCGTGCTCGGCAGCAGCGGCGGGTTGGGAATTTCCTCGTAGACCCAGGTCGGATGCTCGTACTTTTGGTACTCGACGACCCGCTCGTGGCCTGGCGGGCCGAGCACCGCCATGTCGCCGTGGTAGTAGCCCTCTGCGCCACTCGTGATCACCCAGGACGCGCTGCCCGCGGCGCGGAACTGCCCCGTCGTGGGGACGATATTCGTCTGCCGCATGTCCTGGGCGAGCCCGACGTAGAGCGGGATATCAGCCGGCTCGATGTCGAGGACCACCACGCTCAGGGTGCCGCTCATCGTAAACGAGGCCATCTTGAGGCTGTGGCCGCCAGGCGGGCCCAGCGGTGACGACTTCTGCATGACGTCGCCGTACAGATGCACGTGCAGCTTCCCGCCGGCTGGCGTGAGCTCGCGCAGGAAACGATGCATGACCTGTCCGGAGGTCTCGGGCATGTGCGGCGTGACATTGCCCAGGTAGTCGGTCAGCCGGGCCTGGCCGCTGATCGACTCGCCAGCGTGCGGACTGCCATACACGGTCCCGAAGGCGATGCGCGCGCCCGCCCGCGAATTCATCGGCTCGAGCAGATCGGTGGTTAGCCCGAGCGGGGTCGGCTGGATCCACGTCCCGCGGTAGCCGCCCATCGCCGGCGGGACGAGCTCGGGCGGCAACGGCTCGCGCGGCACGCCTGGCACAAACGGATGGGCCTCGTGCCACTCGCGGGACAGGCGCGCCAGCTCGGCCTGGTCGGCGACGAACAGCCAGTAGTCATCGACCTGGCTATCGGGAATGCTCGCGGGTTGCCAGTACAGCAACGGCTGAATGTGGGCCGCGAAGCCGATCTGCCCCTTGATGCCCTCGATCTCTTCGCTGTGGTAGACGTCCTGCAGCCCGTCTTCCCAGAGCATGCCGATGCTGTCCAGGTCCGCAAACGCCGGTTGCCACATGCCCGGTGTCGCAGTCACGACGTAGGCGAAGGCGGCGGTCGTGGTCGTGCCGTCAGCATTGGTGATCTGGCTGATGTCGAGCGGCGGAATCTCGAGGACGGCGCCGGCCGGATCTTCGGGCACCTGGCCCATGTCGATCCGCCAATCGAGCGCGCCCGACCAGACCGTTCGCCAGCGCGGCGACGGCAGGTCAGGGATGGGCGGCGTGACGCTGTCCTCGCCGACCTTCTCAGACCACCACACTTTGGCCGACGAGGCCCGCATGCCGCCCGCCTCGAAGACCTCGGGAAACCCCGGCGCCGCGTCCGGGTCGGCCGCGAAGCCGACGACCTGCGTCCAGCTCAGGCCATTGTTGGTGCTGTGATGGATGCCCGGATTGCTCGTCACGGCATAGTCAAAGCCGAGCACGAGGATTTCGCCCGCGGCGGGTGAGGCGATGTCGAAACAGTGCAGGTCGGACAGTGGCGCGCTGGCGTCAACGCCCGGCGGCTGCGAAGTCCGCACGGCAAACGGCATCACCTGGGACGTCCATGTCAGCCCGCCGTCGCTCGAGATAAAGAGCGCGGCGTGGGCATCAACAATCGCGTAGACCGTGTTCGGGTCGTCCTGCGCGTAGGCGAGCCCGGTCACCCACGTGTAATGCGGCTGGCCCGCGCCATCGACCCACCGCGCGTTGGTCGAGTCCCACGTGTAGTCCGCCCGATAGCCGTCGAGCGGCGCGCCGAATTGATTCCAGACGCCGCCGTTATAGGCGAAGCCGGCTTGATCCTCGCTCTGCAGGTACAGGCCGGGATACTGCGCCGCCCCTGGCTGCACATTGATCGCCCCGACGACCCAGGCGCCCGCGGCGCTGGTGCCCGAAGACGTCATGCTGAACTCGAGCGTGCTGCGGACGAAGGCGCCCTGCATGTCCGCAGACATCGTGTCGTGGACCAGCAGCAACCAGATTTGCCCATCGGTTGAGGCGTACACCCAGAAGTCGGCGCCGGCGCTGTCGGATTGGATCTTGAGATAGCGAAACAGGTTCTCCGCGGACGCGCCGGCGCGGGGCGCGCGACGGGTGGGCGGCGTGGCGTTCAGATCATTGGTGTAGTCGACGGTCGTCACGCTAGCGTCGGTATGGCTGACCGTGATCTGGCCGTCGCTCAGGGTGACGTCGATCGAATAAGACAGGTCGTCGCCCATGTCGCCCTGGAGCGAGGCGCGCGCCACCACGGCCCCCGGCGCGCCCCAACTCGCCGGCAACGAGGCGTTCTGCCAGAGCACCTGACTGTCGCGCAGGCGATACGGGCCGCTGGCGATGAAGTCCTGCGCGGGCGTCGGCCCGGTCGTGGCGCGGACCGTTGTCTCGTCGTCGATAAGCTGAGTCAGGCGGAAGGTGAACTGGCCCGCGGCCACCGAGATGCCGACCCCGGCCGGTTGGATCGTCGAGTCCTCGACGTGCCAGCGGGAATCCATGTCGTCGGCCTCGGCGATCGGCGGCTGCAGCGGCACATAGAGCGACTCGCGGCTGAGAACAGCGTCACTCAGCGCGAGCGTGTCGGTCGGCGCAGGGACCGCGACTGCGGCCTGCGCCTGGCTAGTGGCGACGGTGAGCGAGTAGAGCGCCACGACTTACCAGCGATCTACTCGGGGCACTCGATCATCAGGTGCGGTGCCCACACTTTGTTGGCGGCGACTTCGAACTGGATCACCAGGCGATAGCGCTTGCGCGGCAGCAGCCCGGTCACGGTCTGGGTCAGCTCCGGGCCGGCGACGGCCACTGGGCCGAGCAGTCCGGCGGTGTAGTCGAGCCCGGTGTCGACTTGCACGAGCTGCGCGGTGGCCGTGGCGATCGTCTCGCCCTCGAGCAGAATGGACGTCGCATCGAATGTGAGCGGCAGTGTTTCCTGGCTCGCCATCTCGAAGGCGTTGGGAGACACGGCAAGCTGGTGGCAGGACATCTAGCGCACCTCCACGGTGAACCGAACGCCGCGGCGCGCGACAGCGAAGTCGGCACGGCGCGGCCCCACGACAAAGTTGGCATCTCGCCCGGCGACGACGAAGTGTTTCGCCGAGGCGCCGGTCCCGGTCTGACTGAGCGCAACCTGCTGCCCGACGGTGGTGCTCACGACGATCTCGTAGAACGGCGTGACGTCGAGGACCTCGAGGCTGACCAACTGGGCCTGGCTGATGGAGCGCGTCAGGTCTGCGGCCTGGGTCCGCGCGAGCAAGGTGGGCTGGACGATGGTCCGCTCGATGCTCGAGCCGCGCGGCAGGATGGCGGCGGTGCCCTGGACGATGCCGCGGATCAGGGAGATGACGCGACCGAGCGCGAGGCTGCGCGTCTGGACCGTGCTCAACAGCAGCAGCTGGACCGGGATACCGCCGAGGGTGACGCTCTGGCCCTGAGTGACCGCCCGCGTGAGGCGGATCTGACGGACCAGGCGCACCGTGGTCGGGCGCGTGATGCGGAGCAGGCGATTCGGCGAGCCGGCGAGGGCGACTCTGGTCTGGATGCGGTGCGAGCCCGTCAGGGCGCGGCGGAGCTGCAGCGTCTTGCGGAGGCTGACCGCCTGACCCTGGACGGCGGTGACGGTGCGCAGGAAACCGCGCCCGAAGGCGCCGGCGACACTCTGGGCCTGGGTGACCGTGCGAGTCAGACTCGTCTGCCGTCGCAGCACGGCC
>Ga0070686_100001984_pt1 | contig 11358 bp, 10 predicted proteins | sample KBSS23LmetaG_FD_65654 | JGI IMG/M metagenome (GOLD analysis project Ga0070686, IMG submission 65654) | Switchgrass rhizosphere microbial communities from Kellogg Biological Station, Michigan, USA - KBS S2-3L metaG | ecosystem: Host-associated > Plants > Roots > Rhizosphere ...
GCTCACGCTTGGCGACAATGCCCCCGGGCTCATCGTCCAGTGCGATTTCCCGGTGAGCGCGGTTCCCTAGCTACCGGACCGTGACGGAGGGCGTGTTTTGGCGCCGCCCTGTGCCTGATAATGCCGGCACATGAACCAGCCTTCCGACGAAGACTACGACCGCGTGGAAAATTTCCGCGTGCGCAGCCGCTCGTGGTACGCGCGCTCCATTGGGCGACCCGAGCAGGGAAGCGCAGTCGGTGTCCTCGCCGCGTTCGCCGGTGGACTCGTGACGGCGCGCCTGTTCGGCACCTGGCTCTGGCACCACGGCGACGTCGCGCTGAACGTGATAGCGATCATGGGAGCGGTCTTCGGATTTGTTGTCGGCGGACTGCTCGGCGTCCTGCTGGCGCGCGGCGCGGCCTTCGACTGGCGCCAGCGCCTCGTGCTGTTGCTCATGGTCAGCGCCTGGTTCTTCGGCGGCTTTCTGTTTCCGGCGAAGTGGGGAAGCGAAACCCGCGAGGCGCACGCCGTGGCGCGCCAGGAAGCCGTGCAACAGGCGAAATGGCAGGCCAGTGACGAGCGCAGCATCTGGCTCGCGGATGTCGAAGCGGCGCACGCGCACGGCCCGCCCGGTGAAATCCCGCCTCTGCTCAAGGTGGAAGAACACGACGACGCGGTGTGGGTCACGAACGTTTCTGGACAAGACTTGAGCTGCGTGCGGATTTCGCGTGCCAAAGACACGCAGCATCTGGACGTCTGCCGTATGGGGATCTACAGCAACGACAGGTCAGGCACGCAGTGCCGGACATTGCGCGTGGGCGCAACAACCCCCTTCGTCCTCTATAAGATGGCCGATCCCGAATGTTTCCCGGCGCCGTTGGCGTTCGAAATCGGAAGCGTCGACCAGCCCGAGCCGAGCTGGTGGTCGGACAACGTGCTCCAGAAGTGGCGCGACGACATGCACGTGGACACGCCATGAACGCGAACCTCACGCGCTGGTCGGTTCCGATCGCCGCCCTCGCCGTGCTGGCGGCGACATGGTTGTTCTACGGTCCGGTACCCGCCGCATTCTCCGCGATCATCATGGGCGGCGTGGTCTACCTGGCGAATCGCGCGGCGCGAATTGCCGGGACGCCCGCGGTGGAAATTGGCGAGGGATTTCGCGGGTACTTCGAAATCGTGGGCACGGCCGAGGTCATACCGGGGCATGAGCAGCGCGATCCGTCCTCCGGTCAGCCCTGCGCCTGGTACGCGATCCGGTCACAGCGCCGAAAGCACAGACGGCCGGCAGAGCGGATCATGCGGTCGCGGCCAGAGGAATGGACGATCGTCGATCGCGCATCGAGCTCGCAGCCCTTCATCGTGCGGGACAACACCGGCACCTGCCGCGTGTTGCCGGAGCGCGTGAGCTTCGAATTCGCCGAGCCCACCCGGATCTTCCACAGCCCCAAGGACCACGACCTGATGCACGAGGTCTGGGCTATCAAACCCGGCGAGCGCGTGCATGTCGTGGGCGAGTTGCGCGGCGACGCAGAGGCCGGCGGCGTGGTCATGGCCGCGCCCTCCGGCGGTGAGCCCTTTGCGCTCGGCGCGCGTTCGCCGCTCGAGTCCAATGAAGTCGCCGTCGAAGGCTCGGGCGTGCGCATCTTCGTGGCCATCCTGGCGATCGTCTCGGTGCTGCTGGCCGCCGGGCCGCGCAGCGAGCGTCTGAATTCCTCAGAGACATCTGCCACCTCGCCGGTACCCATGGCGGCGGCGGCGCAATCGACCACTGCCGCTGCGGAAGCAAACGTCTCGCGCGCCGAACGCTGGTCCAGTGAGCTGGCGCGGCTGCGTGCCGCCAGGCTGCAACCCGCCACACCCGCGGCCGCGCTGTCAGCTCCGCAGGTCCCGGTTGCAGCGGCTTCGACGCCGCACCCCACGCCCTCGCCTTACTACCAGGAAAAACTGGACAAGGCTCAGGCGAAGCTCGAACGGCTGAGAATCCTCGAGAGCTCGGGGGAACACGCGCCGAGCGGCACGGTGCCCGACATGATCACCGTGATCGACGAATTCAATTTCACGCGGGTGCTCAACCGGACGAAGAACACGCTCGGCGTGCGGGTGTCGCGTGCCGGCGGCCGGTGCCGCATGTACGACGCGACACTGCCGACGCGCTACAACTATCGCCCGCCGCGAGAAGGCGAGCCGCCGGTGCCGGTGGCGCCAGGCCAGTGGCAGGACTTCAAGATGCCGAAGGACGAATGCGCGCAACCGCAGGAACTGCCGCTGGACATCGAGCTGTATTCCGGCGACGACATCGTGTGGGCGTCCGACGGAATCCTGAAGCGATTGACGACCGCTCGCGAAGGCGAAGTGGCCGATTACAGGAAACAGCTGGGACTCGATTCGACCGGGCCCTGAAGGCCCGGGAGAACGCTGCGACCCGGCGCGACTGTCAGCGGTCGCACAGGTCTCTCAGTGACACCGCCGGCATGGGAAGGGCGCAGTACGCGCCGGGTGCAGCGTGGGCTAAGTTTTAGCTGGCCTTCTTGCCGGCCTTGCAGTCCTTGACGAATTTCTTCTCTTCGTCACCGGTCAGCTTCTTTTCCTTGGCCTCTTTCTCGCAGGCCGCGGTCGACTCGTGCTTGGCCGGGGCAGCCGCAGGAGTAGCGCTGGAGGCCGGGGTTGCGGTCGGCTTGGTGTCAGCCGCAAACGAGGCACCGGCAGTCAGCAGGGCAGCCAGGGTCAGGGTGGTAAGCAGTTTCATGGTTTTGGATCCGGAAGTGCGCTGCCGATCGCAGCGGGGGAAATTGTGAAGTCCCCGCCCTGAGCCCCCGATGGAGTACCAGTTAAGAAAGCGTCATTTCGCTGCGAGTCGAGCCCCATCAAGGAGATAGCGCTGAAATCGGCCGCAACGGAGGTTCCCATGGCGATCGTGCTCTACCACGGCGGTGCTGCCGCCAACTCGCTGAAATCATTGCTGCCGTTGTTCGAAAAGAAGGTCGATTTCAAGAGTCACCTCATGCGGCTCATCGACTTCGAACAGCACGAGCCGTGGTTCGTGAAGATCAATCCGCGCGGCCAGGTGCCGGTGCTGGTGCACGACGAGTACGTGCTCGACGAATCGACGCTGATCAACGAGTACGTCGACGATACGTTCCCGGGCCTGCCGCTCAAGCCGTCCGACGCCTATGGCCGCCACCAGATGCGCGTGTGGACCAAGTTCGTGGACGAATACTTCTGTCCGGCGCTGTCGTTCCTGGGCTGGCACGCCATGATCAAGAACGCGGTCGCACACCTGTCCGAGGCCGAGTTCGAGGCCAAGGTCGCGCGCATCCCGCTCAAGGAACAGCAGGACAAGTGGCGCGAGTCCGCCAAGCAGGTGTGGACCGCCGAGCAGCTCGCCGACTGGCGCCGCAAGGTCAGGACTTCCATCGAGCGCATCGAGAAAGGCATGCAGGGCGAGTGGATGATGGGCGAGCAGTTCACACTCGCGGACGTCTCCTGCTTCGCGATGCTCATCAACATGCCGGTGCGTTACGCCGACATCGTCAACGAGCAAGACTCGCCCAAGGTCATCGCCTGGTACAACCGCATGCTGGCGCGCGACTCGGTGAAGCAGGCGCTGGCCATCGGCCACCCCGCCTCGAAGTTCGTTGGGAAGGTGCCGGGTGGGGAAAGTGGGGAATTGGCGAGAAAGTCAGGATGAAGGCAGCAGCGACGCTCTGCCAATTCCCCACTTTCCCCACCCGGCACCAGGCATGACGGCCAGGATCATCGACGGCAAGGCCGTCGCGGCCAAGCTGCGCGTCGAATATCGCGAGCGCATCGCGAAAATGGTCGCGACCCGCGGCGTGCGCCCCGGCCTCTCGGTGATCCTGGTGGGCGAGGATCCGGCCTCGCAGGTCTACGTGCGCAACAAGATCCGCGATTGCGCCGAGGTCGGCATCCGCTCCGAGCTCATCGAACTACCCGCGTCGACTTCCGAGGCGGCCCTGCTGGAACGCATCGACGCGCTGAACGCCGACGCCGCCGTGCACGGCATCCTGATCCAGCTGCCGCTGCCGCCGCACGTGCAGATCCGCAAGGTGCTGGAACGCATCTCGGTGGACAAGGACGTCGACGGATTCCATCTGTACAACGTCGGCGGACTGGTCACCGGGCACCAGGTGTTCCCGCCATGCACACCGTACGGCGTGCAGAAGCTGCTCGAGCACGAAAACATCGAGCTCGACGGGCGCAATGTCGTCGTGGTCGGCGCCAGCAACATCGTCGGCAAACCCACCGCGATGATGCTCATGCAGCAGGACGCGACCGTGTCGATCTGCCACAAGAAGACGCGCGACCTGGCGCAGTACACCTTGTTAGCCGACATCCTGGTGGTCGCCGCCGGCGTGCCCGGGCTCATCATTCCGCAGATGGTGCGCACCGGCGCCGTGGTCATCGACGTGGGCATCAATCGCCTGCCCGACGGCCGCATCGTCGGCGACGTGGACTTCGAAGGCGTGCGCAAGAAGGCCTCGTTCATCTCGCCCGTGCCCGGCGGCGTGGGTCCCATGACGCGCGCCATGTTGTTGCACAACACGCTGGTGTCGGCCGAGCGCCGCGGAAATGGGGACATTCCTCATTTGCTGGCAAAAGGGGACGCGCCTCTGCGCGCGCACTCGACGTAAGTTTCTGGAACTTTTTCACGCGCCAACGCTCGCGCGAACAGCGTCACAAATGCTTCACCCGTCGCCGGTGCAACGCCGGGATTGGCGCGCCATCGATGAACAATCTGACTGCGCGTCAACGGTGCAGCGCGAATAAGAACATGCACTTACGCCATTTCCGCTGATGGCATGCAGCTTGCTTTACTCCCGGCATCGCAGCTTTGTCGCTGAGCACATGGGTGAACCAATGGAATGCGTACCCCCTCGCTGAAGGCGATCAAGACTTTTCAGATCGCCGCAAAACATTCGAGCTTCGCCATCGCGGCGGATGAGCTCTGCATCACGCCATCCGCGGTGAGCCACCAGATCAAGACGCTCGAGACGCAGCTCGGCATGTCGCTGTTCTCGCGCAGCGCGCGCGCGCTGGCGCTCACCGACGCGGGCGCGCGCTACCTCGAACAGATAGACGATCTGTTCATGCGCCTGGACGCGGTCACCGAGCAGTTGCGCGCGCGCTTCGGCCGCTCCAGCGTGCGGCTGCACGTACCGGCGTATTTCGCGAGCGAGATGCTGCTGCCGCGACTGTCGGAGTTCTCGAAGCTGCACGACGGCATCGACCTGCGCATCGACACCTCGGGCGTGCACGGCCGCGTTCACGCCGCCGAGGCGGACATTTCGGTGGTGGTCGGCAGCGGGCCGTGGAACGGGCTCATCGCGCACCAATTGTTCGCGCAGACCATGGTGCCGGCGTGTTCGCCGCAACTGTTCGCGGAAAAACCCGTGCGCAACTACGCGGACCTGAATTCACACACGCTGCTGGTGCACGAGGCGCGGCGCGACGACTGGGACCGCTGGGCGGCGAACGTCGGCCTGAAAGCGCTGCAGCCCGCGCAGATCGTGCGCATCGACTCGATGGCCGCGGCGATGCGCGCCGCGGAGAAGAGTATCGGCATCGCGCTGCTGCCGGCCGAGCTGTCGCGCCGCAAGTTCACGAGCGGCAGGCTCACGCGCGTGTTCGATGACGAACTGGTTACACAGGAGGACTACACCCTGCTGGTGCGCAACGAGGACGAGAAGCGCGACGACATCCGCGCGTTGTGCGCGTGGTTGATCGAGTCGTGCCGCGGCGGTGAGGAAAACTGATGGCAGCGACGAATCTTCTCGTTTGTTGGCGCATGCGGTCGCGGGTAGTTTGATGATCGTGAATTCCCACCTCGCCAGGAGTGCAACATGAATCGTCGAACCACCATTTCCATGATGAAGGCCATGACCGTCACGGTCATGATCGGCTGCGCCGCCGCCGGCCACGCCGGCTCCGCCGCGGTGTCGCCCGCGCTGGCCGCGTGCAGCAAGGCGCTCGTCGAGAGCATCACGAAGAGCGAGACGCTGCCCGCCTACACCGTCCAGGCGCCGAGCAGGTTCGTGTCGAATTACGTCGACCCGAACTCCTTCACGGTGCTCGCGCACAACAAGCGGACCAGGCAACTGCTGGCCAAGGCCTCGTGCAAGGCCACGGCCGACGGCGAGATCGTCGCGTTCAAGACTTTGCCGGTGAAGAGCTAGAAGAAAATTCGGGTCGCGGGCACCGGTCGTCCCATCCCCCTCTAGGGCCGGCCGGTGTCCGCTTCTCGTCGCAGCGTGGTTCAGTCCACGTTCCGCTTGTTAGACGCACGGCGCAGCTTACCGGAGTCGCACTGTAGAATACGCAGCCATGCGACATCTCCTGATCCTCAGTGTTTCCGCCGGCGCCGGTCACGTGCGCGCGGCGCAGGCCGTCGAGGCGGCCGCGAAGGCGGCGAAGATCAAGGCCACCCACATCGACCTGCTGACGCTCGTGCCGCGGCAATTCCGCAAGCTGTACGCCGAGCAGTACATCAGGCTGGTGGAGAAACTGCCCGAGCTGTGGTCCTACCTGTATTCAAAGAGCGACCGCCCGTCGCGCGATACCTGGATCGGCAAGCTCAAGCGCTCCGTCGAGAAACTCAACACGCGCAAACTGCACACGGAGATCGCGCGCCTCAAACCCGACGCCATCCTGTGCACGCACTTTCTTCCCGCCGAATTGCTTTCGCGCCAGAAGGCCCTGTCTGCAAAGAACGGGGGGAAATCCCTGCCACCCCTGTGGGTGCAGGTCACGGACTTCGACGTACACGCGCTGTGGGTGCATCCGCACGTCGATCATTACTGCGTGGCCAGTGACGAGGTGGCCTACCGGCTGGCGGATCGGGGCGTGGCGCCCGGCAAGATCAGCGTCACCGGCATCCCGGTGATGCCCCAGTTTTCCGCCGGGCTCAGCCGCACCGAGTGCGCCGCAGAACTCGGGCTCAATCCGGAAATTTTCACCGCGGTGATGATGGCCGGCGGCGCCGGCGTCGGCGCGCTCGATGCTCTCGCGGCGCGCCTGCTGGAATTGACGGGCGACCAGCAACTGGTGGCACTCGCGGGCAAGAATGCCGAGTTGCTCGCGAAGTTGAAGAACCTGGCGACGCGTCACCCGGGCAAGTTGTTCCCGCTCGGTTTCACGACCACCGTCGAACGCGTGATGACGGCCGCGGACCTGGTGATCACCAAGCCCGGCGGGCTGTCGGTGTCGGAGTGTCTCGCCAAGGGCAAACCGATGCTGCTGGTTTCGCCGATTCCGGGCCAGGAAGAGCGCAACGCGGACTATCTACTCGAGTGGGGCGCGGCGGTGAAAGCCGTGGACCCCGCCACGCTCGAATTCAAGTTCGGGCGGCTGCTGGGCGACCCGCAGCGCCTGCGCGCCATGGGTGAGGCGGCTCGCAGAATCGGCAGGCCCAATGCGGCGGCCGAGGTGCTCGCGTTAATATCAGCCGCGCCATGACGCGGGAAATCAAAGGAACCACGGCGATCCTCACGCTCATGCTGGCCAGCACGGTCGCCGGGGCCCAGGCGCTGCAGACGCCGGCACCGGCGCGGCCCGCGAACTGGGCCGAGCCCATCACCCTCGAAGGCGTGCGCAACCTGTACCGCATCTCCCCGATGCTCTATCGCAGCGAGCAACCGACGGCACTGGGTTTCAAAAACCTCGAGAAGCTCGGCATCCGCACCGTCATCAACCTGCGCTGGTTCAACAATGACTACAAGGAAGCCGCCGGCACGCTGCTGCGCACCGAGCGAGTCAAGATCCTCACCTGGGACATCGACGATCACCACGTAGTCGCCGTGATGCGAATGTTGAAGGACCCGGCCAACGGGCCTTTTCTCATCCATTGCCAGCACGGCGCGGATCGCACCGGGGTGATGAGCGCCATGTATCGCGTCCTGGAACAGGGCTGGACGCCGGACGAGGCCCTCGCGGAGCTGCAGGGTGGCGGCTACGGTTACCACTCGATGTGGAAAAACATCCTCAAATACGTGCGCACGGCCGACGTCGAGAAGTTGCGCACTGCGATCGCGGCGCCCTGAATCCCGGCCTCGTTCGCGCTACACTCGGTGCGTCACGGAACCCGCACAATGAGAACGAGGTGGCCGTGCCTTCAGCCTCTTCAGAATCCCGCATTCATCGGCTGGCGCTCACGCTGGTTATCGGCGGGGCGTTCGTCAACAGCGCCGCGTCCGCAGCCGATCAACTCGACGAGGTGATCGTCAGCGCGCGCAAGCGTGATGAGAACCTGCAGCAGGTTCCGATTTCGATCGTGGCTCTGGACGGCGAGTGGCTGTCGCGCAGTCATGCGCACCTCATGAGCGACGTCGTGCAGAGCGTGCCCAACCTGCAGTTGCAATTCCTGAATCCGCGGCAGACCTCATTTTCAATTCGCGGCATCGGCAGCAATCCGGCCTCCGAGGGACTCGAAACCAGCGTCGGCCTGTACCTGGATGGTGTCTACATCTCGCGTCCCGGGATGTTGACGTCCGAGCTCGATGACATCGAGCAGGTGACAGTGCTACGCGGTCCGCAAGGCACTCTGTTCGGCAAGAACACGACGGCGGGCGCCATCAGCATCACGACCCGCAGGCCCGAGAGGCAATTCAACGCCACGGCGGAGTTGACCGCGGGCGACTACGACCTGGTGCGAGCGCGCGCCAACCTGACCGGACCGCTTGGCGCCTCTTGGTCGTGGCGAGTCGCGGCGTTCCACGCCGGGCGCGACGGCACCATCGACTCCACCGATGGCAGCATGCTCAATGGCCTCGACAAGACCGGCGGTCGCGCGCAATTGATGTTCGAGTCCGGCGAGAAGTTCGACCTGCGATTCATCGCCGACTACGCCCGCCAGCACGAGGACACGGGCGCACAGGTGCTCGTAGAACCAGGCCTGGTGCTTGCCGACGAAACGCATCGGCCAAATGACGTCTATGTGCGCAGCGCGCGCTTTGGCTTCACGCCGGAATTCGAGCCTTTCGCGCGGCGTGTTGATATCAGCCAGCAGCAGACCATGCAGACCACCAATCGAGGTCTGTCGATCGAGGCGAACTGGAGGCTGAATGAGTACACCCTCACGGCGCTGAGCGCGTGGCGCGACTGGGAATTTCTGCCGATCAACGACCTGGACTACCTGCCACTCGACATCCAGCGCACCGGAGGCTTCAACGTCTGGAACGATCAGCTGTCCCAGGAACTGCGCCTCGCGTCGCCGTCCGGACGCGCGCTCGACTACGTGGTCGGCGTGTTTCTCTACCGCCAGCGAGTCGAGACGCAGAGCGTTCCCGGAGCCACGTGGGGTTCCGACGCGGCCGGGTTCTACTCGCAACCAAACCAGATACTGCCGGCCTATGCGCTCGAGGGACTAACCACTTCCTCGCGCGCCGAAGTCGATACCGAAAGCCTCGCCTTGTTCGGCCAGTTGACCTGGCACCTGGCCGATGCCTGGGCGCTCACCGCCGGCGCGCGCAGCACCTGGGATGACAAGGAAGCACACGTGGTGCGCTCGCGCAGTGGCGGCAGCACCCTGGCGCCGGGTGATCCGTTGTTCGCGCCGATCACGGCGGCGCGCAATCAACTCGCGCCTCCGCCTGCCGAAGCTCTCAACGGCGATGCAGACAACACCATCTCGGGACTGTTGTCGCTCAGCTACCAGCCGCTCGACAGAGTGCTCATGTACGCGTCCCTGGCTCGTGGCGTGAAATCGAGCGGACTGAGCACCCTGATCACTCCTCCGGGCGTGAACCCGGTGGTCAAGCCGGAAATCGCGAGGAACGCCGAGATCGGCGTGAAAAGCACGCTCGCCAATCAATCGGTACGGCTGAACTTCGACCTGTTCCTCGCCGAGATCGATGACTACCAGACCCAGGTTCGCGACCCCGTATTTCGCGTGAACTACCTGGCGAACGCCGAGGCAGTGCGTTCACGTGGCGCCGAACTGGAAGCCGAATGGCTGCCGTTCGGCGGGTTGCGGTTCTCGACAGCGCTGGCCTTCAACGAAGCGACCTACCGGTCATTCCGCAATTCGCCCTGCGGGCCGGAGTGGACCGGCATCGCGACGCAGTGCGATCTCACCGGCAAACCGGTCTCGGGCGCGCCGCGCTGGTCCGGCGCGGCCCGCACCGACTTCTCGCATCGGCTCGGCGCACATGGCCGCACTTTCTCCGGCGGAATTGACTACACGTACAAGTCGAGCAGTTTCTCCAACACGGACGACTCGTCCTACGGGCTGATTCCGGAATACGGGCTGTTGAACCTGCAGCTCGGATTGCGATCCGCGCGTGGTAGCTGGGAAGTGACGCTGTGGGGACGCAATCTCCTGGACGAGAATTACTTCACGAGCCGGAATGGGCCCATTGGCATCTTCGGTTCCGGATACGTGGTGGGCACACTCGGCGATCCACGCACATTCGGCGCGACGCTGCGGGTCACGCTGTAGAGCCCACCGCCGCTACAGCGGTTCCACCGCCACGGTGACCGACAGCTGGTGCTGGCCGCCGCCGAGGATCACGCCGCGCAGCGGCGACACGTCGCCGAAGTCGCGGCCCCAGGCGACTGCGACGTGATCGGTTCCCGCGAAACATCCATTGGTCGGGTCGAACTCGATCCAGCCGTACGGCGGACTCCACACCGACACCCAGGCGTGCGATGCGGCGTCGCCGACCAGTTTCTTGCCGTCCTTGTCCGCCGGCGCGTTGGTGCGCAGGTAGCCGCTCACGTAGCGCGCCGGCAATCCGCGCGAGCGCAGACAGGCGATCATCAGGTGCGCGAAGTCCTGGCAGACGCCGCGGCGCGTCTCGAGCACTTCGGTCGCGGCGGTGCCGATGACGGTTTCGCCCGGCGCATAGGTGATGTCCGCGTGTAGTTTGGTGCTCAACGTCTCGGCGCAGACCAGGATCGGCGTTCCGGGCCCGAAACATCCGGCGGAGTAGTCGGTGAAGGCCTGCTTGACGCGCACGTGCGGCGACTCGTGGCGAAAGCGCGCGGCTTCGAGCTGGTCGCGCGATGGCCAGGCGCCGCGGTACGCGAACGCATCGCGCACCTTCTCCCACGGTTCGGTGGTCTCGGCGCTCACCGCGGGTCGCGTATGCACCTCGACCTGCATCTGCGAGACGACGCTGAGCTCGCGGTGCGGCTGCGCCAGTTCCACGCGCAGCAGCGGATTGCCGAAAGCGTCGAGCTCGGCCACCTGCCGGTTCGGCGGCGGCTCGATGCTCACCTGGTGATCCAGGCATTCCTGGTAGGGCATCGGCCGCGGCACCAGGTGCAGCAGGTGATGGGCATGCACCACGTCCGCGTCGTAGCGGTAGATGGTCTCGTGGCGGATGCGGTACTTGCGATGCATGGGGCGGTTCACGT
>Ga0070686_100001985_pt1 | contig 11354 bp, 11 predicted proteins | sample KBSS23LmetaG_FD_65654 | JGI IMG/M metagenome (GOLD analysis project Ga0070686, IMG submission 65654) | Switchgrass rhizosphere microbial communities from Kellogg Biological Station, Michigan, USA - KBS S2-3L metaG | ecosystem: Host-associated > Plants > Roots > Rhizosphere ...
AAAGGAGTAGTCCATCGCCGGCTTCATGCCCTCGCTCGCGAACCAGATCGGGCGTTCCCAACCGTTGCGCACGCCGAAGCAAGCGCCGCTGCCGGCGAGGCGTTCGTGGAGAGGACTTTTCCGCAGGCCGCGACCGGATTCGAATTCGCGATTGGGCCAGGCCATTTGATAATGGAGGCCGAGGACTTCGGTGACGCGTTCGCGCAAAAACGCGCGGTTGTTGGCCCACGGCGCGAAACGGCGAATGTCCACGGACCAAAGATCGAGCGTCGGTTCGCCTTCGATCATCCATTCGGCGAGGAATTTTCCGGCGCCGCCGGCGCTGGCGATGCCCACGGAATTGAAGCCGGCGGCGACGAACAAGTTTCGCAGCTCGGGCGCTTCGCCCATGATGAAATTATTATCGGGCGTAAAACTCTCGGGACCGTTCGTGAATTTTTCGAATTTGCAATCGGCAAGGGCGGGAATGCGATGACGGCCGTTGGCGAGCGGCACGGCGAACTTATCCCAATCGGGCTCAAGCAATTTGAACGCGAAGTCGCCGGGAATTTTATCGACCATCCAGGGCTTGGAAGATTCCTGGAACGCGCCGAGCATGACCCCCTGCCCTTCGCCGCGGAAATAAATGCACAAATCCGGATCGCGCCCGACGGGCAATTCGTCGAACGCGCCGGGGAGAGGTTCGGTGACGACGTAATGATGTTCGACGGGATACAGCGGAATGGTGACGCCGCATTGCAAACCGAGTTCGCGCGTCCACATGCCGCCGCACAGCACGACGTACTGCGCTTTGATCGAGCCGCGATCGGTGGTGACGCCGGTCGCGTGGCCATCCTTCACTTCGACGCCGGTGACACGAATGTTTTCTATGATCGTGGCGCCGTAGGCTTGCGCGCCCTTGGCGAGGGCCACGGGAACTTCTTTGGGAATTACTTTGCCATCGTGCGGCAACCACGCGGCGCCGAGCACGTCATCAATGCGCAGCAAGGGCCATTTTTCCAGCGCGGCTTCGGGAGAAATGATCTGGGCTTCGACCCCGAACAATTCCGCCATCGCCATCGTGCGTCGGAGTTGGATCATGCGATCCTCGGATTTGCCGACAATCAAACTGCCCACCTGTTTCCAGCCGACGGAGTGACCGGTTTCCTTTTCCAACTGCGAATAAAGTTCGACGGTGTATTTGTTGATGCGCGTCATACTGTTGCTGGTGCGCAAGCGCCCCACCAACCCCGCCGCATGCCACGAAGTCCCGGCGCCGAGTTGATTTTGTTCGAGCAAAACGACATCGCGCCAACCGAACTTGGCGAGATGATACGCAACGCTGGCTCCAATCACACCGCCGCCCACCACGACGACTTTGGTTTCGGTGGGAAGTGAATTTGGATTCATATGGGTTAAGATCGCAGGGCTGGGACTCGGAACGCTGTTGTCAAATCAACGCTGTTGCATTAACGTCTTTTCTTATGGGTTCGGAGATTTGCATGGACGAAGTTACCGCCGAGGATTACGCCGCGGTGGACAAACTCCTGCGCAATATCGACAACGAAAACTTGAGGCGATCATCCCTTGAGAATTTCGCTTATTGGAAACTGGGATTCAAGCTGTATCGGCAACTGGAGTTGCAGTACGAATGCTCCGATAATAGAGCTCCTTACGAAGCGGCGCATCGCGCGCTTCTCACCAGCGTTCTCGCCCTAACCGAAGTTCTCAACGCGAGGCTCTCCAAAATCGACGACGCCGACCTCGCTCGAATTTCGCTTTCGAAACAAACGTTCGAAGGATGCGCCCGATACATGCGCCGGAAATTCAACCAGTGGTTCGCGCCCATCGATTCATCGGTCGCCAGCGTTTTTGAATCCCGCATGGCCCGGGCATGAATCTCGACCAGGCGCGCAAAGAAATTTTCGCCCTGATGCTCCGGCAGGAAAAATCCGACGACCCGAATGAGATTGTGGCCATTCAATGGCTCATCGACGAAAAGATAAAACCCCTGGCGACCATCTTCAGTTGGACGTGCCAACGGTCGAGGTTCTGCTCGCCCGGCAATACGCAGTCTGGCTCCAACAAGGCGGGGCTTCGACGATCGAATAATTTTCCGAGGCGATCCTCTTAGACCCCGTAGTAAGTTTCGTAAACGTGGGCGGCCTCGCGGCGCGCGTCTTCCCAATTCCAGGAGGTTTCGGTGAAGCGATTCGGGCTGAGGCTTTTTACGTAGTCGGAAGGATTTTTTCCGAGCATCGATTCAACCAGAAGGCGTCCGATTCCGGCGGAGCCGCTGATGCCGTGGGCGTTGCAACCGCCGGCCATGACGAAGCCGGGCGCGCGCGAGCTTTCGCCGATGATGAAGCGGCCATCGGGCGTGAAGGTGGGCCAGCCTTTGCCGATGCGGATTCGTTCCTGGCCGCGCGAAGCGGGAAGGAGGCGCACGAATTGGTCTTCGAAGGAATCGAGCACGGGCTTGTCGGGTTGGACGGGCGGCGGATCGGATTGCAGTGGATAGGTGCGCGGATCGGTCTGCATCGAGCGCGGCTCCCAACCGCCGAGGAGCAGTCCACCTTCCGCGGGGCGACCGTACAGAGTCATTTCGGGAATACGAAAACAGGGTAGGTCGGGCGTCATTCCTTCCATGGCGATGGTGACGAAATATTCGTGGCGCACGGGAACGATGGGCAGTTCGAGGCCGGCCAATTTCGCGACGTGATATGCATTGGCGCCCGCCGCGTTGATCACGTATTTGCAATTCGCCGCGCCGCGATTGGTTTTCACGCCCGTCACGCGCCCGTCCTTCAAAACGATTCCTTCCACGGCAGTCGATGTCGCGATGCGCACGCCCATTTTGCGGCATTGATACGCATAGGAACTGGCGACGGCGTAGGGCTTCATGTAGCCGTCGGAGGGACACCACAAAATCGCGGTTGCTTCGTCGAAGCGCATGAGCGGATACAACGTGGAAGCGGTTTTCGCGTCGATCAATTCGGTTTCGAGGCCGGCGAGGTCGGCGATTCTTTTCAATTCGCGAAATTCGGCGGCGCGTCGTTCGCTCAACGCCACACGAATCGAACCGACTTCATGCCATTCCGGCTGCACTTTCGGGTCGCGCTGCAATTCGCGGAACGTCGCCACGGAATGCATCGCAAGCTTCGTGCGCTCGATGGTCGGACGCGGTTGACCGCAAAGCCCGGCGCCTTGGGAGGTCGTGGCCTGCGCCACATCGGCCGCGCGTTCGACGAGCAAAATATCCTTCTTCCCCGCGCGCGCGAGACTGTAGGCGACGCCGCATCCGACCGCGCCACCGCCCACGATTATGATTTCCGCGTCAGAGATGGTTGGCATCGTTCGTCCCTTCAAGTTGATTCAAATACCAGCGAACGAAGGCGTCCACGTTGTATTCTTTGTAGGTGGAGTAAGGTCCGGGAAGATAGGCGGTGGAATTGACGCCGCGTTGTTGGCGTTCGCAGATCACCCAATCCTGCTCGGAGGTGAGTTGCCAAAAGGGCATGAGTTTCGCGAGGTCATAGTCGCGACCTTCGACGGCGTTTTCATCGACGAGCCACCAGACTTTGATCGCGGTCAGTTCGGGGCCGGCCGGGAGCAGGCGCGTGCTCACGCCGTGGTCGCAGCTGGAATGATTCCAAAAATTCGGCAGCGCGCGCATCCGCAACGTCCCGACGTCGGGGTCGCGATAATCGCCCATCAACGGCGCGACCTGCTGGCCGTCCATGGTTTCGCTGACGTAGCCATCGACCAAGGTGGTGCGATTGGCCGAATACCAAATGTTCCGTTCCGCATCCGGAAAGGTCGTCATACCGGTTTGTTTGTGACTGACGGCGAGGCCGTCGGCGGCCCATTTCGCTTCGCTGCGGCGCACGACTTCGGCGATCTGCCCGCGAATTTCCGGCGTCGCGTCGTCGGCATTGAAATGATCGAAGTTCGCCTTGATGTATTGGGGATGATTCGCGTTGCAGTGAAAGCATTCGCGATTGTTTTCCCAGACCAGTTTCCAATTGGCTTTCACGAGGTAATCGACGGCCCTGGCAATTTTGGCGCGACGAAAGCCTTGCGGTTTGGCGACGGCGGCGAAGTTTTCGTGCGCGGCATCGAAGCTCATCGGTTTTTCCGCGAGACAAATAAAAATCAAACCTTCCACTTCGCGACAGGCCACGGCGCGCAAACCGAGTTGTGCCTTGTCCAATTCCTGCATGCCCGGAGCCGCGAGCAATCGCCCATCGAGATCGTACGTCCAGCGATGATACGGACAGGTCAACTTTTTTACGTGGCCGCATTCGTCATCGCAAATGACCGAGCCGCGATGTCGGCAAACATTGTGCAAGGCATGGATCGCGCCGGAGTTGTCGCGGACGACGAGAATCGAGTCGGCATCGACCTTGACCATGAAATAATCGCCGGCCTTTGGAATCTCGCAGGCATGACCCGCGAAGAGCCAGCCCTGGCGCCAAACCTTCTCCACGTCGATCCGATAAATTTCCGGATCCGAATAAAAAGCGCCGAGCAATGAATGGCCCCGCGGCTGTCGCGCGATCAACTCTCGAATCTCCGAACGCATCGCGCTTCGTTTTATCGGCGCACCCCGGCCAAGTCGAGCGGCTTTCTTGTTGCGACGATTTTAAGGCTGTTTTCGTTGCTTTTCTAAAGTCGCGAGATACGACTTTTCGCGATCTTCGACGTAGGCGCGGTAACCTTCCGGATCGACAAATGGATTGGCGGCATCGCCCGCTTTCAATTTCGCGTGCTTGCCTTCCATGCCGTAATAATTTCCGTGCGCGCCCAGAAAAATTTCGCACGGCAGCGATTTGAGAATTTGGAAGGTGCGTTTGAAGTCGTCGCTGATCTCCGGGTAATCGCGATTGTTGACGAGTTGATAGCCGGCGTTGACGTTCGGGCTGCCGATGATCACGACTTGGCGCGCTTTACCGCCGTCCACCGCGGTCATCGTCCACGTCGTGCAACCGCGCGTATGGCCCGGCGTTAAATGCGCCACCAACGTCGCGCCGCCCAGCGTCACCTTGTCGCCATCCTTGAGAACGCGATCGACCCGGCACGGCTTCCAATGATCCTTGTAGAGATACTGTCCCTCGCCGCCGCTGCTAATCACCGCGACGTCCCCCTGCATCGCGAAGATTTTCGCGCCCGTTAATTCCTGCATCAACCCCTGCCCCTCGACGTGATCGCCGTGCGCGTGACTCGAGAGCATGATTTTCACGTCGGTTATTTTGAATCCAAGTTTTTCGATGCTCGCGCAAATGAGTGGGACAGTTCGCTCGAAACTCGAATTAATCAGGATGTGTCCCTCCGGCGTCGTCACGAGGTAGGAGGCTAACCCGCGCGAACCGACATAATAAAGATTGTCCGCGATTCGATGCGGCGGAAACGGTTGATGCCAATCGCTCGTGTCCTGACCCAACGTCGAAGCAATCCCAAAAATCCAGCAACCCATTAAAAAAATCAGCGCGCGCATGAGCGCATTCTGCGGAGAACTTTTCCGTTCGGCAATCCGCCTGATTGTCTGATTGCCTTGATTTTCGTGAGGATTCGTTCAGTTTCCAGCCACGCTTAATTCATGACCTTGCGCGAACTTCCATATTCGGTTGCGGATTTGTTTCCGGCGGCGGATGGAGAGTTTGCATTTCACATGAAGTTTCGACGTGGCGAGATCGCGCCATTTTATCGGAACTGCGAGGGCAACGAGGTTCTTGCGGAACGAAGAAAGTGGCTGGGCGCGGAGCCCGATCGGTATGCGATGCTTTTGCCAGAGGCGGCGGAGTTGTTGGCGGAAGCCATCGAGTTGGCGCGAGACTCCGGAGTAATCGTTGAACAGAAGAAATCGGATTTGGAATCGCTCGTGGCATTGGGCGGAGCGTGGGAACCGGATTTATTATTGATGCGCGCGGATTCGGCAACAGAGCAACCGCGGTTGGTGGGTGGATGCGTTTGTTTTCCTTCGTCGTGGGCGTTGGAAGAGAAGATCGGGCGCACTTTGGATTTCATTCATCGTCCGGTGCCGACATTGAACGAACAGTTCGCGAATCCGGTGCAGCAATTTCTGGCGCGGATCAAGCCGGGCATTTCGTGGGAACGAATCAACTGGGGGCTGAGTCGTTCGCCGGAGTTGAATCAGCATCCGGCCCGCAAGTTGGCGCGATTGGATGGGAATGTGCCGTTGGAGGAAGTTTGGTTTCGGGCAGAATATCAGTCGCTGGTCGCGCTGCCGAAATCCAATGGAGTGTTGTTCGGCATTCGATTGGCGGTGGAACCGCTGGCGGTATTGCGCGCGAACACGGAATTTGCAAGCGGGCTGGCGCGGGCGATTCGAACGATGCCCGAAGGCATCGCGCAGTACAAGGGAATGGCCACCGCGCGGGAGCGGTTGCTGAGTTTCCTGTAAAACCGACCGACCTACTTGGCGGCCGGAGCGGCGGTCGCGATGGCCTTGTTCAGGCGCAGAGCCAGACGGCTCTTTTTGCGGCTCGCGGTGCGGGAATGAACGATGCCGGTTTTGGCCGCTTTGTCGTAGTAGGAAGTGACCTTCTGCAGGGCGGTGGCGGCTTCCTCTTTTTTGCCGCCGCTGACCAATTCCAGGTAGTTCTTTTCGGCGGATTTCAAGCGGGAACGCACGCTGGTGTTGCGGGTATGCTTGCGGGCGCTATTGCGCATGCGCCGTGCGGCTGACTTCGTATTCGGCATAGTTTCAGTTAATAAAAAGAGGGTGAGAGTAGCGCTGGAGGGGAGGTTGTCAATGCTTTGCCTGCTCGTTTTTGAGCACGACCTGGAGCGGAATGCGCGCGATCATTTCGTCATTGCGCAACAGGTCGATCGAATACTGCCCCGTTTTGTGAAAGGTCATCTGCTGCAAATCGAACACGAGGTTCCGCGAATAAAAGAATACGTCGGGCGGCAAATGAACCTGCATGCGCGCTTCGATGTTCGGCAAAATGTTCGAGCCATCTTCATCGATGAGCCGGATGCGCAACGCCGATTCGCCGCAGTCCTCATCGCGAAAAATCAGGCGGAAGGCAATCGAACAATGGGGGTGCACCGCCGGCAATTGGGTGGTGGAGATGGTGTCGAACGTCCCGAGGACGCAGAGCTTGCCTCGGTAATCAGCGGCGGAATCGCACAACACAGCCACTTGAACTTCCATCGGCCAAGGGTACGTCAGGGGCGGCAGTTCAACAAGCGGAAGCTTAAACCTGTGGACGATTGGCATTGGTGGACGATAAAACACCTGCGCAAAAAGGTAGGGCTCGCTGTCCTCAGCGGGCCGCGCCGCAGCCGAACGCATTCGATGAATTCGCGGTCCGCTGAGGACAGCAGACCCTACCTGTCCGCCAAACTTAACTCCACCTCTTCAATTTCCACCGGTCCCAAAGCTGGAACGGATGGTCCCGTTTGTGAAACGGCAAACATCCCAATTTTCCTAGAGAAGCCTTGGAAATCGCGTTTGGCATGGCTCGTGCATTCAGCCCGTTAATGAAACCAATCTCATGGGTTGAGGACGCCTGGCGCGATTTGCAGGTCGGCGCGCGGATGTTGCGGAGGAGTCCAGGTTTTACGGTGGTGGCCGTTCTCACCCTGGCTCTCGGGATTGGCGCAAACACCGCGATTTTTAGTTTGGTCAATGCGCTCTTGCTGCGCCCGCTGCCCTTCCGCGATCCCGATCAGCTCGTTTGGATTTCAAACATCTATGAAGGCGGGCTCTCGGGCGAAACAACGACGGTTAATAACTTCAAGGATTTCCGTTCGATGAATCAGTCGTTCTCGGATTTGGCAGCTTACTTCGCCTTTTTCGATTACGGCAGTTATCATCTGACGGGTGGCGCGGGCGAACCGGAACGGCTCCGGGGCGTGGGCGTTTCGCAAAACTTCCTGGACGTGCTGGGCCTCGCTCCGATGCTCGGGCGGAATTTCGCGAACGAAGAATGCCTGGAGGTCCAACCCCGCGCGGCGCTCATCACGCACGGATTTTGGCAACGCAAATTCGCGGGCAACCAGAACGTGGTTGGATCGACCATCAATCTAAATGGCAAACCCGTTTTGATCGCGGGCATTCTACCGGCCTCGTTCGATTTCACTTCGATCTTTGCGCCGGCGACACAGGTGGATTTTTTGATTCCGTTTCCGCTGACGGACGAAACGGATCGTTGGGGCAACACACTTTCGATCATCGGACGACTCAAGCCCGGCGCCACGATCGAGCAGGCGCGCGCCGAATTTTCGACCATTGTCGATCGCATCCAACAGGAGCATCCGGAACGCAAAGCCAACAGTTTTGGCAGCAAGCTGACGCCCTTGAAGGAACAGATCAGCGGGAAATTCCGGCGTTCGTTTTACGTTTTGTTCGGCGCGGTCGGTTGTGTCTTGCTGATTGCGTGCGCCAATCTTTCCAATTTGTTGCTGGCGCGAAATTCGGCGCGGCGCAAAGAAATGGCGGTGCGAATCGCTATTGGCGCGCGGCGCTCGCGGTTGATTCGGCAGATGCTCGCCGAAAGCGCGCTGCTTTCGCTCGCGGGCGCGGCGTTGGGATTGCCGCTCGCGTATGGCCTGACCGATGGGCTCGTGCATTTGCCGGGATTAACAATTCCGTTATTGCAAAGCGCGCATGTCGACACGTCCGCGCTCTTGTTCACCTTTGTCATCGCCGCCGGAACCGGTCTTTTCTTCGGATTGGCGCCGGCGATTTTTGGAACGCGCGGCGATGTGCATGAATCGTTAAAGGAATCGGCGCGCGGCAGCAGCGACGGCGCGCATCGCGCGTGGCTGCGGGAGATTCTCGTAATTTGGGAGATTTCGCTCGCGTGCGTTTTGCTGGTGGCGGCGGGGCTTTTGATTCGAAGCTTCTCGCGGCTCCTGGAAGTCGATCTTGGTTTTCGCCCGGAAAACACCGTCGCGTGGCGCGTCGAAGCGAATCGCGATTTCAAGAGCAACGCCGAACAAACGCTTTATTACGAGAGCCTTGTTGCGGCGGTGCGGTCGCTCCCAGGAGTGGAATCGGCGGGGGTCAGCGATTGCCTGCCGCTCGGGCGCAATCGCACGTGGGGAATCGCCGGCGAAGGCGAGGTGTATCCGCCGGACTTTGCCCCGACTGGGTTTCCGCGCCTTGTGGATGCGAATTATTTGCAAACGATGCGGATTCCATTGTTGGCCGGGCGCTTTTTCGACGATCGCGATGTGGACGGTTCGGAGAAAGTGGTCATCGTAAACCAGGCTCTCGCCAAATGGCTTTTCCAGGGCAAGCCGGCGTTGGGCCGTCGCACCCGGGATGGTGCGCGCGTCGTCGGCATTGTTGGAAACGTGCGGCACGGTTCGCTCGAAAACGCGTCGAGCCCGGAGATGTATTACATCTACAAACAAGTTGGAGCCCAGGCCATGGAACTGGTCGTGCGCAGTTCGCTGCCGATGGCGAACCTGGTTCCGGCGGTGCGCGGCGTGTTGCGCGAAAAGGACCCGACGCTGCCGAGCGCGCAATTCCAAACATTGAGCCAGATCGTGGACAAAGCGGTTTCCCCAAAACGCTTGATGACGCAGCTTCTGACCGTGTTTTCGGTTTTGGCGCTGGCCCTGGCGGCCATCGGGATTTATGGCGTTCTTTCTTATACCGTCAACCAACGACGCCAGGAGATGGGCATTCGCATGGCGATCGGCGCGCCCAATTCCGCCATTCATAAATTGATCCTCGGCCAGGGAATGCGTTTGGCGCTGATCGGAGTTTTAATCGGCCTGGCGGCTTCAATTGGCGTGACGCGAATTATCTCGGCGCTCCTTTATGAAGTAAGCGCAACCGATCCAACGGTATTTTCCTTGAACGCGGCCCTGTTGTGCGGAATCGCGTTCCTGGCCTGCTGGTTCCCGGCCAACCGCGCAGCGCGGATTAGCCCAATGGTGGCCTTGCGGGCGGATTGAGGAAAAACGGCGCAGGGCGCAGTCCAGAACCTCGCGGAGATTTGGAGGGGCGGGTGGAATCTGTGGGGGAGGGCATGGATTGGGGGCGCTGTTTTAGAGTAGAAGGCCTGATGTTGGGTTCGCTGGAAAGGGCCTTACTGTTTTTGAATGTTAGGAACTGTTTTATTAATTGTTTTGGTGCTGATGTTGTTGGGCGCGGTGCCGACCTGGCCGCACAGCAAGGGATGGGGTTACGGGCCGTCCGGCGGTCTGGGGTTGGTCTTGTTGATCGTGCTGATCCTGGTATTGATGGGCAGGATTTGAGGACTGCAGGGGGAAGTTCTCCAAATCGTAGTTGAACAACGAGCCATGGACAGGCGGGGTTTGGTCCTTTGGCTTGCGACCCTCCCGCAGTCCACGAATCCAAACGACCGCCCCTTCCGGGACCGCCACGCTCCAGCGTGGCGCGAATATTCCAACCTTCATCGAACGTTTGCCCCTCCCCGCCATTCCGGCTACCATCAAAACCACTCCATGCGCTCCCTTGTTCCATTCACAAGCAGCCTCTTACTCCTACTCTTCGCCACAAGCTGCCGTTCACCCCACCCAACCGATTCCCCGCCTTCCATCCCATCGTCCCGCTTCGAAACCTTTCAGGGCGTCCGTTTCGAATACAACATCGGGCCGCGTTTCAATCTCACGGAAAAATCCAACCTCATCCACTTTGTCGCCGACTGCGGTCTAAAAAAAATCGATAAAATCACGCTCACCGGCCCGGCAACCATGGTCTCGATAACGGTCAAAGGAAAAGACTCAATTCGAAATCGCACCGCCACTTTCCGGTCGCTCTCGATCATCTATCAAAAATGGCACGAAGAAACGTTCGGAGTAAACGGACTGTACACCTTCAACGGTTACAAACGTTTTAAATCCGAATCCAACGGCTTCGCTCTTCTCTACGAGTCCCAGGAATCCCTCACCAGCTTCAAAATTCACCATACCGAATTTCGTGCGCATCTCGATCCTTCAATACCGCTCAAACTTGCCGACGAGATCCTCGAACAATTCCTCAATGGCCAATTCGACGCCGTCCGAAAAAAAGAAGAATTCAGAAGATCCGAAACGGAGGTCACCGCGACTTTCCCAGAAGACCTTCGTCGCGACCCCAAAATCCCAAATCGCTTCGCCCTCGGTTTCTCCAATTCAGCTCGCGTCATCATCTATACAATTGAGCGCAATCCAACCTCCGGAGCGCTCTCTATGATCAAAGTTTCAGGCGTAATCCTCGACTGATCGGCAGTTCCGCCTCTGCCGCAGTCCCTAAATCAGAGAGGAAAGGGTTCCTCGCTGTTTTCAGTGGAATAGAGGTTGATGAGGCAGTTGGGGTTGGTGGGGCAGTCTGAGTTTTCCGGCGACGAGGTAAAGCATGCACAGGAGGTATTCGGTGGTGCGGTAGC
>Ga0070686_100001992_pt1 | contig 11328 bp, 17 predicted proteins | sample KBSS23LmetaG_FD_65654 | JGI IMG/M metagenome (GOLD analysis project Ga0070686, IMG submission 65654) | Switchgrass rhizosphere microbial communities from Kellogg Biological Station, Michigan, USA - KBS S2-3L metaG | ecosystem: Host-associated > Plants > Roots > Rhizosphere ...
AAAGCCCGAGACCACCGGTACCGGTACCGGCACAAAGTAGTGCAATCCGGCGGACACACAGTTTAACCGCGCGCTTTGACATCAGACGCTGGCGGGTTGGTGAAGCATTTGGCCAGACCGTTTGGCTTTGCGCCGGAAACACCAAGGATCACCTCGTTAGGGTGACGGGGAGCGACAACCAGGAGCGCAGCCAATGCTAAAGACTATTTTTGCAATCAGCGCCGTTGCGTTGCTCTCAACGACATATGCGATGGCACAACAAGGGGCTGTCATAAGGGAATGCGCCGCCGACATCAGGGCGGCGTGTGGAGATGTGCCGCCGGGTGGTGGCGCCATTCGGTCCTGCCTTAACTCGCATCTCGCAGACCTCACCGAGCCATGCCGAGCCGTTTTGGTCAGCGCTGCCACGGTTGCAAACGAATGCCGCGCCGACATCAGAGCGATGTGTGCGGACGTGCAGCCCGGTGGCGGCAGGATTGAAGCTTGTTTGCACGCTAACTTCACCAACCTCAGCGCGCCCTGCATAGATGTCATGGCGCGGACGGTGGGCAGAGGGCAGTAGCCTCGATTGTTGAGCCGGGACCTACGACTACCAATGCTTCACTCAAACCGGAGAGGAACCAATGACCAAATTGATCATCTTTGCTGCCTTCGCCTTAGCCCTGACAACCTCAGCACAGGCAATGCCGGTTGCACCAGTTCACGAGCCGGCAAGCATGATCACCCAAATCGCCGCAGCGTGCGGACCGGGCATGACACGACGCAATGGTGTCTGCGTGTCCAGAGTCGCCAAACGCCAAGCCCGCAGGTGTGAGCGATGGAATGGAGACACCTGCGCTAAGTGGTACTAACTACTGAAAGGCAGAGCAAGAATGGCCCGTAACGGCGTCCATCCGTTGCGGGCCGTTTGCTTTGATTGAAGTCCCAAAATGCAAAAGTCAGTCGCTGCGCGACGAGTTCGAAAAAATGTGTCCGCTTTCGGGTCAGCGGACGTGGGTTGATGCTCTGCAAATGTCTGCTATTGGCCCATAGTGGACATCGGCTTGTACGCCGCACATGTCCGCTTTCAGAGGTAAAGCGGACATGGCCATTTGCGGCATGTCTGCTTTTGCGGTCGCTATTCGGGATTAAGCAGGCACGCCTTTTTGCGGTGCGGGCGTCTGCTTATGACCCAAAGCGGACCAACCGTGCCAACAGGGTCGTTGTACGGCCAAACGAGCGGCCGAGCATTCAGTGACAAACTAGTACCGGGGTTTTCGTGTGCGTCAGTACCTTGTTTGTCACACTGCCGAGCACAATTGCGGATAGTCCGCTGCGCCCATGCGATGCCATGACAATGAGATCGCACCCTCTGTCCGCGGCCGTTGCAATGATGGCCTTATAGGGTTGCTCGTTGTCCACCTGAATCGTGTCGCAGGACAAACCAGCCTGCTGGGCCGCATGGGCCACGCCGATCAATACGCTCGCAGCATGCGTCTTGACCTGCTGGGCATGTTTGGCGAGTTCCCCCAGAGCCTGCTGCGCCTTCGTTTCTGAAACACTGAGCCAATCGAACGGCTCCTCGACAATAATCACGGATACCTTGGCTCCCAAGGATTTAGCCAGCGACAATCCATTCGTTACCGCATGCTCCGCTATCTCCGACCCATCTGTTGGGATGAGAATATGCTGGTACATTCCACCTCTCCATTGTCTGAACGTGCCACCAAAATCTGCCTGCCGAATGTAAGCTTGGGCGCCTGTTAGATACTCGAACCGTCCACGTAATTTATCGATACAAAGATTTTATCCGCTATTCGTACCATCGCCCAATGTCCGCTATTGGCCCTTAGCGGACGCCTTGCTTTGCACTGCACATGTCTCGCGGTCGCTATTGGGAGTAAAGCGGACACGACGTATTGCGGCGCATTTGTCCGCTTGTGACCCTAAGCGGACATTGGCCTCGTGTCCTGTCCCTTTCGGCCGCTTGCCTTACACTGTACGATGTCTTGTCTTCGGCCCTTGGGGCAAATGCGACGGCGTGAGTTTATTAGGCTTTTTGGTATGTCGGTGACGGCATGGCCATTTGTAGCGACGCGAGCAGACTGAAACTCTGAAGGTTCGGAGCAGGCCCGTGCGTATCAAACGGCTCAAAAAGCTCTACGCATCGCAATACTGCGGGGCGCTCGTTGTTTGTTACCTGAGCTTCGGCGCGACCAGTTTCGCGCAGATGGACCCCAGACAGCAACGCGGCTTGCTTTTCGCAACGACAAATTGCGCAAGGTGCCATTCGATCGATAAGGTAACGACAAGTCCGCTTAAGCAGGCGCCGCCGTTTCGAGAACTGCACAAACGCTATCCGGTGGAATCACTTGAAGAGGCTCTCGGCGAAGGCATTGTCACCGGACACCAGAACATGCCCGAATTCCGGTTGGATCCCGGCCAAGTCGGCGATTTGGTCAGTTACCTTAAGTGGCTCGAACGTTAAGCGAAGCGAACGGGTACCCGACTAGTTTGGATAAAAAGCGGCCCGACGCTGATGCTTCATTTGACTGAACACCACGCCATTCTACCAGATGGAGCGCCGGTTCTGATCCGTCCGCTGGCGGTGGAGGATGCTGGCTTATATCCTGATTTTCTTGGTGACGTGAGCAGAGAGGACTTACGGCTGCGTTTCTTTGCGCCGATACGCGAAGTGAAGCCCGACTTGCTCGACAAACTCATCCACTACGATCCTGCCCACGCTATGGCCTTCATCGCCCTCGACGAGCGAACCAAGAGGTTGCTGGGCGTTGTGCGTCTGCACGATGACGCAGACGGAGCGAACGCCGAATTTGCCATTCTGGTGCGTTCGCGGCTTAAGGGTCACGGAATTGGCTGGCTGCTGATGAAACAAATGATCGAATTTTCAAGAGACAAGGGTCTAAAGAGCATACGGGGCCAAGTGCTGTGCGAAAACACGATGATGCTTACCATGTGCATTGAGCTCGGCTTTCACATTACCGATGATCCGGACGAACGCGGCATTAAGATAGCGACACTGCCAGTGTGTACTGAACATCAATGACTCGATTTTGGCCGTGGGCGCTTTCGGGGGGGGTAAAGCAGATCGCGGCTGGGCTTGTCTCAATGTCCGCTTATGGCCCTTAGCGGACATCGCTAGCTGCACTGCACGCGTCCGCTTTCGGGGGCAAAGCAGACAGGGCTTGATGATTGTACCGACTGGCCTTGGTGATCGTCGGTTGGCAAATGTCCGCTTTCGCAGTCGCTGTTGGGGGCAAAGCGGACATAGGCTGCTGCACCGCACATGTCCGCTTTTGACCCAAAGCGGACATCCCCCTTTTTGTTTGGTGGTTCGACACTGTACGATGCCCTCCATTGAATCTTCGGGGGCACATGCGGCGGCGCGAATTCATTGGTTTTGTCAGTTGCGCCACCCTTGCCTGCTCGCTCCGCGTGCACGCACAGGAGGCAGGCCGTCTCTATCGCGTCGCACTGGTTATGCCCGTGGGACGCGACGAGCCGGCGGTCCTCGCCTTTCTCGACGAGTTGCGGGGGCAGGGCTTTGTTGAAGGCAAAAACCTGGCGATCGTTGGCGGGCAGCCGACGAGCAACGAGCAGGTCCCCACCGTGGTGCCGCTGATCCTTCAGGCAGCACCGGATGCCATTGTGAGTGGTGGCGACGTTATCGCGCGCGCCTTCCAGAAGGCCACGCAATCCATTCCGATTATCGTCATGACCGAAGATATGGTTGCAGGTGGATATGCCACCTCATTGGCCCGCCCGGGCGGTAACGCCACCGGCATTAGCCTGATGTCCCCCGATCTCGACGGCAAGCGGCAAGACGTCCTGATCGAAGCGGTTCCGGGCGCGCGCCGCATTGCCGCACTTGCGGACTCCAATGTTGCAAGCCTTGAGCACCTCAAGGCCCTGGAAGCGTCAGCGCGTAAGCACGGAAAAGAACTGGTGATTGTCCGTGCCGCAAGCGCCAGTGATCTGGCGCCGGCAATCAGCGAAGCCGGCAAACAGGGCGCAGCCGCGCTCAACGTGTTGTCGTCGCCAATGCTGCATCTCAATCGCCGGCTCATCATTGCGCGGGCGGCGGAGGCGAGATTGCCGGCGATTTATCAGTGGCCGGAAACAGCGGAAGAAGGCGGTCTGCTCGCTTATGGTCCGAGCTTCATCGATATTTTCCGGCAGCGCGCTGGCATTGTCGTCAAGGTGCTGCGCGGCGCCAGGCCCAGCGAGTTGCCGATCGAGCAGCCAACCAAGTTCAAGCTCGTGATCAATCTGAAAACGGCTAAAGCGATCAACTATGCCGTCCCTACTGGTCTCGTCCTGCGCGCCGATACGGTGATTGAATAGCAGACCAGATGTCCGCTTTTGGCACTTAGCGGACATGCCTGCAGGCTCCATAGGGTTGGTCGCTAAGGGAATTGGTTGAGGGAGCGTCAAATTAGTAGGAGGGCAAAATATGCCCTATCACGTTAGAATAACCACCGACACCGATGGCCTCATAAATGATGCCAAGCCGTACCCCACCTTGGCAGCCGCAATGCAAGTTGCCGGTTTGTCGCTAAAAACAGGCAGCGCAACTACTGCATGGATTGAGGATGACCATGGGAACGTTTGTGCCAACACCGACGACGTGAAAAAGCATTGCGGGCTGACTTGAGTTCAAATTAGGGCGCCATCAAGGAATGGTGGGATTTCGGTCCCGTCGCATGTCCGCTGCTAAATCCTTAGTTGCAGCGCACCTGTCCGCTTTTGAGGGTAACGCGGACACTCGACCTCTTCAGGTGAGCAAGGTGAGCAGATACGCTACCGTGTCCTGAGCCTCGGGGCGGTAATGAGACGGCGCGAGTTTATAACACTTGTCGGCGGTACGGCAGTCGCGTGGCCGCTCTCCGCACGCGCGCAACAGACGGCTCTACCGGTGGTCGGGTTTGTCCGAGACGGGACGGCCGAAGCCTCTGTGCGCTTTGCGGCGGCGTTCCGCGAAGGCCTCAACAAAACCGGCTACGTCGAAGGCCAGAATGTAACGGTCGAGTACTACTGGCTGGAGGGCCAGTACGATCGCCTGCCGGCGCTGATGGCCGATCTGGTTCGCCGAAAGGTGGACGTCATCGCCGCGCCTGGGTTCGTGCCCGCGCGCGCGGTCAAAGCTGCAACAGCGACGATCCCGATCGTCTTCGGCGTGGGCGAGGACCCCGTCCGGATCGGCCTTGTCGCCAGCCTCGCACGGCCTGGCGGCAATGCGACAGGTGTCAATATTCTTGTCCAGGAGGTGTCGGCCAAGCCGCTACGGCTGCTGCATGAGCTGGTGCCCAAGGCCGTCCGTATTGCCGTGCTGGTCAATCCACGCAATCCTTTCGCCGAATCCGTAGTGCTGGAGGTGCAAAAAGCCGCTCCCACCCTCGGACTGCAAATCGAGATCCTCAACGCCAGCACGATTGGCGAGATCGATGCGGCGTTTGCTACCTTTGCGCGCGAGCACATCGATGCCCTTTTCGTCGCCGCCGACGCCTTTTTGGTCAGCCGCCGCGTGCAACTTGCCACCTTGACGGCGCGCGACAGGATTCCAGCGGCTCATAGCGCGCGCGAACTCGTGGAAGCCGGCGGGCTGATGAGTTACGGAACCGACCTCGCGGACATGTTTCATCAAATCGGCGTCTATACCAGTCGCATTCTCAAGGGCGCCAAGCCCGCTGAACTGCCGGTAGCACAGTCGACTAAATTTGAGTTCGTCATCAATCTGCAAACGGCGCGAGCGCTCGACATCGCGGTGCCGCCGGGGCTGATTTCCTTCGCGGACGAGGTGATCGAATAAGTAGCGCGATGTCCGCTATTGGCCCTTAGCGGACTGTTTATAAACGGGCGGCTATCGCCGGACCTAAAATCGCGCGCACCCGGGCCGCCGCATTGCCGGCGTCTCGCTTTTCAACCCTGGGAGCGTTTGTCTCGCCGCGCTGACTGTCTGGCTGGGACATATTTGCTAGTGCCAAAAGAGCATCAGCAGAATGATAATCGGTATCGGAATGCCAAGTAGCCAAAGTAAAATGCCTCGACCCATAATTCATCTCCATTGTTAGCGACTGGGTGTCGCAGAAGTTTTGGTCACCAAAAAAGCCGCCCCGCAAAGGGGGCGGCTTTTTTCTGTTGCGTTGTCACATATACAGCGAACGTTCTTTCTTAACCTGGTCAGCGGTGTAAGGCTTCGCTGCCGGGTCAAATGTCTTCCAGCCGGATTTTCTGTAGAGGGCTCCGCGATCCGCGACCTGCACCGCGGAGCTGTCCAAGACAGCCTGCAAACGCGGCGCATCGGCATCGGCAACGCGCGAGCTAACGAGCGCACCGCCCCGACGGAGGCTTTCGGCGTAGATGTCCGCCTCATCCTTGGCGACGCCGGCTTGCGTCAACGCGCCCAGGACGCCACCCGTTGCTCCGCCTGCCGCCGCGCCCGCTAATGCGGAAACGAGCCAACCAGCGGCTACAATTGGTCCCACACCTGGGATTGCCATCAGGCCGAGCCCGGTCAGGACGCCCGCCGTGCCACCCAGAGCGGCACCTACTCCTGCGCCTGTGCCTGCCGCCTCCGCACGATCATCTTTCCCATCCAGATCGCGATCAGGGAATGTGCCTGGCTTGGCGGGGCGGTCGTTCTTGTACCAACCATCCGCATTGCTCGCGAGCACGCTGATGTCGCCGTGGTCTACTCCCGCGGCCTCCAGACGATTGATTGCCGCCTGCGCGTCGGGGTAGCTATTGTAAAGACGCGATATAGTAACAGTCATTGTTATTGTCCTTTGATAAGTTGAAGCATTTCGATGCGGCGTCAGTTGCTGACCACGTTGCCTTGAAAGTCCACGCTGACGTTCATGACTTTGCCGTCTTGCGAGGCTTTACCGCGCCACACACCGCGATCGTCTTTCTTGAGATCGGAAATATTCTTGAAGCCCTTCGCTTCGATGCGCGACTTGGCTTGACCTTCCGTAAAGCTGTTCGCTCCAGCGACAGGAGCGCCGGGATTCGGCGGACTGTTAGGAGAGTTCACGGCGGGTGTATTGGCGTCGGGACTGGCGGGTTGTGCCAGCTGCTGTTGTGCAAAGGCCGGGAAAGCGACTGCGACGATGACCGTCGCAATTAAAGTTTTGCGCATTGCTTGTCCTTTTTAATGAACCGCCGGTGCTGACCGTCGGTCAAGGACAATGCGTGGCAGCTGTCATCGTTCCGCTTCGGGACATTCGTTGGTTGGCGAGGGTGGCCGAGGAACCGGCTGTTAGGGTTCCAACCAGCATGGGCCGGCCGCGGCGAGGTCCGACGAGCGCGGTCCCGTCTGGCGATGACGGTGGCATGCATGCGTCAGCGCAATGTAGCCCGGGCTGCGTCAAATGACGCGTTCAAGCTGCTTCCTGAATCCTTTGGAACGAAGCCTTGGCCAGCCGGTTTCTTCAAGAGGGAGAACAGAATTATGGTCGAGCAAAATTTTCAGGGTAGCGACAACACAAAAGAAGCAGGCAAGAGCGAAAAAATTCGCTCGGCGGCAGGCGATGCGTTCGACAAAGCTTCGGACATGGCCCGGGACGCCAGAGAGAAAGCCAAGCGGGCGGCCTCCGATACCGCATCCAGCATGACTGACAGCGTCGTCGGCTTGCTGAACGAACAGCTAGGGTCGGGCGCCGAATCGGCCGGCCGGCTGGCGAAGGCCATGCGGCTCGCGGCTGATGACCTTTCCAAGGAAAGTCCACTCCTGGCAGGCGTCGTCCGAAGTGCCGCGGGAAACGTCGGTCACTATGCGTCACGGATGGAAAATCAGACCGTCGATCAACTGGCCAAAACTGCATCGGATTACACGCGACGTCAGCCGGCGCTCGTTTTTGGCCTGGCAGCTTTAGCGGGCTTCTTTGCGTTCCGGACATTCAAGAATGCCCAGTCCGTTTCGGCGCCTCCGATCCAGCCCACCGATTTGCATCACTCCGGCTTCGATCAGCGCCATGGCTGAACCTATGAACCAATCCTTGCCAGAAGCCCTCTCCAGGGTCGTGTCGGATCTTGGCGACCTGATGCAGAAAGAATTGCGGCTGGCGAAAGCCGAAGTCACACATAACCTGCTGCTCGGTATTCGCGCCGGCATCTGGATGTCGGCCGCAGCTTTGATCGCCATCGTCGCATTCCTGCTTTTGGTCCAGGCCTGCGTGCTCGGTCTTTCAGCAGCGACAGGTCTGGCGCTGCACTGGTCGAGCGTGATCGTGGCCGCTGTTTTGGGATTAGCCGCCATCGCCACGTATGCAAAAGCCAAGGCCGGCGGTGTGGAACTCACACCCGGCCGCACCATTCATCAAGTCAACAAAGACATCGCTGTCGCCAAGGAGCAATTTTCATGAACGGCCAATCACGGTCCATCCTCTCGGAAAACGGCGAGTGGATTCTAAGCGCCATCAAACGGAATCCCGAGGGCCTTTTGCTGCTCGCCGCCGGCGCCGCACTACTGCTGCGTACCGGCAGCCGGCCCTCCGGTGGAGCGCGGTCGATGGCCGCAGCTTATGGCGGAGATCACCATGCTTCAGGTCCCGGTGCTGTCCAGTCGGCGGTTCGGCAAACGATCGATGCCGCTTCGGACGCTGCGCGCCAAACAGCCGAGACGGCCGCGTCCTATGCTTCTACAGCATCCGACTATGCGGACCGGGCGCGCCGTTCGGTCAGCGATCAATCCGATCGCATAGCCCGCCAGACTCAATCGATGGCCAGCAATGTTCTGCAAAACCAGCCCCTCGCGATTCTGGCCGTGGGAATTGCGGCCGGCGCCGGGGTGGCGGCGATGTTTCCCCCGACCGACTGGGAGAGAGACAATCTCGGCCCGATCGGCGATGAAGTTTCAAAGGCGGCGGGAAAAATCGGCGATCAGCTCAAAGAGGCAACCAGCAGAGCCGGCGATACGCTGAAGACAGCCGCTGACAAGCGCGGACTAAGCACCGAAGGCCTCAAGGATGTGGCGCAGGAGGTGGTCGGCACATTCAAGGATTCGTTGAAAGGCCAATCGGCGGAGCCCGAAGCCAAGTTCACCGGAGCGCAATCGCCTGCCGGTTCCCGTTTCGATCAACGGAGCCGGTGATGGAAAACCCGTCATTGCTCGCCCGCGAGCGTGAGGTTGAAATCGCCCGCACGAAGCTTACGAACGACCTCGCGGTTCTGTGTTCGCCGGGCATCTTCGCCAACCTTGGGCATAGCCTTAAGCAGGAAGCGCTCGAGAGCGGGGACAGACTGTGGGAAAAATTGAAGGCGCAGGCCGCCGCTAATCCCGCCGCCGTCATGGCTATCGCGGCAGGCCTTGGCTGGCGCCTGATGAAGCGACCGCCGATCGCGAGCTCCCTGATCGGGCTAGGACTGTTCAGCTTGTTACGGACCTCCGCGAAGCCACTCGATCCGCGGACCAGCTTTTTGCGGCAGAGCGCGCGCTCCTTGCAGGGGCAGGCTTCTGCGATAGGCGAAACGGCCGCTCGGGCGAAAGACACGATTGCAGAGAAGAGTGCCGAAACGTGGGATTCAACCAAAGACAAAATCCAGGAATGGACTGACCAAGCCGGCGGACAGCTTGTCGAGACCAGTTCAAAGGCGAAAAGCGCCGGTGAAGCAATATTGCAGAGTGCTCGCCGCCAGCAGCATGATCTGCGGGACGAGATCGCCGATGTTGCCACAGCAACCAAAGAGACGCTTCGTGATGAGGATACACGCAACGTTGTCCTGATCGGCATTGCAGGTCTGGCGGTTGCTGCCGCGTTGGGGATCGCGGCTCAAAAACGAATTGTTGAACCTATTGAGGGCTGATACCCGGACCCGGGATCGCCCCTCGGCCTCGTCCGCGCAATCTCGCTGCTGAGGCTCCGCGAATTGGATAAGGCGCTCGATCAGCAATCGTGATCTGCGGCTCGCCCAATTCCCTCCCATATAAGGAACTTAGGTGGGTCACGCCCGTTGCACTCAATCGAGGGGCAATCAGAGGTGTGAAAATGAAGTACGTTTTGGCTGCCGTAACGGCCACAGTGATGTTGGCCTTCTCGGCAGCGACGGCGTCAGCTGCGTATGCCTGCGTTGGCAACGTGTGCTGGCTTACTAAAGAGAGGTACGAATATCCGGCGGAGTCCAAGGTCATTATCCGCGAGGAGACATGGAAACCCAGCGCGGACATTACAATCCGCGAGCATGGGACAGGCCGTGGATACTACAAAGGCAGCGCGTGGACGACTTGGTAACAAATTGCCCTGAGCGTTTTTATCTATTGAGGCCGCCTCAGTTGGCGGCCTCTTTGTTGGTTTTCTTATGTCGGATACCTGACATGCGTAACGCAAAATTGGTTCGACGGAATTCAGCTCAATAGGCCGCGCCTACAGGGAGCGATCTCAGAACACATCTCATCGCTATTGTTCAGCGCAGACCGAGGAAGCCTGCAACGAAAAGTACAACGACAATGACGCCGATGATGTAGAAAATATTCATGATCTACTCCGATTGAGGCTGTGCGAATTCAATATGAAGGGCCTCCAATCGAAAACGTATTGGCACGCCCGTAAGTTCCATATTCCATTTCACATCGCGGGTGACACAAAGCAGAGACGATGTCCGCTATTGGCCCATAGCGGACATTCCTGTTTGCACTGCACATGTCTGCTTTCGGGGGTAAAGCGGACATAACGTGCGGACGTCCTTGGACGAGAACGATACAGCGATGCCGATTGCGGAACTGATACACCGCACGACGTCAGAGTTTTCCACAGGCCTTGCCGACCGTTTGGTGTGCTGTCGCAGTGCTGTCGCGGACGGCGGGGGAGGGGCGGTAGTTCAGCTAACCCACTGAAAAATATGGTGGGCGCTGTAGGGATTGAACCTACGACCTCTCCCGTGTGAAGGGAACGCTCTCCCGCTGAGCTAAGCGCCCGGCCATCGCGGAGGCGCGATATAAGGAGCGGCTCCAAGCAGTGTCAAGCGAGGCCCGGCCCGCGGCGTCAGTTGCGGGTCTTGTCGTCGGTTGCCTGCGCCAGCCGGGAAGCGTGGGTCTGCAGCGCACGAATGCGATCGGCAAGGTTGCCGTTGTTCGGCGACGCGGCGAGATCGGGCTGTCCACCGCTCATAGGAGCGCTGCTGATCTGCTCATGCGACGTTTCAGCTGCCAGCAGCGATTCAATCGGCGAGTTCGGGCCTTCAAGCGCCGAGGCAAGACGAGCGACCTCTGCGGCAACGTCATTAATGCGCTCGCGCAGCAAGGCGTTCTCCACCCGCTCCGACGCCCAAGCTTCCTCGGTTTCGCGCTTCATGGTGGCGAGTTCGCGGGCGAAGCGGTCTCGCTCTTCTTTG
>Ga0070686_100001996_pt1 | contig 11312 bp, 9 predicted proteins | sample KBSS23LmetaG_FD_65654 | JGI IMG/M metagenome (GOLD analysis project Ga0070686, IMG submission 65654) | Switchgrass rhizosphere microbial communities from Kellogg Biological Station, Michigan, USA - KBS S2-3L metaG | ecosystem: Host-associated > Plants > Roots > Rhizosphere ...
CGCGCGATGGCGAGGTCGGCGTCGACCTTGGCGATCTCGGAGGCCGCGGAGTTCGTGGCCTGCTGGACCTGGGCGTCCGCGGTGAGCCGGGCCTCCGCCATGGCGGCATCCATGCGCACGCGCGCGCCCTGGATGCGGCCGATGGAGTTCAGGTACCCGACGTCGTCCGTGATGTTCTGGATCTTCAGGGTGTCGAGCACGAGCCCCATGCGGTTGAGGTCGTGCTCCGCCTCCTCCAGCAGGGTGTGGGCGAAGCGCGTCTTGTCCTGGTTCACCTCTTCCGGGGTGAGCTGGGCGAGGACGCCGCGCAGGTTGCCCTCCAGGGTCTCCTTGGCGATGCGCATGAGCTCCTGGCGGGGCTTGCCCAGGAAGCGCTCGATCGCGTTGTTGAGCAGCGGCTCCTCTCCGGGCAGCTTGATGTTGGCCACCCCGTGCACGTGCAGGGGAATGCCGCCCTTGGAGTAGGCGCCCCGGACCTCGATGTCGATCGCGATGTTCGTGAGGTCGACGCTGTCGATGAGCTCGAAGAGGGGCACGCGCAGGGCGCGCCCGCCGCGCACCACGCGGTAGCCGACCTCCTTGTTGCCGACGTGGCGCACGCGGCCCGAGAAGATCAGGGCCTCGTTGGGGGCGCTCACGTAGAGCAGCTTCTTGACGATCTGGCTCAGGGTGACGAAGACGACGAGGGCGGCCAGGCCGAGGACGATCAGCACGGGCATCATCGCGTCACCTCCTTGCCCCCGACCATCGCCCTTATGTCGAGGCCCACCGCGTTCGCCGTCTCCGACATGACGCGGGCCACCGCGGCCGGGAAGTTGGCCACGAAGGCGGCGAAGGCCTGCCCGTCGCCCCCGTCCACGATGTCGAGCTCGCCGATCTGGGTCTGGGCGACGCGCGCGACCGCCGCCTCCACGAACGACCGGAGCTGCTGGAGGAGGTAGACCTCGCGGCCGTTCTGGCCCGCGGCCTTCCACTCCGCGGAGACGAGCTTGAGGGCCTCGGCCGCCGCGCGCCCGTTCTCGACCAGGGGCGCGGCCTCGCCGCGGGCCCGCGCTTCCGCGGCCTGGCGGGCGGCGGCCGCGGGGAGCACGACGTCGCACTCCAGCCGCAGCCTCTCCAGCTCGCCGCGCAGGCGCTGCAGCTCCTGCTCCGCGGTGGAGCGCGCGGTCTCGGCGGCGATGGCCGCTTCGTTCTCGATCGACTTGGCCTGCGCCTCCATCTTGGCCAGCTCCGCCCGGAGCTGGTTCCGCTTGGTGAGGACGGTGGCCTCCGCCTTCTTCTGCGCGGACTCCGCGCGCTGGCGGGCCGAGGCCTGCTCCTCCGCGATCTTCTGGTTCGCCTCGTTCTCGGCGTTCTGGGCGTCGCGGATCATGAGCGCGATGCGTGCGCGGCCGAGGTTCTGCAGGTACTGCTGCTCGTCCGAGACGTGCTGGACCTTGAGCACGTCCAGCTCCAGGCCCAGCTTGTCGAAGTCGTCCTGGGCGTGTTTCTTCAGGGTCTCCGCGAACTTCAGGCGGTCCTCGTTGACCTCCTCCGGCGTGAGCTGGGCCAGCACCTCGCGCAGCACGCCTTCCAGGGTCTGACGTGCCACCACCGCGATCTGCTGCGGGCTCGTGCCCAGGAAGCGCTCGACCGCGTTGCGGACGTAGGCGGGGTTGTTCGAGATCTTCACGTTGGCGATGGCCTTGACGTCGAGGGGGATGCCGCTCTTGGAGTAGGCGTTGGTGACCGTCACCTCCACCATGAAGAGCCGCATGTCCATGCGGTTCACCGTCTCCAGGATGGGGATGCGCACCGCCCACCCGCGCCGCACCACCTTGTAGCCGGTGGACTGGCCGTTGGGCAGGGTGTGCTTGCGGCCCGAGAAAATGAGGATCTCGTTCGGGCGGCAGATGTAGAGGAACCCCTTGACGATGGCGACGAAGAACGTGAGCGCGACCACCGTGCCCACCGCCGCCCCCAGCAACAGGATTGCCGTCGCCAGGCTCACGCCGCCGATTTCCGCTCCCGTCATGACGTTCCTCCTGAGAGAGGCGCGGGCGCGACGAGCGCCACGTCCTCGCGTACCTCGACCACCACGACCTCGGCTCCGGCCCGGATCACCGCGCCGACGGTGGTCGCCTTCATGTCCACCTGCTGCCCGCCCAGCTCCAGCCGGATCTTGCCCGGACGGTCGGACGCGCAGTCGATGAGCACGCGCGCCCGGTGTCCGGCGGCCTCGTGCAGCGAGGCCGCGCCCGAGGCGGACGCGCTGCCCAGCCGCTCGAACGTGAAGCCGGCGGCGAGCCCGGCCGCCACTCCGCTCGCGAGCGCGATGAGCAGGGCCGACGTCCGCCCCGTGATGCCGGGAATGTGGAGGGCGGCGCCCACGAAGCCGAAGGTGAAGAGCCCATAGATGAAGGACCGGATGGAGAGCAGCCCGGGGCCCGCCCCGTGGTGCTGGATGTCGAGCGAATGCCCAGGGTCCACGCTGTCGTGGCCGCCGGAGACGGCCTGCACGAGCATGAGTCCCCCTCCGACGACGAGGGCCAGGACGTAGACGAGCCACATAAAGGAGGGCGGGAGTATGGCACGTTGGCGGTGGACACAGGAACGGAGCGCCGGCCCCCAATCCCCGTGACCCCGCTCACACGGGCCGCGAAACGACGCCGCCCCGCCGTCGTCCAAGTCCTGACCGGCGGAAGCGTCATAGGCGACTCCGGGCCGGGATCGCACGACGTACGGGTTCCCCAACGGAAAAGACACTGGCTCATTTTTCACGGAGCGGCTCCAGGCCGCCCGCGCAAGGTGATGGTTTGCCCGACGGAGAGCGGAGTTTGGATTACGAATCCTTCAAGCACGTCGTCCGCGAGGCGGGCGAGCGCCGTGTCGCGCAGGGCGGCCTGGTGCCGATCCCCGAGCTGCGACGACAGGTGCCCGCGCTCGACCGCCGGTCCTTCGACGATTACGTTCTCGCCCTCCACCGCGAGGGCGCGATCCATCTCCTGAGCCACGTCGAGCCGCACAAGCTCGCCTCCGACGTGCGGGAGCAGTGCGTCGTCCACTCCACGGGGACGCTCCTCTATTGGCTGCGATGGCTCTGACGGCCTAACTGGGCCGGGGGCCTTGTCCCCCCCGCGGGCCGGCCGTACCCTGGGGGATCGCCTGATGGAATCGCCCCCCGGCACGGCCGCGCTCTTCGACCACGCCCCCGTGGGCCTCTGGGCCGCCGGCCCCGACGGCTCCCGCACCTATTTCAACCGGCAATGGCTGGCCTTCACCGGCCGCACGCTGGCCGCGGAGCGGGACAACGGCTGGACGGAGGGAATCCACCCCGACGATTTCGAGCGATGCCTCGGGACCTACCTGCGCGCGGTGCACGGACGGCGGGCCTACGAGCTCGAGTACCGTCTGCGCCGCTTCGACGGCGAGTACCGCTGGATGCACGACACGGGGGTGCCGCACTATGCCGAAGACGGGACCTTCGTCGCCTACGTGGGGTCGGCGGTGGACATCACGGACCGGCGGCGGGCCCAGGACGAGCGTGAGCGTCTGCTGCAGGACGCGGAAGCGGCCAGCCGGGCCAAGGATCAGTTCCTGGCCACCCTCTCCCACGAGCTGCGCACGCCCCTGAACGCGGTGGTGGGCTGGGCCCACATGTTGCGCTCGGGCAAGCTGGACGAGGCGGCCTCGGCGCGCGCGATCGAGACGATCGACCGCAACGCCCGCGCCCAGAGCCAGCTCATCTCGGACATCCTCGACATCTCGCGCATCGTGTCCGGCAAGCTGCGGCTGAACGTCCGTCCCGTCGACCTCACTCCGGTCGTGGAAGCGGCGCTCGACACCGTGCGCCCTTCCGCGGAGGCCAAGGGCATCCGTCTCCAGGCCGTGCTCGACCCCGGCGCCGGCCCTGTCTCCGGAGACGCCGATCGCCTGCAGCAGGTGATCTGGAACCTGCTCGCCAACGCGATCAAGTTCACGCCGCGCAACGGCCGCGTGCAGGTCCGCCTGGCCCGCGTCAACTCGCACATCGAGCTGCGGGTCGAGGACACGGGTGTGGGCATCGGGCCGGAGTTCATGCCCCACGTCTTCGAGCTGTTCCGGCAGCGTGACGGGACGCCTTCAAGGCAGCACGGGGGCCTGGGCCTGGGGCTCGCGCTGGTGAAGCACCTGGTCGAGCTGCACGGAGGGAGCGTCGAGTGCGCGAGCCCCGGCGAAGGCCTGGGTGCCGTGTTCTCGGTCAAGCTCCCGCTGATGATCGTGGCCTCGCGGGTGGAAGGCGTCCATCCGACGGCGGAAACGGGCGCGGCCATGCCGCCCGCGCCGTCGCTGGAGGGGGTGTCCGTCCTGGTCGTGGACGACGACACGGATGCCCGGCACCTCATCGCGACCCTGCTCGAGGAGAGGGGCGCGCGCGTGCGCGCGGTGGGCTCCTCGGACGAAGCGCTGGCCGCGCTGGCGTCGGAGCAGCCGGACGTCCTCGTCAGCGACATCGAGATGCCCGGGCAGGACGGATATTCGCTGATGCGCACCATCCGCGCCCTGCCCCCCGAGCGCGGAGGCCGCGTGCCCGCGGCCGCGCTCACCGCGTACGCGCGCACCGAGGACCGCATGCAGGCCCTGCTCGCCGGGTTTCACCTCCACATGCCGAAGCCGGTGCAGCCCGCGGAGCTGGCCGCGGTCGTCGCGAGCCTGGCCGGCCGCACGCGGTAGATCCCGGCGGTCGTCGTCACGCCGCCGTCACCGGCCGGTGTGTATCGTTGCTTCGCCGGTGGCGACGCCTGCCCGCGGAACATGTGATCCAGGTCTCTCGTATCGCCATTTGAATCTTGCGCGTGCCTCGTGTTGTCGTGAGCGCCGCCCGCCCCCCAGATGGCTTTCCCGTCCCGCGCCGGCGGAGATAAGATGGGGGGCTCCGAGGAGATCACGTTGAGCGATCTGAAGGGCGAGCTGGCTTCGCTTCGCATCGACCGCGACCAGGCGGCGAAGAGCCCGTGGCGCTGGCCGCTGCTGCTGCTGATTCCCGTGCTGCTGGTGCTGGGCGGGCTGTACGCGTTCCGCGCCCGCGACGCCTTCAGCGCGGTGACGGTCGAGACGGCGAACGCGACGCTGACCAGCGGCGGCGGCGGCGTGTCCGCGGGAACGCCGATCCTGGCCGCCTCCGGGTACCTCGTCGCGCGCCGCAAGGCGGTGGTGTCGGCCAAGATCCAGGGCCGGCTGGCCGAGCTGCGCGTCGAGGAAGGCAGCCGCGTGCGCGAGGGTGAGCTGATCGCGCGGCTGGAGAGCAGGGACTACGAAGCCCAGGTGCACCGCGCGACCGCCTCCGTGGAGCGTGCGCAGGCCGACCTCGCCGAGGCGGAGAGGCAGGCGCGCGTGGCCCGCGGCCTCACCGAGCAGAAGGTGATGGCGCAGGACTCGCTCGACGCCGCCGACAGCCGCGTGCGCATCGCGCAGGCCGCGCTGGGCCAGGCCCGCGCCGACCAGGGATTCGCCGAGGCCCAGCTCTCGAACACGCGCATCCTCGCTCCCTTCAGCGGCGTCGTCGTGAAGAAGATGGCGGAGGTGGGCGAGAGCGTGGCCCCCATCCCTCCGGGGGTGAACCTCTCGACTTCCTCCGGCGCGGTGGTCGCCCTGGCCGACCTCGACACTCTCGAGACGGAAGCGGACGTCGCGGAATCGAACGTCGCCCGCCTCGGCCCCAACCAGCCGGCGGAGGTGACGGTGGAGGCGTTTCCGGACAAGAAGTACCGCGCCGTGCTCCGCCAGATCATCCCCACCGCCGACCGCACCAAGGCGACGGTGCAGGTGAAGGTGACCCTCCTCGAGAAGGACGCCCAGCTGCGCCCGGAGATGAGCGCGAAGGTGCAGTTCCTGGAGCCGGCGAAGGCGGAGTCGGCGGAGCCTTCGGCGGTGGCGGCGCCCGTGATCAGCGCGCCCGCCGCCGCGATCGTGCAGCGCGACGGCAAGCCCGTCGTGTTCGAAGTGGTCGGCGGCCGTGCCCGCCAGCGGGGCGTGGTTGCGGGAGCCGAGCGACAGGGTCAAGTGGTGGTGAAGGAGGGCCTCCGCGGGACGGAGACCCTCGTCGTGCGTCCCCCGGAGACGCTCAAGGACGGGGACGCGGTGAGGACTAAAGGATGAGCAGCGCTCAAGCGAACGCGGTCCGGGCGACGGCGGCACCGGAGACGGCCGAACCGATGGTCGACGTCCGCGAGGTGCGGAAGGTCTACCGGCGCGATGCCGAGGAGCTGACGGTGCTCGACGGCATCGACCTGCAGGTGCCCGCGGGGGAGTTCGTCGCCCTCATGGGCCCGTCGGGTTCCGGCAAGACGACCCTCCTCAACCTGATCGCAGGCATCGACCGTCCCACCTCGGGGCAGGTCATCGTCGCCGGCACCGACGTGGCCCGCCTGAGCGAGAGCGAGCTCGCCAAGTGGCGCAGCCGCAGCGTCGGGTTCATCTTCCAGTTCTACAACCTCATCCCCGTGCTGCGCGCGGTGGAGAACGTGGAGCTGCCCTTGCTCCTCACCCGCCTCTCCAAGAAGGAGCGGCGCGAGCGCGCGCTGACGGCGCTGAAGGTCGTCGGCCTGGCCGACCGCTCCGGCCACTACCCGCGCCAGCTCTCGGGCGGACAGGAGCAGCGCGTGGCCATCGCGCGCGCGATCGTGGGCGACCCCAGCGTGCTTGTCGCGGACGAGCCCACGGGCGACCTCGACGCCAAGAGCGCCGAGGACATCCTGGCCCTCATGGAGACGCTCAACCGCGAGTTCAAGAAGACGATCGTCATGGTGACCCACGACCCGCGCGCGGCCTCCCGCGCGCACGTCCAGCACCACCTCGAGAAGGGCGTGCTGAAGGGGGACTGAGGAAGCCATGAAATTCTTGCCCTTCGTCCTGAAGCACCTGCGCCGGAACTGGATCCGCACCCTCTCCACGGTGCTGGCCATGGCCGTCTGCATCTTCCTCTTCTGCACGCTGCAGACGATCCTCGCCTCCATCAACGGCATGCTCGAGAGCTCGAGCGCCACGCGCCTCATCAGCCGCAACGCGGTCAGCCTCGTCTTCAACCTGCCGCTTTCGTACGGCGCGCGCATCGCGGCCGTGCCGGGAGTGAAGCGCGTGGCCACCACCTCCTGGTTCGGCGGTTCCCTGCCCGCCAAGAAGGAGGGCAAGGCGGAAGAAGGCTCCGAGACCACGACGGACTGGAGCCAGTTCTTCCCCAACATGGCCGTGGACGCGGATCCCTACTTCGCGATGTACCCCGAGTTCGAGATCCCGCCCGACCAGTACAAGGCGTTCAAGGAGGACCTCCAGGGCGCGGTCATCGGGCGCAAGCTGGCCAACAAGTTCAACTGGAAGGTGGGCGACCACTTCTTCCTGGAGAGCTTCATCCCGCCCTATCGCAAGAAGAGCGGCCCCTTCGAGTTCACGGTGCGCGCCATCTTCGACACCGATGCCGTGAAGCACCCGAACACCGACACCGGCCTGATGCTGTTCCACTACAAGTACCTCTACGAGGGCACGGGCCAGCACATCTCCGCCGGGACCTACAACATCGAGATCGACGATCCTTCGCAGGCGGGCGCGGTGAGCAAGGCCATCGACGCCCAGTTCGAGAACAGCGATGCCCAGACCCACACCGAGACGGAGCAGGCCTTCGCGGCCAGCTTCATCGCCATGGCCGGCAACCTCGCCTTCCTCCTCAACAGCATCGGCCTGGCCGTGAGCTTCACGATCCTGCTCGTCACCGCCAACACCATGAGCATGGCCGTACGCGAGCGGCGCACGGAGATCGCGGTGCTCAAGACGCTCGGCTTCTCCAGCATGCACGTCATGGGTCTCATCGTGGCGGAGGCCATCGCCCTGGGCGCGATCGGGGGCGGACTCGGCCTCAGCGGCAGCCAGGGCCTGATGTACGTCCTGACCCATGCCCCCGGCATCAAGGACATGCTGGCCGGCATCGGCCTGAGCGAGCTGCACCTCAAGCCCGCCATCGCCGCCCTCGGGTTCTCGGTGGCTCTCGGGCTCGGCTTCGCGGCCGGCTTCGTGCCCGCCATGAACGCCTACCGCGCGCGGATCACCGACATGCTGAGGACGGTCTGATGGCGCTCCCTCTCTCCTACAACGTCCGCAACGTCCGCAACCGCTGGCAGGTCACGCTCCTCGCCATCTCCGGGATCGCGCTGGTGGTGGCCGTCTTCACCGTGCTCATGGCCATGTCGGAAGGCTTCGCCATGGCGCTCCGCACGACGGGACGGGCGGACAACGCGATGATCGTCCAGCGCGGCTCCGCGTCCGAGCTCACGTCCTGGATCCCGCTCGACCAGCGTCAGATGATCGTGGTCCGCGACGAGGTGGAGCGGGGGCCGGACGGGCAGCCCCTGGCCTCGCCCGAAGACGTGGTCGTGACCATGAAGCCCAAGAAGGACGGCGAGCCCACGAACATCACCGTGCGCGGGGTCAGCCCGCGCGCCTTCGCGGTGCGCGGCGAGATCAAGATCGTCGAGGGACGCACCTTCACCCCGGGCCTCTACGAGGTCATCGTGGGGGACAAGATCGCGAAGCGCGTCCAGGGGCTCGACATCGGCGCCGGGGTGAAGCTCCAGAAGCACGAGTGGAAGGTGGTCGGCACCTTCACGTCGAAGGGCGGGGCCTTCGAGAGCGAGATCTGGGGAGACGCGGAGGTGATGAGCGTCGACTTCGGGCGCACCGGCGGCTCCAACGCCATGAGCGTGCGCCTCAAGCCGGGCACGGACGTGGCCACCCTCGACCGCTGGATCCGCTCCAACCCGCAGATGCAGCTCCAGGCCGTCTCGGAGCGCAAGTACTACGACGACCAGGCGGGCCCGCTGGCCAAGATCCTCCGCCAGCTCGCCACCTTCGTGGCCATCATCATGGGCGTGGGCGCCGTCTTCGGGGCCATGAACACGATGTACGCCATCGTGGCCGCGCGCACGCGCGAGATCGGGACCCTGCGCGCCCTGGGCTTCTCGCGCCGCGCGATCCTGTTCTCGTTCGTGCTGGAGTCGGTGACCCTCGCCCTGGCCGGGGGCGCCATCGGCTGCCTGCTCGCCTTCCCCATGAACGGCTACTCCACGGGCACGGGGCAGACACAGAGCTTCAGCGAGATCGCGTTCGCGTTCCGCATCACGCCCGAGATCGTGACCACCGCCCTCATCTTCGCGGTGGGCATGGGCGTGATCGGCGGGCTGCTCCCCGCCTTCCGCGCGGCGCGCCTGCCCATCACGTCCGCCCTGCGCGAGGCCTGAGGACCGCCTAGGCGGCCTTGTCCAGTTCGCCGCTCCAGAGGAAGTCGCGCGTCTCCGCCACCGCCACCCCGGAGAGGGCGAGGAGGGAGACGAGGTTGGGCACGGCCATGAGCCCGTTCGCGATGTCCGCGAACGTCCAGACCGCGGGCAGGGAAGCGACCGATCCCACCATCACCGCGATCACCCAGAGGATGCGGTAGGGCAGGATCACGCGCGATCCCATCAGGTATTCGGCCGCCTTCTCCCCGTAGTAGGACCAGCCCAGGATCGTCGAGAAGACGAAGGTCAGGAGGCCGATGGCCAGGATGAAGGGGCCGACCACGGGCAGCTCGCTGAAGGCGGCCTTGGTCAGGGCGGCGCCGTTGAGGCCCTTCGTCCAGTCCATGGAGTTGACGACGACGAGGCCCGTCATCAAGCAGACGACGACGGTGTCCCAGAAAGTGCCGGTGGAGGAGACGAGGGCCTGACGTACGGGGTTCTTCGTCTGGGCGGCCGCGGCCACGATGGGCGCGCTGCCCAGTCCCGACTCGTTGGAGAAGAGCCCGCGCGCGATGCCGTAGCGGATGGCCTCGCGGACACCCGCCCCCATGAAGCCGCCTACCGCGGCCTGGCCCGTCCAGGCGCTGGTGAAGATGAGGCGGAAGGTCTCGGGCAAGGTGTCCGCCTTCATCACGAGGAGGATCGAGCAGCCGAGGATGTAGAAGATGGCCATGAACGGCACCAGGGCCTCGCAGACACGGGCGATGGACTGGATGCCGCCCAGGATCACGATCGCCGTCAGCACGGTCATGATCACGCCCGTCACCCAGGGCGAGACGTGCCACGTTTCGCTGACCATGGCCGAGATCGAGTTGGCCTGGACCATGCACCCGATGCCGAATGCGGCCACCGCGGTCAGGGACGCGAAGATCACGGCCAGCCAGCGTGCGTGCAGGCCGCGCTCCAGCACGTACATGGGCCCGCCCGCCATCATCCCGTTCGCGGTCACGATCCGGTACTTCACGGAGAGGACGGCCTCCGCGTATTTGGTCGCGATGCCGAACACGCCCGTGAGCCACATCCAGAGGACGGCCCCCGGCCCGCCCGCCGCCACCGCCGTGGCCACCCCGACGATGTTGCCGGTGCCGATGGTCGCGGCCAGCGCCGTCGTGAGCGCGCCGAACTGGCTCACGTCGCCCGCCCCCTCCTTCTCGCGCCGGAAGGAGATCCGGATCGCGGTGAGCAGGTAGCGCTGGATGAAGCGCAGGCGCACGGTCAGGAAGAGGTGGGTGCCGAAGAGGAGGATGAGCAGCGGCGGCCCCCACACCCAGTCGCTGATGCGGCTCAGCATCGCCTCGAGGTTCTGCATCCGGCAAGGATATCCTGAGACGTGAGCGCTCCCTTGCTGGAGTCGTCACCGGAAGGGCTGCGTTGCGCGCGCGGGGACTTCCACGTCGACCCCTGGGGCGCCGCCGCCACCGCCGTGATCACGCACGTGCACGGCGATCACCTGGTCGCCGGCTCCGCGCGTTACGTCTGTGCCGCGCCCTCGCTTCCCTTCCTGCGCAAGCGCCTCGGCACCGAGGTCGCGGCGGAAGGCGTGCCCTACGGTGAGCCGTTCCGCCTCGGCGACGTGACCGTCTCTTTTCATCCCTCCGGCCATGTCCTGGGCGCGGCCCAGATCCGCCTGGAGGCGGGAGGCGAGGTCTGGGTCGTCTCCGGCGACTACAAGCGTGCCCCGGATCCGACCTGCGCCCCCTTCGAGGTCGTCCCGTGTGACGTCTTCATCACGGAGGCCACGTTCGCGCTGCCTCTCTACCGCTGGCGCGATCCGACGGTCGTGGCGCGCGAGATCCTGGCCTGGTGGGACGCGAACCGGGCGGCGGGCATCGCGTCGGTCCTCTTCGCGTACGCGATGGGCAAGGCGCCGCGCATCCTGGCCGAGCTCGCGGGCCTGACCGATGCCGAACGGCCGGTGCTCGTGCACGGCGCGGTGGAGGGCCTCGTCGAGCTGTACCGCGAGGCCGGGGTGCGGCTGTTGCCGACGTCGCGGGTCAGCGAGACCGCGCGCGGCCGGTCCTTCGCGGG
>Ga0070686_100001999_pt1 | contig 11310 bp, 8 predicted proteins | sample KBSS23LmetaG_FD_65654 | JGI IMG/M metagenome (GOLD analysis project Ga0070686, IMG submission 65654) | Switchgrass rhizosphere microbial communities from Kellogg Biological Station, Michigan, USA - KBS S2-3L metaG | ecosystem: Host-associated > Plants > Roots > Rhizosphere ...
TCGGTAGTGACGGCGCAATGACAATCACGAATTTCATCGACGCACCCAACGGCTCGTACGAAACGAAGAGAGTTTTCGTGAAGAAGTAGTGCGGCCGCAGTGCCTAAACCGCAAAATGGGAAGCTTGGGCCATGAGGCTATCGCGCCGTCGCAACTGTCTCGCGACCGATGACGGCGGGCAATTCTTCATTCGGTTTCCTATCTGAGCAGACACCCGCTCTATCCAAAAGGTTAGTCGCATACCCGCGTCGCTCGCTTCTTGCCGGCAGCGTTGCAACGGCCGAACAAATCAAAGCCATCGTTGTTTGCTGCCGCAGTGAGTGATAAAGCCCTGTGCTTCACCAAAGTTAAGGCAGCGTGACGGCGCGGCATGAAAGTGGCAGTGCAGCACGGCGGCACCGAAGTTAGTTTGAAAAAGTTGCGCCGCGACGGTGAGATGAATTTCGAAGTCACACGAAAGTTTGCAAGGTCGAGGACTTCGCCCGAGCAGTAGAAATGACTGGACCACGAAGGCGCGTGACGTGCGGATCTGGACCAACAAACACGTACGGAAAATCGTTTTCTTTCCATCTTTTCAGATACGTTTTGTCCGCTCGCCGGTCTTCGAAAATTAATGGAACACCGAGTCATCCCTAATCGTTTTCGACGCATCAGAGGTGTCGTTGTAAGGTTTTCGCAGCTCGCAAATTCACTTAACCCCTAAAGGAGATCACTCAATGTTAGACAAGACAGAAACCCCCGAAAATTCCGAACAGAGCTTGCCATTCTTTGCGCGTTTTCTCGAAGGCCAGGAAAAGCCAGACACTTCCTTCATGACTCTCAAGTACCCGTCGGACCGGGACGAGATCGAAGGACTTGACTACATGTCGAGCAACCACGAATAAGACGGCCGCTTCGGTCAACGAAAAACCGGTCGGGCGTCGAGCGCCTTTCGTCTCGCGCCCGACCGTTCTTCGATCACACGCTTCACAATCGCTTTTGTCCGACTCCACTCGCCTCCAACACATGACATCAACAGCAACGCGAGACGCCGTTCTACTCCTCACGCACAGCGGCGACTTCTACACCGTCGATCTCGTCTCACAAGCTCTCGCGCGTCGAGGCGCGCGCGCGATTCGTTTCAACACAGATCTCTTCCCGTCAACCGTCCAACTCTCGGCCCGCGCGGGCGACGAACGCGCTGCACAACTTTGCACGGAAACAGGCGAGCAGATTTCCGCTGCCGAGGTGCGCGCTGTTTGGACGCGCCGACTCGGGTCAGCGCGTCTGGCCGATGATCTCGACGGGCGCTATCGCTTGATGTGCGCCGGGGAGTCAGCCGCCGCGCTTGAAGGCTTTCTCGACGCACTGCACGACGCACGTTGGGTCAACGATCTTCAGTGCCAACGCGCGGCCGAGAACAAGCAACGACAACTCCGCCTGGCCGCGCGCGCCGGCCTGCGGGTTCCGCGCACGCTCGTCACCAACGACCCGGCCGCGGCGCGACAGTTCTTTGCAGAAACGGACGGCGAGACGGTCGCGAAATTGCTCCGTCCGCTCACGGTCAGCATGGACGCCACGCAGTCGTTCGTCTACACGAGTCGCGTCCGCGCAGAAGATCTGGCCGGTGCTGACGCGCTTCGTCATAGCCCGATGGTTTTTCAGGAGTTGATTCCGAAAGCGCGCGAACTGCGTATCGCTTATGTGGCGGGCGAGGTTTTCGCCGGCGCGCTCGACGCGAGCGGCACGTCGCGCGGTGAGATAGACTGGCGGCGCGCTGCGCCGGATGAATGTAGCTGGCAGCAGGCGCAGGTTCCCGCCCAAGTCGTAAGCGGGCTGCGAACTTTGATGTCGGAACTCGGCCTCGTCTTCGGCGCCGTCGATTTAATTTGCACGCCGGCGGGCGAGCACGTTTTTCTCGAAGTCAACCCGTCCGGCGAATGGGGCATGCTCGAACGCGACCTCGGCCTGCCGATCTCGGAAGCGATCGCGGAAGCGCTGCTGAAAGGCAGTAATAGAAGTCAGTAGACAGTAGTCAGTTGGCTGACGTTGATGCTGCACGCGAACGATTCGGAACGCTGACGTAAACGATTCGGAAGAAAGAGTCTTTTACTGATCACTGGCCACTGATCACTGACCACAGCTACTGAATACTGACTACTGTCTCCTGACTACTATTCCCATGTCCATCCTGATAATCACACACAGCGACGACAACGAGAGCGTCGATTTGGTGGCGGCGGCCATCGCGCGCCAGGGCGGCCAGGCAATTCGTTTCGACACCGACCGCTACCCGAGCGAGGTACGCCTCACGGCTTACTACGGCGCATCTGGCCCGAGGGGCGACGAGCGTTTGACGTTAACGAATGAGGCGGGCGAATTCGATCTGCGCGAGGTCACAGGCATTTGGCATCGCCGCCTCAGTTTCGGCGCGCGCATTCCGAAGACGCTCGACGGGCAACTGCGCCAGGCGTCGCTCGGCGAGGCCAAAGCCGCCGCGCACGGAATGCTCGCCAGTCTCAAAGCCTTCCGCATGGACCACGGGCGCGATATCCGTCACGCCGAAAACAAGCAGCTACAGTTACAAGCGGCGCGCGAAGTTGGCCTGGACACACCGCGCACGTTGACGACGAACGACCCCACCGCCGTCCGCGAGTTCGCGAAGAGCTGCGACGGTGGGATGGTGACCAAGATGCTTTCTTCGTTCGCGGTTTATGAAGAAGGGAAAGAACTCGTCGTCTTCACCAATCCGGTGCAGCCCGAAGACCTCGCGGACCTCTCCGGCCTGAGTCTCTGCCCGGTAACTTTTCAGGAACTGCTGCTCAAGTCGCTTGAGCTTCGCGTCACGGTGGTGGGCCAACGCGTTATGTCTGCTGCGCTCGACTCACAGGTTTCCGCGCGCGCCACTCACGACTGGCGCCGCGACGGCGGGCGCATGATCGCGGACTGGCAACACTACCAACTTCCGGCTGAAGTGGAAGAAAAAATTCTGCGCCTGATGGACTATTTTTCTTTGAACTACGGCGCTATCGACATCATCCTCACGCCCGATGGGCGACACGTCTTCCTCGAACTCAACCCGTCCGGCGAATTCTTCTGGCTCGAACACACGCCCGGTCTTCCGATCTCCCAAGCCATCGCAGACCTTCTCCTCACGCAGAAGTAGTTCAGCCGCGGATTTACGCAGAGAAACGCGGATCTGAAAGGAACCGAAGATTAACCAGGCAACGATCCTCGACCGCTGCGTGGAGTTTCGTTCCTTTTCAGATCCGCGTTTCATCCGTATGAATCCGCGGCCGATTTTTGCTTGCTAGTTGGCGGCGATGTTATAGGCCGCCATCTGCGTCGCGTTGCGCACAAACAGCCGCCCGCCGGCGATCGCCGGATAGTTCCACGTCTGACCTTCGAGTGCGGCAAAGCGTGTAACTTCGGTGTATGCGTCCGGTGACGCTTTCACCAGCGCGAGCTCGCCCTTGTCGCTCATTACGATCAGGTGGCCGCTCGCCAGCAGCACTTGCCCATAGCCGTAGCGTCCGCCCTTCCACTTGCGCGCGCCGGTGTTAACGTCGAGGCAAGTCAAAATTCCCTCGTCCAACCCGTAGACAAAACCTTCATGAAGCACAGAGCTATTAAACTTATTCTTCATGTTGACGTTTTCCCAAACCGCGCGCGCGCTGAAACTGTTGCCGGCCCCTGTCACTTCCACCAGCGCCGCGCCCTTGCCGTAGCCCGAAGAAATAAAGAAGCGATTTTTGTCGACGATGATGGGCTGCGAAACATTGATGCCCATGTCCGTGTCCCACTCCTGACTCCAGAGCAGCGCGCCGTTTTCGGGAGCGAGCCCGAAGACGCGCGACGCGCTTACAATCAAAACCTGCCGCCGGCCCGCAAGTGTCACCAGCATCGGCGAAACATAGGCCGCGCCGTCATTTTGGGAACGCCAAACCGGCGCGCCGCTGAGTTTGTTGTAAGCGACGACTGACTTCCCGCCCGAGCCACCGGCAATCACAACTACTTTGTCGTCAACAATCAGAGGCGAAGCGGCCATGGCCCACTGCAAATTCGACGCGCCATTTTCGCTGAGAATATTTTTGCCCCAACTCACAGCGCCGGTCTTCGCGTCGAGACAACGCAGCTCGCCGGTCGCGCCGAGCGCATAGAGTCGCCCGTCGTCCCAAGTCGGCGTCGTGCGTGGTCCATCGCCGGTCGAGTCGGCGTATTCCGCGTTCCAGGCCTGCATCCAAAGTTGGCGGCCGTTGTTGACGTCGTAAGCCGCAACCACTTCCTGCCGCCGCCGCTGTTCGATGGTGTACGCGCGGCCGTCGGCGATGGTGAACGACGCGTAGCCCAGTCCAACCGGTTCCTTCCAAATTTGCTGCAGCCCCTGCGCCGGCCAGTTAGTCAAAATCTGCATTTCGTCGTAACGACCGTCGCGATTAGGGCCGCGGAAGTTGGTCCAATAATTTCGCGTGGCGTGTGCCGAAGCGGTTTCCGCTGAAGTCCCAACTGCGGGCGCGCTTCCGGGTTGTCCGGGAACTGCCGGCGACTGTCCCGGAACTGCGGCGGCCGGCGCCTGACCGTTCGCCGCGGGTTGCGCTGCGGCCTGCTGCTCCTGTTGCGCGCGGTGCTGCTCCAACGCCGCGTAGTGCGCTTCCTTGGCGCTGTCTCGCCGCCGCGATATCAGGAGAACAATCGCCCCGGCGATCAACAGCACGGCCAAAATCGAGGTCAGAATGATTCCGCGCCGGGAACGAAAGAAGGGCTCGGATTCTTGAGTCTCAAACATAAAGCCTCCAAAAGCCAGGAGTCAGAATTCAGGAGTCAGAATTTGCGAAATTGAACGGTTGACCTTGTTAGACGCATTTTGCACGAGAATTGTTCCCCTCGCGCGAGGATCACAATATTACAGTCTCAATATATCCGGAAGTTAAAAGGAGTCAGAATTTAAGAAATAGAATTCTGACTCCGGAACGCGCTGACTCCTTACTCCTTCCCTTTTACTTCCCAATCGCGAACAGGTTCCGCTCGCCGCGGATATAGATTCCGCCATCGGCAATCGCCGGCGAAGCGTAAACCGGCTCGCCCAGAGAGTTGGTTTTGATGATCTCATGTTTCGGCCCGGCCTTCACCACGAAGGTCTCACCGTCTTCACTAGTCATCAAAATCTTGCCCTCGTAAGCGACCGGCGAAGCGCTAAAAGTGGCCGGCACCGGCACACGCGCGCCCTCGTATTCAACCTTGCCCGTTTTTGCATCGAGACAACTCAACAGGCCGCGGTCCGTCGTTAAGTAAACATAGTCGCCGTAGAGAATTGGCGACGGCACGTATGCGGTGCCTTTCTTGTAGCTCCACACCAGTTGCGACGTGCCGGTGATATCCCCGCTGCCACCAGCCCTGATCGCGAGCGCGATCTTGGCCGGCGCGCCAGACGTGATCACCACCAGATCGTTTTGCACAACCGGCGTCGGCACTGCGTTGCTCTCCAGACCCTTGTGCCGCCAGAGTTCTTTTCCAGTCAACGGATCGTAGGCGATGATGAACTCCGCCGCGGCCGCAACCAATTCCACGCTGCCTTTCGCTGTATGGACCAACACGGGCGTGGTCCAGGTGACGTCAACCTTGCGCGGCGTGCGCCACACTTCTTTGCCGGTCTTCTTATCAAACGCGGCCATGAACGAATTCATGCCGCTGTCGTCGCACTGCATGATGACCAGATTCTGATACAGCACCGGCGACACACCGTAACCGACGCTCGCCGTTCCCAGTTTGCCGAGGTTGGTCTGTTTCCAAACTAGTTTGCCGTTGAAGTCATACGCGTACAGTCCTTCGCTACCAAAGAACGCGTAGACGTATTTGCCGTCGGTGGCAGGCGTCGAGGACGCGAAGCTCGCTTTGCGGTGCCGGCTGTCGTAAACCGGACCTTCATACGCGACGCGTTCCCACAATATTTTTCCCGTGGTGCGATCGAGGCAGATGACTTTGAACGTGTGTCTGAGATTGGCGCCGACCGCGTCCGGGTGCACAAAATCCGAGCCGTCCGACATTTTGTGAGTAACACCGGCGGTGCGGCCGGGAATCACTTCGCCGTCAAGCGCGGTGGTCAGGAAAATTTTCTTGCCCCAAATAATCGGCGACGAATGGCCCAGCCCTTCGATCGGAGTTTTCCATCTGACGTTTTTCGTTTCGCTCCACTCGTCCGGAAGGCCTTTCTCCGCCGACACGCCCTGGCCGTCGGGCCCGCGCCACTGCGGCCAATTCGTTGAGCCCGGCTTGGCTGCGATCGATATTGCGAAAGAAGCAGTGATAAGTGCGATGCTGACGCGGGTGAACAGTTTCATGATTTTTTCGGGTTCCTTTGTCTTCGACCTCTGTGTTCTCTGTGGTAAATGCTTGTTCGCGCTTGGTGCTTTACGGTTTCGCTTGCGCCGTCGCCGCCGGGCCAAACGCGAAGATGTGATTGAGCCCGCGCACGATCAGCAGCCCGTCTGAAATCGCCGGACTCGCCATCATCACTTCGCCGACTTTGTTCGTGGCCAGCAGTTCATACTTCGGTCCGGCCTTCACGACGAACACGTCGCCGTCTTCGCTAGCGAGATAAATTTTGCCGTCGGACGCGACCGGCGACGCGGTAAACGCGCCGCCTTTGCCGCCCAGTCTTTCCTGGTAAAGTCGATCGCCGCTGTCCGCGTTGTAGGCGGTCAACACGCCCTGGTTCGAGCAGGTGTAAAGCACTTCGTTGTAGACCACCGGCGTCGGCATGTACGGCCCACCGCGTTGCTTGCTCCAGGCGATGAACGTGTTGGACGTGGCGCCATCCTTCAGTGTGATGTCGCCGGTGGCGCCGGGACGGATCGCGTAAATCGGTTGAATCGGCGCGTAGCCGCTGGTGACATAAATCAGATCGCGCGCCAAAAACGGCGTCGGGGTGGGAATCTCGGAATTCGGCGTCAGCCGCCAGAGTTCTTTGCCCGTCAACGGATCGTAACCGCGGATCGCTTTTGAACCGTTCGTGATCAACTCCGCTCGAGTCTTGCCCTCGTAGACCGTCGGCGTGCTCCACGAAGAAATTTCTTCGCGCGGCGTTTTCCAAACAAGCTTGCCGTCTTTCAAACTATACGCGGCGATGAACGAATCTTTTTGCACGTCGGCCTGAATGATCACCAGATCGCGAAAGATGATCGGCGAACTGCCGTGTTCCCATTGGTAATCAGGATCGTAGAACCAACCCGAGTCGAGTATGCCGAGGTCCTGCTTCCACAAAAGTTTTCCTTTCAGGTCGTACGCATAAAGACCATGCGAACCGAAAAGGGCGACGAGCGTCTTGCCGTCAGTCACCGGCGTGGAATCGGAGTGCGTTGACTTCGGATGACGTTTGACTTTCGGCAGTCCTTCGAACGCGATTCGTTCCCAAAGGATTTTTCCGGTCGTCTTGTCGAGTGCGTAGACTTTCCAGATATGTTTCGGATCGTCTTTGACTGGAGCGACGTCGCCGTAGAGCCCGTAGCGCGTCTCGTCTTTTGCGCCACTCGTCACGGCGGTCGTCACGAAAATCTTGTTGCCCCACACGACGGGACTCGAATGCGCGAGACCGGGAATCGCTGTTTTCCAACGAGTATTGACCGATTTTTCCGCGTCCCAAGCGACGGCCGCCGGACGCCCTTCGACGACACCCCCGGCGCCTGGCCCGCGAAACTGCGGCCAGTTTTGCGCACTAACGCTGCCGGCGCTGAGACACAAGCAAGAGAAGAATAGTGCGAGCCGCTTCATCAAGAATCTCCTCCGAATCGTTGCTTTGCCGCGTGGCGGCAACTGAGTTTAGCCCGGCGTTTCAACGCCGGGAGTAGAAGTCTATTGAGAGTCCCTCGTCGCGTAGCGACGTTTGAACCGTTTTCCAGCGCGTCGCTATGCGACGCTTTGCCATTAACGACCTGTTGTTCCCGGCGTTGAAACGCCGGGCTAAACTCAGGCCGACGCTACGCGTCGCATCTATGGCTGCTTCGTTTCCACCACGCGTTTCAGCACCGTAGCGTTCGTGCCGCGTTTCAACTCGACGCTCGTCGCGCTGCCGCCTTCGACCTTGAAACTGAGCACGATGCCTTCAAATGCAACTGGTCTGAACGTGGTTTGGTCGACGGCCATCAACGCAAACGGACGTTGCCCCGTCGGCACCGCTGAAAGTTTGCCGTCGGTCAACGTGATCGAAATCTCCGTGCCCGCTTCGTCCTTGTACTTGCCGACGTAAGACTGCGCGACGGCGGCATCGATCGCCGGCGGCAACACCGCGCCCGCCTTCTTCAACATCTCGACGATCTCTGGCTTGTCCTTGTCGTCAGTTGCGACCACGAGCGCGGCCGTCAGTGTGCCCGCGTTCACCTTCCCGGTCGTCAACGCAACCGTCACCAGCGCCGGTTTGCCTTCGCGCACACCGGTCATTAGCACGTCGCCAACTTCGGACGTGTCTTTCGCAAGCAGCGCTGTCACCACGTCAACGTGATCGTTGTCGAGTGCCCAGGTCATCGCAGTCGCGCCGTAAAACGTGTCTTTCACAGTCACGTCGGCGCCGCGCGCGAGCAGCAGCTTGACGATCTCCACGTGGCCGCGCTCGGCAGCTTTGAAAAGCGCTGTCGCGCCGTAGCGAAACTTCGCATTCACATCCGCGCCCTGATCGAGCAAAGCAGTGACCGCCGCCAGGTCGCCCTTGCGCACGGCTTCGTAGAGTTGATCGTTGACCGTCTGCTTGGAAGTTTGGCCAAACGCAGCCACAGAACCAAGCAACACGATGACTGACAGAAGGAATTCGCGTCTAACTCTCATGAGACGTCTCCGCGCTTTTGGGAGTTCACCCGCTAGATGCTAATTTAGGTAGTCGGCTGCAAAGAAAAACTGAATCACTGCAACTGAAGTTTACGTATTGTACATCTTTAGGGTTGCAGCCGTTCAGGCCTTTTGCTTTCTTTTGTCAAATGAGTTCACCGCTTCATCAAGCAGCGCGAATGGAATCCAAGAATGAATAAATTTTCCATTTTTTTGAATGCCCGATTCGTGGGTTTTAGCCTCGTACTTTTCCTGTTGGCGCCCGTAGCGGCGAGCGATTGGACGGAATGGCGCGGCCCGGCGCGCGACGGCATTTCGGCGGAGAAGAACTTGCCCAGTTCGTGGTCGCCCGCGGGACAAAATCTCGCGTGGAAAGTTCCCTACGGCGGACGCTCCGCGCCGATCGTGATGGACAATCGCGTCTACCTGCAGAACACCGCGGACAAAGGCAAGTTGGAGCAGGAACGCATCATGTGCTTCAACGCCGACAACGGCAAGCTGCTTTGGGAACATCGCTTCAACGTTTACTTAAGCGACGTGCCGCCGCATCGCGTTGGTTGGGCGTCGCCGGTCGGCGATCCGGCGACGGGAAACGTCTACGCGTTTGGAGTTGGCGGAACGCTGCTGGCGCTCTCGCGAGACGGCAAGGTCGTCTGGGAGCGCTCGCTCGGCGAAGACTTCGGATTATTGACGACGCACGGCGGCCGCACCGTTTCGCCGATCATTGACGGCGACCTCGTAATCATCAGCGGCGTCACGTTTCAGTGGGGCCAGCACGCGCGCGGCGCGCATCGCTTCATGGCGTTCGACAAACGCACCGGCGAAACGGCTTGGGTGAGCGCACCCGGCGGTCGTCCTTACGATACGACTTACGCGGCGCCGATCATCGTAAACGTCAACGGCACGCGCTTGTTGATTCAGGGCGCGAGCGACGGCGTGGTCCATGCGATCAAACCGCAAACCGGCGAGCCCGTCTGGAAATACGAAATCAGCAAGCGCGGCCTGAACACCGGTGTGGTCGTTTATCAAAACACCGCGATCCTGACGCACAGCGAAGAAAATCTCGAATCGAGCGAGATGGGAATGATGGTCGCGGTCGACGCGGCCTCGAAAGGCGAGATCAAGAAGGAGCAGGTGAAGTGGAGCACGTTCGGCTGGCAAGGCGGCTTCTCTTCTCCGGTGCTCGATGGCGATCGTCTTTATCAGTTGGACAACAGCGCCAACCTCGCGGCGTTTGACGTCAAAACGGGCAAGCAGTTGTGGTTGAAAAACCTCGGCACGATTCAGAAAGCGTCGCCGGTGCTTGCGGACGGAAAACTTTATGTAGGCACCGAGAGCGGAAAGTTTTTCATCCTCAAACCGTCCGCGACCGGCTGCGAAATTCTTGATGAGGACGAACTCGGAACCGCAGCGCTGCCTGACAAAGTCATTGCTTCGGTTGCGATCTCCAATGGCAGGGTTTTTCTCGTCACTGAGTCGAATATGTATGCGATCGGCAAGAAATCGAAATCGCCTAACGGCGCGACGGCCCCGGTCGAAGGCATACCGAATCCAAATCGCCCGGCGACGCACGTGCAGGTTGTTCCTACCGAACTGATTCTGAAACCCGGCGACAAAGTTAACTTCCGTGTGCGTCTTTTCGACGAGCAGGGAAAATTCATTCGTGAAGAGCCGTCAGCGACCTGGGCGTTGGATCAGTTGAAAGGCGACGTCGCGAACGGACAGTTAACCGTTTCTTCTGACGCGATTGCGCAGACGGGGTTGGTGAAAGCAACTGTTGGCGGCGTCACTGGCTCGGCGAGTGTGCGCGTCTTTCCGCCGTTACCCTGGAGCGAAAATTTTGACGAAATGGCGGTCAACACGATTCCGCCGACGTGGGTGAACACGGCGCTCAAGTTTGTCGTGCGCGATCTGAACGGCAACAAGGTGCTGGTCAAAACAACCGAGGGTTCGTCGTTGTTGAGCCGCGCGCGTGCTTACTTTGGACCATCAGACTGGTCCAACTACACCGTCGAAGCGGACGTGAACGCAACTCAGAAACGGCGGCAACAAGGCGACGCGGGTGTGATCGCGCAGCGCTACAGCCTGACACTCTACGGCAACAGCCAGATGCTGCATCTTGAGCCGTGGCAACCGGAGACGGAACGCACTGTCACGATGCCGTATTCGTGGAAGCCCGACACGTGGTATCGCATGAAGCTGCAAGTGGAGAATCTGCCGGACGGCACAACGCGCGCGCGCGGCAAAGTTTGGCCGGCGAGTGAACCCGAACCGACCGCGTGGATGATCGAACGCGTCGACCCGATTCCAAATCGACAAGGCGCGCCCGGCATCTTCGGCAGCGCGCTGGCGGAACTCTATTTTGACAACGTGAAGGTGTATCGGAATCAGTAGGCAGTGGGCAGTGGGCAGACAAACCTGGCAAACGTACAGAAGGAATCAAAAAGAAATTATGCGTAACGAAATGATTAATACGAAACGCTCTGGTCGCAAATCATCGTTTAAATACAAGCCGCT
>Ga0070686_100002000_pt1 | contig 11303 bp, 7 predicted proteins | sample KBSS23LmetaG_FD_65654 | JGI IMG/M metagenome (GOLD analysis project Ga0070686, IMG submission 65654) | Switchgrass rhizosphere microbial communities from Kellogg Biological Station, Michigan, USA - KBS S2-3L metaG | ecosystem: Host-associated > Plants > Roots > Rhizosphere ...
TTCGTTCCAGCCGAATGAGCGTCCTTCCTGACCGGTGGCGCCGACCAGGTTCTGGACGTCCGACTCCGGCTCCATCCGCGCAGTGAGCAGGTGCAGCCCGCGCAGCTGGCGATTGTGCTCCGCGAGGCGCACGTTGAGCAGCGCCAGCGAGGCGAGAACGAGGCCCGCCGCGACGTACGGAAACGGCTTGCTCAGCGCGCCCCACGGGCGTGGCTGAATCACTCCCGGAGCCAGTACCTGCACGAATATCAGGCAGCGGTTACCGACCAGCCAGACATCGGCCAGCGTCTCGGGGATGACCAGGAAACAAAAGAGCCCCACGAGGAACGGGATCCAGCGTCTGAGCTCGAACACCAGCCTCGGACGAGCGAAGAACAGGAACACGGCCATTCCGGCGAGCCCAACGTGCTCCCAGCGCACGTCCCCGTCTGGCCAGAACAGCGTTGACCACAGCGAGACCAGCCGGTTGAAGTCCAGAAACCACACGGGCTTCGTGGTCGTCAGCGGGGTGTGCTCCCGGAACAGCCAGAACCCCACGACGACCGTGATCGGGATCAGGTGCAGCGCTTTTCTGACGGCGATGAATGGGAAGCGCGGGCGAAGCAGCAGAAGCCCGGCAGAGATCACCGCCGGGGCTAAAACGATTCCGTGCGTGAAGAACAGCGCGAGCGCGAGAGCGGCCGTCGCGAGCATCGAACGCAGACGCGGATGCTCGCCCTGGCGCTCGAACTCGGCGAGGTAAGCCAGAAGCAGTGGCAGGGCCATCAGGTTCGGGAGAAAGCCCCAGATGTACGGGTAGCCGAAGGCAATCACGAAGCCGAACAGCGCGAGCCTCGGATCGCCGCCGATGGTGATGAGCCAGCGCCGCATCATGAGCGCCGTCCCGAACACGCCCAGCGTGAGCATGCACTTGGTCGCGAACAGCCCGCCGAACACCCCCGTCAACGGACCGCCGATCGCGTAGGTCAGAAGGTACGGCGTGAACCAGTTGATGTGAAAGAGCTCGCGGTACTCGATCGGTCCGCGCCACACGGCGTACCAGAGCCGGAAAAGATTCGCGTGCTGGGGCAAATCGATGCCGACCGGGTAGCGATGCAGCCAGATCGTGCCGAAGGCGACGACGCCACACAGCAAGAACGCCGCGCGCCACATTCGATCCCCGGGCTTGCCGAGGCGGCGCAGCAGCGCCTCGCCGATGCGCCGCGCGTGTCGACCGAGCGTCTCCGTCATGTGCTCGTCGACGCGAAGCTACCACGACACAGCGCGCACCAGCTGCGATGCGCTCGTCAGTGACCCGGCTGACGCGGCCAGAGCGCATCTCACAAACACGGCGAGCGCTCAGGTCCCCTCGCCCCGCGAAGCGGGGAGAGAGCTAGGGAGAGGGGCCCCCGACGCTCGTGACGGGGATAGACACTTCCGCGCCTGTGGCGCGGAAGTGCCTAGTGGCAGCTGATCGTGAAAACGTGCGAGTGCGCGACCGAGACCGTGGACGTGGCCATCACCGTGCCTCCGTTCTTCAGCGTCGTCAGCTGCGCCGGCTCGAGCGTGACCATGTGCATGTGGCCCACCGCGACGCTCGTGTTGAAGGTCTGAGCGGTGGTCGCGTTCAGCGTGCTCGCAGGGATCGTGACCGTGTGCGTGTGATCGCTCGCGGACTGCGTCTCGGGCAACGGATCCGCGCAAGCCGGCTGGGTGGTGCCCCCGCCGCCGCCCGTGCCGGTGGTGCCGGCGCCGCCGCCCGCGCCGGTCGTCCCGCTGGTGCCGCCCGCGCCTGTGGTGCCGCCCGCGCCGGTCGTCCCGCTGGTGCCGCCCGCGCCCGTGGTCCCGCCCGCGCCGGTGGTGCCCGCGCCACCGCCAGCACCGGTCGTCCCGCTGGTGCCACCCGCGCCCGTGGTGCCAGCGCCGCCGCCGGCACCGGTCGTCCCGCTGGTGCCGCCCGCGCCCGTGGTGCCCGCGCCGCCGCCGGCACCGGTCGTCCCGCTGGTGCCGCCCGCGCCGGTAGTGCCCGCGCCGCCGCCAGCACCGGTCGTACCGCTGGTGCCGGCCGCGCCCGTGGTCCCGCCGGCCCCGCCACCGGCGGTTCCAGTCGCGCCGCCGCCAGCCGTCGAACCGCCGCGACCGCCCGTACCGCCACGGCCGCCGCCACCGGTCGTTCCGCCGGTGCCCCCGCCGGCGGGGTTGTTGTCGCTGCTGCACGCCGCGGCGCCGACCGCCGTCGTTCCGATCAACGTGAACGTCAGCGTCAGGAAGTCTTTTCTCGTCATGTCATTCTTGGAACCCATTTGCGTTGCCTCCCCGCTGCGACGCCGTCGCAACCTCTTTGGGCTTGAGCTGCTATACGAGTGCGCAAGCCACTGTGCGCATGCACTGCCGCGGCGCAACGAAGCGCGCGCAAATTTGGGACTCCCCTCTAGGGATCGTCCCGGACGCCCGTCAGATCGTCCCGGCATCTCTGAGGCAGATCTCCGTCCCCATTTCAGCGAAGATGGGGCGATGCATCTCATCGACCTTTTGCCCGACGAGAGCCTGGCGCTCGTGGCCCTGAGCCGCGCCATCGCACGCGCCGATGGGGCGATAACCCCGCTCGAGGGGCGCGCGATCGCGCTGATCGCCGCCGAGCTCGGCGAGGCGACCTACCGCAAGCTGTTCGCCAGGGCCGCCGAGTCGTTTCCGGATCAGGCCGCCCTCAAGGAGTTTCTCGCGACCATCGACCGGCCCGAGGCCCGCTCCCTGATCTACGAGTCCATCCTCAAGCTGGCCGCTGCCGATTCGATCTCGGCGGAGGAAGAACCACTCATCGTATGGCTCCACGAGACCTGGGAAATCCAATGACGCCTGCTTGAAGTCCCGTCCATGGTGGAGATCGTCGAAAGCACGCCGCGCCGTCTCGTCCTGCGCAAGAGCGGCCGCACTGTCCGGGCTTTCATCCTGGGGGGAATCGGCCTGGTGCTGCTGGTCTGCATGATGGTTTATCTGGAGGTGCGCACGACCAGCGTGCGCTGCGCGCGCGGTCCAGCCGGGCTGACCTGCGACGCGACGGACAAGCTGCTGGGCTTCATTCCGCTCGCCAGCCAGCGCATCGAACATGTCGAACGCGCAGTCGTCGGCACCACGGGCGACTCGAGCGATCCATCGTACCGCGTCGAGCTCGCGACGGGAGACTTCCACGACACCCCGCTGTCCAGCAGGACGGTGAACAGGTGGCAGTGCGAGTTCTTCGTCGGGTCGTTCAACGACTTCGTCCGCAGCGGGAAAAGCGCCGACGATTTCGTGCAGCTGCCCGACTGGATTCCGATGGTGCTCCTGCTCCCGCTGTCCGCCGCTGCGCTTGGTTGTTTCATGCTGGCGCAACCCTACCGTTTCGAGATCGATCGCGATCGGGGGTGCCTGACCATTCGCGGCGGTATCAAGAACAGGGCGTCTCACCCGCTGGCGGACGTCGACGACGTCCGTGTCGACGAGCGCCAGCACGAAGGCGAGACCGTCCGCGAGGTATTCCTGCTGCTGAAGGGCGGCACGCGCCTGCGGCTGGAGATCGAGCCTGCCCAGGTCGATCTCGTCGGCGACTACTTCCAACGACCGGTGGGCACCCACGAAGGTTGAGCTGCGATCAGCATCCGTCGTAAACGAGCGGAGTTCCGTACTTCATGGTCCTCTTGCCCGAAGGATCGACGACGGAAGTCCACGAGTGTTGTCGCATCGAGGATCGCATTCGCCCGGCAGCCCGCGTGCTGCTACCCTCGACGCCTTGGGCGAGGCGCCTCGATGGTCATGGACGGGCGCGCTGGCGGTGCTGGCGCTGAGCGCGTGCGTCCCTTCCGTTGACAGGACGTCGCCCGCCGCCACGCGCGCGCAGCGCCCGGAGCGACCGCCGTGGCAAGGGAGCACCTACGCATCGTCGCGGCCGGCGCTGGACCATCCGCGCTTGCAAGCGACGGTGCTGCCGAGCGGGCTCCGCGTCCTCCTGGACGAGGATCCCCACGCGACGGTGGCGGGGGCGGTCACCGTGGTGCCGGGAGGCGCGACGGCCGATCCCCCGGGCGCCGAAGGGCTCGCGCATCTGGTCGAGCATCTCGTCTACCGAGCCGTCGATCCGACGTTGCCGACGTTGCCCCCGGCGCCCGCGGCGCCGGGCGCGCCCGCCGGCCCGCGCGACATCACCCGGCGAGACGCGTTCACACACGACGCGGTCGTCGCGATGAATGCGCACACGACGCCCGACTGCCTGCTGTTCTATGAGTTCGGGCCGCCGTCGCGTTTCGAGGATCTCCTGGGGCTGACGATCGCGCGGATGGGCGATCCGCTGGTGGGCGTCAGCGAAGGGGCCTTCGCGCTCGAGCGCCGGATCATCGGAGCCGAATCGCGGTTTCGCGAGGACAGGCGCCGGACGGCGTGGGCGGCGAACGAGCTATATCCCGTTCTGTTTCCGGCGCCGCATCCCTACGCACGCCCGACGGGGGGCACCGACGACAGCCGTCGAAAGCTCACGCTCGATCAGGCGCGCGCCTACGCCGCCAAGACCTTCCGTCCCGAGCGCATGACGCTGCTGGTGTCGACGCCCCCCGGCGCGACCTCCCTGGCGGCGATCACGGCAAGGCTGCCGCCCGCGCTGCGTGGCGACCCCGCGCACCCCGTGGCCCGCCCCCCGCGCGCGCCGGCCGCGCCGGAACCTCCCGGGCCGCAAGTCGCCGCGGCCAAGCTGGAACGCCGGGTGTCTCCACTGCCGACGCCCGAGCTCTGGATCGCCTGGCCGCTCCCCGACGGATGGGGCGTGAATGGTCCGGCCGAGGAGATCCTGTCCCGCTGGGCGCAGGAGGACGTCGGGTCGGAGCAGGTCCTTCAAGAAGAACCGAGCATCCGGCACGTCGCGGTGACCGTGCAGCCCGGGCTGAAGGCCAGCGTGCTGTTCGTGCGCGCGCTGCTCGCCGAGGGGGCGGACCCCGAGCGGGTCGCACGCGTGCTGACGGCGCGCGTCGCGAGCATGTGGGCGCGCGAGCCCGCGCAGCGGCCGCTGTTCGCGCGACTCAAGAGCTTCTACGAGACGTACCAGGCGCTGGATCAACCGACGCAGCTACCGCGCGCGCTCGACGAGGCGATGGAGGCGGGACTGGGCGAGCACCCGCAACAGATGGCGGAGGCGGCCAACGACCTGCAATCGGTCGCGAGCACCGCGGTCGCGGAGCTGGCGTACAAACACCTGACCCGCGAGAAGGCGCGCGCCATCATGTTCGTGCCGGCGCCGCCGTCTGCCGGCGCGCAGCGTGCGGGCGGCGCGTCGCACGTCTCGTCCCACGACGCGTCCGCGCGCGAGCTGCTCGCCGGCGCCGGGCGGTGGAACGCAGGCGAGCTGGCGGGGCTGTTGCCCCCGGCCGAGACGGTGGTCAGCAAGAAGCTGCCCACCGGGCTCACGATCGTGACCGTGCGGCGCCCGGCGGCGACCGCGGTCGCCTGGCTGGTGTTTCGCCGCGGGACCTCGGACGCTGACCCGCCCCTTCTTCCCGAGCTCGCGGCGCGCGTCCGGCCCGACGCGCAGGGAGCGACCAAGCTGCACATGCTCGTCGGGCGGGGCACGGTGCGCGACATGTCGTTCGACACGGTGGAGTTTCTGCCCGACCAGCTGCCGGAGGCGCTGACGCTGCTCTTCGCGAAAGCGACCGCCTCGGTCACGGAGTGGCCGTCGAAGGAAGGGATGGCGCGGCTGCTCGCGCCCGCGCTCGCCACCGAGGACGCGTCGTCGCGAAGGGCGGATCGCGAGTTCTGGCGCGCGTTGTTCGGCGATCACCCGCTTGCGCGCCTCGTCAGCGCCGAGGACATCGACAAGCTCACGCGCTCGGACGTCGACGCGTGGCTGGGGCGCGTCCACATCGTGCGCAACGCGGCGCTGGTCGTCGTCGGCGAAGTTGATCCTGCCGAGGTCGAGCGGGGCGCGGCGGTTCTGGCGCGCCAGGCGAAGGCGCCGGCCTGGATCGCCGATCAGGCGGAGGCGCCCGCGCCACACCCCGCCCGCGGCACGGTACCGTCGACCGCGCCGATCGCCGTCGTCAATGCGCGGCCCGGCACGCTGACCGAGATCCGCCTCGGGTGCCTGCTGCCCGCGATGACCACGGCGCAGCGGCAGAGCTACGAGTTGCTGGCGACCGCGATGGAGGCGCGCCTGGACGCGGCCCTGCGCGCCGACGACGGCGACAGTTACGGCGCCAACGTCTCGTTCGACGGGTTGCGGGGCGGGACGACGTTCTTGGTCGCGTCGTCATACGTGGGCCAGGAGACGCTGGCGCGATCGCTCGCCGCCCTGCGCAGCAACTGGCAGCGCTGGTCGCGCGAGGGCTTCGACGCGGGCGAATTCAACGTCGCGCGATGGCGTTACGCTGGTGGCCTCGCCCTGCGGCAGGGAAGCGGGCACGCCCTCGCATACGAGCTGGCCCGCACCTGGATCCGCGAGCCGGCCTCCATCACCGCGGGGGCCGCGGCGGGCGACGTCGGTGGCCTGCGCGTCGAACGGATCAACGACCTGTTCGCGACGTGCAAGAGCACCGCGGTGCTTGGGCTCACGGGGAACGAGGCGCTGATTCGGCGGGCGCTTGCCGAGGCGTGGCCGGGTCTGGCAGCGAAGCGATGAGCGCGAGGCGCACGACCGACGTCATCGCCGCGTGTCGGAGGGCCGCGTCGCTCGGATAGTAGTTCGCGTCGTGGAAGGTCAGCAGATTCCGCAGCGGTTGGTCGAGTCCCGCCGGCGACGAGAACGCCGCCAGTGAAGCGGCCTGAAATTTGTCCTCGGGAGTGCCGTTGACCAGGTACGCGAGCAGGGTGGCCTGCGCCTCGGGTGCCTGCACGATCGTCTTCACGATGATCTGCGTGCGGGCGTCGGCCCGCGCCGCGAGCCGCTGGAGCCGATCGCGCGGAAAGCCCTGCCGGCGCGCGAGGCCGAGGCCGATGTGCGGACGCAGGGCCTCGAAGCGGTTGAACCAGTTGCCGAGGATGTCGGACGCCAGCTCGCCGGGAACGTGCAGCGCCGCCTCGACGACGTAGTGTGCCTCGACCGAGCCGGTGCTTCCGAAGCGCTCCATCAAGCGCTTGATGAGCGGCAGGTCCTCCGCCGTCGACACCTTGGCGAGGCGCGCCAGCAGCGGCACCGGGTGAAGCACGTCCAGGTACTGGGACGCGTTTGATTCCGGGCTCAGGCGCGCCACCACCGCCGCCCGGGTAAGGCCGGGCGCGTCCTCGATCGCCGTCATGACCATTTCGAACAGCCTCTCGTCCTCCTTCTGGCGACCCGCGACGATCAACCCTTCGATGGTCGTGGGATCCAGCGGCTTCTCCAGGCCGATGTCGTGCAGCACTGCCGCGGCGAAGAACCGGGCGCGCTTGTCCATGCGCGAGTCGGCGACGATGCGCACGAACGACGCCTGGTCGAGATTGGGCCGCGCCTCCAGGGGCATCCACTGGATCAGCGCCGCCGGCAGGGCGCACGTCGCGGGAGCGCACGAGCCCACCGCCGCGGTGAGGCTGGCGAGGTGTTCGGGCACGCCATGACGAACGAGCGCGAACGCAAGCGCCAGCTTCACGCGTGGATCGGTTTCGGTGCGGAGGTGCGCCTCGAGGATCGGCCGGGTCTCCTCCGAGGGCGCCAGCCCCAGCGTCGCGGCGGCGTTGGAGCGCACCTGCGGACGCGGATTATCGAGCGCCGCGATCATCGCCCGACGCGGCGCCGGAAACGCGAGCGCCACGCCCGAGCAGACGCCGGGTTCGAACGCGGTGACCGAAGCAAGCACGGCGTCCGACTGCAAGGCCGCAACCGGCGTCCAGGCGAGGTAGTGGGCTGGATTCCGATCCTCGTTCCACTGCCTGAAATCCTCGAGCAGGCGGCGGCGAAAGGCATCGACCAGCTCCGGATAGTGCGTCGCCTCGGCCGCGGCGGCAGCGTTGGGACGCAGCTCCGCGAGGACGTCGCGCAACGATTCGCGGTCGATCGAGCTGGTCTTGCCGAGGCCGGTGAGCTCTTCCTGCAGGGCCGACTCGACCCCGCCCCGCCCGTTCATCCGGGCGTTGAGGACCTCCATCTCGTCGATGTAGTCGAGGTGGGCGAACCCCTTGATCTCGGCGATCACCAGCTTCTCGTACATGTCCAGCCGGACACCCGGCGGAAGCGTGTTGAAGCCCGCCTTGCCCAGCGCGCCCGCCAGCAGCGCCTCCTGGTGGTAGCGATAGCTCGCGATCGCGAGCCAGAGTCCGGCGTCGGCGAACCGCCGCGCGCGAAGCTCCTCGACCGCGACGAGCGCGATCTGCTCCGGCGCGACATGCGATTGGCGCAAATGGGGTTGCGCGAGCTCCCAGGTCACGTACGACCGGACGGTCCGGGGATCGAGCCGCGCGTCCACCATCTGGGGCTGCACGTGCATCGCCCAGGTCGGCACGCCGGTGGCGAAGCACGCGGGCGCCGCGGCGGCAAGCACGACGGTCAGCAGCGCCCGGGACGGCAGCGACGGCGCGATCGACGGAGTCCCTGTCCCTGCCTCACGCCCACTCATGGGGCCGCATGATAACCCGCGGAGAGCTGAAGCGGCCCGGGGCTTGCTATGAACCTTCACATGCGCACAAACACGGCGATTGCGACCTCGGCGAAGCGTTCAGCGCGACATTTCGATCGCGGTTTCGGCTCCGCGCCCTGGTCACTGGTGCCGGCCGTCGTACTGCTGGTCGCGTGCTCGAGCAGCCTGAGCAACTCCAACTCACAGGGGACGGCGGGGAGCGGGAACAACGGCGGCGACGCGGGCGGAACGGGCAGCGAGTGCGGTGGCTGGACCGGCGCCGGGAATTGCGCCGTCGCGGGAGGAGCGGGAACCGGAGGCAGCGGCGGGACCACCGGCACCGGCGGAACGACAGGCATCGGCGGGACAGGCGGTACGGCGTCGCTGCCCGCCTGCACGGCGAATGGACCGATGTTCGGTGTCTGCTTCGTGAACGATGCGGAGACAGGATCCCTCGACCGGGACACGCAGACGAGCGGCGCGGCCACGATCGCGGCGGTGGGTTCGGGGGACGCGCCCGCGTCGTGTCACTCCCTGCGGGGGATTGGCATGAGCGATCCGAGTGACTGGTGGTTCCAGGCACGCGCCGCCGACAACCGCCTCTGGACGATCGGCGTACGGGGTCTTGGCGACACGCCGCCGGTCCGCGAGGGCGACGTCGTTGCGCTCGATGTCGCCTGGCATCTGACTTACCCCGTTCCGGGGATCACGGAGCGCAACGGATTTCTGCAACTTTCTGACGCGGCGGGGACACCGGTCCTGTGGGCAGGATCCAGTACGGGTGCCGCCATCCCGAATGCCCCGACCTGGATCTCGTTCCGCAGCGGCGACTACGTTTGCGGATCCGCCGATCCGCTCTGCGATCGGAGGCAGAGGAACGTCATCGCCACCGTCAACGCCAGCTCGACGACGCTGCCTCCCTACGGCGCCGGGTCCCTTGACGGTTACTTCCTGCAGGTGACCTATCTCGCCCCCCTGTGCGGGGATTACATACCGCCCTTCTACGCGGGAGCGGTCAGGCTCTGAGGCCCGCGCGTCAGCCGAACAGGTCGGGCAGCGGGCCGGTGACCTCGCCAAAGGTGTTCTTCGTGTAGCCGACCGCCTGCATGGCGCTGATCAACACCTGGCCCGGGTGAGCCTGCGCGGAGGCGATGTGTCGGCCGGGCTTGAGGCCGCCCGCGCGCCCGGCGACCAGCAGCACCATCTTCTCGACGGAGTGCGTGGCGTTCGCGCTCATGGCGTCGTTGAGCTGCTGCCCGTGGCCGGCCTCGGGCATGAAGATGATCGCCGAGTTGTCGAGCACGTTCCCGGCGCCTTCCTGCGTGTTCTTCAGCTTGTTGAGCAGGTACGCGTAGTGCGAGATGTGCCATTGCAGGCACGTGCTGACCGGGATCTGCCCGCGCGTCATCGCGTCGCCGTTGTGACCGCACTCGTGCAGGTCGGCGCGGATCGGCACGCCGAGCGCGCTGCTGATCGGGTAGACGTTCATGTGCGACTGGAACACGGTGATCTGCAGCGTGGCCACCCTCGTGATGTCGCAGACGAAGGCCATGTGAATGAGATCGGCCATCAGGCGGGCGCGCGTCCCCTCGTCGCTGTAGCCGGTGTTGGTCGCGATCGTGTCCGAGCCCGACCCCGCGTTGTTGCCGCCGACCGGCAGATCGGGCCCCGGATCCGCCGGCGGCTGGCACTGCCCGCCGGTGACCGGCGGCAGCGCGGCGATGCGCAGCTCGAGATCGCGGATCTCGTCGAAGTGTCGCTCGAGCCGCGTCCTGTCGGTCGCGCCCACCGTCCCGAGCACGCGGGTCCGTTTGTCGGTAATGAGCGACAGCACGCTCTGTCGGGCGCGAAGGTCGAAGTCGTGCTGCGCGCGGGCCGACGCGTCCGTGGGCGTGAACCCGTCGAACAGCGAGTGGTAGACGATGGACGGACTCACCTGGGCTTCGATCGGAGCGGCGTCGCCCTTGTATGAGATGTACTGGCGGCCGGAGAAGCTGCTGCCGCTCAGGTACCAGGCCGGCTGGGCGCGCACGACCAGCGCGCCGATGCTGCCCGGCTTGTTGAAGCCGGCGACGATCTGGTCGGACGTGGCGCTGCGGCAAGTGAAGGAGGAGCTTTGCGATCGCGTCCCGCACAGGAGCGGCCCGGCCCCGCCGCCGTGGAAGTCGCGGAACGCGCCAGCCGCCGGGACAGCGGACGCGTCGACGGAGCTCGCGCTGAAGGGGATGCGCAGCCCGGAGACGAGGCTGAAGTCCCCCATCAGGTTCAGATCGGCAAGCGGCTTGAGCGGCAGCGTGGCCGTGTATCCGCTTCCGGTCTCGGGCGGCACGATGAACGCCGCCGTGTCCGTGGAGCGCTTGCCGGCCACGATCGACGTGTTGTCCGCCCAGTCGTCGCCGCCGATGGCTTGCCCGGCGAAAACGATGGCGTAGCGCTTGGGCAGGGGAACGGACTGGGCGAGCGCCTCCCCGTTCCTGTCGAGCATGCATTCGAGCACGGGCAGGCCGACCGCAACCCCACCGAGTCCCTTCAAGAGCGTACGACGGCTGAGACGGACCTTCTTCATGGCGCGGCGTCCTCCGTCCGAAGCGCGAACCGATCGCTCGCGACGTAGTCGAGCAAGGTGTCGGTGAGCGAGTAGTTCGACGCCTTGAATCCGCCGGCCAGCGTGTCGACGGCGCCCTGCTCTTCGGGATAGAGGGCGCGGCCCACCGCGTAGCGGAGCAGGTGCTCGACGAAGCAGTGTTCGAGCTTGCCGGAGTCGATCAACTTCTG
>Ga0070686_100002002_pt1 | contig 11301 bp, 10 predicted proteins | sample KBSS23LmetaG_FD_65654 | JGI IMG/M metagenome (GOLD analysis project Ga0070686, IMG submission 65654) | Switchgrass rhizosphere microbial communities from Kellogg Biological Station, Michigan, USA - KBS S2-3L metaG | ecosystem: Host-associated > Plants > Roots > Rhizosphere ...
CTGACGAAGCTCGCAGCGGTGTATTTGTTTACCGCTTCGGTTCCTTTCGCTTATTGCCAGACAGCGCCAGCGCCCAAGCCCGCGACGAATTCGAAGACGAATGCGATTGCGCGAAGCAGTTCCACGATTGAATTTTCGGGACCCGCGACGGCGCCCGCGTTGCCGAAGCCGGGTTCGAGCGTCGAAGAGTTGAAAGGTCGTTTTGGGATTTCCGATGGCGGTTCCGGCTCGAGCATTAATCCGACTCCAGATCTGGGCCAACCGACGCAAACCGTTCCGACGCGCGCGGCTTTGGAAAAAGCGTGGCGCGAATGGGACAAGAAGAAAAATTGGGCAGTGCCGGGCGCGGATGAAAAGAAGTCGGACGATCCCACGAAAGCGCTGTTGAAGGACGAAGGCCTTTCGGACGAGAATTCGCTGAGTGGGAATAAGCGCGAATCGGTCATGGATCGTTACATCAGCGGCTCGGATTCGAAAAGCAAACGGCCCGGCCAGGGTCGCGGTAAAGAAAGCGAGAGCGAGCGGGATCGCGATCGTGATCGAGATAATCGCTCGGATTCGGAGTTGAAATCCGACAAGGAACAGAAGGAAGAAGCGAAAAACACGAAGCTCAACGATCCGGAATCGAATGGGCTTTCGCAGTTTAGTCTCGGCGCATTCATTAATCCCAATACGCAACACACCGCGTTTGGGGACATGTCGCAACCGGGCAAGGATCGTTGGTCGCAACCATTGAAAAACGATTTTACTTCGGCCCCGAAGGTTGACAAGGCGCGCAACGACGCCCGCAACGAACGCAATGACGCGGATTTTCAGCAGCTTTTGAAACCTCGCAGCGGCGGCGCGACGGTGGGTCCAGCGAGCGGTTTTCCGGACCCGGTTAATTTTGGAGCGGACATGACGCGCCGCGAAATCAATCCAGTCTTGCCGCGCGGGCTCGAATCCCGCAGCCCGGCGGCGCCGGCGTTTGGCGGAATTTCGCCGGCGCGCGATTCGTTCCGGGCGGATAACAGCGGGATGTTTGGCGTGACGGGACCCGGTGGAGCGAGCTTCGCGCCCACCGTGAGCGCGCCGGTGGCCAATCCGACCTCGGTTACGCGCCCGGCCCCGTTGGTCCATGAAGCGCCGCGCCATCTGTTCTAACCGAACAGCAAGACCTTCACTTTTCGGCCCGCTTCCCAATCCGTTTCCGCGGGCACATCCAATAATCCATTCGCCCTGGCAAGCGATGCCAATCGATGGGAAGCCTGAGGCCCACTCGTCCGCACAAGTCCGTTCGAGTCCAAACTCACTCGAACAAAATGCCTTCGGTCACCGCGATTCGAAATAGGCTCAGCCAGTTCTCCGAACGAAACGGTCGGAGAAAAATCCCCTGCCCCGCTCATCTTCAGCAAGGCGGGGCGCGCCAATAGCAAGAGCGTGACTTGAGTCGAAACGGGGTTTCCCGGCAATCCAAACAACGGCTTGCCCGAAATCGTTGCGTGCGCGAACGGCTTGCCGGGCTTGATGGCAACGCGCCAAAAATCGACGCGCCCGCCCAACGATTCAATCGCGCCTTTCACGAAATCATGTTCGCCGACGGAGACGCCGCCGCAGGTGATGACCGCATCACATTCCGATGCGCTGCGAAGAGCCGCGACGGTCGAATTAAAATCGTCCGGCACAATTGGAAACAAAACGGGTTCGGCTCCGATGTCGCGGAGCATGGAAGCCACGAGAACTCGATTGCTCTCATGAATTTCGCCCAGTTGCAAAACTTCGCCGGGTTCGCGCAGTTCGTTGCCCGTGGCCAAAACAGCCACGCGAATGGTTCGATGAACGTTGATTTCACCAACCCCGCAGGCCATGAATAACGAAGCCAATGGCGCGGTTACCTTTTGGCCGCGTTCCGCAATTGTCGCGCTCTCTTTTACGTCCTCGCCACGAAAGCGCACATTCTCCCAAGGCTTCACCGGTTCCAACAAGGAGACTCCGCCTGCTTCATTAACGCGCGCGTCCTCCTGCATCGCGACGGCATCGGCGCCGCGGGGCAACGGCGAGCCTGTAAAAATGCGCGCGCATTCGCCGGCCCGAATTTCGCCGGCGAAGAATTGGCCCGCTGGAATATGCGCAATGGAACGCAGGGGGCCGGCGCCATCGGAGCTGCGGACGGCCCAACCATCCATCGCCGAATTGTCGAAGAGCGGAAGCGCGTGCGGGGCGAGCACGGGTTCGGAAAGGTATCGGCCCACGGCGGCGTGGACTGGAATGCGCGCGTCGTCCGCAACCGGTTGGACGGAGGCTAATAAATGGTCGAGGGCTTGTTCGAGGGTGAGCATCTTAAACGCGCGGCGCGCATTTTCCACCCGAGCCAACCGATCGCCAACACTAAAAGCAACGCCGCAAACACCTGCAAGCGCTCGCCTTCGATGACTGTGGCAATGGAAAGCGCGCTCAATAACCCGGTGATCGAATACAAATAGAGCGCGGCTTGTTTTTGGCTTAAACCGAGTTCGAGGAGCCGATGGTGGATGTGCGATTTATCCGCTTTGAAAAGGGGTTGGCGGGCGGCGAGGCGTCCGATCATGACCGAAGTCGTGTCGAACAAGGGCAATCCGAACAAGATCAGCGGCGCCGCGATGAGGGTGGCGGTCGCGGATTTGAAAAGCGAAAACATGCTGATGCCGCCCAGCACGATGCCGATGAAAAGGCTTCCCGAATCGCCAAGAAAAATACGCGCGGGCGCAAAATTATGCGGCAGAAAACCGAGGCAGGCGCCGGCCAGGCAAAACGTCAGCACCGCGATGATGGTGTTGCCGTAATAGACATTGATGATGCCGAGCGCCAGCGCAATGGTTGCGGTTACGCCGGAGACCAGGCCGTCGATGCCGTCGAGCAGATTGATGGCGTTCGTGATCATGACGATCCACAAAATCGAAATCGGCAATCCGAACCAGCCAAGATGGACTGAGCCATGGAAAGGGACGGAGAGAACTTCGATGCGGAAGCCGCCAAAAAAATAAAGCCAGAGAGCCGCGAGGATTTGCGCGATAAATTTTTTGCGAGCGTCGGCGCCTTTGCAATCGTCGTAAATTCCAAGCGCAAGCATCATGCCGCCGCCGATCACGAGCGAGAAGACAGCGGTTTCGTAGTTTTTGAAAATCTCCGAAACGCGATTTTGCCAGATATAGAAGCCGACAAAAGGGACGCAAAAACCGATGAACACCGCCACGCCTCCGAGCCGCGGCGTGGGCTCCAAATGGATTTTTCGGGCGGACGGCAGATCCATCGCCTTGAGGAAAATGGCCAGGCGCCGCGCGAACGGGGTCGCTAAATAGGTGGCCGCCGCGGACAGAAATAAGATGGCCAGGTATGTGCGCATCTCAGGCGGCGATCAACTCTTCGAACAGTTGGTAATATCGGTCGATCATTTTCGTTTCCGTAAATTCCGCTTCCACGCGCGCGCGGCCCGCGGCGCCGAATCGTTGCGCGGTGGCGCGATCATCGAGGAGGCGTTGAATCGCGGCCCCGAGCGCGTCGGAGTCGGCGGGCGGCACGACAAGGCCGGTGATTTCGTGCTGGTTCACCCACGGCACTCCCGAGGGCAGGTCGCAACAAATGACCGGTTTTCCGCACGCCATCGCTTCGATCTGCGCGACGCCGAACGCTTCGTTGGGAGTGATCGAGGGCAGCACAAAAAGGTCGCACGCACGATAAAACGCCGGCAATTCGTCATCGCTCACGTTGCCGAAAAATTGCACGCGATCGCTCACGCCCGAGCGCGCCGCTTCTGCACGCAAAGAGGCTTCGAGCGGGCCGGCCCCAACGATCCATAAAGTGGCATTTAATCGGCTCATGGCCTTGATCAACCAACAGTGTCCTTTGTACCCGACCAAACGCCCTACTGTCAGCAAAATAGGTCCAATTGGCCTTGGCGGCCCCGCGGTCGTCGTCTCAAAACGTTGCAATTGAATCCCAAACGGGATCACCACGCATTTGTCGCGATGGGGCCGAAGCCACTTCGAGAATTCGATGTGCCGGGGACTGGCCACGACAATTTTATCGGCGCGCCGCAGGATTTTCTCAAGGATCGGGCCGTAAATTCGCATCAAGCCCGCCTGGCGCACGATGTCACTGTGGTAGGTCATCACTACCGGAATCTTCGCGGGCGCGCGCAGGATCGCGAGGTCCGCGAGTGGATTGGGAAAATGCGCGTGCCAAAGGTCCGCGCCGGAACGCACCGCCGCCGCTCGATAACCTGGGCACAATGACGTCGAGAAAAGCATCCCGAGACTGCGACGCCGTTGGACGGAAACGCCATTTACGTTCTCGCGGACGTTCTCGAATCGATCGTTAGCCACGAGCGCTTCGACTTGAGCGCCGTTCCGGACGAAGCCTTCACAAAAGGCTTTCAACAACGTTTCGATTCCGCCGCGAACCGGGGGATAAAATTTTCCAAGTTCTAGGATTTTCACGGCGCGCCCTCCGGTAAACCCAGGCAGAGGCGTTCGACGGCGGTGGCGACGCGTTCCCAATTGTAACGCTCTAAAACGTATTCGCGACATTGCTGGCGCGTTGGAAGCGCGGAAGGGTTTGCAAGGATTGCGCGAAATTTTCCGCTTAATTCGGCGGCGCCATCGACCAGCAAGTCGGGGCTGAGCGGTTCGAGAATTTCCGGAGTAGCGCCGTGCCGCATGCCAACGACAGGCGTTCCACAGGCCAGAGATTCGACCGTCGATAAGCCGAAGCCTTCGAGATCGGTCGAGGGCATCACCGTGCAATCCGCAGCGGTATAACGTCCGGGCAAATCCCGTTCCGAAATAAAACCCAACAAGCGCGCGCGATCCGCGAGGCCGTGCATGCGGATGCGTTCTTCGAGGATTTTCGCCTGCGGACCTTTGCCGCCAATGAAAAGGTGCGCACCGGGAAATTCGCGCGCGATGGGCTTGAACGCGTCGATCAAATCGATGAGACCCATGCGACGTTCGAGCCGGCGCACCGCCAGGAACAAAAATCCGTCGGCGCCGATCCCGAGGGAGGCGCGAATTTTTGCGCGCTCCGTCGCGGGTTGAAATTCCTCCGTATTGACGCCGGCCTCAATCACATGGATCGCGCGGTTCAATCCCGGATGCCAAAGGGGGAGTTGGCGGCGGTAATATTCGCTGATCGTCAGAATGAAACTCGACCGCGCGAGGCCGGCCTGTTCGATGCGACGCAAGGTTGGGGCGATCAATTTTTGGCGGGCGAACGGTTTGGATTTCAGGACATCCGACTGCAAGAATTCTTCGCTCCAGGGGCCGGTGAAGAGGCTCACGGTCGGTCCGCCGCAACGCGTCACGGCTCTGGCGAAATAAGCGTGGCACGAGACGATCAACGATTGCGGATGATCGCGACGGAGCAGGTTGAGACATTTCAGCGCGGCGCCATTTCGATCGCGCCAATTTCGCCAGAACGTGCCGCGCGCGATGCGGAAGCGATGCAAGTGAACGCTGTTCCGAAGCTCCGTCGTTTCGCGTGGTTCATTTTCATCGACGCCTGGATAAACGACATCGACGCGATGGCTCCGGCGGGCCAGCCCTTCGGCGAGTTCCCGCACATAGCGGAAAGCGCCGCCCGCCAAATCCGGATGATAACCGAGCGTGGTAAAGACAAATTGCACAAGAAGCCTTCGCCGCCGCGAAGACGCCGCATTCTTAAAAAATGCGCGCGCCAACGCGAGCCCGGAGTTAATCGGCGCCAGCGGGGAACAAATTAGGGAAATAGGAAGCGGAAGCCAGCGCTGGAAAACCGAGGCGAAGCGAGCCTTTTGGGGAATCGGATTGCAACAAATTCGCGCGCAAGAGCGCGCCCGAAATGGTTTGCCCGGTCCGCGGCGAGACGCCGACGATTCGCGCCACGTCACCGCGCGGAATTTCGCCACGCAGCAAAATGTCGCGCAATAATTCTCCCGAACCTTTCAGCAACGCGCCCTCCGTTTCGAGACGCTTGCCGAAAGCTAAAACTCGCCGCTGGAGAGCTTCCAATTCCAGCAAATCCTCCATGAAAGCAATTTGATCGAGAGCAGTTTTTAAAACGAATTCGCAAAAGTTTCCAAGCCTCCGGTCGGATAAATAACCTCGACCATCGAAATCGTTCAGGCGTCGCTCATCCGCTTGGGCGAGCATGGCTTTGTATTCGCTTTGCTGCCGGGCGAAACCGCGAGAGAGGGTCCAAAGGCCGTCTCCAGCCAGCCCGATTTTCGAAAACCACGCCAGAGTAAAAAGACGCGTGACACGGCCGTTGCCGTCGAGGAAGGGATGAATCCACGCCAATCGATGGTGGGCGGCGGCGGCGGCGATTAAACCTCTTTGAGATTCTTCAACCAGCGGGGCGTAAAACGAGGAGAATCGTTTTAGAAAACGAGGCAAACTCGCGGGCGCAGGCGGGACGTGAATGCCAACGCTCACCACGCTCATTCGCAAGGCGCCCGACTCGATCCTCTCCAGGCGTCCCGTTTCGGAGGCAATGTTTTTGAATTCATCTGGAAGGCGGCTGTAAAATTCACGGTGAATTGCGCAAAGAAAATCACCCGAACAAACCTCTGCGGTGGACATTGTTCCCAAAGCTACCTTCATCCAGCGCTCGGTTTCAACGTGCGCCCAATGGAGTTGCTGCAAGTTTCGTTGCTCGCGATTTCCGCCAAATTCCTGCCGCAGTGCGCGGTCAATATCCATGGGCCGAGTGCGATGGCCTTCGATCAGGTTCGAATAGTAACTGTTCATCGACTGAACCAGCTCAGCCACGCCTCGGCGCGTCGCGGGATGAAGTTTTCCGCGCAGACGTTCAGAGCCTCGAATCGTTTGCAATGCCAACGCCGCGAGAGAGCCATCCCGATCTTCGGGCAGAAGGGGCTCCATATCGGAGGGGTATTCGTAAAGCGTTCTTCGGGCCATTTTGCCGATCATTTTGCCGATCTCATTTGAAATGAAAAGACAATAAATACGGCCTTGGAATGAACACTCAGCAACCGGAAAAGGCGCCTTTTTTGCCGATCTTTATTTAGGGTGCGGGAGGGCGAAAAAGAACGTGGCTCCTTCGTTGGGGAGAGCTTCGCACCAGGTGCGGCCGTTATGTTTTTCGGCGACGCGGCGGACGAGGGCCAGGCCAATGCCGTTGCCGGAAAACTCCGGTTCGCGCTGGAGTTTTTGGAAGACCTGGAAAAGTTTGTCGCTGTATTTCATGTCGAAACCGATGCCGTTGTCGCGCACCCAGACGATGTCTTCGGTTTCGGAAGCTTTCGCTCCGAATTCGATGGCGGGCCTGGCGGCGCGTTTCGAAAATTTGATGGCGTTGGAAATCAATTGTTCCCAGGCGGTGCGAAGCAAATTGGGATCGGCGGTGACGGTGGGTAATTTCGGCAATTTGATTTCGATCGAATCTTCCGCCGGTTTCGTCGCGCTGATGATTTCGGAAATGAGTTCCGTCATGGGCACGCGATTTAAGGTTGGAACGCGTTCGCCGAGACGATGGTAGATCAATAAATCGTCGATCTGCGCGCTCATGATCTGGGCGTTGTTGAGGATGTGCGAAAGAAATTTCTGGCCTTCCTCGTCGATTGCCTTCGCGTAATCCTCCTGGAGAATGCGGCCGAAACCTTCGATGGCGCGAAGCGGCGCGCGAAGATCGTGCGAAACCGAATAGGTGAATGCGCGCATGTCCTGCCGGACGCGTTCAAGCTGGGCTTCCAACGCGGCGATTCGTCCCTCCTGATCCAGACTTTTCAATTTAAAGTTTCGGTTGCGCTGAGGATACGTCGGTTTGAAAGGCGCGTCATCAGGCATTTTACTCGACAAAGAATGGGCGCTTTGTGCAGGGGGCAACGCGGCGGCAACTGATAGAAGAAGGACGCGCCGTGGAGGAGATTATTAGCATGAAACGTCGATTGGGCATTCTCGCGATCATGGTTTTCGCCGCGCTCCTCGGCAGCGGTTGTGCCTCGCAAAGCCGCGTCCAGCGCGGCGAATCGACACCGACCGAGGCGTTGCCCAAGGGCATCGCCAGCGCGCTGTTTCCCGATCCAAGCTGGAGATAAATTCGCGCCAATTTGCGGCATTCTTTCGTTATTGCAGTTAATCCCGCTTATTTGCTAGGGTCGCGGCTAAATATGGCTGCTATTGGCCGGTTCCAAAAGGGTGAGGAAATTTTCCACGCCAAGTGCGTGGATGGCGAGTTGTTCCGTTTGCAGGGAGATGTCTTTGGCTCTCCCAGCTTCGAAAAGAAGCCGATGCCCCTCAAAGGGGTAAAGACGCTGACGCCGGTGGCGCCGTCGAAAATCATTGCGGTCGGCTTGAATTACGCGGATCACGCGCGCGAATCCGGCAAACCGATTCCCAAGGAACCGCTGTTTTGGCTCAAGGCAACGACGTCGCTGATTCCTGACGGCGCCAAGATCGAAGTGCCCTTTCCGCAACATCGCACCGATTATGAAGCCGAACTGGCGATCGTGATCGGTCGGCGCGTGCGCAACGTGACCCCCGCAGCCGCCGCGCGTTATATTTTCGGTTACACTGCGTCGCAGGACATTTCGGATCGAACCATTCAAAATTCCGAGAGCCAATGGGCGCGCTGCAAATCGTTCGACACCTTCACGCCGCTGGGGCCCTACGTGGAAACGAAAATCGACCCGAGCGATTTGACCATTCAACAATTCCAGAACGGCCAACTCCGCCAGAACTCGAATACCAGCCAACTGATCTTCAATGCGTATCAATTGGTCAGCTTTATTTCCACGAACATGACGCTGCTGCCCGGCGACGTGATCTTAACGGGCACGCCCTCGGGCGTCGGACCCATCGAATCCGGGGATCGCCTGGAAGTGCGAATTCAAGGACTTTCGCCGCTGGTCAACACGGTCAAGTAAGCGCGCTTACGGTTTCAGCATCCCTTTGATGAAGCTGTCAGCCTGCGCAATGGAAGCGTTCATATCCTGCAACAAACGCTGCACTTCGCGTTCAATATCCTGGGCTTCATTGCGAAGAGTGCCCAAGGCCTGCGCATTGAGATTGTGCTTCAGGTAAAGCGTCTGGTCGCGGAATTGATTTAACACCGGTTGAAGGCTCGCTTCGGCGCGGCGCATCGAACTATCCAGCGCGGCGAATTTGTCCTGCGTATCCCGCAGCTTCGAGCGGCTGTCGGATTTCAAATTCGCGCTCTGAATCAAGTCGATCTCCTTGTCCCATTCCTTGAAAAGATCGCGCGCGACCGTTTCCATTTTGTCGATGCGCGTGCGGACCGAACTCGCGCGCGTGACAGCCGAATCGTATTCGGACTTCAGCCGGTCATACATTTTTTCGAGGTCCGTGCCCGAAGAGCCATAGAGTTCGCGCAAACGCGTGAGGGCGTCTTTGAATTGTTCGGCGGTTTTCTGTTGTTCATCGCGCGCTTCCTTGACGCGGCTCCGGAGGAGATCGCGTTTTTCGCGCCCAAACATCTCCATCGTTTTGTAATAAGTGGTCGAACAACCGCCCGCGGATAAGAGTAAAAGAACCCCCAATAAGAACGCTCCCTGTCTGCGCATATGCCAGACCGTCGAATCGACCCGCGGGAAAGTCAAGTCCTGCGGGTGGCGCATGCATGCGCTTTCGATTGCGTTCGGGGGCGCGGGCCCGTATCAAATCGGCGTGAAGGTCGAGGCTTTGGGAATTATTGCGGGGAGTCGTTCGCTGCCGCTGGCGGTTGCGCGGGAGGCGCGAGCGGCGGGGGTGGGCCGATTGGTGGCGGTGGGCTTCGATGGGGAGACGAATCTGGAATTGGCGGGGTTGGTGGATGAAATCGTTTGGTTGAAGGTGGGGCAGCTTTCGAAGTTGATCGAGGCGTTCACTTCGCGCGGGGTCAAGCAGTGCGTGATGGCGGGACAGATTGCGCCGAGCAACTTGTTCAATTTGCGGCCGGATTTTCGCGCGATGGGGATGTTGCTTCGGTTGAAGGAAAAGAATGCGCACACGATTTTCGGCGCGATTGGGGATGAGTTGAAGAAGGAGGGCGTCGAGTTGATTTCGGCGATGCCGTGGCTCACGCAACAAATGCCCGTCGCAGGTTTTCGCATTGGCCTTTTGAGCGCCGAGCAGGAGGAGGATTTAGCGTTCGGTTATGGTATCGCCAAGGAAATTTCGCGTTTGGAGATCGGTCAAACGGTCGTCGTGAAAAACGGAACCGTGCTCGCGGTCGAGGGCTTTGAAGGCACGGACCGTTGTCTGCAACGAGGCGGCGAACTGGCCGGTTCGAAGGGTGGCGCGGTGGCCGTAAAGGTTGCCAAGCCGAATCACGATTTGCGCTTCGATCTTCCCTGCATCGGCGATCGGACCATTCAAACCTGCGCGACGGCGGGCATTTCTGTGTTGGGATTCGAAGCGGGCCGGACGATTTTGCTCGATCGTCCCGAAGTCGAAGCGTTGTGCAAAAAGCACGATGTCACTTTGGCGGCGGTGTCTTAAGGGCGCTCAGTGACGACGCGATAGAAGCGTTTGAGTTGGGCGGATTCGGGGGTTGTGTCGCGGAGGGTGATGGTCTCGATCTCGCCGGGGACGGTGAGGATTTGTTCGAGGATGCCGGTTTGGGTTGAACCGGTGGAGGTGTAGGTGCTCGCGGGGGTCCAGACGCTGAGGTCGTTGGAAAATTCGACGCGGTGTTGGAGGGCGGTGGCGGCGGTTTGGCGTTTGAAGGTGACGGTCGCGAAGGTGTTTCCGCTCGCGGCGGTGGCGCCGACGATGGCCTGGTTGTTCTGCTTCCATTGTTTCAACAAGGTGCGCAACGCCTCGGGCGGATTGCTGGCGGCCACGTGGCCGGCCTGGTCTTTGCGATTGACGCCGTGGCAATTGGCGCAGGAACGAATTTCGCCGGGTTGGAAGGTGATCCAGTAACGTTCGCGAACAACCGGCACGCCGACGGGATCGGTGAGTTGCCAGGTCATGGCGCGGCGCGCGGGAACGATCGCGGCCATCGAGCCGTCGAGGCCCAGGCGAACACTGCTTGCGGGCGCGTCCGGATTGCTGGTGGTGGGGACGTTGTCCGCAAGCGGTTCATGCATCCGTTGCGCGAGGACGCGGCGACCCGCGCTGGGCGAGCTGTTGGCGCTGCGCATGCCGACGCCGCGGATCAGATCGGCCTGGAAGAGTTGCATGTATTGGATGTCATAAATTTTGCCGGTCTTGCCGATGCTTTGAGCGCCGCCGGGGACGCGGAGATTGAATGGTTGCTGTTGATCGCCGGCGTCGCGGCCGGTCACGTTGCGGCTGACGATGAGGGCGAGGTCGCGTTGCTTGAGATAGGCCTGGAAGGTGGCGG
>Ga0070686_100002010_pt1 | contig 11276 bp, 21 predicted proteins | sample KBSS23LmetaG_FD_65654 | JGI IMG/M metagenome (GOLD analysis project Ga0070686, IMG submission 65654) | Switchgrass rhizosphere microbial communities from Kellogg Biological Station, Michigan, USA - KBS S2-3L metaG | ecosystem: Host-associated > Plants > Roots > Rhizosphere ...
CTCCTCGCCCGCGATCGGCATGAATCCCATGGGGACTATCTCGGTCTTGCCGTTGATCTTCAGCGGCTTCACGGTGTTCTTCGCCCGGAAGCAGAAAATGAAATTTGCGTTGATCTGCAGAATGCCATTGATGAGCCGTCGACGGTTCGCCTTCGGCTTCTGCCAGGACAGCATCTTGACGCGCTCGCGCTTCGCCCAATCGTTGCCGGCGAGGCGCTCAAGTTCTTTCTCCTGCAGATCGAGCATTCCGCCCGGCGATTCGTGTTCGTGGCTCATGCTGTCCACGATGATTACGCCGGCGCCCGCTTTGGCGCACTGCTCGAGCGCTGCGAGATAATCGAGTGAGCCGAACGGCGCGCCAAATTCGACGTATTTGAATTTGAACCGATCGGCGTAGTGGAGCATCCGGCGAGCTTCGGTATCGATGCCGAAGATATCGCCGCCGGTGACGGCCTGAATGCCCGTTGCGAGCCTCAGCGCGGAGAACGTCTTGCCGGAGCCAGATGGACCCATGAGGCCAATGAGCAGCGGGACACGCTCGCGGACTGCGGCTTTGACTTGGAAGCTGCGGACTACCTCGTTCATTTCCTATCCTCCGAGCGAAACATTTACCGGCACCTTTTCGGCATATTCCGCTTCGCGCTCGAGCCATCGTGTCTCGGTCCAGCCGCGCGGGCGCGAAAGCACGACCTCAGGCGGATAACCGGGCCAGCAATCGGCCGCCATGCAGCGGCGCCAGACGTCGATCGCCATGTTGATTTTTTTTCTGCCCAAAGTGAGATCCGACTCGCTGATTTCCACGATGCTCAGCGCGTAGGGCGGATGGTCTTCCTGCGCGACGAAATAAAAAACGCGGTGGCCGGCGTTGTCGGGATCGAGCACGTCGAGGCCGCGCTCATGAAATGCCGCCTGTATATCCCAACCCATCTCGCCGGGCCGATCGGCGATGGCATGCGGTGCGCACGATAAGCTTGTTGTCTTGTAGTCCCATGAAGAGAGCCTGTCTTTTGGGAGCCAGTCGACCAGCGAGCGAAACCACGTCGGACCTTCCTTCCAGGCCAGCATGACTTCACCTGACCCATAGCCATCCCGAAAAGCCGTCAAATATCCGGCCCCGTCGAGCTGTGTGCGAGCAGCGGCGACCATCTCCTCGGCCCGGTCAAAGTGCTTCTGCAGGACGCACAGCTTGCCATCCTTCGCGCATTTCGCGCGATAGTCCTGGTCGGCTTTCGTCCGCCAATTCTCGGCCTCGATTGTGCAGATGTTCTTGCCGCGGCCGATCAACAGCGAATGCGCCACGTTGCCGATGTCGTATTTCGTTTTTTCGTCACGCTCGAAGTTCGGATTGAGCCTCGGGTGACATTGCCAAGCGTGCCGCGGCGAGCGGTCGATCAGGATCTTCGCGATCGATTGACTTAGCGACGGCACGGGCGCCGGATCGTCGAAATATGCGTCTATCGGAAAGTCGAAGTAAATGCCATGCTTTATCACGGCGGCACCGCTCTCTTGTCTCGACACCCTCGGCATCATCGGCTCGCTCCTCATTGACGTCACTCTCGATCGGCTCGCTCTAGTTCCGCTGTACTCTTCGCAAACTACGGCTCGCTCACCTTCCTCGGCACTCTCCCGTAGCGTGGCTCGCTCTGCGACATCAGCACTCTCTGCATGTTCGGCTCGCTGCTCGCGGCTCTCGGCACTCTCGGGGAGGGCGGCTCGCTCTGTGCTTACGGAACTCTCAAGCACTGCGGCTCGCTCGATCACCACGGCACTCTCTTTGGGCGCGGCTCATTCAGCGGCTTCTAAAAATCCCCCCTTGCCGCCATAGTACGCAGACTCAAAGCCAGGGAACATGTCCGCATGCGGAATGCGGATCTCGTGCGCGTGGCCGAGAATCGACAACGCAAATGGCTTAGGCGGCGCCTTACCGAAATGGTCCCAATACATCAGGGCGTGCAGGTGGGAGAGGAAGATCTTGACGGCGAAGCGGCGCGCACGCGCGTCAATGTTGAAGTCGGGGAGCCTGCCCTCTTTGAGTTTGTCCTTCACGGCTTTCGTTGCGCCGGCAGAGACCTTAAAATCTTTCGCGCGCTCGGCATTCGCGCCACTCTCGTTGCGCTCGATCTCAAAGCGCTTCCGATCGCGATACAATTGCCCGTAATAGCAGTCCGGATCATTTGACTGCTTCATGAAGCATTGTCCGGCGTGCCAGCAAATTTGCTTCAGCTCGGCGTTATATGGGCGCTTCTCGCCCTTCTCCCATTTCATCGATGGATTGAGCCCCGCAAAGCTCCAGATATGACCGACCGTCGGCGCCTTAGTAATGTCGATGTGTGCCAGCAATCCAGCTGTGATCACTGCGCCGATTCCGCGCTGTGCCTTGATCCACACTGCGACGCGGGACGTCAGAATTTTGTCGAAAGCCCGTGCGAGGTCATTCTCGATGCCGGCAAAAGCGTCGGGCACGTGCATCAGAATGCTTTTTATCTCGCTGCTCGGCATCGCCTCTATGCGATCTTTTCCTAAATGCCGAAGCTGCATATCCATTGTTTTCCTCATCTTCTGGCCCTGATAATAATTAGCGACCAGCAGGCGCAATTCGGGCGCTGGCAGATTCTCAGCTTCGAGAATTTTTTCTTTCGACAGCGGATATGGTCGGGTTCGTTTCATTGCATCCTCCGTTTTGCTTGGATTAAAAACGCTCTCGGATTCCGGTACCTCTCGTCCAGTTAGGCTCGCTCGCGGGTTTCGGTGCTCTCCCTGAAAGACGGCTCGCTCGTTGTCAGCGGTACTCTCTCACTGGACGGCTCGCTCTCCCAAATCGGCACTCTCTGATGATTCGGCTCGCTCCAGTCTCTAGGAACTCTCACTAGCCTCGGCTCGCTCGAACCTCGCGGCACTCTCACGACGTTCGGCTTCACGCAGCTTCTTCCTTACGGAATTCCCCATATACTTTCTCAATTTCTGAGCGAACTTCCTTCTCGCCCCACACGTTGCGTACAGTCGTCTTCGGGTCATCCATCTTTGACTTCAGGCTCGCGTAGAAGGCCGCGTTCTTTGTATGCCCCGAAGCGCTGCTAGTCTCGCGTGTGATGGCGATCGACAGATCGTTGCCCGAACAGTCGCCGAGTTTTTGCTCGCCGTTCACACGCCAGACGTCGACGATCAGCGATTGGATGGCGTTGCGCAATTTTTTGCTTGGCTTGATCGGAACGACTTTCACGGACCCGGTCACGCGACCTGGAACAAGTCGCTCCTGCGGGGGCGCAGCGCCAATATTTTTGATGTAGCTGCGTTCCGTATGGCGTTGTCGCGATTTGGCTGAGACAAGGCCGAGCGCCAACGCGTAGAGAATCAACTCCTTATCGCCCGTCGCGAGCAAGCGTTTGGCCTGCGTCTGAACGTCGTAGGGGTTGTCATCGCGAAACTGATCTAGTCTTGAACTCATATCCACGGGTGGTGCTCCTTATTTTATAGGCTCATGCTTTGCGGTACTCTCAGGCCGCATGGCTCGCTCTTTTCTTCCGGCACTCTCAATATTTTCGGCTCGCTCCCATGCCACGGCACTATCCACTAAAGCGGCTCGCTCACATGTCACGGCACTCTCTTGTTGATCGGCTCGCTCTCGGTCGACGATACTCTCCCCTTAGACGGCTCGCTCCCATGTTGCGTCACTACTATCTATCAAAGCGGCTCGCTCCTGTATTTCGGCGCTCTCCAGGGTCTCGGCTCGCTCGATCACCACGGCACTCTCCGCTAGGACGGCTCGCTATCGTATTGGCGTGGCTATAACACTGATGCAAAGCAGCGCGGCGATGAGCAGGGCGGCGAAGGCGATGGTGGCCATCATAGTTCGCCGTCCAAATTCTCATCGCTCGCGTACAATAACGGCACCATCTTATGCTTCCGGCGCGCGATATCGTTAAGGCAGCCACATGATTTGGTCGCCCCCCGTCCCCGGCGTAAACTAGTCCCGCTCACCACTGTTTCGTTCCCGCAATCGCAACGGCATTTCCAGTAGCCCCTCTCGTCTTCGGTATGGCTAAAGCCAATCACTTCCAGCCTGCCAAAGCGCTTGCCGATCATTGGGATACATTTTCTGCCGGAACCCGGAGGACGAGGCGGTTTAAATTCCATTCCGCAATGCGGGCATTTCATCGTCGAGCCTCCTCCGCTCCAATCGCGTTCGCCGAGTCAGACCCTCGGCGGCCTTGTCGACCAGCCGCGCGAACTTCTCGTCGGCGCGGATGCGAATGCCTATGTCGGCGCGGCGCATCAGGATCTCCTGCACGACGGAGCGCAGGAAAGGCATCCCGGATTGCACGCGCATTGCGTCGCGCGCGGCCAGGTGCGCACGCTGGCATCCCAGATGCAGTCACAGTCGCTGAACGACCCGCATTCAGGACATTGTTCGCGCTCAATCGCCCTGTCGATGTGCGCGTCGGTGACGCCGGGAGGGAGCCAGCCGTCTGTGCTCATGATTTATCCTCACTGAGGCGCCGACGACGACTTGCTTGAGCAATTCGGTTGCATTCACGACATTGCCATCTTCCGCGGTTCCCGTTGTACGATCGCGTCCAATAAATGTTTTCCGGAGACAATTCATGGCCGTTGAAGCATTTCGACTTGGGATCAGGTGGGCCGTTTGGCCGACCCTTTATTTTTCGAGTCCGATCTATCTTGTAAATTTCAAATTCCTCCAGAATATCCTCAATGTCGGCGCTCATGTTCAGACTATTACGCAATTTTGGATGATCGGATTGCATGATCCATATGTCCAGTGTTGGTGGCGTTCTTTGTTTGGGACAGGCGCGGCGAGTATCCAGATCAAGTTAGCGGCTAGATACACGACCAAGAGACCCCGAAAGGTCATGGCGCGCGCTCCGACAGGACCGCCGAGACATCGTCCATCGAGGGCGCCCGCCCGGACGCGACTGCGGCGGCGACCGGGTTGGCCTCCCCGACGACAAGCTGGACAATCGCCGGATAATGCTCGCGGAAGCTCGAACGGCGGATCATCCGTAGGAGCAGCCGGAGCTCGGCTAGGACTTCGAGCGAAAGGCGGGTGCCGCGGCCAAGGGCCATCGCCGCCTGTTGCGCTTTCCTCTCCTCACGAAACCAGCGTTCGACGCGGACGATCGACTTGTCGATGTTGCATAGGTGCAGATCCTTGGCCCGATTCCGGTAGCGCGCGCGGACGAGCGGATCGCCGGTGCCCCGCTTGATCGCCCACTCCACGGTCAGCTTCAGCGCGTTGATCTCGTGCTGGCGATCGAAGGTCGTCCGGATTGCGGCTATGGCCGCGTCCTCGGCCGCAGCGCCGGCCTGTAAAGCCCGCTGCTGCGCGCGCCGGCCGCGCTGGATGTCCCTATCCCGCCGGGCGGCGAGCTTCTCCACGACGCGCGCTGCGGGAAAGGCGATAGGCTGGAAGGGCATCTGACTAATCATCCTCAAATTCGGCGAGCGGCTCACTTAATGCACGGGCGCATATCGCTGTCAATAGATTTATGTTGACCCGCATAATTCCTTTGTGCATCATGCCCGACACAATGCACCCGATCGAGCATATCCGGAAAGTCATTCTCGGCGTCAATCAAGCCGATTTTGCCGCAATTGCTGGCGTAAATCAGGCGACGGTCTCGCGCTGGGAAAAAGGCGAACTTGAGCCCCGGCGGGAGGATTTGGCCAAAATCCGGCATGCAGCCCGCGAACGTGGCTTAATCTGGGATGATTCGTGGTTCTTTGAGCCCCCTGGATTTCACGTGAAACAAGCCGAACCGGATACCGCGGCATGAACATCCAATCCGCTGCCCACACCAACCGCAGCGGTGGGGCTGTCGCAGCAACCCCAGCCCCCCTGGCTCGCCGTGCGACAGCCTCTCTTTCTTCCCCAATCGTCGGCCGCCTTATTGGACAAGCCGTGGTCGTCGATCGGCCGGCACCACAGCGTCTTCCGCGGTGTGGTGCCGGCTCGCATTTCCTGCCTGTCGATTATTGAGAATTTCGGCGGCTTTTTCGGTCGTGTCGGTCGAAATGCACCTCGGGAGGGATCGAGTAATGAGTCTTGTCGCGGAACTTCATGCCGAGCGCAAAGCTCGCCTGCTACGTCTCGGATTTGGGCCGAAGCTTCCGCCGACACCGTTGCCTGAGCCTCCGGCCGTCGAGCCACCCTGCAAAATCGAGCCCATAAAAGCCGCCCCGGAACCTGCTGAAAATGAGCGTGACTGGCTCATTATCGCGACGCCGGATCGGGACTTCGTTGCATATCCGCTGCTTGTTCACGAAGTTCAGCGCCTCGTGGCCAAACATTTTAAGCTCAAGCGTGCGGACCTGTTATCGCCGCGACGTACAGCCGACCGGACGCTCCCGCGCCAAATCGCGATGTACCTCGCGAAGAAGACCACGCTGCGATCGTTGCCCGAAATCGGCCGGCGGTTCGGTGGACGTGACCATACGACTGTTCTTCACGCCATCCGCAAGATCGAACGGCTGCGTGCTGACCCAAAGCACGCAGCCCTGGCCGCGCAAATCAGAGAACTCGAAACAGAACTCAACATCACGGAGGCAGGAAATGCTGGCGAAGAACTCTCTTGAGGGCAAGGCGGAAGCCTACCTAGCGCGCATCGAGACGCTGCTCGCCGATATTGATTCCGAGCGCGGCCTTTACATGGCCCATTGCAAGGAATTTCGGGAAGACATCTCTGAGATCTACGTTGAGGCCAAAGACAACGGCGTCCCCGTTAAAGCCCTGAAGGGAATAGTGAAGCATCGCCAGCTTCAGAAAAAGCAGCAGGCTATCGCCGACAGCTTCGATATCGACGAGGCGGCGGCATACGAGACGATTCGCGAGGCGCTCGGGCCGCTTGGTGCTGCGGCTGCGGATAGGCATGATGCCAAGGTCGCTGACGAGAAGGCCAAACAACAGGACGCCGAGAATCTCCAGAAAGTTGGGCGCGGCCCCGAAGTTGCTAATGCCTGACGTAATTCTTGCCCTCGATCCAGCCCGCAAGACCGGCGTTGCGCTCGGCATTCCAGGCGAAAAGCCGCTGCTCGTGACAATGAATTTCTCGCGCGAGTTGGATGGTCCCGAAGATGTCTTCGCGCGCGCGATGGCATGGATAAACCGCGCGCTCGACGGCAGCCTCGACATCGCGAACGAGACACCGTTCGGCCCGCCGACCATCCTCGCAATCGAGGCGCCTATCCCGCCGTCCAACAAATTCGGCAGCACGACGTTCGACACGACGCTCATCTCGCTAGGTCTTTCGGCAATCTTCCGAGGAGCTGCTCGAGCCCGCGGCGTTCCGATAAAACTTGCCCATATCGGGGCATGGAGGAAATACGCCCTCGGAGTCGGTAACCTCGACGGTCGTACCGCGAAGCAAATGATGGTCCGCCTCTGCCGCGGTCTCGGCTGGGGCGACAACGTATCGGTCGATGAGGCCGATGCTGCCGGCATTTTTTTATGGGCGAGTGGCCAGCTAAATCCGCGCCTCGCCACGCGGCCCGAGCCGCTGCTCGCCGGACTCGCGCAATGACAGTCAAGATCCTCAAGGGCGACTGCCGCGAAGTGCTGCGCATGCTTGCGGATGAGAGCGTGCATTGTGTGGTGACATCGCCGCCATATTGGGGATTGCGGGATTATGGAACGGCGACGTGGGAGGAGGGTGATGCGGGATGCGACCACAAGGCTGGCAAAAACGACACGAACAACGGCGCCATTCGCGGCGGCCCTTTTCGCGATAACTGTGGCAAATGCGGTGCCCGTCGCATAGACAGCCAGCTCGGGCTAGAATCTGACTTCAACACCTACGTCTGCGAAATGGTCGCAGTATTCCGCGAAGTGCGGCGGGTGCTGCGCAAGGACGGAACGCTGTGGCTGAATTTGGGGGATAGCTACGCCAGTTCGATCAACGGACGGAAGGCTGCTGACATTGTTGATGATGACCGAACGTTTCGGGATAAGCCGTTCAGCACAGTAACGAATGACTGGCAATCACGTGTTGGATCAAGCGGCAATAGAGGCAATCTCGGTGCTGATCACGCTTTCCGAATTTCCGACCCTATTTTCAAGCCCAAAGACCTCTGCGGGATTCCATGGCGCGTCGCCTTTGCCTTGCAAGCCGATGGCTGGTGGCTGCGTCAGGACATCATCTGGTCAAAGCCCAATCCCATGCCCGAGAGCGTCACCGATCGCTGCACCAAGGCGCACGAGTATCTGTTTCTGCTGAGCAAGAGCGAGCGCTATTTCTATGATGCCGAAGCGATACGGGAAGATGGACCATCATATGTGCGGAAGCCGGGACATTGCTCAGACGAGAGTGCAGATGCTTATGTCCACAGTCGCCAGACGAATATGTCCATCCGAACAATCGTGACCAACGGTCGCAACAAGCGCAGCGTCTGGGAAATAGCGACTGCGCCATTCTCGGAAGCGCACTTCGCCACCTTCCCGCCCGCTCTGATCGAGCCTTGCATCAAGGCGGGATGTCCGCAGGGCGGCACCCTACTCGACCCGTTCGGCGGCGCCGGCACGACTGGTCTTGTTGCTGATCGTCTCGGCCGCAATGCCATCCTGATCGAACTCAATCCAGAATATGCAGCGATGGCGGATCGTCGCATCCGCGACGATGCCGGCATGTTTGCCTCGGTAGCCGCCGAATGACCCGCCCACACCGCACCTTCCGCTATGTCCCGTTTGCCCTCGTGCTCGACTACGAGCGGCTTGGCTGGATGCACGATCCGTGGCCGATGCCTGGCGGCCACGGCGAATGGTCGGTCATTTGTTGGTGGCTTTGCGATTGTCCAATGAGGGAGCCGAAGGGATGACATGGACCGATGAGCGGACGGACAGGCTGAGAGAGCTTCACGCGGAGGGCGCGTCGTGCGGCGCGATTGCTCGCGACCTCGGTGGCATAACGCGAAATGCGGTCATCGGGAAAATTCATCGGCTCGGGCTGCATCGACCTGACAGCATAAACACGAACGAAACGAAAGAGCCTCTGCGGCGCAGAGTTGCGGACGCGCGATCGAGGCGGGTGCGCAAGGTTATCAGAAGCTTTAACGGCTTCATGGTCATGGATATCGCGCTGCCGACATTGCCCATCGGCAAAAAGCATGACGGGCGAGCCATTCCCAAAGCTCAGCGTAAATCGCTTCTCGAACTCCGAGATCGTGACTGCCGTTTCCCGTTCGGAGAGCCCGGACATCCTGGATTCTTCTTCTGCGGCGCGCTAACGGTTTCGACGCTTCCGTATTGCGCACACCACTGCAGCATCGCCTACGCCGGTATTCCAGCTCGGAGGAGGTAGCGATGTCCATGGAGGCCGCATGGCTGGTCGTCTTCTGCGCAATGAGTTCTGCGCACGTCAGACGGATGAGCCGTAAGGACGCCGAGGAGTTGCTGGATGCCTACTTCGCGAGGATAGACGAAGTCGCGCGAGCAAAGTTTCCGGAGACGGCAGACAGAGCGTAAAATCTGATGAAGTGGTACAAGCGAGATCCGGACGCAGCCTTAGCGGGAATGATAGGACTCGGACCCGCCGAGCGCGGTATCTACAACACGATTATTGACCTCCTTTATTCGAGGAACGGAGACCTCCCAGATAGGACGGAATTCCTTCTTTGCGCGTTCGAGTGCCACGGGAGCACTTGGCGATCTGTCAAGCAGAGCCTCATTGAGAAGGGAAAAATCTGGGTCACTCCAGACGGCAAACTGATGGCAAAACGTGTTGAAACGGCTCTGAAAGAGGCGGCAAACTTCTCCGAAACTCAAAGTAAACGCTCGTCAAAACGTTGGCAAAAATCCAAAAACCGTAGCGATATCAATGGAAGTCACATGCCATCGTCGGCAATGCCGCCGGGAGATGCCAATACAACCACAACCACAACCACACCCCTTACCCCATTTGAAAATGGGTTTGATAAGTTTTGGAACTCATACCCCCGCAAGGTCGGGAAGGAGGACGCGGCCAAAGCCTACGCGAAGGCTCTCAAGCACGTCTCGCTGATCGAAATACTCGAAGCCCTAGAAAAACAGAAACCGCAGTGGCGAGATCCGAAGTTCATCCCGTACCCGGCAAGCTGGCTCAACGCCGGCCGCTGGGCCGACGAACTGCCAATCGCTAAACCGCCAGGCCGAGAAGGTTGGGTATGACCGACGACGCACCCGAAGTCATAGATCTTGCCTCCTATCGCGGACGGCATGGACAGCCAGGCTACTTCGCACTCGCCGATCTACCTCAGCGAGGAAGCATCGAGGAGCAAGCCTTCGGAACAGGATGGTGGGAGCTTGATCAGATTTTCAAGTTTTATTTGAGCCAATTTGTTGTTGTTACGGGAATCGCCGGACATGGAAAGTCGACCTTCCTGCTGAACGTCATTTGCAATCTCGCACGTGATCGCGGTCTCAAGTCATTTCTCTACGTTCCAGAGAACGAAGCTTATTTGCTCGACAAGATGAAAAAGATTTGGGGTTCGAGGCCGGCATTTGATCATTTCGCCCAAAATCAAATCTTCGTTCAATCGGCCACACCTCAAAGCCTAAACGATCCACTCAAAACTTTGGATTGGGTTTTGGAGCAAGCAGTCATCGCCGTTAACGAAGACAAAGTCGAGTTGGTTTTGATTGATCCATGGAACGAGCTTGAGCGGTCAAAGCCAAAAGATATGCTGATGACCGACCACATCGGCGAGAGCCTGATGCTCATCAAACAATTTTGCCGGATGTTCAACGTTATTGTAATAATGGTGGCTCATCCAACAAAAGCGGTATTCGAGCACGGAGGACGCCCTGTTAGCCTGGCCGACATCGAAGGCTCAATGAACTGGTTCAACAAATGTGATAATGGTCTCATAGTGTCCCGTGACGAAAATGACAGAGCAAAAGTTGCGTCGCGCAAGGTGCGAGAGTTGGGAGCAGGAAAGCTAGGAGATTGCTATTTCGATGTTGACCCGCGAACTGGGTTGTTCACGCCGATTTACGGAGCGGTCTCGTGACGGCGGCCGAATTGTATCTTGCGCAGATAGAGGCGATCATCGCCGAAATTGAAAACGACTACGCTGCCGAGTTTGCCCAGCCAGATGATCGAGAGGCGTTCGACATCGTCTGTCGCATCGAACGAAAACTCCTAACAAAGAAAATGAAAGCATGACTAGCCGACGCGCATTCCGTAGCGACAAAAGAAAATCGAGGAACAAAAACTTTCGCGGCCAACATCTCGCAGGTGCCGACCGCAGAGTTGAGAACTTGCCAATCAACGCGCTAGTGAGAGCTGTTG
>Ga0070686_100002011_pt1 | contig 11273 bp, 7 predicted proteins | sample KBSS23LmetaG_FD_65654 | JGI IMG/M metagenome (GOLD analysis project Ga0070686, IMG submission 65654) | Switchgrass rhizosphere microbial communities from Kellogg Biological Station, Michigan, USA - KBS S2-3L metaG | ecosystem: Host-associated > Plants > Roots > Rhizosphere ...
TCCGTGCTTCGCATCTGATCTTCCTCTCCCATACCTCATTATCGCTCCTGTGCCATCACGTCCGCCGTTCGACGCGGGGTTCCAGCGTCCGCCGTCTCCCGTCTAGCTCTCTTGGCCGCTGATGAGCAGAGCGCAGCTTGGGCTTCGAACGTGTGGGAACTCTGGGAGGGTATCTCTATGAAATGGAATAGACGACGTCAGTGTATGACGGTCGCGTGCGTGCTGGTGATGTTCTTCAGCAGCGGGCTGTCGAGGGCACAGGATACTGACTCTGCGTCCCGCAACAAGCTGGTACTGCCGGAATTGATCCAAGAGGTCCTGGCTCGGAACCCCGAGCTTGTGGCGGCACGAAAGCAATGGGAAGCCGTCACGAATCGGATTACGCCGGCGCGGTCATTGGATGACCCAATCTTGTCCCTCCAGTTGTGGAATTTCCCCCAGAACTTCAATCTCACGCAGACGCAAAACAATATCTTCGGCCTTGCGCAGAATCTGCCCTTTCCCGGAAAACTCGCGCTCAAAGGCAACGTGGCGAGTCGTTCGGCCGATATGACCGAGCAGGCGGTCCGTGCGAAGGAACGGGAGCTGGTCGCCCGCCTCAAGCAGGCCTACTACGATTTGTATCTCGCGCAGAAGGGACTCCAGATTCATCATGAACAGGTGGAGCTGTTCAGACAGTTTGTGGAGATTGCGAACGCAAAGTTCCGTACGGGCAAAGGAAGCCAGGCCGATGTCCTCAAGGCTCAAGTCGAGTTGTCCCTGCTGTTCCAACATCTTCCCGTCCTGGAACAGCGTCGAGAAACTGCCGAGGCGATGCTGAATACGCTGCTTGATCGGGATCCCGCATTACGCTTGGGCCTTGCGCAAGAACCCTCTCAACTCCCACTCGAGACGCCCATGAACGATCTGCATCAGTTCGCGTTGCACGACAGGCCGGAACTCAAAGCCGCCGAGCTCGCAGTGCAGCGGAACGAGCAATCCCACGCGCTGGCCCAGCGTCAGTATTACCCGGACTTCAACGTGGCGTTTCAGCGCTTTCAAAACTATCAGGCCAACGACGGATTCGGTGCCTACGTGGCGATGAGTATTCCGTTCGCGTTTTGGACCAAGCCGAAGTATGACGCGGGCGTGCAGGAGGCCGCGGCGGCGGTGGCGGTCGCGCGGGCGGAGCAACATACCTTAGAAAACCTGACCCGGTTTCAGATCAACGACCTCCTGGCCAAGCTCCGGGCGACTGACCAGACGGCCACGTTGTACCGCACCACCATCCTGCCACAAGCCCAGCAGAGCGTGGACGCGGCACGCGCCGGGTATCGGACGGGCAAAGCAGGGTTTCTGGAGCTGATTGACGCGCAGAAGGCCTGGCGGGGATTTCAGCTTGAGTATTTCACGGCGCTCGTGGACCGCCAGCATCGACTGGCTGAACTCGAGCAAGTTGTCGGCATCACGCTTGATCGGCAGAGCTAACACAATCATCAAGGAGGAGCACCATGAATCAGCAGGCATACAAGAAGAGTTTCGTGGTTGGCGCTGTGGCGATCGGCGTGATTGCCGGAGTCACCGTCGGTTTCTTTGTCGCTAACAGAACGATGGGTGACACGGTGGCCATGATCATTGGAACAGGAGTCGTCTCGGCGGCCCCAGAGCGGACGGGTGAGATGGGAGAGATGAAGGGTATGCCCATGACGCAGACGGACATGCACGAAATGGCTCCGGCAGGTGAGAAATCTATGGCAGGCATGCCAGGCATGTCCACCGCGCCGTCCGGGGGTGTGGTGATTCCGGCTGTGATGAGACAGTTGATCGGGATCCGAAGCGCGCCAGCCAGCATCGTGCTATTAGGGCAAGAGATTCGCGCGGTCGGCACGGTCGGCTACAACGAGCGCGGGCTCACGCAGGTCACAGTGAAAACCTCCGGGTGGGTGCGAGAGGTTTTTGCCGATTCGATCGGTCGTCCCGTACGCAAAGGCGACCCCCTCTTCACCCTCTACTCACCGGACCTCCTGGCCACGCAGGATGAGCATCTCCTCGCCGTAAAAGCCCAGACCCACCTGGCTGCCAGCCCGCTCGGCGATGTCAAAGCCAACGCGGCGTCCCTTGTGGCCAGTACGCGGGAACGCCTTCGATTGTGGGATGTGACCGATGCGCAAATGGCCACGCTGGAACGTCGAGGTAAAGCGGAGCCGGTGCTCACGGTCTATGCCCCGTCCTCCGGGATCGTCCTCAAGCGAGAAGCCGTGCCTGGAAAATATGTGGAGCCAGGCACGATCCTCTATGAGGTGGTGGACCTCTCCACGGTCTGGATCTCTGCCGATATCTATGAGTCCGAGGTCGCGGCGGTGACACTCAACCAGCCGGCTTCAGTCACGTTCGCCGCGTATCCTGGAGAAACGTTTGAGGGCACGGTTTCGTACATTTATACCACCCTGAATACCGAGGCCCGCACGGTGCGTGTGCGGATCGAAATGCCGAATCCTGGATTCAGACTGAAGCCGGGCATGTTCGGCACCGTCACCTTGCGGACCGATGCGGCGAGGGCGTTGGTTGTCCCCAAGGAAGCCGTACTGGACACCGGACTTCGCCAACTCGTGTTCATGGATCGTGGCGAAGGAGCCTACGCGCCGTATCCGGTCAAGCTTGGCCGCAGGAGCCAGGATTCCGTGGAAGTGCTGGAAGGACTCAAAGAAGGAGATCGCATCGTGACCTCGGCCAATTTCCTGTTGGACGCGGAGAGCAAGTTGACATCGGCTTCGAGCATGCAGGCCATGATGGGCCGGATCGGCATGGGCGATTGGCAGATGCGTGGTGCGTACGAGGGCAAGATGGAAGGCATGGACATGGGCGATATGAAAGGCATGGAGGGCATGCAAGGCATGAAGGGTATGCCGATGGGGGATATGAAGGGCATGGAGGGGATGAAGGGGATGGAGAACATGCCTGGCATGGGGATGGGAAGCAAGAAAGAGGGAGCTGAGACTCGCCAGATCAACGGCCTTACCCTCACTCTCACGACCGTGCCGGAAAATCCTAAGGCCGGTAACGTGCTGCTCAAGCTCACGCTCACACATCAGGCCGGCAAGCCAGTGACTAATGCGCAAGTCGTGTTCGTCTATACGATGCCGATGCCGGGAATGACCGATTCCAAGGTGGCGGCTCGACACACCAAGGAAGGGCTGTATGAAGGTACGGTGCTCTTCGGTATGGGCGGCACCTGGGTGGTGACGGTCAATGTGACGGTACCAGGACAGCCGCCCATTGCCGAAAAGTTCCAGTTCGCGGTCGGCGGGGCAGGCATGTAATCGGGGAAAGCGGGCGTCTGGGCGTCCGCGGGCCATGGGAAAATCGGCCTGCCTGAGCAGGCGGGGGTGTGGGGGGTGAGAACATTGGGTGAGAAGAAATGATCGCGCGACTGATTGAAGGAAGCGCCCGCAATCCTATTCTGGTCATCCTCTTTGTCTTGCTGTTGGCAAGCTGGGGCCTGTGGGCTGGATTTCAGGTTCCGCTGGATGCGATTCCGGATCTGTCCGATGTCCAGGTGATCGTCTACACCGAGTGGCAGGGGCGCAGCCCCACGCTGATCGAAGACCAGGTCACGTATCCGATCGTCACGTCTCTGCTGGCCGGGCCGAGAGTCAAACGAGTGCGGGGGGTTTCAGAATATGGGGTCTCGTACGTCTATGTGATCTTCGAAGATCGGACGGACGTGTATTGGGCAAGAAGTCGTGTGCTGGAGTACATGCAAAAGCTGACCGGGAAGCTGCCCTCGGGCGTCACGCCGACACTAGGTCCTGACGCGACCGGGGTCGGGTGGGTGTATCAGTATGCACTGGTCGATGAGTCTGGTGCGCACGACCTGGCGCAGCTCCGCAGTCTGCAAGATTGGTATCTGCGCTACCAACTGGAAAGTGTGCCAGGCGTAGCAGAAGTGGCGGTAGTCGGCGGGTTCGTCAAGCAGTATCAAATCGAAGTGGACCCGAACACGTTGGCCACCTACCGGTTACCGATCAAGACGATTATCGAAGCGGTCCGGAACAGCAATGCGGAGGTGAGCGGCCGTGTCTTAGAAATGGCCGGCACGGAATATGTGATTCGAGGGAGAGGCTACCTGCGTTCGATTGATGATATTGAGCTGATCCCGGTCGGGACGGATGGACGCGGCACACCCATCTTGATCCGGGACCTTGCCCATGTCCACGTCGGGCCGGACCAGCGTCGGGGTGTCGCTGAATTGGACGGCAAGGGCCAGACGGTCGGCGGTATCGTGATCATGCGGGCCGGCGAGAACGCCCTCGCCGTGATCGAGCGGGTCAAAACAAGGCTGGCAGAGATTACGCCGGCCCTTCCGAAAGGCGTCCACATCGTTCCGACCTATGACCGGTCTGATCTCATTCATCGGGCCATTGCCGTGCTCCGCGAGAAGCTCGTGGAGGAGAGCCTCATCGTCAGCCTGGTCGCAATAGTATTTCTGTTTCACCTGCGCAGCGCCCTGGTGGCGATTCTCATCCTGCCCGTGGCGGTGCTGCTGGCCTTCATCCCGATGGCGTACTTGCATATCACGTCCAGCATCATGTCGCTCGGTGGCATCGCCATTGCCATCGGCGCGATGGTGGACGCGGCCATCGTCATGGTGGAGAACGCCCACAAACGGTTGGAACAACATCCTCATTCGGACAGGATCGAAACTATCATCGCGGCGGCCAAAGAAGTCGGCCGTCCCTTGTTCTTCTCGCTGCTGGTGATTGCCGTGTCGTTCCTGCCGATCTTCGCGCTGGAAGCCCAAGAAGGGCGACTGTTTACGCCGTTGGCCTATACCAAAACTTTCTCGATGCTATTCGCCACAGCGCTTTCGGTGACCTTGGCCCCTGTACTGATGGTCCTCCTGATCCGGGGGCGTATCCGAGCGGAGGCCAAGAATCCGTTGAATCGGCTGTTGGTCGCGCTGTATCGCCCAATCATCTCCGGCGCCTTGCGCGCCAGGTGGCTGACACTCGGGCTGGCGGTGGTGGTCGTGGGATTCACGGCGCCGATCTTTTCCCGCCTCGGCGCGGAATTCATGCCGCCGCTGAACGAGGGGACCATTCTCTATATGCCGACCACTGTGCCCGGTCTCTCGATTCCTGAATCGGCCAAGGTGTTACAGGTCCAGGATCAATTGCTCACAACTTTTCCGGAAGTGGAACGGGTGTTCGGCAAAATGGGGAAGGCCTCGACGGCCACCGATCCGGCCTTTGTCGGCATGGGCGAGATCACGGTCACCCTCAAACCGGAAGCGCAATGGCGTCCCGGCATGACCTGGGATCGTTTGCTGGATGAGATGGATGCGAAGCTGCGCATCCCTGGATTTCCAAATATCTGGTGGATGCCGATTCAGACTCGCACCGAGATGATCACGACTGGTGTGCGCAGCCCGGTCGGCATCAAAGTCCTGGGACCGGATCTGAAGACCATTGAGAAAATCGGCTTGGAGATCGAGCACGTCTTGGCAAACGTGCCGGGCACGAAAAGCGCGTTTGCCGAGCGGCTGAATGAAGGGTATTACCTGGATCTCACCGTGAACCGGCGCGAAGCGGCCCGCTATGGCCTGACGGTGGGAGATGTGCAAGGGGTGATCACCTCAGCCATCGGGGGAGAAACCGTGACGACTACGGTCGAGGGGCGCGAGCGGTATCCGGTCAATGTCCGCTACAAGCGTGAACTGCGCGATGACCCAGACCGGCTCAAGAGGGTGCTGATCCCCACGCCAAGCGGCGCACAGATTCCACTCGGACAAATCGCAGAGATGGTCATCACTCAGGGGCCCCCGTCGATTGCGGATGAAGCGGGAGCGCTGGCCGGTTTGGTCTCGGTCGCGGTCAGTGGACGCGACCTACGCGGCTATGTCCAAGACGCCCAACGCGCGGTGCGAGACCGAGTGACATTACCCTCCGGCTACCGGCTGATCTGGACCGGTCAATACGAGCATCTGGTGCGGGCCGAAGAACGGCTCACGCTGGTCGTCCCCGTGACCATTGGGATCATTCTCTTGCTGCTCTATCTCAACTTCGGTTCGTTGGCGAAATCGCTGATCGTGCTCCTGTCCGTTCCCTTCGCTGCGATCGGGGCCATCTGGTATCTCGACTATCTAGGCTACAACTTGAGCGTGGCGGTCTGGGTGGGCATCATCGCTCTGGCCGGCGTGGCAGCGGAGACGGGCGTGGTCATGCTTGTCTATCTCGACGAGGCCTATGAGCGGCGGGTACGAGAAGGCCGCATGACGACGGCACAAGACCTACGAGAAGCCATCATGGAAGGCGCAGTTCAGCGGGTGCGGCCCAAGATGATGACGGTCGCCGCGATTATGGGCGGGTTGCTCCCCATTATGTGGACCACTGGCACAGGCGCCGACGTCATGAAACGGATCGCGGCACCGATGATCGGCGGGATGGTCAGCTCGACCATCCTGACGCTGATCGTCATTCCGGTCCTGTACTTTATCTGGAAGCGTCGGAGTATGCGTTCAGGCCCCCCGATCGACACGACCTTCGCCGGCCACACGTCGTCTGAATCGGCGCCTTCGTAATCGACTGTCAGGTTCCAAGGTCGAGCAGGAGACTGCCTCGCTCGACCTGGGAAGACAGCAAGGCGGGGCTACTTCGGAACCTCGACTTCAAGGAGCGCAATTTCGAACACCAACGTCGCGCCTGGCTTGATAAGGGGGGGCAAGCCTTTGTCGCGGTAGCCGAGATTCGACGGGCAGACCAACTTGCTCTTGCCCCCGACTTTTATCTGCTGTATTCCCTCCACCCAACACTTGCTCATTTCGTTCACTCGGAGCGTGGCCGGGTTACCACCCTGCTTGGCGGAATCATCGAACACTGTTCCGTCGACCAGGGTGCCGAGATAGTGCACCTTCACGATATCCGCGATTTTCGGCGTGGCGCCGTTCCCTTCCTTGATGGTTATGAGGATCGCGCCGGACTCGGTTTTCTTGGCGCCGGATTCTGCCGCGGCTTTTGCGAGGAACGCAGCCCCCACTTTCTTCTCCGCTTCTGCAATGACCGAGGCGCGGGCCTGTTGCAGTTCTGAAATCTTCAGGCCGAACGCCTTGAGGTCCACCTTGGGAGGTCGTTTAAAGAATCCATCAGCTATACCGGACTTCACGAGCTCGAACTCAGGCTCGCTCAAGTTGAAGTTGCTGAGCGAGTTGTTAATGGCTAATCCTAAGGCGTAGAAAGTTTTTTGTTCATCGGTTGTGGGCTCTGGGGCTGCTGCGAATACCGCAGTGGTTCCGAGGCAGAGCATGGTCACAAAGCAGGAGACAACGAAACGCATGAGCGGTCCTTTCATTATGTGTGACTGTAACGGAGCCGATGTCACAAGGCTTGAAGCTGTGTAAAGTATGTGATGTCGCGATGGGGGTCAAGACAAATTTGCATAGTAAGGGGGCTCCCAGGAAAGCTCCCCTCATCTCGCTACCCGGCAAACCTTCCGTCGAATGAGTGGCTACGCGAGGTCGAGCGGGACATTCTCCCGCTCGACCTTGTGAAGGGAACACTGGGGAACTACTTGGCAGCGACGATCTCGAGGAGTTCGACCTCGAACACTAACGTCGCGCCGGGCTTGATCAGGGGGGGCGCGCCTTTGTCGCCATAGGCTAGATTGGACGGGCAGACTAATTTGTTCTTGCTGCCGACTTTCATGAGCTGGACCCCTTCCGTCCAACACTTGACCACTTGATTCAATCCGAAGGTGGCCGGCTCGCCCCGCTTGACGGAACTATCGAAGACCGTCCCGTCGGTCAGGGTACCGTGATAGTGCACCTTTACCGTATCCGTGACTTTCGGGGTCGCGCCGTTCCCTTCCTTGATGACCGTGAGGATTGCGCCGGACTCGGTTTTCTTGGCGCCTGGCTCTGCCGCAGCTTTCGCGAGGAACGCGGCCCCTGCTTTCTTCTCCGCGTCTGCGACGACCGAGGCGCGGGCCTGTTGTAGTTGTTGAATCTTTGGGCCGAATGTCTGGAGGTCTACTTTAGGTGCCTTTTTGAAGACCCCATCGCTAATGCCGGACTTCACGAGATCGAGCTCAGACTCGCTCAGGTTGAAAGTCCCGAGCGATTGGCTGATGGCTAATCCCAAGGCATAGAGGGTTTTTTGTTCATCGGTCGTGGGCTCTGGGGCTGCAGCGAAAGCCGCAGTGGTCCCAAGGCAGAGCACGGTGACCAAGCAGGAAACAACGAAGCGCATGAGCTGTCCTTTCTTTTATGTGTGGTGACTGCAAAAGACTTGATATCACAGGGCCTGGAATTTGTGTAGGGTATGCGATATCGGGTTAGAGCTCAAGAAAATTATGCCCAGGAGCCTCTCCAACATTGACCGTTCTACTACGGCGAATGATCTGCAACCATCTGCGTCGTTCTCGGCCCGGAAAAATCCTCAATGTATTCCAGTGAATACACCTCCGGTTTTTCCGGGCCTGCGGCCTCGCATCCGGCCCCACCTCCTTCGCCTCGTGACGAAGGTAATGTCGGACAGGCTCCTAGCAGCATGCTGAAAAAGTCCGCCAGCGTCGTACTCAAAACCCGTGAAGCGTCATTCGTTTCTGGCCTGGGACGTTTCACGCTTCACGAACGACGAGGACGGCTTGGTTACCAACGGTGGCCACGGTGACGTGGTCCGTAGTAGTACGAGCCGTAGAAGAACGGGGAATAATAATATGGTGGTCCGTAGATCCAGGGGCTGCCCATGTAGAGGCTGAATCCCACAGGGGGATAGGCGTAGAGGGGTGGGACTGTTTGCACGACGGCAGGTGGTCGTGCCAGTTGACGTTGCAGATCGGCATTCGTAGAGGCTTGGCGGTCGAGCTGGTTTTTCAAGAGATTGACAGTCTCTTGTTGGGTTTGCACTTTTTCTTGGAGTGCTGCGATCTGGTCGCGCTGCGCCTCGGCGAAGGTCTCCACACAACGGGTATGGGCGTCGCCGGTATAATTCGAACATTCCCACGGGGCTTGCGGCTCGCTTGCCTGAGCCGGTAACCCTGCCAACACCATCCCTATTCCGATCGCCCCGATGAGGATCCATGGCCACAGCCCTGGTGTCTCTCGGGAAAAGTTTCGACGATGGCCGTTGTGATCATTCATACCATCCCTCGCAGTAGCACCTGTTATTAGCCTACCATGTGACTCCTTGAGAGAACAGAGGGCTAGTTGGTTCGTCTTGTTTGTTTGGTCTGTCTTGTCTATTTAGTTGAACCAGATGGCACAATGGGAGACCATTCCCGCAGGATGCTCAAAAAGGCTGTCCAGCAAGGCCGCAGGCGAATCGAAACCGGAGGCGTACCTTTCCTCACCCGCCCGTCCCCGAGTTGCCAAGACAGCTCGTTTCCCGAGTGGGGTACGTTGAGGATTTCGATGAACCGAGAACGATGCATGGGAAAAGGCGCGTCTCGGCGCGCCGGGGTCGGGCGGGTGAGAGGAGCGACTTTTTCAGCATCCTGCTAGAATCCGTCCACACGTATGCCTACGCCGCTTCCATGATTCTCGGATTCGTCATTCTCTATTTACTTGTGTCGGTGGGGATCGGACTGGCTGCCGCCAGGCGGGTCCACACCGCGAAAGATTTTGCGGTGGCCGGTAGGAGCTTGCCGCTGCCGATCGTCACCGCAACGGTCTTCGCGACCTGGTTCGGCGCGGAGGCCGTGGTGGGGATGCCGGCGATCTTTGTCAAGGATGGCTTGCGCGGGGTCGTCGCTGATCCATTCGGCGCGAGTTTGTGTTTGATCCTGGCAGGATTGTTCTTTGCCCCACGGTTGTATCGACTGAACCTTCTTACCGTCGGAGACTACTACCGGCTTCGGTACAACCAAACGGTAGAAGTACTCTGCACCCTCTGTGTCGTGGCGTCGTATCTGGGGTGGGTCGCGGCTCAGTTCAAAGTGTTGGGTTTGGTGTTCAACGTCGTGACAGACGGGGCGGTGAGCCAGCCACTCGGAATGGTTCTCGGTGCGGTCATCGTGTTGACATATACGACCTTCGGCGGCATGTTCTCCGTGGCCATTCTCGATTTTGTCCAACTCAGCGTCATCATGGGCGGGCTGCTCTATATTGCTTCTGTCGTGAGTGGGCTGACGGGCGGGGTTAGTGCGGTGGTGGACCATGCGGCGCAGGCGGGAAAGTTGGATTTCTTTCCACCGGCGAGTCTCAACGCATGGATCCCCTTCATCGGCGCAGGTATCACCATGATGCTGGGATCGATTCCCCAGCAAGATGTGTTTCAGCGCATCACTTCGGCGAAAGACGAGCGGACGGCGGTGCGTGGTTCAGTCCTTGGCGGAGGGATCTATTTTCTGTTCTGCTTCGTCCCGATGTTCCTCGCCTATTCTGCCACGCTTATCGATCCGGAAAAGTTTGGGCGTCTCCTAGTGGAAGATTCGCAACTGGTGTTGCCGACACTCATTCTTCAACATACGCCGGTCATCGCGCAGATTCTGTTTTTCGGAGCGGTACTTTCTGCCGTCATGAGCTGCTCGAGCGCGACGTTGCTCGCTCCCTCGGTGACCTTGAGTGAAAACGTCATTAGGCGCGTGTGGCCGGACCTCACCGATCCAGAGTTCTTGCGGGTCATGCGTCTGGTCTTGGTGACCTTTGCCGCGGTCGATTTGACGATCGCGCTGATGTCCGATGCCAGCATCTATGCGATGCTCGTCAATACCTACAAAGTTACGTTGGTGGCGGCTTTTGTACCGCTGGCAGCCGGCCTCTATTGGTCTCGCGCGACCACACAGGGCGCCCTCTGCGCCATCGCGGCCGGACTTACGACGTGGCTGGCGTTGGAAATCTTCAGTCCCAGCGATTCGATCTGGCCGCCGCAACTGGCCGGCTTTATCATGGCGGCAGCAGGGATGGTTGTCGGTTCCCTGCTTCCTCAGAAGGTCGGAGCTAGTAAGACGTGACGGGGACAGATTGAACGTCCACCTCGTCGCGCCAGTCTCGCTCCTCTCGCGTGTCCCGCTCGTTTGTTATGCTGTGGTGAGATTACAGCCCGCATTATTCATGAACGCTTCTGCTACAATCACCGATCTGCTGCTACGACGAGCCTTCGGCCAGCAGGCTCGCCCCTCAGACCCTCACCGTACTGTCGGGGACTGGCGCCATTCTTTTTGGCGCCTGTCCCTGTCCGATGAGCAGCGGGACAGGCACCGCCGCAGACGTCGGAGCCAGTTCCCTGAGCTCCGCGTGCTGGTCTCGCGACGCAGCTCGGCGATTTCGCGACGAACCGTCATGAACAATGCGGGCTAGA
>Ga0070686_100002012_pt1 | contig 11272 bp, 15 predicted proteins | sample KBSS23LmetaG_FD_65654 | JGI IMG/M metagenome (GOLD analysis project Ga0070686, IMG submission 65654) | Switchgrass rhizosphere microbial communities from Kellogg Biological Station, Michigan, USA - KBS S2-3L metaG | ecosystem: Host-associated > Plants > Roots > Rhizosphere ...
ACAGGCCAATGTAAAGGCCGTGGTCAAGATGGCAACCATCGTCGTCGTCCGGTTGGTTCGCATATTGACCCAGGACTCTCTGAGAAGATACAAAAGCGTCCTCACTCCCTCACCCTCTGTTCCGGCAGCAACCGGCCCTGTGACAATGTGAGCACTCGCCGATTCACCTGCCCCATGACCAGAGGATCATGCGTCGCCACCACGACGGTTGTGCCGCGCGCGTTAATGAGTTTAAATAGTTCGATGATCTCGGACGTCAGGGCTGGGTCTAAATTTCCAGTCGGTTCATCCGCCAACAAGACGACCGGACCATTGACAATTGCGCGCGCAATGCAGACTCTCTGCTGCTCTCCTGTCGAGAGACCCGCGGGAAGCTGATCTCGCTTGTGCTCGACGCCGACCGCCCGTAACGCCTCCGTGACTTTCCGACGAATGTCGGCAGAAGAAATTCCTTGCACCAGCAAGGGCAGCGCGACATTGTCGAAGACGGACTTCTTCGGCAACAGCCGAAAGTCTTGAAACACCGTTCCCACCTTGCGGCGCAGATACGGAATATCAGACGGCTTGAGCGTCGTCACATTTTTCTGGTGGACGAAGATCTGCCCCTCATCGGGCCGTTCAGCACCGATGAGCATCCGCAACAGGGTCGACTTGCCCGCTCCGCTGGGCCCCATAAGCAGGACAAATTCTCCCTTGCCGACCTCGATGCTGACGTCCGAGAGCGCCGGACGCTGATCGTACTGTTTTGAAACGTGGATTAATTGAATCATCGTCGCCCTACCAACGGAGATCGTTTCCGGAAACTTCGAAGGCGTTCTGAATATGCTCGATCTGCGGGGCGACGGCGGTCGTGCCTTGCAGCAAGACGACATCGAACCTGCATAGCCGATCTTTGATGTGGTGGCGGGCCAAATACTGAGCCGCTAATTGGATCAACTTCCCCTGCTTTCGTTGATGAACAGCATGGATCGCTCCGCCGAACGCGTCGGTTCGACGCGCCTTCACCTCGACAAAGACCAGCACCTGACCATCTTCAGCCACTAAGTCCAGTTCCCCCACCGACGAACGGAGATTGCGTGCCACGATCCGATACCCCTTGTGCCGCAGATACTGCTCTGCCGCCGATTCTCCTTCTTGACCAAAAAGCCTCCGGGGATCAAGGATGGTCATTGATTCATCCGTGAAGATTCGCCCGGGCCAGAGCGCGAGAAGGGCCACCTACCGCGATTTCCACTCAAGAGTTGTGCGACTGGAGCGAACGTGCGCCGATGAATCGCGCAGGGACCATGTTGAACGAGCCGTTGCAAATGCTCTTCCGTCCCATACCCTTTATGGGAGGGAAAATTATAGTCGGGATAGGTCAGATGATACACCTCCATCATGCGATCGCGCGTGACTTTGGCCACAATCGACGCGGCGGCAATCGACATCGACAACATATCACCCTTAATGATAGAGCGGGAGGGAATGGCGAGATCCGGCAATGCTACGGCATCGATCAAGAGGCAGTCCGCCTGAGGAGTCAACGATGCCAGCGCGCGAAACATGGCCAGGCGAGTCGCTTCTAAAATATTGAGGCGGTCGATCTCCTGCTCTGTGGCGATTCCCACTCCAATACCACGTGCTCGCGCGACGATCACGTCGTAGAGTCGCGCCCGCTCGGATTCGGAGACTTGTTTGGAATCCCTCACCCCATCCAAGCGGCAACGAGAAGGTAGGATCACCGCCGCGGCGACGACAGGGCCCGCGAGAGGGCCCCGTCCGGCTTCATCAAGGCCGGCGATGCGGCGACAGCCACGCCGCCTGGCTTCTAATTCAAATTCGTCGGTAGGTCCCACGATGCGACTGTTGAAAGGGCACGCGACACTCGGAGTCGATGGAACCAGGGAATGAGATTAGGCTTTTGAAGCCGGGGCGGCTTCAACCGGCTCTTCAGCCTTACGGGCGGCCCCGGACTGCCCCTTTACACTCGCCACAAATTCCCGATCTTCGACCTTCGCAAACTTGCCCTTCTTCCCACGGAGATAGTACAGTTTGGCTCGACGCACCTTGCCCTGACGCATGACCTCGACACGCGTGACGATCGGCGAATGGAGAGGGAAAATTCGTTCCACACCGACGCCGTAGGAAACTTTGCGCACCGTGAAGGTCTCCGTGTTCAGCAACCCTTTCCGAGCGATCACCGCCCCTTCGAACACCTGAATGCGCTCTTTTTCCCCTTCGACCACTTTCACGTGCACGCGGACGGTATCTCCGATTTCAAAACTGGGCGCCGACTTCTTCCTGAAAGACTGTTGTATCCGTTCCAACCGATTCATGAGACTACCCCCTCCTCCCCACATCGAACAGGCGTTCCCGGCACGCCTTCACGAGTAAGTTCGTCTAGTAATTGTTGATCTTCGAGACTGAAGACCCGATCCTGCAAAAGATCCGGCCGTCTCTGATAGGTGCTTCGCAGGGCTTCCTTCCGACGCCACAGACGAATGGCCTCGTGATGCCCTGAAAGCAATACTTCCGGTACGGGCATCCCTCGAACTTCCGCCGGCCTTGTATAATGCGGATATTCGAGCAACGCATCCGTGAAAGACTCTTCCACGATCGATTCCGGATCACCCAACACTCCGGGAACCAAACGGGCTGCGGCATCGATGAGCACCAGCGCCGGCAATTCCCCTCCGGTCAACACATAATCCCCGACGGAAACTTCTTCCGGATGCAAAGCCAACCGCACTCGTTCATCGACCCCCTCGTAGTGGCCACAGAGAATGACAAGTCGACGCGGGTCGGTCGCCAGATCTTTCGCATAGGCCTGCGTGAACGGACGACCGTGCGGGGAGGGAAACAGCAACCGAATTTGTTCACCAGCCCGTGCATAGTCGTCTTGAATCTCTTCCACCGCGCGCAAGATGGGCTCGGCCTTCATCACCATCCCGGCCCCTCCGCCATAGGGCACGTCGTCCGCCACCTTGTGGCGGTCCAACGTATAGTCGCGCAAGTTGCGCACATGAACGTGCAGCAGACCTTTTTCTTGTGCTCGCTTGAGAATACTCTGGCCGAGTACCGGCGCCACCATGTCGGGAAACAACGTCAGGATGTCACACCGCATGGCGATCCTCAACCAGGTCGTCGATCCCGCAAACCGTCATCCGACGGCGCGCGAGATCCACTGCGGTCACAAAGCTCTTCGCGGCCGGAATGAGGACTTCCTCCGTCCCTCTGCGAACGACGAAGACCTGATTATTCGGTATCTCTAAAATCGTCTTAAGCACACCGACCTCGCAGCCCCGCTCATTCTCGACCGTCATGCCAATAAGGTCGCATTCGAAATAGACGTCCGCAGACAACGCCGACGCTGGAGAACGCGGCACTTGGATTAATCCCCCGCGCAGCATGCCGGCTTCCTCCGGCGTCGTCACACCCGCAAAAGCCATGATGTAGGTCGAGCCGGCCCGCCGAACATGCGTCACAGTCCTCTCGACCGTCTGTCCCGTCGTCTCCAAGACATGCACCTGCTTCAGATGGTCTAACCGGCCGGGCACATCGCTCAACGATCGCACCTTGAACTCGCCCCGTACGCCAAAGTGGCGTTCGATCTTGCCGATCGTCACAAAATCTTCCTGAGCGATCGTCACGTCCTAAGCGTCCTTCTTCTTCGCCGCCTGCGCCGCCTTCTCCGCCTCAAACTGCTTCCATACGCCACACCGACGGAGCAACGTCCGGACCGTGACCGTTGGCTGGGCTCCCTGACGCAACCAGCTCAACACCCGTTCCTGTTTCAGCTCCGGCACAGCCGGCTCCTTCAAGGGATCGAAAATCCCAAGAATTTCCAGGTATCGCCCGTCGCGCGGCTTCCGTGAATCCGCTGCCACGACGCGGTAGAGCGGTCGCTTATGTCGTCCTGTCCTCGTCAATCTCAAATGAACAGCCACTAGAGTCCTCCTCCTATACGAAACACCCGTGATGATGGTTATCGCCCCTTATCTAGAGCGTAGAAGTTGCGCAAGCTGTCGGCGCCCTCCCGACCCTGCCATAACTTTGGCGATTTTTCTTGCCGACAGAAACTGTTTAATCAACCGATTCACCTCTTCCACCTTCGTCCCGCTTCCGCGGGCAATCCGCTTTTTTCGGCTTCCATTGATGAGCGTATGATCGCGACGCTCGCGTAGGGTCATCGAGTCGATCATCGCCAACACTCGTTTCATCTCTCGCTCCGGCATCTGCCCTTCCATCGCACCCTTAAGCTTCTGACCGCCCGGCAACATGCCTAAAATTTGGTCCATCGAACCCAGGCGATTAACCTGGCACAGTTGAGCGCGGAAATCTTCCAGCGTGAGCGTATTGCCGATGAGTCGCTTCTGCGTATCCTCTGCCTGCTCACGCGAAAACGTTTCTTGAGCCTTTTCAATCAGCGAAAGCACGTCGCCCATTCCGAGGATGCGCGAGGCCATCCGATCGGGATGAAACAGCTCCAACGCATCGAGCTTCTCGCCCACGCCCAAGAACTTGATCGGCTTGCCGGTCACCGCCCGGATAGATAGCACCGCTCCGCCCCGAGCATCGCCTTCAACTTTGGTCAGAACGACGCCGGTCAGTCCGATACGTTGATCGAACTGGCTCGCCATCGTGACCGCATCTTGGCCCGTCATGGCATCGGCCACCAAGAGGGTTTCGTGTGGTTGTACGGTGGCTTTCACCGCCACCAACTCCCCCATCAGCTCATCGTCAATGTGGAGACGCCCGCCGGTGTCCAGCACGACGAGATCATACCCCTGGTCCCGTCCCCGCTCCACACCAGCCCGGCAGATACGGACGACATCGGCCTGGACTGCTTGCGCCTGATCGGCTCGATACACGTCGATCGCAAGATCGCGGCCCAAACTCGCCAACTGATCACCGGCTGCCGGACGACGAGGATCTGCCGCAACCAGAAGGACCCGTTTTCCTTGTGCCTTGAAGTACCGCCCGAGCTTACCGCATGTCGTCGTCTTTCCCGCGCCTTGGAGCCCCACCATCATGACGACGGTCGGAGGATTCGCCGCCAGAGCCAGACCGGCTCGCTCGCGGCCCATCATCTCCCGCAGCTCGTCCCACACGACCTTGACGACCTGGTGCCCGGGGGTCAAACTCTGGAGGACTTCCTGCCCAACGGCTTTCGCGCGAACCCGCTCGATGAAGTCCTTGACGATCTTGAAATTGACGTCGGCTTCGAGCAGCGCGAGACGAACCTCTTTCAAGGCTTCTGCGATGTTCTGTTCGGTGAGGACCCCGGAACCGCGCAGCTTTTTTAAAATCTTCTCGAATTTTTCGCTGAGAGAATCCAGCATAGCGCCACAAATAAAAAGGCAATCGAAGCCTAACCCCCAGATCTCCGATCGCCTAGAAAATCCTAGCAAAAGAGCATCGAGGAGTCTAAAGGACGAGGCAAGATGAAGTCAAGGTAAAGGGAGACGTACATTTCATTGACATGTCCTAGACCTTTCGCTATGGTCCCAATAGTCCTACCAGTGTTTCCCTGAGACTATACAGAGAGTGATGAGGGTTGTGAGGCGGTTGCCGTGAGAAAATCATACTGGGTTCTGCTCATTTTCGTTCTCATCGGTGGACTATTGGGCGGAGTATTGGGAGAAATCCTCCGGGTCATGGCCCCACATGGCACAATTCAAACGATCTTCGCCACCAATTTTACCCCTGGCATCAACCCACCGCTCACCATCGACCTGATCCTCCTCAAGCTCACCCTAGGCTTTGAACTAAAAATCAACCTTCTCAGTCTCCTCGGAATGTTCTTAGGCATCTATCTATACAAAAATGTGTAACACGATGCTGAAAAAGCCCGCCAGCATACAGAAGACCGTTATTTGGTTTGTCTCGTTTGTTTGGTTGAACCGAACCAACCAGATAAACAAAACAAACCAGATGAACCAAACAGACCGGGTTAGACCTCCGGTTTCAATTCTAACTCCTTCAACTTCAATGCTCGAATCCGGTTTCGTAGGGCTGCGGCTCGTTCAAACTCTAACTCCTTGGCGGCGGCTTTCATTTCCGTTTCCAGCCGTTTGATGATCTGTTCGGTCGCTTCCTCTGCTCCGTAGACGGCTGGCGACTCAGCTGCCAAATCCAGTTGCACAGCATCTATATCCACCGTGGCATATTCGAGTGACAGCACGTCCTTTTTGATGCTCGTGGGCACGATCCCGTGTCTGGCATTATAGTCGGCCTGAATCGTGCGCCGGCGTCCGGTCTCAGCGAGCGCCATTTGCATTGAAGCGGTGACGGTGTCACCATAGAAAATCACGTGGCCCCGCACGTTCCTCGCTGCCCGCCCAGCCGTCTGGATCAATGCCCGATAGGACCGAAGATACCCTTCCTTATCCGCATCGAGAATCGCCACCAAGGTGACTTCGGGGAGATCCAGCCCTTCACGCAGGAGGTTGATCCCCACCAGCACGTCGAACACCCCCCGCCTCAGATCGCGTATGATCTCAGCCCGCTCCAACGTCTTGATGTCGGAGTGCAGATACCGCACCTTGATGCCAAGATCGTGGTAGTACTCGCTCAAATCCTCTGCCATGCGCTTGGTCAAGGTGGTGATCAGCACGCGCCCCCCCTGTGCCGATTCAGTCCGCACTTCGCCGAGGAGATGATCCACCTGCCCTTTGGCCGGGTGCACGTCGATGACTGGATCCATCAGACCGGTCGGGCGAAGGATCTGCTCGACCACCTCTCCAGCCGCATACCCCAGCTCATAGGGGCCTGGCGTCGCGGAGACGTACACCGCCTGCGTGAGACAGCGCTCAAATTCGGCGAACGTGAGCGGCCGGTTGTCGATCGCCGAGGGCAACCGGAATCCGTACTCGACCAATGTGCGCTTCCGCGAATAGTCGCCCTCATACATCCCACCCACTTGGGGAATCGTCGCATGGGATTCATCGACGATCAGCAGAAAGTCTTTGGGGAAATAGTCGATGAGTGTCGGAGGCTGCTCACCGGACGCGCGGCCACTGAGGTGCCGGGAGTAGTTTTCGATTCCATGGCAATACCCCATCGCCCGAATCATTTCAAGATCGAACTTGGTGCGCTGCGCGATCCGCTGTGCCTCCACGAGCTGATTCTGTTTCTTGAAATAGGCGACGCGCTCGTCCAATTCTTCTTCGATGCCCGTAATCGCCCGCTCATACCGATCCGGCGCAATGAGATAGTGCGTGTTCGGATAGACTGCCACTTTCGGAAGCTTCCTGAGCGACTTCCCCGTGAGCGGGTCAATTTCGTGAATCGCGTCGATCACGTCACCGAACAATTCGATCCGCACGGACACCGCGTCATTCGAAGCCGGAAAAATCTCGATGACGTCGCCGCGGGCGCGGAAGGTTCCGCGGTGAAAATCTATATCGTCCCGGGCATATTGAATCTCGACCAGTTTAGCCAGAATCTTCTCCCGCCGAACCTCCATGCCTTCTTCGAGGAAGACCACCATTTCGTGATAGACCTCAGGCGACCCCAGACCGTAAATACAGGAGACCGACGAGACGATCAACACGTCGTTCCGTTGGAGCAACGCGGCCGTCGCCGCATGCCGCATCTGATCGATCGCATCGTTTACCGAGGCGTCCTTGGCAATATACGTGTTGCTTTGGGGAATATAGGCTTCCGGCTGGTAGTAATCGTAGTAGCTGACGAAATACTCCACCGCGTTGCGGGGGAAAAACTGTTTGAACTCTTGATAGAGCTGACCGGCCAGCGTCTTGTTATGGACCAGAACCAACGTGGGCTTCTGCACCTGCGCGACCACATTGGCCATGGTAAAGGTCTTGCCGGATCCGGTGACGCCGAGCAGCGTTTGGTGCTTCTGGCCAGCCGCAATCCCGGCCACTAACTTATCGATGGCCTGTCCTTGATCTCCGCAGGGCTTGAATGGGGCTTCGAGTTGAAACAGCGGCATGGGACGACCTTTCGGTCGTTATCTTACCATCGAAAACAGCACTGCGCGCAACAGCGCGCGGGCCAGACATGGACAGAGCCGCGAGACACCACTGAACTCCAGAAGAGTTCGGTGGTGTCAAGGTTGCTTAATATCGTGAATGCCTGGACCCACCGACCGAGGCTCCAGGCCGATGAGCTGATCCCCGATTCTCGCCCTCGCGGAATCGTCGGCCCAATGGCTCGGCACTTCGTCGGGGCCGTTGACGGTGAGCCTGCTCTTCGCTGACCGGCATAGGGGCCGGAGACGGGAGCGCAACAAACACGGGAAGCGCGAGTTTCTTCGTCTCAATTCGTAATTGTCTCACCATTCGAAGATACTCTCGCTCTTCGGACTGAGACAGAATCAAAAACGTCGCCCCTTCCTTCTCGGCGCGACCAGTTCGCCCTGTCCGGTGGACATACGAGTTCGGATTGGTCGGCAACTCATAGTGAATGACCTGGGCCACATCCTGAATATCGAGGCCTCTGGCTGCCACATCGGTCGCCACGAGCGATCGGAGCCGGCCGGCCCGAAAGGCGCCGAGCGTCCGTTCCCGCTGTGCTTGGCTGTGATTGCCAGTCAACGCACCGACCGAAGCCGGCTCTCCACCCAAATGGGCCGCCAAGCGCCGCACCTTATATTTTTGATCACAGAACACCATCGACCGCTCACCACCCGTCATAGTCTGCAGCAACGTATGCACGAGTTGCGTGCGCACCTGATCCCCCGGTACGACATAATAGCTATGCACGATCGTGGTCGGCGTGCTGATCCCCGGGTCGACAGAGATGCGAACGGGATCGCGCTGCATGGTCTGCGCGAGCGTCTGAATGTCCCCCGAAAACGTCGCGGAGAACAGCAGCGTCTGGCGTTCAGCCGGAAGGAGACGAATGATCCGTTGAATGTCTCGCAGGAACCCGCGATCCAACATTTGATCGGCCTCATCCATCACGAGTAACGTCACGCCACCCAACTTCAAGTGGCCGGAGCCGGCCAAGTCGAGCAGCCGCCCTGGCGTACCGACCACCACTAACGGCGGTCGTTGCAATGCGCGGTAATGGCGCTCGATCGGCGTCCCGCCGTACACCGACAAGGAAGTCACGGACATTGGGGCATACTTTCGTAGTTCCATTTCAATCTGGAGGGCCAATTCCCGTGTGGGCGCCAACACCAAAAACTTCGGTCCCGACACCTGGCGTGGCCCTGACTTGGCATAGGGGCCAGGCGCGGGCGCAGAAGCGTCCTGTCGCATGACCTGCTCGATAATCGGCAATAAAAACGCCAGTGTTTTCCCGCTCCCGGTCTTGGCTTGCGCCATAATGTCCCGGCCTTTCAGCGCCACTGGAATAGCCGCCTGTTGCACCGGCGTAGGTGTCGTCAAGCCCGCCTGTGTTAGGCGCTGGACAAGGGACTGGGGTAAATTCATCTCAACAAACGTAGACATAAAACTCCTTGTATAGGCACACTTCCTGGGACTGCGCATGATCCGGCCCGGTCAGAAGGCCAAGACATGCATCGAGTTGATGGGCAATTCTAGGAAGGAAATAGCGGGGCTGCCGGATAGGCAGCCCCGACGTGTAAACCACTTGTTACAGCTTAGTACCGATCGCCTCCACCACCACGGCCGCCGCGGCCACCGCCTCCACCACCAGTACGTGGCTCCTGGGGGCGCGCTTCGTTGACGGTCAACGTGCGACCGCCCAACTCAGTGCCGTTCAATGCGGTAATCGCCGCCTGCGCTTCTGAATCCGAGGACATCTCCACGAACCCAAATCCGCGGGACTGGCCAGTGAACTTATCTGTGATAATCCGTGATGACGTCACCGCTCCATGAACAGCAAACAAATCGCTTAGCTGTTGCTCAGTTGTGGAATACGGCAAACCGCCGACGTAGATCTTCGAACCCATTGGGCTCCTCCTTTGAGTATATGTGTTGTCTTGGACTCGAGAACAAAGTGAGGAAGGGATGGGCCGAGGATGCAAACACCATGGCGGCTCAAGGCTGGCTTCCGATCAAATTCCCGGGCAGGACCAAAACAACAACTGTCTTAGGCCTTGTCTCTCTCTGTGGTATCACCACCAGGCCTATCGCGATGACACACGAGAGCTACTCTACTCTTTAGCCCCTTCAAATGCAAGCGACGACGCAATCACGAGCGATCTAATAGGCAGCGGGGGCAGAAAACGGGCGCTGAGAAAAGAGCGGAATGGCGTGCAAGCTATCGAAATCCAGCACGGTGTGGCCGCGAACCAGGAGCCCGACTTGCCCGGCCGCCAGCGACTGATCTTCAATCGTCACAACGAGGGGCCCGTCAAAGAAGGTTTCGATGAAGTCCTTGCTGAGGATGGTATTCCGTTGGATTCGCAGTGTATGCCAGGGGACCGCTTTGGGCATAATCGACGACCGCCCGAGGCTCGTCTCCTTTCCATCCACCACCCGGCTCACTTCCAGCGTCTTCGTCGCAAGATCGACCACTGCCGCATAAAAGTGCGTGGCATCCTTCACTCCAAATACCACTCCGCCCGCTCCCGTCGCACCGCCGACGGGAAATCGCATCCTGACCGACACATCTGGATATTCATACTGAAACCCGTCGGCGACGATCAAACGGTAACAGGTCACAGACTGGCACGATGAATTCACGGCCAGAATGTTGGACGCCGAGGGAGCATCAGCGTCCGCTTTGATCGTCCAGTCCGCAGCCGGCCCCTCGCCAAACTCCAGCATCGAGAATCCGGCAGGAGCCTCACCAGACTTCTGCTGGTCGAAAGTCCATCGATTAAACAAGCCTCCTTGGGCCTGACCTTTCAAGTTGGCTTCTTTTTCCGTCCGGCTTTCTGCCTGGATCGCGTGGGACCGCTCGATACAGAAGCTCGCCTCACCGGCCATCACGGCCAATGCAAGCACAACAAAGATCCTGCCGATATACTTGGGTTTCACGCGTATGCCACGTTCACTCTCGTCTATATCTCAATTTCTCTTATTTCGATGGCGGGTTCTTGAGATCGAGAATGTCCTGCTGGAACCGGTCGCGGGCAGCCATAATCCTTTCTCGACGTCGCCACCGACCCCAGGTCCACCATCGAAGACGATCCCGAAACGTGACGCCGGGCGTTGGAGCACTTCCACTGGGCGCATGCTGAAAATCATAGCCCTGCTGCGACTCGCGATTCTCAAAGAATCGGCGGTAGAGGTGATCGTACAATCCTTTGCCTGAATCGCCTACGCCCACGGCATCCTCCCTACAATAACAAGTCCAATTGGTGGCTTTCCGTCACCGGAGACGAACAGGTCTGACGTTGACAGACATA
>Ga0070686_100002013_pt1 | contig 11271 bp, 8 predicted proteins | sample KBSS23LmetaG_FD_65654 | JGI IMG/M metagenome (GOLD analysis project Ga0070686, IMG submission 65654) | Switchgrass rhizosphere microbial communities from Kellogg Biological Station, Michigan, USA - KBS S2-3L metaG | ecosystem: Host-associated > Plants > Roots > Rhizosphere ...
GTCTTTCTCGACAAGGATCGGCCGGTGGCGCATTTCGTCAACAAATGGCCCGATAACGCGGTGCGCGTCGCCAGCAGCACGAAACTGGAGCCGAAAAAATGGAATCACATTTTCGTCACGTACGACGGCAGCGCGAAGCCCCAGGGTGTGCGGATTTTCATCAACGGCAAACTTGCGCAGGTCGAATCCGACGATAAAAAACTGACCGACACCATTCGCAATGAGGTTCCGTTGACCATCGCGCATCGGCACGGCGGCGGTTCGCTTAAGAACGTCGCGATCGAGGACGTGCGCGTTTACAACCGCCTGCTCACGCCCGAGGAAGTCGGCGGCATCGCGCGCAACACCCGCGCCGCCTGGCTCGCCGACAAAACGGCCGGCCAGCGCTCGAAAGACGAGAACGATGAACTTTACCCCGCGTGGCTGGCCTTGCTCGATGCGCCGTTCGTGAAGGAAGCCGGCGTCCTGGCGAATTTGGAATCCGAAGAGCGCGACATTCGCAAACGCGGCTCCATCGCGCACGTGATGAGCGAACGTTCCGAAGAAGCCGCCGCCTATATTTTGAATCGCGGCGAATACGATCGTCGCCGCGAACGCGTCATGGCCGCGACGCCCGACGTTTTCCCGCCAATGGCCGACGAATTGCCGCGCAATCGCCTCGGTCTCGCGAAGTGGCTCACGCAGCCGAATCATCCGTTGACCTCGCGCGTCACCGTGAATCGCTTTTGGCAGGAACTTTTTGGAACCGGCCTGGTGCGCACCGCCGGCGACTTCGGCGTGAGCGGAGAATTGCCTTCGCATCCCGAATTGCTCGATTGGCTCGCGGTCGATTTCGTCGAATCTGGCTGGGACGTAAAGCGCTTTTTCAAAATGCTCGTTATGTCCTCGACCTACCGCCAAAGCGCCATTGCCTCGCCCGAAAAATTGCAGATCGATCCGCAAAATCGCCTGCTCTCGCGCGGTCCCCGTTTTCGCATGGATGCCGAAATGATTCGCGACTACGCCCTCGCCACCAGCGGTTTGCTCGTCCAAAAAATCGGCGGCCCCAGCGTGCGTCCGTATCAGCCCGAAGGCGTTTGGGAAACCGTCGCCATGCGCGAAAGCGACACGCGCGCCTACACGCAGGATCACGGCGAAAATCTTTATCGCCGCAGTCTCTACACCTTCTGGAAACGTTCCGCGCCGCCCGCCTCGCTCGATCTCTTCAACGCCCCCAGCCGCGAAACCTGCACCGTCCGCCGCGAACGCACTGACACGCCCCTGCAAGCCCTCGTCACGTTGAACGATCCGCAATTCATCGAAGCCGCCCGCGCCCTCGCGGAACGCGCATTGCGCGAAGGCGGCAAGAGCTCCAAAACGCGCCTAAACTTCGTCGCCGAACGACTCCTCTCCCGCCAACTCCGTCCCGAGGAATTGCGCGTCACCGAAAGCATTCTCGAAGATCTGCTCGCGCAATATCGCAAAGCCCCCGCCGACGCCGACGCGTTGCTCGCCGTCGGCGAATCGAAGTTCGATGCGAAGCTCCCGAAAACCGAACTCGCCGCCTACACCATGGCCGTGAATCAACTGATGAACCTCGACGAAGTCCTAAACAAATAACCGACATGGGTAGGACAGGCGCCTCGCCTGTCCCGCTGGGCGCCCCGCCCGGCGTCTCCCCAAGCAAATAATATGCATCCCCTTTTCAACGACTACGTAAAATACGAGACCCGCCGCCAATTCTTCCAACGCTTCGGCAGTTTCGTCGGCACCGCCGCGCTCTCCTCCCTTCTCACGCGCACCGCCAGCGGAGCCGCCGCGGCCGCCAAAGCGCCCGGTCCGCATTTCGCGCCCAAGGCCAAACACATCATTTATCTCCATATGGTCGGCGGTCCGTCGCAAATGGATTTGTACGATTACAAACCCAAGATGGCCGACTGGTATGACAAGGATTTGCCCGAGACCATCCGCATGGGCCAGCGTCTCACCACGATGACCAGCGGCCAGGCGCGCTTTCCAATTGCGCCTTCGAAATACAAATTCGCGCAGCACGGCAAATCCGGCATGTGGGTTAGCGAGCTTCTGCCGTGGACTTCGAAGATGGTCGATGAAATGTGTTTCATCCGCTCGATGAACACCGAGGCGATCAATCACGAACCCGCCATCACCTACATGCAAACCGGCAACCAGGTGACCGGTCGCCCCTGCCTCGGCTCATGGGTTAGTTACGGACTCGGCGCGCTCAACGAAAATCTTCCCACCTTCGTCGTCCTCGTCGCCAAGCCCACCAACGTCGAACAACTCCAGGCCATCTCCGCACGCCTCTGGTCCTCCGGTTATCTGCCGGGCGAACACGCCGGCGTTTCGTTTCGTTCCAGCGGCGATCCGATCCTTTACATCAACAATCCGCCCGGCGTGAACAAAGACGTCCGCCGCCGCACGCTCGACGGCCTGAAAATTCTCAACGAGATGAATTATCACAACGTGGGCGATCCCGAAACGCACACGCGCATCCAACAATACGAAATGGCTTTCCGCATGCAATCCAGCGTGCCCGAACTCACCGACATCAAAAGCGAACCCCAATCCACCTACGACCTTTACGGCGACGAAGCCAAAAAATCCGGCTCCTTCGCCAACTCCGCCCTGCTCGCGCGCCGCATGGTCGAACGCGGCGTCCGTTTCGTGCAGATTTACCACAACAATTGGGACACCCACGCCAACGTCAATGGCCGCCTGCCCATGCAATGCAAAGATGTGGACCAGGCCTGCTACGCGCTCGTCCAGGACCTAAAATCGCGCGGACTCCTCGACGAAACGCTCGTCATCTGGGGCGGCGAATTCGGCCGCACCATTTATTCCCAGGGCCAGCTCAGCAAAGAAAATTACGGGCGCGACCATCATCCGCGCTGCTTCACGATGTGGATGGCCGGCGGCGGCTCAAGACCCGGACAAATCTACGGCGAGACCGACGACTTCTCCTACAACATCGTCCAGGACCCGGTCCACATTCGCGATTTCCACGCGACGGTGATGCAACTCCTCGGCTTCGACCACGAACGCCTCACCTTCAAATTCAAAGGCCTCGACGCCAAACTCACCGGCGTCGAAGGAGCAAAAGTGGTGAAGTCGTTGATGGCTTGAGCGAACGGATGCCAGTCCCGGGCGGCGGGAAGTTGTTTGTCTGGTTAATTCAAAAATTGAAATGGCCGGGGTTGTTGTTTTTAATCGAAGGCGGTGGCGGAAATTTTGCAATCGACGAAGGCGGACTTGCGCAAGGTGTTGCGCGAGCGGATGCGCGGGATTTCGGATGTGGCGCGGGCCGAGTTTTCGCGGCGGGCTTGTGAGGTGGCGATTGGCCATTTGGGGTTGGAGGCGGGGAGCTCGGTGTTGCTTTATATGCCGTTGCAAGGCGAGGTGGATGTGCGATTAATTCTGGACCGGGCGACGGCGCGGGGGTGCCAGGTGGCCCTGCCCCGATTCGTGCCGGATCAGGGCAAATACGCAGCCTTCTTCATCGGCGGTAAGCCGTTGGTTCCGGGCGCTTTCGGCGCGTTGGAGCCGCATGACTCGATGCCGGTGGCGTTAAACCAACTGGACTTGGTGGTGGTTCCGGGATTAGGATTTGATTTGATGGGTCGGCGGTTGGGTCGCGGAAAAGGGTTTTACGATCGGATGTTGTCAGAGGTGTCCGGCGTGAAATGCGGCGTTTGTTTTGATGAACAGATCGTCGCGGAAATCCCCGCCGAACCCCATGATGTGAGCGTCGATTTTTTGGCGACGCCCACACGCTGGTTCGATTGCCGGGGCGCAACCCCGCACAAGCAATGATCGACATACAATATCTGGAAGGCGCGGGCGTGCTGGTCGCCGGCGTATTCCTCGGCTATTCCATCGTGCGTTGGAAGGAACGTCAGTTCCGGGCCACGCTCGCGCAAAAGGAATCGAACACGCTCGAAGCCGCCCGCAAGGAGTCGGATACTATTATTCGCGAAGCGCGCCTGGCCGCCAACGAGGAGGCTCTCAAGATTCGGCAGGAGACTGAGAATTCCTTCGCGGAGCGGCGCGAAAATCTTTGCGAGGCGGAGAAGCGCTTGAATCAGCGGGAGTCGTTGATCAATGCGCAGTTGGAATCGCTCGGACACCAGGAGAAGGGCGTTTTGGAGAACCAGAAGGCGTTGCAGAAGGAGCGGGTCGCCTTGGAAAATGAGCGGATCGAACTGGCGCGTTTGACGGAGCAGCGGAAGCAGCAACTCCAGGCGGTGGCAAAAATTTCGGAGGCCGAAGCGCGCGCCATGTTTCTGAAAGAGGTCGAGCAGCAGAGTTTGAAAGACGCATCGGATTTGTCGCGTCATGTTTTGGAGAATGCGAAAACGCGCGCGGAAGAACAGGCGCGGCGCATCATTTCACTGGCGATTCAACGGCATGCCGGCAATCACACATTTGAGACGACGACGGCGACAGTGGCGATCACCGGCGATGAAATCAAGGGGCGCATCATTGGGCGCGAGGGTCGGAATATTCGTGCATTCGAAGCGGCGACCGGGGTAACGGTAATGATCGATGACACACCGAATGCGGTGGTGTTGTCGGGATTCGATCCGGTGCGGCGAGAGATTGCGCGGGAGGCGATGCAGCGACTGATTCTGGATGGGCGCATTCATCCGACGCGGATCGAAGAGGTCGTGGCAAAGGTGACGGAAGAGATGGACGAGAGCATCATTCGCGCGGGCGAGGAGGCGATTTTCAAATTGGGTTTGGCGCCCATGCAGCCGGAGGTGGTGACGCGTCTCGGGTCGCTGCGATTCCGCCGAAGTTTCTCGCAGAATATTTTGGATCATTCGATCGAAGTGGCGCAGTTGATGGGAATCATGGCCGCGGAGATGGGGATCGATATTACGGCGGCGAAGAAGTCGGGGTTGTTGCACGATATTGGGAAGGCGTTGAACCACGAGGTCGAGGGATCGCACGCGTTAATCGGCGCGGATTTGATCAAGCGGCATGGCGAATCCGATGACATTGTAAACGCGGTCGCGTCGCATCACGATGAAGTGCCGCACACGACGGTGCTGGGAATTTTGGTGAGCGCGGCGGATGCGATCAGCGCTTCGCGCCCGGGCGCGCGGAGTGAAACGATGGCGACCTATATCAAGCGCGTCGAAGATCTCGAACAGATTGGCGCAAGTTTTCCGGGAGTGGATAAATGTTTCGCCGTGCACGCGGGGCGCGAGTTGCGGGTGTTCGTGAAGCCCGACAAAATGACGGACGACGAAGCTTCGCAACTCGCGCGCGGCATCGTGCGCAAGATTGAAAACGATTTGCAGTATCCAGGCCAGATCCGCGTGACGGTAATTCGCGAGACAAAGTGCATTGAGTTCGCGAAATGACGGTCTGCCTCGGACCTCAGACCCGCACGAATCGAGTTCCGTCCACAACCGCGAGGCCGGGAACCCGTCGAAATTCACGAACGTTCAAAGTCGCCACCTCGTGCCCCAAAGCAACCCCGGCCGCGGCAATCAAAAGATCATAGGCGCCGATTATTTCGCCGCGGGCCTTCAGCCCCGCCCAAATTCTAGCATGCACGCGAGCCTGGGCGAGATCGAATGGTTGAATAACGAAAGAAGCCAGAATCTGGTTTACCCGTTCTTCTCTGCGGGCCTTTTGCTCGGCTTCCCGGGCCCGCTCGACACCATGTAAAAGTTCGGAGGCAGAAATCGAGGTCATCATCGGCTCGGATTGGGGAGATAAATCGAGAAGCCCTTCGAGATCGAACCTCCTTCGTTCGATTTCGATCAGAATCGAAGTGTCCAAAATTAATCCCATGCGGATTTCAGTGGCGGCAAACTGGCGCGAGCTTCTTCGATGTCACGCGCAAAGGCCTCCGCTTCTTCCGGGGGCAATTTCTTAATCGCCGCCAATCGCGCCGCCAATTCCGCTCCCGTTTTCGCAGGACCTTTTCGCGTATCCGTCCCGCCCGATTCACTCAGTAACGTCAACAGACCTCGCGCCCTTCCAGGAAGGGTTTCCGCTCCGGAAGCGATAATTCGACCATTTTCGATTTCAACTTCGAGCGTTTTGTAGCTCATTTCTTTAGGATACGCGTTTTAAGGGCAGCGGCAATGACACATTTGGGCGCCGTTGCTCGAAGGCTTGGCACACAGCCGGCGGACCGATAACGTCCCGGGGTCATGGAGAAGCATTGTGTTTTGGTGACGGGGTCCGCAGGAAGGATTGGGAAGGCGGCGGCGTTGGCGCTGCGGGAAGGCGGGCATTTTGTGCGCGGATTCGACCGAGTGGAATCGGCGGCCGCGGATGAGTCGGTGGTGGGGACTATCGGAGATTTCGAGGCGATGAAGGCGGCAACGCGGGGGGTCGATACGGTGATTCATTTGGCGGCCACGCCGGACGATGAAGATTTCATGACGCAGTTGTTGCCGAATAATATCGTGCCAATTCATCATGTTTTGGAGGCGGCGCGTTTGAATGGAGTGAAGCGGGTGATTCTCGCGAGCTCGGGCCAGGTGGTTTGGCGGCAGCATCATCACGGGCCCTTTCCAGTGCGGGTGGAGGATGAATTGACGCCGCGTTATTGGTACGCGGTAACGAAGGTTTTTGCGGAATTTGCGGGAAAGATTTTTGTGGATCGGCACGGGATGGAAGTGATCGCGGTGCGGTTGGGGGCGTGTCCACGCGATCGGGGAATGATCGATTTTGTCGGGAACGATGAGATCGCGCGGGACGTTTATTTGAGTCCGGCGGATGCGGGGCGCTTTTTTGCGCGGGCGGTCGAAGCCACCGAGAAGTTCGGTTTTGTCGTTGTTTATGTGACGAGCCAGTTTGTGATTCGCGAAGTGCTCGATCTGGAGCCCGCACGGCGCATTTTTGGTTATGAACCCCGCGATCGCTGGCCCATCGGTGTGCCGCCGGAAATTATCGGCGACCAACCGATTCCTGGGATACCGTAGTCGCATATGGAGGCGGAAGCGTTGATTGAACGGGCAGTGGGTTTTGCGCGCGCGTTGCAAGAGCGGGCGATTGAATTGCAGACGCCGCACGAACGGCGGCAGCAAGCGGAGTTGGATCGGATGCTGCAAAATCCGGCGGATAAATCGACGCTGGTGCAAATCACCGACCAGGCGTTTCGCGCGGCAACACCCTCGCGCTCGGTCGATCAATTCACGCACATTCTCGATGTGCAGGGCGTCCCCCGCTTTTTCAGTCCGGTGGAGCGCGCATTGCTGAAAGGCTTTCAAACATTCGGCGGTTATCTCCCCGGCGTATCGGCCCCGTTGGTGCGCGAACATATGCAACGCGAAACGGCGAATGTCGTTTTGCCCGCCGAACAGGAACTCCTCAAAGAGCATCTGGCCCAACGCCGCGAACAGGGTTTGCGGATGAACGTGAATTTTTTGGGCGAAGCGATTCTAAGCGAAGCGGACGCGCAACGGCGGTTGGAACAGTACTTGGAGGCGTTGCAGCTCGCGGAGACGGAAGTTTTTTCGATCAAAATTTCGACGCTGTATTCGCAAATTTCGGCCCTCGCGCGCGAGCAAACCGTGGCAACGCTGTGCGATCGATTGGAAATTTTGTATCGCACAGGGATGCGCGCGCGGTTTGTGCAAAAGGACCGGACGGAGATTCCCAAGTTCATTTATTTGGACATGGAGGAATATCGCGACATGCGTTTGACGGCGGCGGTATTCATGCGAACGCTGGATCGCGCGGGCCTGGAAACGGCGCGGGCCGGGATCGCGTTGCAGGCTTACATCCCGGATTCGTTTTTGGTTTTGCGCGAAATTTGCGCGTGGGCGCGGGCGCGCGCGGCGAGAGGCGGCCGCGCGGTGACGATCCGCATTGTCAAAGGCGCGAACATGGAAATGGAACGCGTCGAGGCTTCGCTGCGCGGCTGGCCGCAGGCGCCGTATCAAAATAAGCGCGATACGGACGCGAATTACAAACGGATGTTGCACGAGGCCTTGCTGCCCCAGAACAAAGGCGCGATCGAAGTCGGCGTGGCATCCCATAATTTATTCGAGCTGGGTTATGCGTTTGCCTTAACCGAAGCGGCGGGGGCATGGGAGCGCGTGCATTTCGAAATGTTGGAAGGCATGGCGAATGCGCAAAGGCGCGCGCTTTCGGAAAATGCGCGCGACGTGCTTTTGTATGCTCCCGTCGCGCGCAAACAGGATTTCACGCACGCGATCGGTTATTTGATTCGGCGCCTCGATGAAAACACCGGGCCGGAGAACTTTTTGCGGCACGCGTTTCGGTTGACGGTCGATGGCGACGAGTGGCGGCAGCTTGAAGGCGGTTTCCGCGAATCGGTCGCCGCAATCGAGACCGTCAGCGTGGAGCCGCGGCGCAAGCAGAATCGGAATGAGGAACCGATTCGGCCGACGAACGAGGGGTTCGACAACGAGCCGGATACTGATTGGTCGCTGGTCCAAAATTCGGAATGGGCGAAGACGATTCTTGCGCGCTGGGAACAGCGCGTGACGGAAATTCCCGTGGTGATCGACGGCGAAGATGTGCTAGGCGACCTAAATCGCGATTGCGCCGACCCCTCGCGGCCCGGGGCGATCGTTGGACGATTTAGAAATGCAAGCGCGGCGGAAATCGATCGCGCGCTGGCGTGCGCGGAGAAGGACGCCGATGGCTGGCGCACGCGAACCTATGCTGAGCGTCACGCCATTTTGCGGGAGGTGGCGCAGGAACTTCGCAAAGCACGCGGCGATCTGATGGGCGCTGCGCTGGCGAATGCGGGCAAGACATTGTCGGAATCGGACCCGGAAGTCAGCGAGGCGATCGATTTTTGCGAATTTTATCCGCTGACCGCGAAAATGTTTTCGACGCTACCCGGCATCACGGCGAAGGGTCGCGGCGTCGTGGTGGTGATTCCCCCATGGAATTTTCCGATCGCGATTCCGTGTGGCGGAATTGCCGCGGCGCTCGCGGCGGGCAACACGGTCATTCTAAAACCCGCGACGCCCGCCGTGTTGGTTGCTTACGAACTCTGTAAATGCTTTTGGCGCGCGGGCGTTTCGAAGCGCGTTTTGCAATTCGTGCCGTGCGCAGGAGACGTCGGCGGACAAATGCTGGCGAATGATTCTCGCGTGAGTTCGATCATTCTAACGGGCGGGACCGAGACGGCGTTGCAGATGTTGCGGCGAAATCCGAGCCTGCATCTCTGCGCGGAAACGGGCGGCAAAAACGCAACCATCGTCACGGCTCTTTCCGATCGCGATCAGGCGATCAAGAATGTCCTACACTCCGCGTTCAGCCACGCGGGCCAAAAATGTTCGGCGACTTCTCTGCTGCTCCTGGAGGCGGAAGTTTATGACGATCCGGTTTTCAAACGCGCATTGACCGAAGCGGCGGCGAGCCTGTGCGTCGGTTCGGCCTGGGACCTAAAAACCAAGATGGGCCCGGTGATTCATGCGCCTCGCGGCGATTTGGAAAACGCGCTCAAGACGCTCGACACCGGCGAGAGTTGGGCCCTGATGCCGACGCGCCTGGACGATTCGCCGAACCTCTGGACGCCAGGAATCAAATATGGCGTGCGTCCCGGCAGCTATTCGCATCTCACGGAATTTTTTGGGCCTGTGCTGAGCGTGATGCGTTTTCAAAAATTGAGCGAGGCGATCGCGCTCGTGAATCAAACGGGCTTCGGATTGACCAGCGGCCTCGAGAGCCTCGATGAACGCGAGCAGGTCGAGTGGAAGGCGGGCATTCGCGCGGGCAATCTCTACCTCAATCGCTCGACCACCGGCGCGATCGTTTTGCGCCAGCCCTTCGGCGGCATGGGCAAATCGAGTTTCGGCTCCGGCCTCAAAGCTGGCGGCCCGAATTACGTCGCGCAATTCATGGACTTCGCCGAAACCAATCCGCGCGAAGTCAATTACGAACAAGTCTGGCGCGTTGAATTCAGCCGCGAACACGACCACTTCAAATTGGTGGGCCAGGATAATTTTCGACGTTACCTGCCGATTCCCTGCGTGCGCATCCGCGTGCATCCGGACGATTCGTCTTTCGAAGTTCTCGCGCGTGTGGCGGCGGCAACGATGGTCGGCGGACGCCCCGCCGTGAGTTACGCGCGCGATTCGGAATTGATTCAGAAGATTGGCGATCGGTGCGAAACGATCCAGGAAAGCGACGAAGAATTGATCGAAGCGATTCGCGAACGACAAATGGATCGCCTTCGTTATGCGGCGCCAGGACGAGCGCCCGCAAACGTGCGCGCCGCCGCACACGAAGCCGGCGTTAGCGTCATCGACGCCCCGGTTCTTGCGAATGGTCGAATCGAATTACTTTGGTATCTGCACGAACAAAGCGTGAGTTTCGATTACCATCGCTATGGAAATCTGGGGCCGAGAAGCGCCGAAGAGCGGAGAGCGGTGGCCTAAGGCGCGGAGTGCGGGGGCCGGTTCAACGGAACTAATTACAAAAAAAGCGCTCGCCGCAGCGCGGCGAGCGCTACCTCGAAATTAGGCGCGTTCCATGTACTTGCCGGTGCGGGTGTCGATCTTGATCTTCTCGCCGGTCTTGATGAAGAGCGGGACGTTGACATTAATGCCGGTTTCGATCGTGACGGTTTTTTGCACGTTGTTCGCGGAATCGCCGCGAATGCCTTCGGGCGCGTCGGTCACTTTGAGGATGACGCTCGCGGGCAATTCAACCGTGACGGCTTTGTCTTCGACGAAGGTCATGGTCACGAGTCCGTTTTCGACCAAATAATTGATCGCGTCGCCCACCAATTCCGGCGGCAAGGTCACGGTTTCATACGTCTCGGGATCGGAGAACACGTAATCGGCGCCGTCCTTGTAACTGTATTCCATCTTGCGCGTCATCATGGGGATGACTTCGACTTTTTCCGTCGAACTGAAGCGCACGTCGGAAGATTTGCCGGTCTTGATCGAGCGGATGGAGGCCTGCACGAAGGCGCGCAAATTGCCAGGCGTGCGGTGTTGCGTGTCCAGGATCACCGCGATGTCGCCATTATAGTTAATGGCCATCCCTTTTCGAATATCGTTCGCTGTCGCCATAAATAAATCAGTTCCGTCGATGGCCTCCTGCGCCAGGTTCGAAGGCCAGGAGAGCCGAAAACGGAGTTGGGAAAATACCCTACTCCGCGCTCGTTGCAAGTCCTCATCTTGAATAATTTGCCCTCAAAAAGCCTCGACGATCGTTACCGGGTCGATACCCTCGACCTTCAAGCTTTTCGATGATTCGCTCCGCCAAAGCGGGTTTCACGTTGATCGAGTTGCTGGTGGTTATCGCGATCATCGCAATTCT
>Ga0070686_100002016_pt1 | contig 11266 bp, 12 predicted proteins | sample KBSS23LmetaG_FD_65654 | JGI IMG/M metagenome (GOLD analysis project Ga0070686, IMG submission 65654) | Switchgrass rhizosphere microbial communities from Kellogg Biological Station, Michigan, USA - KBS S2-3L metaG | ecosystem: Host-associated > Plants > Roots > Rhizosphere ...
AGACCAACGAGATCCAGTCCTACCAGGGCCAGGGCCATAGCTGCGGCATCTATTCGACCTCGGATGCCAACATCATGAAGCTCGCAAACGCCACCAAGACCTCGCGGGTCATGGTCAACCAGCCCCAGGCCGCGTCGAACAGCGGCAATTTGTGGAACGGCATGCGCCAGACCTTCTCGCTCGGCTGCGGCTCGTGGGGCGGCAACGGCACCAACAACAACATCACCTGGCGCGACCTGATCAATGAAACCTGGGTCTCCAAGCCGCTGGCGACCCCCAAGACGCTGCCGAGCGACGAGGTGCTGTTCGGCGACGTGATCGAGAAGCTGGGCTAGCCCGCGCGCACCCGCGCTTGCAGGTTCGCTGCGTCATCCTGACGAAAGCCTGTCCTGAGCCTGCCGAAGGGTCAGGACCCATGAACACGGAGCGTGGTTCTCGCAAACCGTGTTCATGGATGCTGAATCAAGTTCAGCATGACGGTTAGGGAGGCTATGGCTTGCGGATGAAGCTCTATTACGCTCCGGGCGCCTGCTCTCAGGCCCCGCACATCATCCTCCTCGAGACCGGCCTGCCGTTCGACAGAATGCGCGTCGACCTCGCCACCAAGCGGACCGAGACCGGCGAGGATTATCTGGCCATCGCCCCCAAGGGCGCGGTACCGGCGCTGGAGCTGGACGACGGGCAATTGCTCACCGAGAATGCGGTCGTGCTCCAATATATCGCCGACCAGGCGCCGGGCTGGCACCTGATCCCACCTTACGGGACGATGGAGCGCTACCGCGTGCTCGAATGGCTCAATTATATCGCGACCGAGCTGCACAAGGGCTTCGCGCCCCTCTTCCACCCGACCGGCGAGCCGCGGGCGCATGCGATGGACGCGATCGCCGCCCGGTTCGACTATGTCGAAAGCCAACTCGGCCTCGGCCCCTGGCTCGTCGGCGATAGTTTCGCAATCGCCGATGCCTATCTGTTCGTCGTCCTCGGCTGGGCGCGCGTCTTCCATTTCGATTTCGCGCGCTGGCCGGGGCTCAGGACCTTCCGCGAGCGCGTCGGCGAGCGGCCCGCGGTCCGCGCCGCGCTCCATGCGGAAGGGCTGGCGCCGTGATCGCAGGCCGCATCCTCATCCTCTTCGCCGCCCTGCTCGCGCTGGCGGCGCCGGCCGCCGCGCAGCGCCGGATCGCATTCAGCTTCGACGACGTGCCGCGCACGCCGGGCGTCTTCATGACCCCGGGGCAGCGCACCGAGATGCTGATCGCTTCCTTGCGCCGCGCGGGCGTCCGCCAGGCCGCCTTCTTCATCAATCCCGGCAACCTCCGGCAGCCCTGGGGCGCGGGCCGCGAAGGGCAGATCGCCGCCTATGTCCGCGCCGGCCACGTCATCGGCAATCACAGCTTCAGCCATCCCCATCTCAGCGAGATCGGCGCCGCCGCCTTCGTCGCCAATATCGACCAGGGAGCGGCCTGGCTGAACGGCCGCCCCGGCTACCGGCCCTGGTTCCGCTTTCCCTTCCTGGACGAGGCGTCGCGCGACGTGCCGACGCGAGACGCGGTCCGTGCGGCGCTGCGCGAGCGCCACCTGATCAACGGCTACGTCACCATCGACGGCATGGACTGGCTGCTCGACCAGCTGGTCAACGAGGCGCGCGCCGCCGGCCGGACGATCGACATGAATGGGCTGCGCGATCTCTATGTCCGCATCCTCGTCGAATCGGCCGAGTTCGCGGACCGGCTCGCGCTCGACGCGCTGCATCGCCAGCCCGTCCAGATCGTCCTGATGCACGAGACCGACATCGAGGCCCTGTTCCTCCCCGACGCTGTCGCGGCCCTGCGCGCCCATGGCTGGCGGATCGTGCCGATCGACCAGGCCTATCGCGACCCGATCGCCGCGGCCGAGCCCGACAGTCTTTATCTCTCCAGCCGGATCGGCGCGCTCGCCAGCCTGCCCGGCATGCCGCCCCGCGAGCTCAGCCCGGCACTGAACCGCATGGACCTGGTCACCCAGGCGTTCAACAGCGAGGTCCTGCATCTGCCGGCCGCAGGGCCGCGCACACAATGAGCGACTCCGTCCCCTCTCTCTCGATCGTGATCGAGTGGGAAAATGCCGGACGGATCGGCGCGGCGCGGGCACGCCGGATGCTGTCCACGCTTCACGACCAGCTTCGAGAGCTCGGTCCCGCCCGGGGAGCGGGACATGAGATCATCCTGCTTCACGACCCGCGCAAGGTGGAGCGGGAAACCGTGATCGCGAGCCTGCGCGACGCCGCGGGCGACTGGCCGGCCGAAATCACCTGCGTCGCCGCGCCCGGCGGCGGCTATTACCGGCAGAAGAATGCGGGCGCGGCGCTGGCCCGGGGCGACATCGTCATCTTCCTCGACAGCGACGTCGTTCCCGAGCCCGGCTGGCTCGCCGCATTGACCGCGCCGTTCGTCTCGCCCGGTGTCGACGTGGTTTGCGGCAACACCTTCGTCGATCCCGACGGCCTCTATGCGGCCGCGATGGCGCTTACCTGGATCTTCCCGTTGCGCAGCACCGAAAGCGGGCTCGTCCGCAGCCCCTATTTCCACGCCAACAACGTCGCCATTCGCCGCGCCGTCTTCGCCCGTCATCCCTTTCCGGAGACCGGCCAGTTTCGCGGCCAATGCGGTTTCCTGGCGGAGGAGCTGGTCCGCAGCGGGCACGAAATCTATCTGAGCCGGGACGCCCAGGTCGCGCATGCGCCGCCGCAGGGACTGAAGCATTTCGTCGTCCGGGCGCTCTGGGGCGGCCATGACGACCGGATCAGGGCGAAGCGCCTCGGGCCGCGGAAGGTTGGAGGTCCCACCCGCCCGCTGGCGGCACGGGTCGGCGGCCGTTTCGCGCGCATCTTCCGCGACCGCGGGCGCGTGGGGCTTGGCCTGGGCGGCGCCGCCGTCGCCGCCGGCCTTGCAATCCTCTATCAGGGCCTGCGGCTGACCGCCTATCTGGCCTCGGCCGCCGCGCCCAAGCTTGTCGAAAGCGGCCTGACGCGCGTCGACCTGTGAGGCCGGAACGCGTCCTTCGGAAGGGACCGTGCGTTCCGCAGTGCATGACCCCGATCCGCCCTTCCAGATTCCGGCCGCCGAGCTATAGCGCCCCCATGACGAACCCCATTCGCACCGCCGCCCGGGGCGGCACCCCGCGGAGCGTCCGGTGAAGGCCCTGGTCAAGAGCAAGGCGGCGCCGGGCCTCTGGCTCGAGGATGTGCCAAAGCCCGAGCCCGGCATCAACGACGTCCTCATCCGCGTCCTGCGCACCGCGATTTGCGGCACCGACGTCCACATCTACAAATGGGACGCCTGGGCGCAGAAGACAATTCCCGTGCCCATGGTCGTCGGCCACGAATTCGTCGGCGAGATCGTCGAGGTCGGCGAGAATGTCGAGGATTTCCACCCCGGCCAGATCGTCTCGGGCGAGGGCCATATCGTCTGCGGCCGCTGCCGCAACTGCATGGCCGGTCGGCGCCACCTCTGCCCGAACACCGAGGGTGTCGGCGTGAACCGTCCGGGCGCCTTCGCCGAATATATCGCGATTCCCGCCGCCAACGTCTGGGTCCATGCCGACGGCATCGACCTCGACGTCGCCTCGATCTTCGATCCCTACGGCAACGCCACCCATACCGCCTTGCAATGGGACTTGGTCGGCGAGGACGTGCTCGTCACCGGCGCCGGCCCGATCGGGGCGATGGCGGCGGCGGTCGCGCGCCACGCCGGCGCCCGTCACGTCGTCATCACCGACGTCAACGACTACCGGCTCGGCCTGGCCGAGAAGCTCGGGGCCACCCGAACGGTCAACGTCACAAGGGAGAAGATCGCCGACGTCCAGAAAGCACTCGGCATGACCGAGGGCTTCGACGTCGGCCTCGAAATGTCGGGCAACCCGCAGGCGCTGCGCGACATGATCGCCAACATGGCCCACGGCGCCAAGATTTCGATGCTCGGCATTCCCGAAGGCGAGGTCGCGATCGACTGGAACGCCGTCATCTTCAACATGCTCACCATCAAGGGCATTTACGGCCGCGAGATTTTCGAGACCTGGTACAAGATGACGACCATGCTCCAGGCCGGCCTGAACCTCGACCCGCTCATCACCCACCGCCTGCCCTATACGGAATATGAGCAGGGCTTCGCCGCGGCGATCGCGGGCGAGGCGGGCAAGGTCGTCCTGCGCTGGGATTGATCCGTTCGGGGCACAATTGATAGGGCGGTCGTCAAAAGGCGCGACGAGCCGGAGGAAAAACCCATGTACGGCAAGTTCGAGCAGCATCTCGAAAGCGAGCTTCAGGCGATCCGCGACGCCGGCTTCTACAAGGCGGAGCGCGTCATCACCTCGCCGCAGGGCAGCCATGTCGAGATCGCCTCGGGCGCCGAGCTGATCAACCTCTGCGCCAACAATTATCTCGGCCTCGCCCAGAACGAGGAGGTCGAACAGGCGGCGCGCGAGGGGCTCGAGCGCTGGGGCTACGGCATGGCCTCGGTCCGCTTCATCTGCGGCACCCAGAGCGTCCACAAGGAGCTCGAGGACCAGCTCTCGGCCTGGCTCCGGACCGAGGACACGATCCTCTACCCCTCCTGCTTCGACGCCAATGGCGGCCTCTACGAGACGTTGCTCGGGGCCGAGGACGCGGTGATCTCCGACGAGCTCAACCATGCCTCGATCATCGACGGGGTGCGCCTCTGCAAGGCGCAGCGCTATCGCTACCGCAATGCCGACATGGACGATCTCGAGGCGCAGCTCCAGGCGGCCGACGCCGCCGGCGCGCGCTTCAAGCTGATCGCAACCGACGGCGTCTTCTCGATGGACGGCGTGATCGCGCCGCTCGACCGGATCTGCGACCTTGCCGAGCGCTACAATGCGCTCGTCCATGTCGACGACAGCCATTCGACCGGGGTGGTCGGCGCGCACGGGCGCGGCACCGCCGAGCATTGCAACTGCATCGAGCGGGTCGACATCGTCACCTCGACCCTCGGCAAGGCGCTGGGCGGCGCGACCGGCGGCTTCACCTCGGGCCGGAAGGCGATCGTCGAGCTGCTCCGCCAGCGCTCGCGGCCCTATCTCTTCTCCAACACCGTCGCGCCCTCGATGGTCGCGGGCGCCAAAAAGGCGGTCGAGCTCGCGGCCAATGGCGACGACCTGCGCGCGCGGCTCAGGGAGAATATGCGCTTCTTCCGCGAGGGCCTGGAGCAGGCCGGCTTCGAGCTTGCCGGCGCCGGCCATCCGATCATCCCGGTCATGCTCCACGACGCGAGCCTCGCAGGCAGGCTCGCCGAGGCCCTGCTCCGGAAGGGCGTCTACGTCATCGCCTTCTCCTACCCGGTCGTGCCCAAGGGCAAGGCCCGCATCCGCACCCAGATCTCCGCCAGCCACGACCGCGAGGAGCTTGCGCGCGCGGTGGCGGCGTTTGCGGAGGCGCGGGAGGAAATCGGAATCGGCTCCTAAGGGCGGCCTTGCGCCGACACTCTTCCCGGTGTATATCCGGGCGGATATCCAAGGCCCGGTATGAACATGAAGATGCAAATCGGACGATGGGGCAACAGCCTTGCGGTGCGGCTGCCGCGGCTGCTCGTCGAGCGGTTCAAGCTCAGGGAAGGCGACGAGATCGACTTCGAAATGATGGAGGCCGCCCTCGCCAAGGCCGATGCCGATGCCGCAGAGCGCCGGCGCGACGAGGCTTTGAAGCGACTGGCTGCGCGCCGCCGTCCGCTCCCCCCCGGCTATGAGTTCGATCGGCAGGAGGCCAACGCGCGTTGACCGCATCGCAGGAGCCGGCGACGGTCGACACGAACATTGCCGTCTATGCTCTTTCGACCGACGACCGGGCCGATCGTTCTTCCGCCTTGCTGCGCAGCTCCGCTTTTCTCAGCGTCCAGGTCCTGAACGAATATGCCAATGTCGCACTGCGCAAACGGCGGGACCCCTGGGACGTCGTCGCGGCCGATCTCATCGCCTTGCGCGACATCGTTCCGCGCATCCTTGCAATCGACGATCATGCAAGCCGCGAGGCGTTGAGAATCGGTGAGCGCTATCGCCTTTCCTTTTACGACGCGCTCATGCTCGCCGTTGCGCTCGCGGGCGACGCGCGGACCTTCTACAGCGAGGACATGCAGGACGGTCTCGTGATCGACGGCAGGCTTCGCATCGTCGATCCGTTCCGCTAACGCGCGGCCATGAGCCAGTTCGACCTCACCGACGAGCAGCGCCAGATCCAGGAGATGGCGCAGCAATTCACCGCCGACGCGATCACGCCCCACGCCGCCGAATGGGACGAGAAGCATATCTTCCCGCGCGACACGATCCGCCAGGCCGGGGAGCTTGGCTTCGGCTCGATCTACGTCTCGGAGGAGAGCGGCGGCATCGGGCTCGGCCGGCTCGAGGCGGCGCTGATCATGGAGGCGATGGCCTATGGCTGCCCCTCCACCTCGGCCTTCATCTCGATCCACAATATGGCGGCCTGGATGATCGACCGGTTCGGCTCGGCGGCGGTGAAGGAGAAATATCTCCCTACGATGGTCACGATGGAGCGGATCAGCTCTTATTGCCTGACCGAACCCGGCTCGGGCTCCGACGCGGCGGCGCTGAAGACGCGCGCGGTGAAGGACGGCGAGTCCTATATCGTCTCGGGCTCCAAGGCATTCATCTCGGGCGGCGGCGAGAACGAGATCTACGTCTGCATGGTCCGCACCGGCCAGGACGGACCGAAGGGGATTTCCTGCCTGGTGATCGAGAAGGACATGGCAGGCGTCTCCTTCGGCGCGCGGGAGAAGAAGCTCGGCTGGCATTCGCAGCCGACCGCCCAGGTCAATTTCGACGAGGTCCGCGTGCCTGCGGAGAATCTCGTCGGCGGCGAGGGCGAGGGCTTCCGGATCGCGATGATGGGGCTCGACGGCGGGCGGCTCAACATCGGCGCCTGCAGCCTCGGCGGCGCCCAGCGCTGCCTCGACGAGGCGGTCAACTACACCAGGGAGCGCAAGCAGTTCGGCCAGGCGATCGCCGATTTCCAGAATACCCAGTTCATGCTCGCCGACATGGAGACCGAGCTGCAGGCGGCGCGGATGCTGCTCTACGCGGCCGCGGTGAAGGTCACCGAGAACGCGCCGGACAAGACCAAGTTCGCCGCCATGGCCAAGCGCCTCGCCACCGATTCGGGCTCGTCGATCGTCGACCGCGCGCTCCAGCTCCACGGCGGCTACGGCTATCTCCAGGATTATCCGATCGAACGCTTCTGGCGCGACCTCAGGGTTCACTCGATCCTCGAAGGCACCAACCAGGTCATGCGCATGATCGTCGGCCGCGAGCTGACCCGCCAGTGACGGACTCGATCATCGCCCGAATCGAAGGGCGCACCGGCCGGATCAGGCTGAACCGTCCGCAGGCGCTCCACGCGCTCGACCTCGACATGGTCCAGGCCATGACCCGCGCGCTCCGGGACTGGCTGCGGGAGCCGGAGGTGAAGCTCGTCCTGATCGACCATGCCGAGGGGCGCGGCTTCTGCGCCGGCGGCGACGTCGTCACCATCGCCAAGTCGAGCCAGGGCCATGGCGAAGCGGGCCGGGCCTTCTTCTTCGACGAATATCGGATGAACCATCTCATGTACACCTACCCGAAGCGCGGGGTCGTGTTCATGGACGGGATCACGATGGGCGGCGGCGTCGGCATCTCCTGCCCCTGCAAGTACCGGATCGCGACCGAGCGGACCGTGTTCGCCATGCCGGAGACCTCGATCGGCCTGTTCCCCGATGTCGGCGGCGGGCGCTATCTCTCGCGGCTGCGCGGACGGATCGCGCAGTTCCTCGCGCTGACCGGCGCGCGGCTCGACGGCGCGGAGTGCGTCGCTCTGGGCCTCGCCACCCATTATATTCCGTCCGACCGGCTCGACGAGGTGAAGCGCCGGCTGATCGAGGTGCCCGAGCATGTCGAGGCCATCCTTCGCGCAGTCAGCGTCGAGCCGCCCCCGGCCAGGATCGTGGAGAATTATGCGATCATCGACCGCTGCTTCGCTTCCGACCGGCTGGAGGACATCCTCGCCTGCCTGGAGGCGGACGGTTCGGACTGGGCGCTGAAGGAGCTGGCGACCCTGCGCACCAAATCCCCGACCGCGTGCAAGGTCTCACTGCGGCTGCTGGTCGAGAGCCCGCTTCAATTCCATTTCCTCGACGAGATGCGCCTCGAATATGGCATCGTCGTCCGCATGTTCCGCCATCCCGACTTCATCGAGGGCGTGCGCGCCCTGCTGATCGACAAGGACAATGCGCCGCGCTGGAACCCGGCGACGCCCGAAGGCGTAACCGATGCGATGATCGACCGGATCTTCGAGCCGCTGCCCGCCGACGAGGCCTGGACTCCGCTGGAGGGAAGATAGTGAGCTTCCACCCACCCCGTTCGTCCCGAGCGAAGTCGAGGGACCCAGCCGAGCGAAGCCGAGGCCCTTATTCTCGCTACGCTCGAAAGGGTGTCTCGACTTCGCTCGACACGAACCGGTTTTGGATTACTCGGGTGTTTATATGACCGACAGCCGCGTATGGAAGCTCCCCGAGACCGCGCCGAGCCCGGCCGAGCTTGCCGCCGCCTGGACCCGGGTGATCGAGAACGGGCTCGCCGCGATGCAGGCGCGGCCCGCGGCCAGCTTCGCCTTCGATCCGACGGCCCCCGCTCGGGCGATGTTCGATTTCACCACCCAACTCTGGTCGAACCCGATGGCGGTGCTCCAGGCGAGCCAGGCGGCGGCCTCGGAATGGGCCGCGCTGTGGAGCCAGGCCGCGCGCCGGGCCGCCGGCCAGGAGGTCGAGCCGATGATCGCGCCCGAGCGCGGCGACCGCCGCTTCGGCGATCCGGCCTGGTCCGAGGATCCGGTGTTCGACTATCTCAAGCAGGCCTATCTGCTCGCCGCGCGCCAGGCGACCGACCTCGTCACCAGGAGCAAGGGGATCGACGAGGCCACGCGCACCCGCGCCGAATTCTTCACCACCGCCTATCTGAACGCGCTCTCGCCGGCCAATTTCGCCTTCACCAATCCCGAGGCGATCCGCCGCGCGATCGACACCGGCTCGATCAGCCTGCTCTCGGGCCTCGCCAACCTGCTCGCCGACGCCGCGACCGACGCCAGGCTGCCCGTGCGCCGCGCCTCGGCCGGGTTCGAGCTCGGCAAGGACATCGCCGCGACGCCGGGCAGCGTCGTCTTCCAGAACGAATTGATGCAGCTCATCCAGTACGCGCCGGCGACCGAGACCGTGCACAAAAGGCCGTTGCTCTACGTGCCGCCGCTGGTGAACAAATATTATCTGCTCGATCTCCAGCCCAGATCCTCCCTGATCCGCTGGCTGGTCGAGCAGGGCCATAGTCTCTTCGTCGTCTCCTGGGTCAATCCCGGCCCCGAGCTCGCCGACAAGGGGCTTGCCGACTATCTCGAGCTCGGCCCGGTCGCGGCATTGGGCGCGATCGAGAAGGCGGCCGGCGAAAGCGAGATCGACCTGTTCGGCTTCTGCATGGGCGGCACGCTCGCGGCCATCGCCGCCGCCCTGCTCGCGGCGCGGGGCGAGGGCCGGCGCATCGCCTCGCTGACCACGATCGGATCGATGTTCGATTTCGCGAATATGGGCCAGTGGGCGACCTTCACCGAGCCCGCCCAGGTCGAGGCGATGGAACGCCATCTGCAGGCCAAGGGCGTGCTCGCCGCGCACGAGCTGCAGGCCCTGTTCTCGCTCGTCCGCGCCAACGACCTGATCTGGTCCTCGGTGGTCAGCCATTATCTGCTCGACAAGGAAGCCCCGCCCTCGGACATCCTCCACTGGTTCGCCGATGGCGCCCATATCCCCCGCGCCTTCCTGCTCGACTGGACGGGGCACATCCTGAAAGACAATGCGCTGACCAGGAGTGGCGCGCTGGAGATCGGACCGGATGCGATCGATCTCGGCAGGGTCGAGGCGCCGGCGATGATCATCTCCCTCAAGGACGACCATGTCTCGGCCTGGCAGGCGACCTATGACGGCGCCAAATTGCTCGGCGGCGAGACTCGCTTCCTGCTCGGCGGCTCCGGCCACAATGCCGGCGTGATCAACCCGCCCTCGGCCAACAAGCACGGCTATTGGACGAACGAGCTTATGCCCGCCACGGCCGAAGCCTGGATGGAGAGCGCGACCCGCCACGAAGGCTCGTGGTGGCCGGAATGGCAGCAATGGCTGGTCCGTGACGGCGCACCCCGGGTGAAGGCGCGAACCCCCAAAAGCGCGATCGAGCCGGCGCCGGGTTCCTACGTCCGCGCCTGAGCCTTGCGCTCGGGGAGCAGCAAGGCAGCGAGCAGCAGGGCGGCCACGAGCGCGTCGAACATCGCCGGAAGCGGGAAGAAGTAGGTGAGCACGAGCGCGGCGTGGAGCAGGTTCGCCAGCACCAGGACGGCCAGGATCGGCGCCACCGCCCGCGGATCGGCGCGGAAGGGCCGCACCAGCAGCCACAGGACGAGGCTCTCGACCAGGACGGCGCCGGCCGCGTTCAGGCCGTAACCGAAATACATGTCCCAATAAGAGTGCGGGCCGCCGCCGAAATCGAATCTTCGGCCCTGCATCGCCGCGACCACCGCCTCCTCGACGGGGCCGTGCTTGGGCCGGGCGGTGACGAACAGGGTGAGATGCGCGAGGCCCTGGACGAAGGTCGCGGCCGCCGCGGCGCGGATCGGCCACATTTTCATGCCGCGCTCCGCCGCGCCTGCGCGCCGGCGAACGGCGCGGTGTCGAAGAACAATTCGCTGGAGACGATCAGGCCGTCCCTGAGCTCGATCAACTCGGCCGTGCGCAGGCAGCCGACGGGCGGCGCGCAGATGAAGTCGTAGACGGCGAGCGCGCGGTCCTCCTCGGTGAACAGGGCACGGAGAGCGAGCTTCTCCACCATCGGAAACATGCGCGTGACCGCGGCAAGGAACGGATCGCGCCCCTCAGTCTCCGCCAACGGTCCCTTGAATCTCACGTCCGGCGCGAGGACCGCGGCGAACGCCGACGCGTCCTTGCGATTCCAGCCTTCGAGATAGTCACCGACGATCCTGGTCAGGTCGCTCATATCGTCCTCCCTGAGCTTGCCCGCCGGTGGATTGCACGGTAGTACGATATCGTAAATACGGGCAAAAAGGGTAGCATGGAAAAAATCTCCGCGCCGTTCGAGGCGGGCTGGGTTCCGCGGCGGCCCGACGGCCGCGAGATCCGGCTCTGCCCGGCCATCGCCTTCGATCGCATCGCCGGCGGGCGCTACAAGCTGCGCATCCTGC
>Ga0070686_100002017_pt1 | contig 11265 bp, 5 predicted proteins | sample KBSS23LmetaG_FD_65654 | JGI IMG/M metagenome (GOLD analysis project Ga0070686, IMG submission 65654) | Switchgrass rhizosphere microbial communities from Kellogg Biological Station, Michigan, USA - KBS S2-3L metaG | ecosystem: Host-associated > Plants > Roots > Rhizosphere ...
ATGGCGGGGCGCTTTTGGGCGGCGAGTCTAATTCCGGAAGTGATGGCAACAAAAGCGCGGGGAACTATGGCGATTTCGATGCGTGGCTCGTCCGCGTGGATGCCGACGGCAATAAGCTCTGGGATTACTCCCTGGGCGGAAGTCGCGGTGATTTCATCGCCGACGTGCTCGAGGCTGGCGAGAGCGACATCGTTCTGGGGGCGGTTTCGAGTTCGTTTTCTGACGGCACGAAGACGGCGCCGAACTGGGGCGAGGAGGATTATTGGGTCGTCAATCTGGCGACGCGAATCGCTCCTGTCGGTACTCCTGCCATCCTCGTGGACGGCGTGTTCCACCCCACCAACAACCTTCTGGTCAGCAACGCGGTCACGATTGAGATGCAAACGACGCTGGTCGGGGGGGCAATCTTCTACACGCTGGATGGCTTCACGCCAACCGTTGCCTATGGAACGCTCTATACAGGACCGTTCCTGCTCAGCGACTCGGTCGTGATTCGGGCCGTGGCATTCGGTCCCGGCTTCACGCCTGCGGTCGAGGCTGACCCGTTTACGATTATCGTGCGGGCGAGGCCAGTCATTGTGGCCGGGCCCTCGTCGCAAACCGTGATTGTTTCCAGTGAAGCGCTGATTGCCGTCAGCGCAACCGGTGCGACGCCACTGAGCTATCAATGGCTCCTCGATGGGGCGCCATTGTCGCATGCGACGAATTCGACACTCACGTTGAACAACGTGCAGCTGAGCCAGGCCGGCGGCTACTCCCTCGTGCTCTCCAACGCCTTCGGTGTCGTCACCAGCACGGTCGCGGTGCTCACAGTGCTCACGCCGCCCAGCATCAGCGCAAGGCCAGTGGACGTGAGCGTTCCACCCGGGTCGAACGTCACCTTCTGCGTCACCGCCACGGGCACGCCGCCGCTGCTCTATCGCTGGCGATTGAATGGCGTCGCCATTCCTGGCGGCACGAACGCCTGCTTAACCCTGAGCGATGTGCAGGTCGCCAACGGCGGCAGCTACACTGTCGCTGTAGCCAACGAAGCTGGCGTCCGGACAACTGAGCCGGTCTTGTTGGTCGTCGAAATTCCGCCAGCACAGCCTCGAGACGATTTCGCCGAGCGACTCCCGCTCACGGGCACGAACGGCCTCGTCTTTGGCACCAACACGCTGGCGACGCTGCAAACGGGAGAGCCCGTTCATAACGGAAAACCCAACAGCCACTCCGTCTGGTACACGTGGCACGCGCCCACAAACGGCGTGGCGACCTTTGACACCCTCGGCAGCGCCTTTGATACGGTCCTGGCGATTTACACGGGCACCTTCGACACGTTGACCCCAGTGGCCAGTGACGATGACGGGAGCGCGTTCTACGCGAGCCATGTCCGATTCATGGCCGTGGCGGAGACAGATTATGCCATCGCCATCGCTGGCTACGGCGAGGCATCGGGGCGATTCATCTTGCACTGGACGCTGGAGCATTCTCCGGAGATCGTGCCGCGCATTATTTTAGCGCCGACGAGCATGGCGACGGATGCGGGCGGCAGCGCCACGTTTAGCGTCATTACCGGGCCACCGGGAGTGACGTACCAATGGACGTTTCAAGGAACAGCCATCGTCGGCGCGACCGACCCCAGCTTCATTCGCACAAACGTGCAAGTGAGCGACGTGGGCAGTTACACCGTGCGGCTGAGTCACACCAACAATCCTGGACTCGTTATTGAAACGGCGCCGGTGAGCCTGGAGATCGGGCCCGTGGCGACGGTGGTTTCCAAATCAAAAGTGGAGGAATTGCTGGCGGCGGAGGCTCTAAACCCGACTCCTCGCATTGGCGCGGGGCGGGACGCCTTTTGGCCGGCCAGCCAGGCAACGTCCGGCGGATTTATCTCCGTGCAATTGGGTGGTTTTAATCGGCAGGTGCTGGACACGAACAGCTACAGCTCGCGCCCGGTGCCGCCGTCGGAGTGCAACGTTCTGGCCGATGACCGCAAGCGCTGGTTCGGATTGCGAGCAGTCACCAATGGCACCTTGGCGCTCGACGACGTCGGCGCGGGCATCAACACGGTGATTTGGGCTTATCGCTATCCGTTCATCGGTGCATTCGCAGACAACCTGGTCGCATGCGACATCAACACCGATAGCGTGGGCAGCCAGGTCAAATTCGACGTCAACATTTCGGGCGGGAAAAGTTACCAGGACTACGTGGTGGCGATCGATACGGTCGGAGCGTCCTTGCTCGTCACCAATAGCGACGGCAGTACGAATTTGCCTGGCAGCGTGCGGTTGAACTGGAGGCTGGGCCACCCGCCGCTCGTCACGAGTCTGTCTCCCGATCAAATCGTGACCGCCGGCAGCAATGTTGTCCTCAGTATCCAGGCTACGAATGTTTATAGCACCGCTGCCACTAACCGCATTCCGCTCCCTGTCTACCAGTGGTATCGGAACGAGCAACTGTTATCGCAGATGACCAACGCCACGCTGCCGCTCACGAACGTACAGCCGACGGACGCCGGCGCTTACACGGTCGTGGCCAGCAACTGGATTGGCGCTGTGTCCAGGACCATCCGGCTCGGCGTCGTTGTCGCCTCCAACGCCGCACGCACGGTGGCCGCGGGTGGGCCCACGACGCTGGAAACGGCTGTTACGGCGGCAGGCTGCCCCACGTCTTACCAGTGGCGTCTCAACGGGGCCGCGATTCCTGGCCGCACCAATCAAATCCTAGAGTTGAACAACACTCTGCTGTCCAGCGCAGGGGAGTATTCCATTGTGGTCAGCAATTGCTTCGGTGCAGTGACGGCTTTGGTAGCCACGGTGAGCGTGCAGGCGCAGTTTCAAATTGGGTTCTGCGGCGTCAGAGAACTAGGCACAATTCAATTTCCGCCTGTAGACGCACCCGCGTGTGGAGTGGTGATTGAGTATGCCAACGAACTCACTGAACCGCAGACGAACTGGCAGCCTCTCGCCACCAACCTGAACGTTACCGCTCCGCTTTGCATACCTGCATTGAGCAACGCCACGGCGCTGCCGCGCGGGTTCTATCGGGCACGGCTGGCGCCTTGCCGCTAGAAATTAAACCGCAAGCTCGCCATCAATGTCCGCTCGTGCGGCAATTCCCTGGTGACGTTCACGGGATTGAGATGATAGTCGCGGTCGGTGAGATTTAAGAAGGCGAGGCGCACCTCGGCCCGGCGGCGGGGGAAGCGATAACCAACCCACACGTTGAACTGCCAGAAATTATCGTCCGCCAACGCCGGCGAGTCATTGTGTTGCCAAGTCCAGAGCGGTTCTGCGCCGGCAAAGAATCCAGACGGATGATTGTAGAGCGCGAGAAGGTCCAAGCGCATCAAAGTCGCCACCTGCTCACTCCGGTTGATAAATCCTGGGGCCACCAACTCGGGGAATTCGTCGATTAATTGCGCGCGGCTCAACCGAAAACGTGCACCAAACGACCATTCCTCTGCCACCAGTTGGTTGACGGTGAACGTCAGGGCACGCTCATTGAAGTCGAGTTTTTCCAGTGCCTGATCTGCCTGAAACCCGGGTGCAAACAGGGCCACGCCGAATTGTCGGCTCACGTCGGAATTCAACCACTCGCCAGCCAAGCCGAGGTACGTGCGCGTAGGCAGCCGCTGTTCGAGGGAGATACCCCATGTCTCGAAGCTCGCGCCCGAGTTGGCCCCGACCAGGGCTTCCGGCATGAGGCTGCGCCAGTTCTGGTTGAAGCCGGCCACTTGCGAGGGCTCCAGCTGATAGCTCTGATCGAAGCTGACCCCACCCAAGGCGCGAGAATAGGCAGCGCGCAAGGTTGTATCGCGCCCCGGGGTCCAGACGACGCCCCCCTTCGGTGACACCTGGTCGATGGTGTCTTCGCCATCGGCGATCGGCGCGTAGCGAAAATTGCGCGGAAATTTTAGATGGTCGTAGCTCAACCCGGCGACCAGCAACAGTGGCGAGAGGGCCTGCCACGAGTGATAGCCATAGACGCTGCCCCGCGCGAAGCCTGCGGTGACGTTCTGGTTTGGGCTGAAAGGAATGCTGGGGCGCGAGTTTGTGAGTTGGCTGCTTGTTTCAAACTCACCCCATTGATAGCGACCGCCGAGCACGGTTTGGTGGCCGGGTTGCTGGAACGTTTGCTGCAACTCGACGGTTCCAATCTCAAACTCGCTCCGGTAAGTCTGCGAAAAAGATTGCGGTGTGACCGAGACGATGCCGGGGCCGAACAAGTCATTTTGGACGAAGAATGTCTGCTGGTTGGTGTTGTCGATGGTGAGCGTGTCTTGCAAACGTCCCCCCAGAAGCAGGGTGTGGATGCCCGGCGTCCATTCGTGGTGGTAGCCGGCCAGCAGGGTCGGTTCTTGCCGCTCTTTGGTGTGCAGACCGAGATTGGCGTTGGTGACGTCGTACTGTGGCGTAACATCGCCGGCGGTGGCGTGATAATAAATGGCCTGGAGAAAGACGCTGTCCTGGGGCGTGAACTGCTGCTTGAGCCGGAGCGACAGAGTGAGTTGCTCCAATTGGTTATTCGGACGATACCCATTTTCAGACCGGTAGTTCGCTTCGAGGGCATAGCTGGTGTTGCCGGCAACACCGTACTGCGCGCCGGCTTGGACCCAATCTCCCTGGCTGAAATATTCCGTGCTGGAAACAAGACCCAAACCATCGCGTTCGAGCAGCCGTCCATATTCATTTTGCGAGATGATGGGCGAAAAAGCCCCGGCGGCCGCCGGAGCGAGGAGGTTGGCGACCAGATATTCGCTCAGCCAGGCGGTTTCGTAGCGGAGGTTGATTTGGCGCGGATCGCGCAACGCATCATACGTGTTAGCCAGGAACAAGTGCGCCGAGTAGTTGCCGTAATCTTCGCTGATGGCCCGCGCGGCTTCGCGGTGACTGACATCGGTGAGACCGTTGTCGAGGTAGAGATTGGCCAGGTTGGCACGGCGGACGGCGTGGTCTTGGTCAAGGAGGAGCTGCGACCGATAAATGGCTCGGTTCTGGCTTAGGGCTTGCGAGTGTTCAAGCTCGTCGATGGCTTCGTTGATGCGATTTTGTTGCTGGTGAAACAATGCGGAGTAAAGCCACGCGGTTGGATCGTTGGGATCGAGCTCTTTCGCCAAGGCCAACTCCTTTCGGGCGCGCGGGTCGTCGCCGGCGTTGGCGAACGCTTTGCCGAGATAGGAGCGGAGGAGGGCGCGGTTGGGTTCGACCGTCGCCGCGACTTGCAAATCCTCCCGGCCCGCCTGGGCGTGACCTTGCTTGATGCGGCACAATCCGCGACCCAGCCAGGCATTGGCCAGCATGGGATCAATCTCGATGGCTTGAGCGAACTCTGCGAGCGCCTCGTTCAGCCGGTTGCGCGCGGCGAGCAAAAAGCCGCGCAGGGCATGGGCCTGGGCATTGCGCGGAGCGAGTTGAAGACTCCTCTCGACCGCTTCGCTGGCGGCTCGGGTGCGCCCGAATCCAAACTCGAGCTCAGCCACACGCGCCCAGGCGAAGGAGAAGTTCGGCGAGGCTTCGGTGGCTTGGCGGGCGGCGGTCAACGCCTCAGGCAGGTCCTCCAACGATTGTTGCCAGTAGGATTCGACAAGCAAGGACGTTGCGAGTGACTCAACGACGTGGTGGGGCAAGGCATCGAGTGGGGAGGGACCGGTCTGGCCTTTGAGCACGGCAATGAGCTTGTGCAGGGCGCCGGCGAACAGGGCCGAAGACGTTCCTGGGTTGACCACCGCAAGCAGCCGCTCGGCCTCCGCGACTTCGCCGAAGGACAATCGCAACGCGGCAAGGTAGACGCGCTCCTCATCAGTCGCAGGCTGGCGGTCTTTCGGATAAGCAGCCAATGCGGCCACCAAATCGCCTTGTCGATACGCCCCCAGCGATTCGCTCCACGCGTCAAGGTCCCCGCGCAGACGAAGTTCGTCCGGATTCAAGACCGCGGGGTAGTACAGGCACCATTGGATGACATTCACCGGTTCGACCAATGCGGTTTTGCGCAGAGGCTTGCCTGGTTCGGCAATGCCTCGTTCGCCGGTCTTGAGGTCGAGGGGCCCGAATGGATTGCGCATCGTCACTTCACCTTCCATCAGGCTCAACGTGGTGCTTCCGTCCTCCGCCACTTCGAGGACAAACTCCGTGCCGCGGATGATGGCGGACATTTGCGGGGTCTGAGCCTCGAACTGGTTGGGATTGTCACGATTGAAAAAGTAGAGCAGCCCTCTGAGGAACTCGAAGCCGCGCTTCTGTTTCACCGGACTGCTGATTTGCATCGTGCCGTTCTCGGCCACACGCACAGTCTCCAACTCCGAGAAGCGCACCAGCACTTGGCTGCGTTGGTCGGTGCGGACCACGTTCCCGGGATAAAGAGCCTGGTTGGTTCGCGCGGGATCCCACACGCCGGGTTGGCGGGAGACTTCGACGCCTTCGCCGCGAAGTTCCAGGATGACGGCGGACGGAGCGGCCTTGGCAGCCGGGGCTTGGGCAAAACCGGTCGTGCTATGGTGGAAAAACAGCCACAGCCCTCCCACGGCGCGGAGGAGTTTGCGGGTGCTGATGCTCATGCCGGCACTGGCTCGTGGGTAGTCGAAGGGCAAACGTCCAGGAAACGCAAGGCGAGACTCCAGCCTTCGCTTTGGGCGAAGGCGACCGGCAGGTCGCGCAGCGACACGCGAGCCGTGCGCGTTTGACCTGGTCGGGCGGAAGCGGGGATTTCGCCCTTTGCGTTTGAGCATTCTTGAATTGATTCGGAGTTCATGAAGATGAGTTCGTCAGCGGAGAACGGTTTTGGCGGCGCATCGATAGGGTGCGTCCATTTTGTTTGCCAATCCCTTCGAAGGAGACTAAAGCATGCCCATGCCGGGATCTGATGATGAGTTCATTCCGACCCGCACGAGCCTGCTCCGCCGCCTGAAGAACTGGGATGATCAGGAGAGCTGGAAGGAGTTCTTCGACACGTATTGGAAGATGCTTTACAGCGTGGCGAAGCGGTCAGTCTGGAATGACGCGGACGCGCAGGACATTGTGCAGGAAACGATCGCTGCGGTGGCCAAGCGGATGCCGGATTTCAACTACGATCCGGCGATTGGTTCGTTCAAGAGCTGGTTGGTCATCATCATTCGCCGGCGCATCATTGATTTTGGGCGCAAGCACCGACACGACCTGGAACGCCGCAAGGTCCGTGAGCCCGCGTCGGCTACGGGGGGCACCGAGATGATCGCCCGCATTCCGGACCCGAGTGGCGAGCAGATCGATGCGATTTACGAGGAGGAATGGAAAGAGCATATCTTCGTGGCAGCCTTGAAGCGGGTGAAGCAGAAGGTGTCTTACGAACAATTCCAGATGTTTGACTGCTACGCGGTCAAAGGCTGGCCGGTGGAGAAGGTGGCCCAGCTCCTCAACACCACCCAGTCGGCCGTTTACAGCGCCAAGTACCGCGTGACCCAGGCGATCAAGGAGGAGGCCAAGCGCCTGGAAGACAAAATGCTCTAGGGCCGCCGGCCATGGTTGGTTTCAACGAGGGCCCGCATTTCCACGCCAAACAGCTACTGCAGTAGCGACCGCCCAGGCGGGCGCTCCGGGACCGCCACCCTCCTCTCAGTCAGGGCGCCTTCGCAAAAGTTTCGCAAAAACTCTCGGCGGTCGCCGAACCCATCTTCGAGCAGCGGGCGGCCGTGCTGACGGCGCAAGGGCCGAACTCGCCCAAGAAAATGCCAACGCAGCCAGAATGAGCGTCGCGAATATGAAAACTCGAATCAGTCATCTTCTCTTTTACCTAAGTGTTCTGACCCTGCCACCCGCACACGGGGCAGGAGCCCAAAGCGAGCACATCGAGCGAAGCTGGCGCGGCCAGAACTCATTCCGGGCCGTTGTCCACACCACTAATTGTTTGACGACGCGGGAGTTGCCCTCCGCCGGCATCCCCCACTCGCCTCGGGGCGACGGCTCTAACACGATGGCACAACCGCCGGCGGTTGCTTGGAGTATGTCCGGCAATGCCGGCACCTTCGCGGGCACTAATTTCCTTGGCACCACGGACGACCAGCCATTGGAATTCAAAGTCAACGGCCAGCGCGCGCTGCGTTTGGAGCCAAACCTGGGTGGTGCGCCCAATGTCATCGGTGGTTCCAGTTCAAATAGTGTTGCCGCGGGCTTGATGGGGGTAACGATCGGAGGAGGCTGGCATAACACCATTGAGACCTTGTCCTACTCGACCACCATCGGCGGGGGGTATCGCAACTCGATTGAGGGAAGCTCCAGCAGTTCCACGATTGGGGGAGGGCAAGAGAACATGATTTTAACCAATGCGGGGATTTCCACGATCGCGGGTGGACTCTATAACGCGGTTGAGGCGGAGAGCTCGACGGTGGGCGGCGGCTTCGCGAATCAGATACGAGCCGCGGGGTCTGGTGGGTCCACGATTAGCGGAGGCAACAATAATTTACTTTACTCCGGACGCGCGACCATCGCCGGCGGCTACGACAATCAAATCTGGAGTGGCTCGACGGATTCCACCATCAGTGGAGGAGAGATAAACTTCATCGGCCGGGAGAGCGCCGCCAGCATCATTGCCGGCGGTCTGCAAAACTCCGTCGAAAGTTATTCGGGGACGATCAGCGGTGGCGTCCAGAATTCGATTTCGAACAACAGCCCTTATTGCCACATCGGCGGAGGAATCAACAATACCATCGGGGCCAGTGGCGGAGCGGTCATCGGCGGAGGCGCTGACAACCGGATCCGGACGGGCGCTGGTTCCTCGGTGATTGGTGGCGGTCAATATCACGAAATCCTGCCTGATTCTGCTGGCGCCACGATCTCCGGTGGCCAGTCACACTCCATCGGGCCCAATTCGACCGTTGCCTCCATCGGCGGCGGTGGCGGCAATACGATCGAGGCCAATTCCGATTGGGCCACCATTGCGGGAGGCGGTCAGAACACGATTCGAGCACGGAGCCGGTATTCGACCATCGGCGGGGGATATCTTAACAACACCAGGGGTTTCTGCGCCACCGTGCCGGGTGGCGCCAACAACTACGCCGGGGGCGAATGCAGCTTCGCCGCAGGCCATCGCGCGAAAGCAACCTATCAAGGCGACTTCGTCTGGGCGGACGCCAGTAACTATGACTTCAATTCATCCGCGCCGAATCAGTTCGCGGCGCGCTGCACGGGCGGTGCGGCCTTCATCACGGGTCTTGACAGCTTCGGCAACGCGATGGCGGGGGCGGTGCTTCCCGCCGGCAGTGGCTCCTGGTCGTCGGTCAGCGATCGAAACGCCAAGGAGAATTTTGAAGCGGTGGATGGCAGACAAGTGCTGGAACGGGTCGCGGCGATGCCCATCAGCCGTTGGAACTACAAAACCCAGGACAAATCCATCCGGCACATCGGACCGATGGCTCAGGACTTCGCGGCGACGTTCGGGACGGGGGAGGATGACAAACACATCGCCAGCGTGGATGCCGACGGTGTGGCGTTGGCTGCCATCCAGGGTTTGAACGCCAAGCTGGAGGAATCGCTGCGAGACAGGGATGCTCGCCTCCAGGAGCAAAACACGGAATTGAGCACGCTCCGGGAGCGATTGGCCGCGGTGGAGCGATGGCTCAGCTCCCACTTGGAGCGGGAATGAGTCGCGGATGGGCCCGGGGCAATGGCCTGCAGGCGCGTTTCGCGGCGCCTTCCGCGAAGAAGAGGGCTTCAAGTCGGTAAAATCTGAGGGCGGTTTTGGCGCAACGCACCGTCGGTGCGTCGCCGGAACGCGCCCTCTTACTTTTGTTCTCCATCTTTGCTCCGCTCCGGGCGAATGGACTATCCCGCCCGAGGGATGGGAGGCGCAACGATTTCTTAACAAAACTCCCGCTGGTCATCGAACCCATCTCCAACATGCGACGCCGTGAGATTTGGCGCGGTGATCGCGAAACGCAAACATCACCTCATTCACATCCATATGAAAAAGAAAAACGTTCTCAGCCTGGGCAAACGCTCACTGGGATTGCGCGTGGGCGCTCTACTGGGCAGCGCGTCCACCCACATCGCACGAGGCAAGAGCCGGCCGGTTGCCGGTGCCTGGAGGCGACATTGGCCATCCCTCGGCGCCCTGGCCTTGGGCCTCTGCTTACTGTTGAGCGCGCGGCTGTCGCCGGGCGCCGTCACCGTGCTCTACGAGGGCTTTGAGGGAAGCTTCCCGTCGGACAACGGCTGGTCCGTTCGCGATGCCAATGCCACCGGCACACCGGCCTTTTGGGATGATGTGCACGCGAACTTTGGCGGCGAAGGAGCGCATACGGGAAATTGGAAGGGTTACTGTGCGGGGGTCGGGAACGCCGGGACATTCGACGCGCCACTGTATCAGAACTCCATGGCCGCCAGTATGAGCCGAAACATCGATCTGTCTGGCTACTGTTCGGCCCTGCTGACGTTTTGGCACAAAATACCGAGTATTGAAACGGGCTGTGACGTTTGCGACTTCGATGGATGCCGGGTGTATCTCGGGAACCCGCTCTGTTTTGGCTGCGGGCCGGGTCAGCCTCCTGTCCTCCTGTGGTCCCAACGCACCCTCGCTCCTGACTGGACTCAAGTTACGCTCGACCTGACTCCCTACGTCGGGCGAACCTATAACTTGAAATTTGAATTCAAGAGCGATGATAGCGTTGCCCTCGAAGGCTGGTATTTGGATGACGTCCTGGTCACGGGGAATCCCCCGCCACCCGCGCAAAGTGTGACGAACGATTTCGAGGTGTTGTCTTCTGGAACGGAGTTGAGCAATCAATACCCTGATGTCGAGTTTGCCATTGGTCCTGCAGGGGAGCGCTTGCCGGTGATCGAGCAAGTCACCGGTGGCGTCGCCAATTCGGGGATTAACGTTCTTAACATTACCAGGCCCTTCGCCGAATTCATGAGAACCTATGCTGTCGGCTATCCGACTCGGCCGGCCAGCGGCGTCAGCGTGACGGCAGGGATTTTCGCCAATTCGACCAGTCCTGGCGACACCGCGAACCTGACGCTGCGAGCATTCGACTCCAGCGCCAACCTGGTCGGGAGTCAGACCATCACCGTCACGGCGGGCGGCGGCTTTCATCACGTGGTCGCGGTGCAATCCTGTTCGCCCAACATCACTTCGTTCACCATCGAAGCGGACCCCGACCGGGCCGCCTTTGGTCTGGACGACCTGGTGCTTTCTTTCGTCGACGGGAATTTTCCGGACTTCACCATTCAAGGCCCATCGGGAGTCACGCTCGTGCAAGGCGGCGCGCCGGTCGATGTGCCGATTACGATTCGGCGCGCCGGAGGCTCTACG
>Ga0070686_100002018_pt1 | contig 11262 bp, 11 predicted proteins | sample KBSS23LmetaG_FD_65654 | JGI IMG/M metagenome (GOLD analysis project Ga0070686, IMG submission 65654) | Switchgrass rhizosphere microbial communities from Kellogg Biological Station, Michigan, USA - KBS S2-3L metaG | ecosystem: Host-associated > Plants > Roots > Rhizosphere ...
GAATTGCATCGGCTCCGTTTTCCACGCCGTGAGTTGCCAGTCCGGGGCCGGGTCGCTGGGCGATGCTTTGGCCCGCTGCCAACTCAAGTGCATTTTGCCGTTGAGCGAGCGCCATTCGCCCGACGTCATCTTCGCCAGCGCCTCAAAGCCGCCCCTCGCCTCAAAGCGATACGGGTCACCATTGGGATGCACGCCGTCGATGAGGTAGACCTTGGCATGTTCGAAGGACTCAAGGGCGCCAAACAACGGGCGCCACAGGTCAACCACGCTCACGTTCTGGCTGCGGCCGACCGGCCACGAATGGGATTCCAGCCTGTCGGCACCGGTGGTCAGCGCGGGAGCTGGACCGAGGTCGATCACATTCACCGATGGCGCGAACACTTTTTCGGAACCCGACGCGGGCAGCCGCAAGTTCAGCAGCCCCTTGGAGAGCGCATTCATTTTCGGACTTAACGCCAGACAGGTCTCCTCGTCCCACACCAGCGCACTGATTACCGCGGCGTCATCGCCGCCAGGGATTGATGCTGTCTGACTTCCAGGGCCGGTGGGACCCGCAGTATCGTGACGCCAACGAGCAATTTCCTTCCAAACGGGGACAGCCAAGGCGAGCAAAAGCAACCCACGCAGAATTTTCGGCTGGCTGCGTCCAACCCAAAGCGCACCGATGACAGCGATGCCGCCAAAGCCGGAGAGCCAACGCAAGTCCCACTTCAACAAGGCGCCGGCGCAGACGCACGCGAGCACGCTCAGGAAAACGAATCCTTTTGTGTGGAGGGGCAGGCCAGATGGCACGGGATGGGCGGGGGTGGCTGCGGTGGTCGATTTCGCTGATTTGGACGGCGATTTGGTCTGCTTCACGGGAAGCATAAGGTAAACTGGGCGTGCACCACGCGTCGAGCTAAAGCGGAGGACACAATCCCTTCGGGGATCGTGCTGCGACGACGTCTGGGCGAAGGGAGCGGTCGGTTCGCAACGCAACCACGGTGCGGGTCGATCTACGGGCCTCGAATGTGTGTCGAAGGCGTCTTCGTGATTCTTCAGGATGCACCAAATCGGAAATGTGAATCACATGAAGATGTCTTCTGCAGTATCGTGCTCGGTCCTTCTCCTCGCCGCGACGACGCGCCGCTATGGTGTCGAGGTGTATTTCAACGGCGTGTTGGTCCAGCCCCAAATTGTCGTCACTCCTGATATGCTAAACGTGGCCATTGAGACACCGCCGTTCACCCTGCAGAGTGTGAACGGCGGAATTGGCGGTGGGTTTGACAACATCGTGAGCCTGAAGGGCATCAGCTACAGCGGCGACGGCGGCGGCGCCTGGCTGGGCTTCGATTACATCCAGCTCAATCGCGTCGCGCTCAAATTCCTGCCGCCGGTGGTCGAAAATGGGACCATCACACTCAACTGGACCGGCATCGGGCAAGTGGAATCGGCCCCGAGCATCAACGGCCCGTGGACGCCCATCGGATTCACCTTGGTTCTGTCGTTCGTCGGCCATGAACTCCTCGCGCCACGCGGCCCGCCGGGGCGGCGGGCCTGGCAATAAGTTCCGAGATTCAACTCGGCTGCGCCGGATTTGTACCCGGCTGCTCGGGCGCGGAATTGGATGGTAATCCCTGCTCCTCGGCCGAGCGCTTCGCCGCTTGCTGAGTCTCAGCGGCAACGTGCTGAACTTTTTCTTTCAAGGCTTGCGGGGTCAGCCCTTCTTCAGAGGCGGTTTTCTTGGCCGCCTCGGCGGCGGCGGTGGCCACGTGCTTGCCACGTTGGACGAGATCTTCGCCGGTTTCCTTGGCTCGCTCCTTCATGCGATCGGCCGCCTCGCCCACCCATTGATCTTCCTTGTGACTGGGAGGCAAGGCCAGTCCAATAAGGACGCCGGCAGCCAAAAAGCCCAGCCCGACGGAGAGAGGATGTGCCTGGCTCGTTTCGATGAATTTCGCCCGGCCGATTTCGTAGCCTCGCTGGGCACTCCGAGCCAGCTGGTCTTTGCCCTGAGCCACTTTTCTTCCGAGGGTTCGTGCGCCTTGGGAGGCGCGTTGCCGGATTCTCCGGCCTTTCTCCTGCATCTGCTCGCCGGCGGCGGAAACCTTTTCTGTGAGCGTTTCCTTGGCCGACTGAATTCCTTCCTTGGCGGACGTCAAGGCTTCCGCGGCTTTTTCCTTCAACCCACCGGATTGCCAATACTCGCGTTCCTCGCGTTCCTCCTCGGTACGGTCGCTCCACTCGGCATCATAGGCATGGGAGCGCATTGGCTCTTGGCCATTGTGGTGCCGCGCCTCGTAGACCGCCCAGGCCACCCCTGCGCCGATCAAGAGTGTTGGGATGGGATGCTGCTGCACCGCATCGGCAATGGCATGAGCGGCACGCCCGGCAGCTGCGCCGGCGGCATGAGCGGCCACGGCCGCTTGCTCCTTCAGTTTTTCGGTGTCGCCTTTTTCCAGATGCAAAAGGCCAAGGGCTTCATCCACGAGATGGCGCGGTTTGATCCGTTCTCCAAGTTCATTCAAGGTTTGATCCATACATTCCCGGGTTTGATCGATGTCAGCTCGAATGGCATCACTTTCGTGCCACGTTTCGGTTTGAGGGTGTGGTTTCATGTGCGTGCAAGTTTCTGTTTAATGAACTGTTGATCTTCCCGGAGCGATTCCAGTGTCTTTTTCGGTGTCAACCCTTCGTTGGCCAGCGCTTTCTTCCCCTTGGCGATAAGTCCCCACCCAATCAGGCCAATGATCACACCGATAATGAAAGAAGAGAGGCAAATCGCGACAATCGGGTTCGTGCCGGCGGCGCTCAAACAGTTGGCCAGCCAGTCTCGAAACCCAAGCAGCAGCAGGATCAGCCCCGCGTAGGCCAGTGCGGCACCGGCCCCGATAAAAACCGCATTGCGGCTCACCTTCGCCGCTTTTTCAGCCGTCTCCGCTTTGGCCAGCGCGATCTCCTGCCGCACCAGCGTGGTCGTCTCGTCCCGCAAATCGCGGAGCAGAGAAACCAATGAATGATCCGTCATCTTTGTTTCCATAATTCTCCTTCCAGGTAAATTTCTCGGTTTTATGAGGGCTGGTAGGTTGGTTCTTTGGCGCCCGCCTTTCGCTCAGCCGATTCTGTTGACGCCTCTTCTTCTGTGCCGGCAAATCGCGCGGGGGAGGCTTCACGCCCGGCCGATGCCTTTAGAAAGCGAGCCGCGGCCAAGCCCACCACAAACATGCCGCCGAAAAAGATCGCCGGATGCCGTCGCGCCAGCTCTTCGCCGTCCCGGTGCAACTGGCTCAAATCCCGCTGGCGCACATAGGTCGCCGCACGCTCCAATGTGTCGGCCGCGAGCCGGGTGTAATGGGCAATGTTGGGATCGTGCTCCTGCTCAAAGCGGTCGGCGGTCTGTCGAATCGTTTGGCTCACGCCCACAATGCGATCGGCGGCCTGCTCTTTGCCTTGCCGAACATATTCTTCCCCGCGCTCTCGCGCCTGCGAGGCGACTTCTTTCGTCTTGGCTTTAAGTTTGTCCTTGGTCTCGCGAACAGTTTCCGTCACCGAAGCTTTGGCCTCCGCCATGGACTCTTTCATCGCGGACTCCTCCTTTGAGATTTCATCATTCATATCGTCACCTCTCTGCTCTGTCGAAAATCCGACTTCACGATGAAACCTTTCTCACGCGAGCCGAAAAGCGAATGGGGTGAACACCCCTTCTTGACCCGGGATGGGCATCCGAAGAGCGCGGGCGACCTGAACGGGTATTTCCCCCACCTTGCCAGGAGTTTCTGCCTCCTTAAGTTTCCGGCCATGAAAAAACCACTGCTGACGATGGCTGTAGTTTTGTTCGTTGGCCTTACGGCGGCCGCCCAACCCGTCGAACTCGCTCCTGGCGTCCTGCAACTCGGCGCTTTCCAAAGCCCGAACATTACTGAAAGTTCAGGCGTGATTCAAAGTCGCCGCGTGCGAGGCGCCTTCTGGACGCACAACGACAGCGGACCCGCCGTACTTTATGCTTTTACTTCTGATGGAACAGCTATGAGCGAGTGGAGCATCGAGGATTTGGAGGTGCGCGATTGGGAGGACATCGCCTGGCGCTCCGGCCGCATTTACATCGCCGATATCGGGAACAATCATGGCCATCCGGGGGATGTCTATTTGGTGGCGGAGCCGAACCCGCGCAAATCCGGATCCCTACGAGTGTTAAAACGGTGGAAACTTGAGTATCCGGACAACCCGTTCGATGCCGAGAGCTTTTTTATTTCGCACGAGCACGGCTATCTCATTGCGAAGGAAAGCGGCAACGCCCACGTCTATCGCTTTAAGCTTTCAGGACGAACCGCTGGGCAACTCGAGAAACAATGCGAGCTCAAGACCGACGCGCCGGTCACGGGCGCCGCTATCACGCGGGACAACCGGCGGCTTGCCGTGATCACCGACGCTGGGGCTTATCTTTTCATGCTCCCGCGGCGTGTCCCGGTGGAGGGAACTCTTGAGCCCGCCCTTTTTGTCCAACTGGACTTGCCCGGGATGGAGGGTTGCGCGTTCACGCGCGACGGGCTGGTCGTCACATCCGAGACGGGGCACATTCTGCTATTCACCGACCCGTTGTTTCGCGCGCGCTAGCGCCAGTAATGTGTCTCACAAATGGCGGGTGTTCTGTCGGGGCGTTGCGGCAGAACACCAGGCAATTGGGAGACACCTCACTAGGGCCGTTTAAATTGCGGCAGTGTTTCCAACGGTCCGATTTGGAAATTCGGGAATGCGAAACATTCCCATAATGCGCCCGTCAGGTTAATTAAGGCCTGGAAATCGGAAGGTTTGGTGAGGAAGGCCGTGGCTTTTTCCGCGTAAGCGCGCTCGATATCCGAATGCTGGTAGGAGGAGGTGAAGACCAGAATCGGAAAGTGGGCGAAGGATTCCTGTTCCCGAATCCAGCGCAGGACAGCGAATCCGTCGAGGATGGGCATTTTCACATCGAGCAACACGCCGTCCGGCAGGGGCGACTCGGCTCGATTTGCGTACTCGCCGGCACCGCCGAGGTAGTCGATAGCCTGTTGGCCATGTTCGACATAGCGCAGCTTGAAACGGGCATTGGAGCGGGCGCAGGCTTTGGCGAAGAGAACGCGATCGTCCAGACTGTCCTCAACGTAAAGGAGCACGGGCGTGTTGGCAGGTGGGTTCATGGAGACGAAGCCTTTCTTAGTTCCACCCAGAAGGTGCTGCCCTCGCCGACCTTGGAATCGACGCCGGCATCACCTCCCATTCGCTCGGCCGCCTTGCGCACGATGGCCAATCCCATCCCAGTGCCTTCGATGTCCACGTTCGACGCGCGCTGAAACAGTTGAAAGATGGTTTCCTGTTGCTCAGCGGGAACACCAATGCCGTTGTCCTGCACGCAGAGCCGGACGTAGGAATATGAATCCTGGCCTGACAATTCAGGATAGATGCGGATTTGTGGCACCACGCCGCTGCGCCGATATTTGAGGGCGTTCGAGACCAGATTGGTAAGGACGTGGCTGAGCGCGGCGTCATTGCCGATTACTTTGGGCCATTCGCCAGCAGCTTCAACGGTGGCATGGAGGGCGGCAATCTCGGATTCCAAACCATGGAGCACCGCCCGGACATTTTGGGCCGGATCCAGGGCGTGGCAGGGGAAATCGGCGTGAACCAGCCGCCCGAATTCCAGCAGATCACGAATCAGGGCTTCATTGCGAAGCGCTCCATCGATGATTCGCTGCAAGTAGAAGCGGCCTTCGTCATTAAGACTTTGCGAGTGGGACTCGAGCAGCAAATGGGCATACCCTTGCATGGCCCGATTGGGAGCGCGCAAATCGTGAGCGATGGTGTAGAGCAAGGTCTCCAGCGAATGCAGCGTCTCGTTCAACGACTCGGTGCGCCGCTTAACTTTTTTATCCAGATCCTCATTCGCCGCCGCCAGCTTGGTCTTGGCCTCTCGCAATGCTTCATCCGCCTGAGTCCGCTCCAACGCGTTCGACGCTTGCCGGGCCAGGATGTCCAGGAAGTGGAGTTCGTTTTCGCTGGGCCGATGCGGGTGGTCGAAATGGGTGGAGATTATTCCCAGCACCTTCCCTTCCCGGCTCAGCAGCGGCGTGGATTGAACCGCCCGAACGTCGGCCTCCAGCAAGACCCGCAGCGCCTCGGTCCCCTCGAAGATGGGACTCTTCGTCACGTCTTCCACCATGACACGTTGCTGCGTTCCCATGGCCACGGCGCAGGCCGCGGTTTCATCAACGACATGCTGGAAGAATTTCAGGAACGACGGCTCGAAACCACGTTGGGCCATGATCCGGAGCCCGCCCGTCTCCGGATCTCGAAGCTGCACATTGCCCCGGTCGGCCCTGGCAATGGCGACAGCCGCCTCAAGCACTTCGACGAACAATGCGCTGACATCCGTCTCCGGCTGGACTGCCCGGGCGCCCAGGGCCTGCAGGCGGGTCATGGCCTTGAGATCGGCCGCCAGCCGGTCCTTCACCGACGTCAACTCGCTTTGGATCAGTTTGCGTTCGGTGCAATCGCGAAACACTTTGGAATAACCGACCAGCTCTCCGGCCTCATTTCGTAAGGCCGTCGTGGAGCCTTCTGCCCAAAAACGGCTTCCATCCTTGCGGCAAAGCCACCGATCATTGTTTGCGCTGCCGGTGCGCGCCGCCGTTTCAAGTTCTTTCTGCAGAACTTGCGAGGCCTGATCCTCCGGCGTAAAAATGCTGGCCAAGACATCGCGCCCGATAAATTCCGATTCGGTAAAACCCAGAATCCGCTGCACACCTTCGTTCCATGTCATGGGACGGGCGTGGGTATCGATTCGAAAGATTGCGTAATCTTTCACCTGCTGTACCAGCATGCGGCATCTTTCCTCGCTTTGCCGCAGGGCCTCCTCTCCCTTTTGCCGCTGGACTGCAAAGGCCAATTGCGTCGCGATGGCTTGAGCTAGCCGCACTTCATCCGGAGTAAATTCGTGAGGAACGCTGAAATAGATCATGAACTTGCCCAAGAGCTTGCCACGGGAGGTCAGTGGGATGAAGGCCAGCGCGCGTATTCCCTCCGCCAGAATGGTTTTGATTAGCTCATCGGCCGGCACGGCACCGAGATCGGCGACGCAGATGGGGTGGGCATCGAGCGAATCAGCGGCCCAAGGCGAGTGACCTTCGACCGCTTGCCGATAGCCGTCAGAAAGACCGCGCCATGCCACGAATCGCATGACGCCAGCGTCGTCGAACAGCAGAATCGAAACCTTCTCGCACCGCAGAGCCGCCAGGATAAAATCCATGGCCGCCTCGTACACCGCCTTCTGCGATTCGGCCCGATTAATGCCCTCGAGCAGTTCATACAGAGCCTGCTCCATCGTGGCAACGTCTCACGGATTTGGCCTTCAGCCAGAGCGGAAATACCCCCTACGCCCCTGGGGTATTGGCCCCATGTGCCCGAGTGTGACTGCTATGTGTCTAGCCCGCCGCCCTTTGTCGGAAACTTTGCCGCAAACAGTTCAAAATTTACGACAATGTTTCCGACCACGGCGGGTTGCCGCTGTCGGCGCTAAACAGTTACGTGGCTAGTCACGGTTTAGCTGGCGTGACTTCGACCGCGTACACGTGCCGCTCCCCATGCAGGTTGCTTCGAAAAACAATCCATCGACCATCCGGCGTAAATGTCACATTCGGCTCCAGCCGATAATCATGCTGGGCCAGATCCACCAGCTTCTCGGCCAGCAAGCGGCCCACCTTCACCGGCTCGCCGCCGATTTGCCTCGATTCCGTCTCCGGCGCCGGACGAAACAAGTATATCCACTGGCCATTCACTGGTGGATTCAATGGCTTGTTATCCGGCATGGGCGTTTTATTGGCCACGCTCTTCGGGCCGCCGCCGTCGCCCGCGAACAGCTTGCCATCGGGTGAAACGTTGTAGTGCACACTCCACTCACTGCGCGCGAGGCCATACCGGACGCGCTCGCCGGTCGCCACGTGCACGCCCGCAACCCAGAACTCCTGCGCGCGCGGCGTTTGCAGATCATACCAAACCCACTGGCCGTTCCACCCAAAGAATTCATGGCCGGCAATCTCGTAAGGCATGGTCCGCCGGTGCATCAGCTTCGGTTGGTCCGCGCCGACTCGCAGCGTCCACACCCGGTCCACCTCGTGCCATGGACCCTCATGGCAATAGAGCATCAGTTTGGAATCGGTCGGCGAGCACTGCGCATGATTCAGCCAGTTCGTGGAAGGATGGAAACATTTCACCTGGCCGCTGCTGAGATCGGCGACATAGAATTTCATCGCCCGCGAAGCGCCCGAACCCGGCCCGCCTTCGTTGAATGTTCCAACGAGCAGATTCTCATCCGCGCTCACTCCATTAAACGCGGCGTAGAACGGCAGGCGAACCAGGTCGTGCGTGGTTTTGGTGTCCAGGTGCGTGGCCCGGATGACGGAGCCGGTCTCACCGCGCACACTGTAAAAAACCCGCCGGCTTTTTCGACCCACTTCCACGCCACTGCTGCCGCCCATGCTGTAGCCGGCACGCGGCACGACCAAATCGATGGCTCGATTCGTCAGGTTGACCGTGGCCAGGCCGGATGGCGTGGAAATCAGCAGCTTGTCTCCCTCGGGCGTGTAAGCGTTCTGATGAAAGTAGAAACTCGCGCTGCCCGGTTCGCGCGACAGGCGCACCACCCGATGGCCCGTGGCAGGCTCGACCCAATCAGTCGGTGGCTCGGCGAACAGCGTCTGCGCAATCGCTTGTGTTAGGACCAAGGGAAGAAGAGCTTTCAACATTATCAGCATGTCGAGCTTCCATGGAACTCAACTCGGCAGCGGAAGTCGATACTTACACGCGGGGAGATTCAGACTTCAGAAACCGCCCGAACCCTCTCCCCCAGGAGAAAAATTCGCGCGGCTGCATCCTGAGCATATCCCGCCGACATTTTCCTTGCTACGTCTGCATCGCCGCCGGATAACGGGTCCATGCAAATCCCCGCTTTCGTCAAGCGTCTGCTCATCGTTTGGAGCATGCTGTTTTGTTTCTCTGCCTCACTGGCCGCTGCTGAAAATGCCTTTCTCGGCCGCTGGGCCTTGACCATTCCAGGCGGTGGCGCCGGATGGCTCGGCGTGACCGAGGCCGAGGGACAGCTTAAGGGCAGCATCCTCTGGGGCGGCGGCAGTGTCGTGCCGGTTACCAGCACGAAAATTGTGGACGACACGCTCATCCTCACCCGCGTCAGCGAGTCGCGACAGAAAGGCACGGACGGCCAGAATGTGGTCAAGATGAGCACTGAAACGATCACCGCCAAGCTCGCTGGCGACAAGCTGAAGCTTACCACGGTCACGTCCGGGGAGGACGGCTCGACGCGAGGTCGCGCTGAGTTTAACGGTCAGCGCATTCCGCCGGTCCCGCCTGCACCCGACCTGGCTAAAGTGAAATTCGGCGAGCCGATAAAGCTGTTCAATGGCCAGGATCTGGCCGGCTGGAAAACTTTTGGCAGCAAAGAGGTGGGTTGGAAAGTCGTCGATGGCGTCCTGCGCAACGACGCCGTGCAGGAGCCGGGCAAACACAAGTCCTACGCCAACCTCCGCACAGAACGCGAGTTCGAGGATTTCAACATCCAACTTGAATTCCGCGTGCCCGAGGCCGGCAACAGCGGGGTTTATTTGCGCGGCATTTATGAAGTCCAAGTGGCCAACTCCTACGGACGGAAGAACGACCCGCATAACTGCGGCGCGCTCTACAGCCGGATCATGCCGAGTGAAAACGTCTCCAAGCCGCCGGGCGAATGGCAGTCCTTCGACATCACTCTGGTGGATCGTCACCTCACCGTCATTCACAACGGCAAGAAAACCATCGACAATCACCCGGTGCTCGGCTGCACCGGCGGCGCCCTCTGGTCCGATGAATCCCGTCCGGGCCCCATCTACCTGCAAGGCGATCATTCCAATGTCGATTATCGGAACATCGTGCTTCGCCCTGTGGTCAAGTAAGAGCGTCCACCTCTGCCTGAGCTGCCCCTCACGGAAAGTCAATGAACTGCGGCGGCACGTGTTCCACCAGCCACACGCTGTTGTCTGAACGACGAAAGACAAACCCCGCCCGGTGCATCTCGCCGGCGCGAATGCTCAGCAGCACGGCCTTTCCCTGGCGCCCGCCCACTTGCATCGCAGTGTTCGTCTCCGCCACAAGGTGGACATCATGCCGCTGCATTTTTCGCAAACCATGAATCCGGATGCCTTCGAGGAAACGTGGGGCCGTTCCATGATACAACCGCTCGGGTGGAGGCAGGGGCGGATACTGAAGAGCCACGGTCACCGAATGTCCCTGACTGGCCCGGATACGCGTCCCATCTTCGCTAAAGGCAAAGCGCTTTTTGCTGTTCGTCTCGACCAGATGCTTAAGTCGTTCGAGTGTAAGCGCCACGCCGTGACGATTGGCCGCTTGCAGTAACTCGTCCACCCCGACCCATCCCGCTTCGCCCAGCGTCAAGCCCACCAAATCCGGCTCATGCCGCAGAATCAGGCTGAGGAATTTGCTCGTTTTGACATCGTCCATAATCGGCAGACTCAGCATGGAATGGTCGTCCACGGACGGACTGCGGGCAAGCCATCGCGAAATCTTCGCCCCATTGTGTGGTTTTGGGGTGTATCCCCATCTCGCCGGGGAGCGAAAGGGCCCAGGTTCAAACGTAACGACGGCGCTTATCTTCGCCAGGGCGCTACGACTGGAGCTTCGCGGACGAGACCTTTGCGGACCTGCAGCGACGCGAGATCCTGCTCATCGCGGATCTCTGCCATTTCGGCGTGCTCGATTGGCTGGGCGACCCCGGTGGAAGCATCATCAATGTCTCGAGCATTCATGCAGTAGAGATCACCCCGTTGACATCCGCCTATGCCGCCGCCAAGGCAGCCGTCGTTTCTCTCACACGCAGCGCTTCGCTCGAAGGCAGAAAAAAGGGGATCCGCGTCAATGCCGTGCCACCTGGAGCGGTCAATACTCCCATGCTGTGGGAGAATCCGAACGTCCAGTCCGGCCTCGAAACGATTGACCGCGGCGTATTGGGCCAACCCGACGACGTAGCCGCCGTCATCGCTTTCCTGGCTTCCGATGATGCCCGCTTCATTCGCGGCTCCTCGGTCATTGTCGATGGCGGGCGCTCGGCAAAACTTTGACCCGCGTTGGGTCGATGATTTGAGTTGACCATCGGTGCTCGGACGCTAAGCAGATGGGGCCTGCGAGAACGGGCTTGCGAGAACGGGCTTGCCCCGCCGCGGGCAGTCCGAAGCACGCGTGCAACGT
>Ga0070686_100002019_pt1 | contig 11261 bp, 4 predicted proteins | sample KBSS23LmetaG_FD_65654 | JGI IMG/M metagenome (GOLD analysis project Ga0070686, IMG submission 65654) | Switchgrass rhizosphere microbial communities from Kellogg Biological Station, Michigan, USA - KBS S2-3L metaG | ecosystem: Host-associated > Plants > Roots > Rhizosphere ...
GCAGACCATCGTCTTCGTGCACACCTTCGCGACCCAGAACACCGAGGACACGACGCACGTCCAGCAGGCGATCGACAACTGCCCGAGCAACGGCAAGGTGGTGATCTCGCCGGGCGAGACGTTCATCAGCGGCGCGCTGTTCTTCCAGCACGGCACCACCAACAAGAGCAACTGCACCTTCCAGGTCGACGGCACGCTGTCCGCCACCACGAACGCCGCCAAGTACCCGTTCACGAACAACCGCTTCCCGCTCTACGGCACGGGCGGCGGCTTCGGCACCGTCCACTACCCGACCAACCACATGGGCCTCATCAACGCCTGCGACAGTCAGACCTGCTCGGTGTCGAACATCCGATTGACCGGCAGCGGGAACGTGAACGGCGGCCCCTGGGTCAGCGGCAACCTGACCACGCTAGGCACCAACATGGCCTCCGCGCACGGCGACAATTCCCGCGCCGACCTGGTGAACCTGAACAGCGTGACGGGCCTCTACTTCCGCGGCCTTCATTTTCAGGATCCGCCGATGCACATCCTCTTCGTCTCGCGGTCGACGAACGTCTCCGTCGACGAGATCACCAGCAACTCGTACCGCGGCTGTTCGTCGTGCATTCACAACGGCGACGGGATCGACCTGGCCACGTCGACGGGCGGCTACATCTTCGGCTCGTCGTTCGACGATGGCGACGACTGCATCAACCTGAACGCCGGCAGCAACCAGCCGGGCATCACCGAGAACCGGCCCGATCAGACCATCCGCATCTTCGACAACACCACGCTGCACGGTCACGGCGGCGTCGTCCTCGGCAGCTTCACCGCCGCCTGGATCAAGAACATCCTCGCGGAGGACAACTTCTTCAACGGCACGGAGGTCGGCTACCGCTTCAAGACGGGCACCAACCGCGGCGGCGGCGCCGGCGGCACCAGCAGCATGGCTGACGGCGTCACCCTGCGCGACACGGTGTTCAACAACATCCTGACCACCGGGATCGAGATGACCGGCCAGTACCCCGACAGCACCGGCTTCCCCTCGGGCGGCGTCGGCTTCTTCCGCTGGATCACGATCAGCAACATCACCGGATCGGTGGCGTCCGGCGCCTACGCCATCAACATCAGCGGCAACCCGACGCCCCACCACACCAACCTCACCTTCAGCAACGTGAACCTGACCGGCGGGTCGAGCAGCAAGGGAATCGCGGTATACCAGGTGTCCAACAGCACCTTCACCAACGTCACGGCGTCGACGGGGAACTTCTTCATCGAGCCGGGCTCGTGGGGCAACACCTACACGAGCTGCGTCCCGACGCCGACGCCTCATTGATTGCGGCGTTTGCTCTACCGCTTCTGGAACTTCAAGAGATCGTCGTGGTCCTGGATGTCCTTCTTCGACATCGGCTGCTCGAACCGCGTGCGTAGCGCCGTGTAGATGAACGCCACCCGATCCACCTTGACGTCCGTCCCCTCGCCGTCCGCGCCGTTTGCGATGAGGGCCTGGATCTTGGCCGCGGCGGCAGCCGACTCGTTGTAGAGGCTCTCGAGCTCCTCGCAACTCTGGGCGCCGCTCGCGATCGAATCGAGCGGCGCCTTTCGCCCGGCAATCTTGAAGGTATCCTTGGCGCCGTTCGTGGGCGCGAGGGCGGCAATTGCGGCGCCCAGCGGCGCCTTCACGGCGGCGCGCTGTTTCGCCGGGAACCGCTCCGCGCGCAGGATCGCGTTGAACACGGCACAGTCGCGCTGGTAGCCGGCCTTCTGCATGGCATCCAGGTAGGTATTCAGCTCGGGCGGCGAGCGGAGCGGCATCTCCGCCAGCGCCTGCATCTCCTTCGGAGACCGGGCCAGCGCCGACAGCTCGGTGGACAGCAGCCCCAGATCAAACGCTGCGGCCGCCTGACTCATCTGGCGATCGGGGATTGAATCCGAATTCCCGTTCAGGACGGTCAGGTTTCCGAGCATCCTCATCCCCTCCTTGTCGGCGGCGTCGCAGTCGTTCGCCGTGCCGGCTGCGGCACCGAGCTCCCGCGCCATCTTCAGCGGCGGCGTGCCGGCGTCACCCTTGGGCAACTTCCGTTTCGCGACCTCGATCTGGCCGCGAACGGCGTCGGCAAGCAGCTTCCGCCGCGTAACGTCGCCCGCGTCGGTCCGGGCGATCGCCGTGATCATCGCGCATCGGCTCCCCCGCACCGCCTCGGACAGCCGCAGGAAGCGCTGGAGGCTCGCCTGATCGGAGAACGGCGGCTTGCCGTCGTCCTTGATCAGGCCCTCGGCCAGGCGGTGGCGCTCCTCCTGGCAACTGGAGTCCTCGCACTTCGCGAGGCTATCGAAGGCCTTCTCCACGTCGCCCATCTTCTCCAGCGCCTTCGCCCGGCCGACCTGGGCCGGAGGGTCAGCCGGCACCAGGCGCAGCGCCTCCTCGAACGAGGCGTTCGCGCCCTTGATGTCACCCGTCGCGAGCGCCGCCTCGCCCGCCAACACCAGATCGCCGGCGCGTTCCCGAGCGTTTCTACAGGCTGGAAGGAACGCACAGACGACTCCGCATGCGAGGACCGCTTTCCACATGATGGGTCGTGTCTATCACGCCGTCGGTCCGCTCACTGGATCGGCGGCGGCGGCGGCGGGGGCGGCGGCGGCGGCACCGGCGGCGGGGGCGGCGTCGTGGTCGGCGGCGTCCCCGGCGGGATGGGCGGCGGGACCGGCGTCGTGGGCGGCGGTGTGGAGGGCAGCCCCGGCGGCTGCGGCGGAGGCGCCGTGGGCATCTTGGTCGGCGGCTCGACGCACGAGGTGAGGTCGAAGAACAGGAACTCGAGCGCCTTCGCCTGCGGCGACATCATGTTCGTCTTGCAGCCCGACGGGAACGGCTTGCCCGGATCCGAGTCGTCACCGCCCGTGGTGACGCCACCGACGCTGATGGACTTCTGGATGTGGATGTCGGTGAACACGACCTTCCCGCACTGATTCGCTTCCGGCGTGCCGACGGGCGTGTTGAAGCTGAGGTACTGGGACGAGCGCGGCGACGTGTAGTAGAGCCACTCGCTCGTGGGGGCATTGACGGTGTTGACCGAGTGCTCGGAGCCGCTCACGGCGAGCTGCCCCAGCGTCGTCGTGGCGCCCACCATCGGACCGTTCAACCACTGGGCGAGCGCCATGCCCTTCGGGAACCCCTGGTTGACCGTCAGGGTGACGTCGTTCAGCGGATCCATGGTGCTGAAGGGACCCGTCGCCGTGGCGAGGTCCGCCGGGCGCTTCTGCAGCCAGTAGAAGTGCAGGTGGCTGACGAACAGGCGGCCGCCGCCGTTCACGTAGTTCGCCATGTTGTCGATGCTCGCCTGCGGCTTCTGGTCGACGTACTTGCTGGTGCTCCCCTCGCACGACAGGATCTGGATGTCGTAGTTCGCCATCTTGGTCGCGCTCGACCAGAGCGCCGTCGCGGGCGCGAAGTTGCCGCCCGCCGAGAAGCTGTTCGTGCCGCCGCCGCCGGCGTACAGGTGGACGCGGCCCGCCCCACCGTCGGTCGTGAACTCGGAGTCGGCGACGCCGATGCGGCGGATCAGGCACTCGAGCGCGTCGGCGGCGCCCGTCGTGACCGCCATCCTCGGGATGTTTCCCTCGGACTGGGTGCGCGGCAACCGCGTCTGGTTCTTGTCGGTCAGCGGGTTGTCACGGCAGGTCTGGATGGTCGGGATCGTGATCTGCCGCCGCCATTTGCCGATCTGCATGACCAGCGGGACGTTGGTCGTTGACGGCACGGGCTCCAGCGTCATCGAGAAGTGACCATTGGTGTCGGTCAGCGCCGACCCGAGCGGCGCCGTGATCTGGGCGCCGCACTTGTCGCAGCTGACGCCGGTCGCGATCGCCGGCGGCGCGCCGTTCGGGACGTAGACAATCACGTTGTAGAGCGGGATGACGCCGGCGGGATCGTAGACAGTGCCGCTGATCGTCGTCTTGGTCGCGCCCGTGCAGGTCGGCGGCACCGTCGTGCCCGTGGTGCTCGGGCAGACGTTGGGCACGGCCGCGGGGCCCCCGGGAAGGGTGCCGCCGCAGGTCCCCATCGGGCAGGTGGTCGGGCAGTTCAGCGTGCCGCCGCAACCGTCGCCGATCGTGCCGCAGTACTGGCCGCCGCCCGCCAGCGTGCAGGTGATCTTCTTGCAGTTGGGATCGCCGCAGACGCTGGCGACGCCCTGGCCGCCGCAGGTGGCGGGCGCGGTGCAGTTCCCGCAGTCCAGCGACCCGCCGCAGCCGTCGCCGATCATGCCGCAGTACCGCGAGGTCCCGACGTTGCAGGTCGTGGGCACGCAGCCGGGCATGCGGCAGATGTTCGACGTGCAGACCTGGCCGTTCGGGCAGGCGCCGCAGTCGAGCGTCCGCCCGCAGCCGTCGCCGATGCTGTCGCAGTAGCGGGCGCCGCCCGCCGCCATGCAGGTCCCGGGCGTGCAGTTGTTCGGCGCGCAGGTGTTTGCGACGCCCGCGCCGCCGCAGGTCGAGCCGGCCGGGCAGTCGCCGCACGGGAGCGTCCCGCCGCAGCCGTCGCCGATGGTCCCGCAGTACTGCCCGGTGGCCGTCTTGCAGGTGAGCTTCGTGCAGCCCGCGCCGGGGACGCAGACGCCCGACGTGCAGACCAGGCTGGAATCGCAGGCGCCGCAGTCCATGGCGCGGCCGCAGCCGTTGCCGACGGTGCCGCAGTATGAGCCATTCGTGACCTGGCAGGCCAGCGGCGTGCAGCTGGCCCCGCCGACGCACACGCCCATGTCGCAGACCTCGTCGGCCGCGCAGCTGTTGCCGCAGTCGATCATTCCGAAGCAGCCGTTGCCGATGACGCCGCAGTACTTCCCGTTGGGGGGATTGCACGACGTCACCGTCGGCGTGCAGGTGCCGCCATCGACGACGGAGATCTCGGGCAGCATCGTCCGCGAGTCGGGGATGTTGGACGACCCATCGGGGCCGCCCGTCGTGCCCGCGGTGCCGGTGGTGCCGGCCGTGCCACCGCCGCCATCCGGGTTCGTGCCCGTCGAGCGGGGCTTGGTGCCCGCGCAGGCGCCGGCGGCGAGAGCCAGCGCCAGGGCTGTCGACAAAACTGTGCTAACGGGGAGGGGCCTCCGGGGGTTGGACATGGTCCACTCCTTTGTGTCCCCTGTGTCGCGCGGAGCGCGCGACGGCTCGCCGCTGAGGCGCCGTCTTATGGAAACGTTTGCGGCGGTGCCGCGGCGTGAACGATGACGCAGGCCGGATCGCCGGGCGGCATCGTCGTCTGCCAGACCAGCGTCGCGCGGCCCTCGGCGACGGCGCGCAGCGCGGGCGCATCGAAACCGTTGCGGTTGTAGAGGATTTCGTAGGCGTCCGGACCGGACGGTTCGCGCACCAGGCGGTACGGCCCGAACTCGGGGCGGGCGCTGAACCGCCCCTGACGCAGCCGGCGATACTGGGCCATCGCCGCGTCGTAGGGCGCGCGAACGACGACCTCCGCGTTCGCGGGGACGTGCTCCTGCAGCGCCGAGACCGCGAGCGGCACGCAGGCGCCCCAGTAGTCGCCCATGAAACGCGCCGCGCTCAGATCGCCGGTGAGCGGACTCTTGTAGACGTAGGAATACCGTCCCCACTGCGCGTACGAGATCAGGCTGGTGGCGGCGAGCACGACCGCGAGCACGTTCTTCGCGCGAGCGCTCACGTCGTCGAACGCAAGCGCGCCCAGCACCAGCAGCGGCGGGAAGAGGAACAGGAGGTGACGATCCTCGTCGTACAGCGTCGGCCGCATCAGGAAGACGCCGAGCCAGAACAGCACGGCGTGCGCCGCCAGCCAGCGCCGCAGCGAGATGTCGACCGAGCCCCAGCGCGTCTCCAGCCGGAACGGTTGCACGCCGAGCTGCGGGCGCCGGAAGGTGCGCACCAGGCCGGCCGCGGTGGCGATGGCCGCGACTGGCGTCAGCGCGATCGAGAACCAGATCACCGGATACCAGCGCGGCAACGCCGTCGACGTCCAGGTTCGACCGAGCGCCCGCACCGGGCCCGACCAGGCGAAGCGCGTGAACCCGAAGATCGCGGTACGCAGCGGCAGCGCCCTGCCCCGCTCCCACAGCGACGGCCAGATCGCGACGGCGAACGCGACGCCAGCCAGAAGCGGAAGCGCGACCAGCTCGATGCGCCTGGACAGCCGCGCGCCCCGCAACGCGAAGACCGCGTAGGCGACGAGAAGCGCGGTGAAGAGCGCGGGCTCGACCAGCACGGGCGGCCGCACCAGGAACGGCACCATCGCGACGACGCCCAGCAGGATCAACGTCGGGCGCGCGACGCGCCCGTCCGCCCGCGCGGCGGGATCGAGCTCGCGGAGCTTGTTCCAGAGGTACAGCGGAACCAGCAGCGACAGCATCGCCATCGGGAAGTCGTTGACGTTGAAAAGCGCGTGCCCGCCGAGGCGGATGGCGCCGAGCAGCAGCGCAACCGCCAGGCGCGCGGTCGAGTGCGCGATGCCGGCCCGCAGCAGCAGGTGGTAGAGCGCATACAGCCCCACCGGATACAGCGCGAAGTTGAACGCCTGCTGGACCCAGAGCGGATCGCGAAAGAACCGCAGCACCACCTCGGACATGACGCCCAGGAACAGCGCCCAGAGCGGCCCGTACCACTTGAGCATCTCCGTCAGCCCGTTGGAGGACCGCGACGACGGCAACGCGAGCTTGTGGAGCAGCCACTGACTCCGCTCGAGATGCGGCAGCGAATCCCACGTCGCCATCCCGCGCGCCGTCACCAGAAAGCCGATCGCGATGGATCCCAGAACGACGAGGATCGGCACCAGCCGCGACCGCATGTTCGGCCCGGACTATGTCACTGTTCCCCGCCCCGGCGCAGCTTTCGAAAAGGGTCCGCTCGGGCTCCGCTCGCTCTCGGTTGAGGGGGCTGCGGGCTGGGGGAACAGCCAGCCCACGTCCTTCTCAGCCCTACGCTTCGCTACGCCTTGAACCGCTCAATTGAACCCGGCAGCGTTCAAGGTGGAGCGAAGCGTAGGATTGAGAAGGACGCGGACTGTGTGGTGCCCCTCCGCGCGCAGTTCGCTCAGCGGAAGATCTGGGCTCGCCGAGCAGATCCGGGTACGGCCGCTGAGTGATGTTTGAGCACGGAGGGGCACCACACAGGCCGCGGCCCCCTCAACCGAAAGCGAGCGGAGCCCGGCGTCAGGCGTGGCCCTGGAGGTCGAGGGCGGCGTGCATGGCGGCGGCGAGCGCGGCGAGGCCGGCGGCGACGTCGGCGCCGAGGTGGACGCGGAGGGCGCGGCGGCCGCGCTGGACCAGGACCTCGAAGTCGCCGCGCGCCTGCGCCGCCTTGACGACGCCGAAGGTGTATTTCTGACCGGGCACGGGCAGGTCGTCGGCGTCGTCGCAGGTGATCTGCAGGAAGACGCCCGTGTTCGGACCGCCCTTGTAGGCCTGACCCGTCGAATGCAGAAAGCGCGGCCCGAACTCGAGGCAGGTGGCGACGCCCTTCACCTCCAGGACGCGCCGGCGAATGGCGGTGAGGGCCCGCTCGTTCGCCTCGTTCATCTCGATGTACCCGAGCAGCGCGAAGTAGTCGGCGGGCCGCAGGCTGCCGAGATGCGCGGCCAGGTACCCGGGAAGCGTGCGGTGCCCGTTCATGCCGCGCGCCAGCGCCGCCGCGTTCGTCTCGTCGGTGAACAATTTGATCCCGTCTGTGACGAAGATCGGTGACTCGGCCGGCAGCGACCCGCTCTCCTCGTAGGCCGCGGTCAGCCGGCGCGTCGCGGTCTTGCTCGCCTCGACGTCTGGCTGATCGAACGGATCGATGCCCAGGATCGATCCCGCGACAGCGGCCGCCATCTCCCAGCGGAAGAACTCCTCGCCCAGATCGTACGGATCGTCGATCCGCACGCGCACCAGCGGCTGGCCCGCGCGTTCCAGCGCGGCCGCGAACTCGTCCTGCACCGGGTCGGGTCGGGACTCGAGTCTCAGCAGGACGAAGATCCGATCGCTGCCGTAGGTGCCTGGATCGAGGCGCGGCTCGCGATCGATCGGGATCAGGCCCTTGCCTTCCTTGCCCGTCGACTCGGCGATCAACTGCTCGAGCCAGGCGCCCAGGTCGGCGACCCCCCGCGACGCGACGATCGTCACCTTGTCGCGCCCGAACTCCTTCGCGGCGATGCCGAGGATGCTGCCCAGGACGACACCGGGGTTCTCGGCTGCCGGCACCGACGGCATGCAGGCGTTCACCATCGTCTCGGTCCGATCGAGGAACCGGCCGACGTCGACGCCCATCGCCGCGGCGGGCACCAGCCCGAAATCCGACAGCGCCGAATAGCGGCCGCCGATGTTGGGCCAGCCGAAGAACACGCGCCGGAAGCCGTCGCCCTCGGCGACGTGCTGCATCTTCGAATGCGGATCCGTGATCGCGACGAAGTGGCGCCCCGCTTCCTGATGGTCGATCCGCTGGGCCACGCGATCGAAGAAGTACTGCTTGAAGATGTTGGGTTCCAGCGTCGAGCCCGACTTGCTGGAGACGATGAACAGCGTCCGATCCAGATCGATCGCGCGCTCCAGCGCCCTCACCTGCGCGGGATCCGTCGAGTCGAGGATGTGCAGCTCGGGATACCCTTCGATCTTGCCGAAGGTCGTCCGCATGACCTCCGGCCCCAGGCTGGAGCCCCCCATGCCCAGCAAGGCCAGGTGCGCGAACCCGGCGGTCCGGGCGACGTCGGAGATCTGGGTGAACCGCTGGACGTGCGCCAGCTGATCGTTGGTGATGCCCAACCAACCGAGCCACTGCGCCTCGTCGCGGCCGCTCCACAGCGAGGCGTCGCGCTGCCAGAAGCGGCGCGCCTTGCCCTGCGCCTGCCAGTCGTCGAGCGATCGCTTCACCGCGGCGGTGAGGGGCGCCGGCAGGCTGTACGTCATGCGGTTGGTCCGCCCCGCCCCCGCCTCCCGGCTCTGACGCGCGACCGCGGCCAGCAGCTTCTCGAAGTCGTTCGCGAACAGCCGCACGCCGTCCGCGAGCAGGCGATCGGTGACCTCCGGGAGCGAGATACCGATCTGCTCGAGCGTGCTGATGGTGTCGCGCGCCGAATCGATGTCCTCGGTCAGGGTTGCGCGCGGCCGGCCGTGGTCGCGGAAGGCGTCCAGCGTGGCGGGCGGCATCGTGTTGACCGTGTCGGGTCCGATCAACCCCTCGACGTAGAGCACGTCCGGGTAGCTCGGATCCTTGGTCCCCGTGCTGGCCCACAAGAGGCGCTGCGTCTGCGCCCCCTGGTCGGCCAGCCGGCGCCAGCGCGGGCCCGTGAAGATCTCCCGGTAGCGCTGATAGGCCAGCTTGGCGTTGGCGATCGCGACCTTGCCCAGCAGAGACCGCAGCAGCGCCTGCGCGCGCGCGTCCGTCGTCGCCTCCAGGCGCTCGGTCACGATCGCGTCGACGACCGCATCGACCCGGCTGACGAAGAAGCTCGCCACGCCGGCGACGCCGGACGGCTGGCCGCCCCGTGCGACGAAGCGTTCCAGCCCCGCGATGTACGCCTCCGCGACCTGTTCGTACGTCTCCCGCGCGAACAGCAGCGTCGCATTGACGTTGATGCCTTCGCTGATGAGGCGACCGATCGCGCCGATTCCCGGCGGCGTCGCGGGCACCTTGATCATCAGGTTTGCGCGGCCCACCGCCCGCCAGAGGCGTCGCGCCTCGTCGAACGTGGCGTTCGCGTCGCTTGCGAGCAGCGGTGACACTTCCAGGCTGACGTAGCCGTCGCGCTTCGCCGACTGGTCGTAGACCTGCCGCAGTTCGTCGGCCGCCTCCTGAACGTCGCGGATCGCCAGCCGCTCGTAAAGGGCCCTGGGATCCAGCGTGCGCGACTCGGGCGCCTCCAGCAGCTCGCGGTAATCGGAGCTGCCCGCGACCGCCTTCTCGAAGATGGACGGGTTCGACGTCACCCCGCGCAGCCCGTCTTCGTCGACCAGCCGGCGCAGCTCGCCGCTGGTGATCAGCGTGCGGCGGATGAAGTCCAGCCAGATCGACTGCCCGAACACCTGCAGCGCGCGCAGCGGATTCTCCAGCGCCGCCACCTTCGCGAGCCGCCGCAGATGGCGCGCCTCGCCGCTGAAGCGCGCGCTGACGAAGGCGTGAATCAGCTCGTGCGCCAGCTCGACGCCGACCACGCGGCCGCCCAGCACCAGCACGTTCATGTCGTCGTGCTCGACCCCCTGGCGTGCCGAGTAGGTGTCGTGGCAAAGCCCGGCGCGGATGCCGGGCATCCGGTTCGCCGCCATCGACGCGCCCACGCCGCTCCCGCACAGGAGAATGCCGCGCTCGGCGCCGTGCCCACGCAGGGCGGCGCAGACCGCCTCGGCGTAGTCCGTGTAATCGACCGGCTCCTTGCTGCGTGTCCCGACGTCGAGGACGTCGAAGTGCTCGGAGGTGAGGAACGCCTTTACAGCCTCCTTCAGCTCGAAGCCGGCGTGGTCCGAACCAATCGCGATGCGCATGGGAGATCAGCCCGGCCAGGTCCAGTCGGAGATCTCGGGCCGGTCGCGCCCCTCGTCGTGCGCATAGCGCAGGTTGTCGAGGATCGCGTTCTGCATGTCGTCCTTGAGGTGGCCGGCTTTATCTTGCAGCCGCGACACCCGGTCGATGACGTCGATCACCAGGTGAAACCGCGACGTCCCGTTCAACATCGCCAGCTCCAGCGGCGTGTTGATGTTCCCCTTCTCCCGGTAACCGTGGACGTGCATGTTCTGCTGGCCCTTGAAGCGGTAGGCGAGCTTGTGAATCAGCGACGGGTAGCCGTGGAAGTTGAAGATGATCGGCTTGTCGGCGGTGAACACCCCGTCGAAGTCGCGCTCCGACGACCCGTGCGGGTGGTCGGTGATCGGGTGGAGCTTGAACAGATCCACCACGTTGACGAAGCGGAGCTTCAGGTCGGGGAGCCGCTCGCGCAGGATCGCCGCCGCCGCCAGCGCCTCCAGGGTGACGACGTCACCACAGCTCGCGAGTACGACGTCCGGTTCCTCGCCCGCGTCCGTGCTCGCCCGCCTCCAGATGCCGAGGCCCTTCGCGGCGTGAATGACTGCCTCGTCGATGGTGGTGAACTGCAGGTGCTTCTGCTTGTCGGCGACGATGACGTTGATGCAGTCGGTGCTGCGCAGGCACTGATCGGCGACCGCCAGCAGCGTATTCGCGTCCGGCGGCAGATAGATGCGCGTGACCGACGGGCCCTTGTTCGTCACCAGGTCGATGAATCCCGGGTCCTGGTGGGAGAAGCCGTTGTGATCCTGCCGCCAGACCGTCGA
>Ga0070686_100002020_pt1 | contig 11258 bp, 6 predicted proteins | sample KBSS23LmetaG_FD_65654 | JGI IMG/M metagenome (GOLD analysis project Ga0070686, IMG submission 65654) | Switchgrass rhizosphere microbial communities from Kellogg Biological Station, Michigan, USA - KBS S2-3L metaG | ecosystem: Host-associated > Plants > Roots > Rhizosphere ...
CCGTACGAAGTGGCGGTGTGGCTGGGGAAGAAAGGGCTGCAGAACGTGACCGGCATGAATCCCGGCGGCACGTTGAAGATGCTCGGCTTGGCGATCACGATGGTGCCGGCGTGTCACAGCAGCTCGGTCGAGGAAGACGGACAGATCATCTACCTCGGCAACCCGACCGGCTACGTGATCAGATTCGAGGACGGCCTCACGATCTATTACTCCGGCGACACCTCGATCTTCGGCGACATGCGGCTGATTGCCGAGATGTACCAGCCGCAGATCGCGTTTCTGTGCATCGGCGATCTCTACACGATGGGACCGGAGCAGGCGGCCAAGGCGTGCGAGCTGCTCGGCGTGAAGCAGGTGGTGCCGATGCACTACGGCACTTTCCCTGCGCTCACCGGCACGCCAGCGAAGTTGCGTGAGCTGGTGACGCCAAAAGGCGTCCAGGTGCTGGAGCTGAAACCCGGAGAGACTGCTTCGTAACAGTACGGAGCCGCCACGAAGACACGAAGACACGAAGAATACTTTTGTGCAAGATGATCTTCGTGCCTTCGTGTCTTCGTGGCGGATCATGAGGGTGGGATGACGACGACAGCGGTGATGCGCAAGCAACTGTTCATCAACGGCGAGTGGCGGGACGCCTCGGGCGGCAAGACGATCGAGGTGGTCAACCCGGCCACGGAAGAAGTGATCGCCGAAGTGGCGTCGGCCGAGCGTAGCGACATCGACGCGGCAGTCGCGGCGGCGCGGGCGGCGTTCGACGGACCATGGGGCAAACTGTCGGCGCGCGAGCGCGGACGGCTGGTCTGGAAGATCGGCGAGAAACTGCTCGAGCAGGCCGACGAGATCGCACGGCTCGAGACGCTGCACAACGGCAAACCGATTTTCGAGTCGCGGCACATCGAGGTGCCGGCGGCCGCCGAGTGCTTCCAGTACTTCGCCGGCTGGGCCGACAAGATTCACGGCGAGACGGTGCCGGTCAAGGGCAACTACCTCACCTACACGCTGCGCGAACCGATCGGCGTGGTCGCCGCGATCGTGCCGTGGAATTTCCCGCTGCTGTTGACGGCGTGGAAGGTTGCGCCGGCGCTCGCCTGCGGCAACACCGTGATCATCAAGCCGGCCAGCCAGACGCCGTTGACCGCGCTCGCGCTGGCCGAGATCGCCGCCGCCGTCGGCGTGCCGCCCGGCGTCGTCAACGTGATCACCGGACCGGGATCGTCGGTCGGCCAGATGATCGTCGAGCACTCGGGCATCGACAAGATTGCCTTCACCGGCGACACCTCCACTGGCAAGGGCATCATGAAAGGATCGGCTGACACGCTGAAGCGGATCACGCTCGAGCTTGGCGGGAAGTCGCCCAACATCGTCTTTCCCGACGCCGATCTCGACGCCGCCATTCGCGGCGCGACCACCGGCATTTTCTACGGCAAGGGCGAAGTCTGCGCCGCCGGATCGCGGCTGCTGGTCGACAAGTCGATCCGCAGCGAGTTCATCGACAAGGTCGCCGCCCGCGCGAAGAAGATGTCGCCGGGCGATCCGCTGGATCCGAAGACGCGGCTCGGAGCGATCTCGTCGAAGAAGCAGCTCGAGAACGATCTTCGCTATATCGAGATTGCCAAGAAGGAAGGTGCCCAACTCGTCGCCGGCGGCGGCCGCGCCGACATCGGCACCGGCAAGGGCTACTTCCTGCAGCCGACGATCTTCGACGGCGTCACCCCGCAGATGACGATCGCGCGCGAGGAGATCTTCGGGCCGGTGCTGGCGGCGATCGAGTTCGCCGACGTCGACGAGGCGATTGCCCGCGCCAACGATTCGAATTACGGGCTCGCCGCCGCGGTGTGGACCAAAGACATCAAGAAGGCGCACCACGTCGCGCGGCGGCTGCAGGCGGGCACGGTGTGGATCAACACCTACAACGTCTACGACACCGCAGCTCCGTTCGGCGGCTACAAGCAGAGCGGCTTCGGCCGCGAGATGAGCATGCACGCGCTCGAGCATTACACGCAGGTGAAGAGCGTCTGGGTGGATTTGAATCAGTAAGGGCTGGGGACTGGGGGCACGCTGTATGGATAAATCGAGACGCGGGTTGTTCGGGCTGCCGCTGGCGCTGGCGATGAAGCATCCGGTGGCGCAGGCGGCGCAGCAGGCGGCCGGGAGCCTCGGCGAGTTGCCGGCGAACCTGCCGGTGCCGAACGACGATGGCGGCGCGCGGCACCTGAAGGGGATGGCGATTCCCGATCTCGATCTGCCGTCGACGGCGAACCGGCGCGTCAATCTCGCCAAGGTGACGGCGCCGCGGATCGTCGTCTACTGCTATCCGATGACGGGGCAGCCGGGGAAGGCGCTGCCGGCGGGATGGGACGACATCCCGGGCGCGCGCGGCTGCACGCCGGAAACCTGCGGGTTCCGCGACCACCACAAGGATCTCGCGAAGCTGCACGCCGAGGTGTTCGGCGTCAGCACGCAGTCCACCGCATATCAACAGGAAATGGTGAAGCGGCTCGAGGTGCCGTTCGAGGTGCTGAGCGACGAGCACTTCGCGTTCACCAAAGCGTTGAAGCTGCCGACCTTCACGGTCGAGGGCATGACCCTGTTGAAGCGGCTGACGCTCGTCGTGCGCAACCATCGCATCGAGCACGTCTTCTATCCGGTGTTTCCGCCAGACAAGCACGCCGACGAAGTGATCGCCTGGCTCCGCGCCAACCCGGTCACCGCGTAGCGCAACGCCTGCAGGCGAGCGGCTGTCGCTCGGCTGAAGCCTTCGCTATGAGCAAATTCCGGCATCTGATCTGCAACTCCGGCCCGTAGACCGGCCGAAACCAGCGGAAACCGCGAAAAAGTCCGCACGAGCCTGCTGAAAAATCCGACTTGACTGGTCGGCATTCCTCGCGGTATTCATGTGCTGGTAACTCTGAGATTGAGTCTCAGTATCGCCGCCGCCGTCAACCGGAGGAATTCAGATGTTCGCCGCGCTGCTGCTCGCCCTGACCGCTGTCGTGCCCGTCCCGTTCACCTTCTCGGGTCGCGTCGTCGATCCGATGGGCGCGCCGCTCGCTGACGCGACGGTGGCCGCCGCCTGCGCCGCGGCGCCGCCCCGCGCCGCCACCACCGATGCGCGCGGCGAATTCATGCTGGTGCTGCCGCCAGGGCACTGCACCGTGACGATCGCCTTCGAGGGGTTCGCGCCGACGGTGCTGACGATCGACGGTGGGGAAGGGGGACGCGAATCGCGGCAGTTCGTGCTCCAGATCGCCGGCGTCCAGGAAGCGGTGAGCGTCTCGGCGGCGGCTCACGCCCTCGACGTCAGCACCGCGACCAAGACGGTGACGCCGCTCCGCGACGTGCCGCAGTCGGTCACGGTCGTGCCGCAGGCGATGATGCGCGATCAGCTGATGACGAGCATCGGCCAGGTGGTCCAGTACGTGCCCGGCATCGCCGCGCATCAGGGGGAGAACAACCGCGATCAGATCATCGTCCGCGGCAACAGTTCGTCGGCCGACTTCTTCGTCAACGGCGTGCGCGACGACATGCAGTACTACCGCGACGTCTACAATCTCGAGCGGATCGAGGCGCTGAAGGGGCCGAACGCGCTGATCTTCGGCCGCGGCGGCGCCGGCGGCGTCATCAACCGGGTCACCAAGGATGCCGGCTTCCAGGCGGCCCGCGAGCTCACCGTCCAGGGCGGCATGTTCGGCAACGGGCGCGTCACCGCTGACGTTGCCGAGCCGCTGAACGGCGCCGTCGCGCTCCGCCTCAACGGGATGGTCGAGCACGCCGGCAGCTTCCGCGACGAGGTCGACCTCGATCGCTACGGTGTGACGCCGAGCGTGACGATCGTTCCCGACTCGCGCACCAGAATCACGCTTCGCTACGAGTACCTGCACGACGGGCGCGTGGCCGATCGCGGCATCCCGTCGGTGGGTGGACTGCCGGCCGACGTCGACGTCGCCACCTACTTCGGCGATCCGGCGCAGAGCCGTGTCCGATCGCAGGTCAACATCGCCGCCGCGAACGTCGAGCGGCGCCTGTCCGACCGTCTCGTGCTTCGCAATCACACGCTGATCGGCAACTACGACCGCTTCTATCAGAACTTCGTGCCGGGCGCGGTGAGCCCGTCGCTGACGACGGTCGCCGTGAGCGCCTACAACAACGCGTCGAACCGCACGAACGTGTTCAACCAGACCGATCTCACTTCGCAGGTCGCGACGGGCAGGATCCAGCACACGCTGCTCGCCGGCGGGGAGATCGGCCGCCAGTTTACCGACAACTTCCGGCAGACCGGGTTCTTCAACGGAACCGCGACGTCCGTCCAGGTGCCGTACGAGCAGCCAACGGTCGCCTTGCCGGTCACGTTCCGCCAGAACGCCACCGACGCCGACAACCACGTGACCACCAGCGTCGCCGCCGCCTACATCCAGGATCAAGCCGAGCTGTCGCGCTACTTGCAGGTCGTCGGCGGCGTGCGCGTCGACCGCTTCGACCTGCAGTATCACAACAACCGCAACGGCGACACCCTCGAGCGTCCCGACACGCTCGTCTCGCCGCGCGCGGGCGTGATCGTCAAGCCGATCGAGCCGCTGTCGATCTACAGCAGCTACAGCGTCTCGTATCTGCCGAGCTCGGGCGATCAGTTTTCGTCGTTGACGGCGGTCACACAGCAGGCGAAGCCGGAGAAGTTCAACAACTACGAGGTCGGAGCGAAGTGGGACGTGCGTCCGCGGCTGTCGCTGACCACCGCCGTCTATCGGCTCGACCGCACGAACACGCGCGCCACCGACCCGAACGACCCGACCCGCATCGTCCAGACCGGCAGCCAGCGCACCAACGGCTACGAAGTCGGCGTCAGCGGGGCGTTGTCCCGCCTCTGGAGCGTCAGCGGCGGGTACGCGTATCAGGATGCGTTCGTCACCAGCGCGACGACAGCCGCCGTCGCCGGCGCGCAGGTCGCCCAGGTGCCGCACCATACGTTCTCGCTGTGGAACCTCGTCCAGGTCCACCCGCGGGTGAGTGCCGGCCTCGGCATCGTCTCGCGGTCGGACATGTTCGCGGCCATCGACGATACGGTGACGCTGCCGAAATACACGCGCGTCGACGCCGCGGTATATGTGCCGCTCCGGGATCGGATGCGGCTGCAGGTGAATGCCGAGAACCTGTTCGACCGCCGGTATTACGCGAACGCCGACAGCAACACGAACATCTCGCCGGGGTCGCCTCGCGCCGTCCGTTTCGGACTGACGACGAGCTTCTGAGGTAGGGGCTGGGGCTGGCGGCGAGCTGACGTGGGGGCACCCTTTCAGGGTGCCCAGTAGCGCAGGCCTTTAGGCCTGCCACCGGGCGCGAGCAGCCCTGAAGGGCTGCGCTACCATTCCCCGATCACCCCAATCCCCAATCCCCAATCCCCAATCCCCAATCCCCAATCCCCGCTCTACCCGCGAGCTTGAGCGATGACCATGGCGAGCGTCAGCGCGATCATGACGCCGACGGTGAACCACGAGACGACGTTGTACCACTTCGAGTTGACGTAGGTGCCCATCAGCTCGCGGTCGTTGACGAGGAGCAGGACGAAGATCAGCACAAACGGCAGCAGCACGCCGTTGGCAACCTGCGACAGCACCATCACGCGGAACAGCGGGAACCGCGGAATCAGAATCACGCCGGCGCCGAAGACGATCAGCAGCGTATACAGCCAGTAGAACGCCGGCGCCTCCTCGAACCGCTTGTCCAGTCCCGACTCCAGGCCCAGCCCTTCACAGACCGCGTAGGCGGTGGAGATCGGCAGGATCGACGCGGCGAACAGCGACGCGTTGAACAGGCCGGCGGCGAAGAGCAGATACGCGTACTCGCCGGCGAGCGGCCGCAGCGCCTGCGCCGCGTCGGCGCCGGACTCGATCGTGTACTTGCCCACTGAGTGCAGCGTCGCCGCGCAGGCGACGACGATGAACCAGGCGACGATCGCCGCGAACAGGCAGCCGATGACGACGTCGAGCCGCGACGTGGCGTATTGCCGCGCGGTGACGCCCTTCTCGACGATCGACGCCTGCAGGTAGAACTGCATCCACGGCGCGATCGTCGTGCCGGCGAGGCCGATGATCATCGACAGGTAGCCGTAGTTGCGGAAGCCGGCGCTTTCCGGCCGGGTGACCGTCGACAGTGCGGCGGCTCGCCAGTCCGGGTGCGACAGCACGCCCGAGACGATATACGCGACGTAGAAGGCCGACGCCGACAGGAATACTTTCTCGACCGTGCTGTAGGTGCCGTGAACGACGATGCCCCACACCACGAACGCCGCCAGCGGCACGACGATGTACTTCGACACACCGAACAGTTCGAAGCTGCTCGCGACGCCGGCGAACTCGCCGATGATGTTGAAGAAGTTGGTGACAAACAGCGCGATCATCAGCAGGAAGGTGGCGCGCAGGCCGAACTCTTCGCGGATCAGATCGCTCAGCCCCTTGCCGGTGACCGCGCCCATCCGCGACGACATCTCCTGGATGATCACCAGCGCGATCGTGATCGGGATCATCGTCCACAGCAGCGTGTAGCCGAACTGCGCGCCCGCGACCGAGTAGGTGGCGATGCCGCCGGCGTCGTTGTCGACGTTGGCGGTGATGAATCCCGGTCCGACGACGGCGAGGACGAGCGCGAGGCGGACGCGCCAGCTCTTGAGCGACGCCACGTCAGTCCCGATGCCGCAGCATCGAGATCACGTCGTCGGCCGTGATGATGCCCGAAATGCGTCCGTGCTCGTCGACGACGGCGAGCGTGATCAGGTTGTACTTGTCGAACAGCGCCGCGACTTCGTCCTGCGGCGTGTCCGGGGCGCAGGCGACATACGGTTCGCTGAGATCGGACAGCGGCGCGGCCGGCGACGAGACCGCGATCTTGACGAGCGGGACCGCGCCGACCAGCTTGCTGCCGGGACCGGTCAGATAGATCGTCGCCACCGCCTCGCGGCTGCCCTCGAACCCCTTCAGCGCGTCGATCGCATCGTCGACCACCGCCGTTTCGACGACGGCGATGTACTCGGTGGTCATCCGGCCGGCGGCGGTGTGCTCGCCGAACTCGAGCAGCTGCGTGACTTCCTGCCGCTCCTCGGGCTCCATTTCCTTGAGGATCTGCGCCGACTGCTCCTCGGGCAGATCGCCGAGCAGGTCGGCCGCCGCGTCGGGATCCATCTCCTCGACGATGTCGGCGGCGCGATCCTTGTCGAGCGACTCGACGATTGCGACCTTCACGTCCGGGTCGAGCTCTTCGAGCGTCTCCGCTGCCACTTCCTCGTCGATCGTCTCGAACACCGCTTCGCGTTCGGCCGGCGGGAGATCCTCGACGATGTCGGCGATGTCGGCCGGATGGAGCTGCGCCAGCCCCTTGTAGGCGATCTTCAGCTTCACGCGCCGCGCCGGGTCGGTCTCGAGCAGGTCGACGAACTGCCACGGGATGACGCGCGGGGGGATTTTCTCGAGGAGCGCCCGCAGCGTGAACGACGGGACGAGGCCTTTCGACAGCCGGCGGATCGCGCCGCGGGCGCCGACGTCTACCGAGACGACGTTCAGCAGCAGATGGCTGTTGACCGGCGTCGACTCGAGCTCGACGTCATTGACGCGGACCACTTTGCGGCCGTGGATGTCGATGATCTGCTGGTCGAGGAGGTCGCGCTTCAGCAGGAGGACGCCGTCGGTCGACGAAAAGCGCTCCCAGCGGCCGGCGTCGGTGGCGGCCCGCACCGACGCGCCGGCGCTCTTGATCTCGTCGTGCGGCAGCATCCGCTCGCCGTCACCGGTCTTGACGACGAGGTAGGCGATGCGCGTCGGATGATCCTGCGGGGCGACGGCGATCTCGCGCACGCGGCCGCGCACGGCGCCCGAGGCGTCGCGAACGGCGGCGCCGAGCAGCTCGGACAGCGCGACGATCGACATCCGCCGATTGTAGCCTGTCGTGAAGCGCGAAGGCTTTAGCCGAGCGATCAGTGAATATGCGACGGCACGCTACGATTCGGGCGCCACCGCAGGAACACGTGATACGAATGCGGCGAGCCGTAGTACTCGACGAGATCCTGCGACGTGTCGTAGACGGTGACGTCGGCGCCGATGCCGAGGCCGGGGCCGAAGAAGGACAGTTCGCGGATGTAGCCGACGGTGAGCGCGTTGATTTGCGAGAAGTTGCGTGGGTGGTTCAACAGCCCCGCCGGATGGACGCCGAGGCCGAAGATTTCCTTCAGCACCGATTCACCGCGGCCGTAGATGCTGTTCGCGGGCGAGAGCCGCAGGTCCCATTCGGCCAGGTAGCCGTCGAGCGCGAAGCCAAGCTCGCGGTTCTGGCCCCACGCCACGGTGGCGGCGAGCGGCCGGCGCCCGATCGCGCCGTTGAACCCTATCGACGCCGTCAGCCGCGTGACGTCGGTCGGTTCGAACCACTCGGGAACGTGCAGGTGGCCGCCGGAAAACTGCGCGTCCCACGGCCCGTGGCGCCACGTCGCGCGCGCCGACCACGAGTCGAGTTTCGGCCGCTCGATGTTCAGCCGGTCTTCGTCGGGCTCCTCGCCTCGAAAGACCGACGCCTCGAACAGCATCGGACCGGCCCCGACGCCGCCGGTCACGACGCCAGGCGTGATGTGCGTCGAATCGAGATAGTGATGCGTGAGCGGCGCCGACGGATTGTCCCGTCCCGACTCGCGGTGCATGTACACGGTCGGGCCGAGCGCCGGCGATCCGACCAGGTCGGCTTCGACGGCGTATTTCAGCGCGCCGACAGTGAAGTTGTACTTGGCGCCGATCCCCATGAAGAGATCGTGAGGGTGCTGAAAATTAATGATGGGTGAGCCGAGATAACTCTCGCCGGTCTGGAACGCCTGCGGCGAGCCGCCGATTGGCTGCTGACGGCCGAAACTATCGAAGGCGTAGACGCGTTCCGGCCCGTCGATCCCGTGCGCATAGACGAGCCGGCCGATGGTCCACGGCTCCAGCGAGATCATGCCGTTGAGCGTCAACCGCCCGGCGCCGAGCGGCCGCTCGGCCATGACCATGCCCCAGTTCTGCGATTCCCAGGCCCAGAAATCGGCGAATCGGCGGTCCTGGTAGTTATAACCGGCGAGCACGTTGGCGTCGGTCGACCACGTCCAGGTCGACGATGGCTCGACGTGATGATGATGTTCGGCCGGCTGCTGATCGTCCTGCGCGACCGCGCGAGACGGCAGCGCGCACACCAGCGCCGCAGCCGCGGCGGCTGCGACGACATATTGGATCGCCTTGAACTTCACCACGTGTCTTCCCATGATACCGACGAAGGCCATGCTAAGCTGATTGTGTTTCATGCCCTTCGTCCGCCGTCGCATGTCGTGGGTGGTTGGCGTCTGGCTCGCGTGCCAGCTGGCCGGCGTTGTCGCTGCGCCGCTGGCATTCTGCTGCCGCACCATCCAGGTCGACGACGACGAAGCCTGCTGTCCGGGACTCCTGCCCGGTCAGATGTGTCCGATGCATCACAAGCGTGAAGGCGAACGCACATGCAAGATGCGCGACGCCTGCAGTCGCGCCGATGCCGGGCTCGTAGCACTTGCCGGCGTCGTCGGCCTGTTGCCGGCGACGACGAGCGTCGTAAACGCTTTCGCCGTTGGTGCCCCGCCCCGTGCGGCCGTGCCATCGGCAATCGCGCGCGCCCACCGTCCCGAATCGCCGCCTCCTCGCGCGTAGCCCTTCTCCTTGCCGGGCGTCGAGCCCGGTCTACACGTCGGCCCGGCACTGCGTTCGTGCGTGATTGCTGATCGCTCACGCGCGCGCCGGATCGTCGCAGCGTGTTCCGACAACAACGTGGAGGAGTGCGGGTCCTGCCGAGGATCCGCGAACGAGGGTGGTTATGCATTCGGGTTCGTGGTCGCGGGCGCTGGCGCGCCTGGCGATCATATGTATTCTGGCGACGCCGGCGCTCGCGCGGGCACAAACCACGACGGCGAGCGTGACCGGAACGGTTCACGACTCGAGCGGCGCGGTCGTGCCGGGGGCGAGCGTCCTGATCCGCAATCACGCGACCAGCCAGACCTGGGAATCGGTGACCGACACGCGCGGCAGCTTCCGGTTGCAGCTGCTGCCGGTGGGCGACTACCACCTGTCGGTGCAATTGAGCGGCTTCACGACCGCAACCGCGAACCTTACGCTTCGCGTCGGCGATCAGATCGACGTGCCGATCGTGCTCAAGCCCGCGGAACTCACCGAAGCCTTGACGGTGGAAGCGCCGGCGCCGCTCGTCGAGGCGCGGCGCACCGAGCTCGCCGCCGCGATCACGCCGCACGAGGTCGACAGCCTGCCGCTGAACGGGCGGAATTATCTCGATCTGGCGCTGCTCGCGCCCAACGTGTCGCGCACCAATTTGCGGACGACAGACCGGTTCGCCGAAACGTCGGCGGTGCCAGGCACCGGCGTCTCGGTCGGCGGCCAACGGAATCTGAACAACAACTTCGTCGTCGACGGACTGTCCGCCAACGACGATGCGGCGGACCTTGCCGGCATGTATCTGAGCCAGGAAGTCGTCCGCGAGTTCGAGGTGATCACGACCGGCGGCACCGCCGAATTCGGCCGCGCCGCGGCCGGCACGATCAGCGTCGTGACGCAGTCGGGCGGCAATCGATATGCGGGCCGCGCCTACGATTTCTTCCGCAACGATCGGTTCGACGAGAAGAATCCACTGGCGATTCGCAAGGACCCGCTCAACCAGCACCAGTTCGGCCTGTCGCTCAGCGGCCCGATCGTTCGTGACCGCATGTTCTGGTTTGCGAACGTCGAGCGGACGCAGCAGGATCGCGGCGGCATCGTCACGATCACGCCGGCGTCGCTCCTGGCCGTCAACAGCGTGCTCGACAGCGTCGGCTATGGCGGGCCACGCATCACCACCGGCAATTTTCCGACCGGCTACCGCACGACCAACGTATTCGGCCGCGTCGACGATCAACTGTCGGCGAGTACGCGGCTGCAAGTCCGTTACAACCTCTACGATGTGAACAGTGCCAATGCCCGCAACGTCAGCGGGTTGAGCGACGTCAGCCGCGGCACCGCGCTCGACGATACCGATCACACGGCTGCGGTCAGCGTCCTCACCGCGCTGTCGTCGGGCACGATCAACGAAGCGCGCGCGCAGTACACGCGCAGCCGGCTCGCCGCGCCGGTCAACGATCCGATCGGCCCGGCGGTGACCATCGCCGGCGTGGCGACGTTCGGCACGTCGACGGCGTCGCCGACAGCGCGCGACGCAGACGTGGTCCAGGCGCTCGACAC
>Ga0070686_100002025_pt1 | contig 11245 bp, 27 predicted proteins | sample KBSS23LmetaG_FD_65654 | JGI IMG/M metagenome (GOLD analysis project Ga0070686, IMG submission 65654) | Switchgrass rhizosphere microbial communities from Kellogg Biological Station, Michigan, USA - KBS S2-3L metaG | ecosystem: Host-associated > Plants > Roots > Rhizosphere ...
CACCGTCACGGGGCACCGTAGAGGACGACGTACACGCCGCAGATCCCCACGGCAGAGACCAGCGCGAAGGCGAACCCGTACACCACCACGACCGCGATCCGTCTCGCCACCCGACCTCCCGCGAGAGTGTACGCCAGAGCCGCCGGGAGTTTGCAACCACGGATCCCGTAGATTCGCCACCCGGGCGGACGCGCGGACACCCGCCGTCCCGCGGCTCGGGACACGCTGGTCCCACGGAGGTCCCGTGGAGCTCGGACTGGGTGAGGTCGAGGACCTGGCGAAGGTGGTTGCGGCGGCCACGCGGGTGTACGTCGACGCGCGGAGGCGGGTTCGTGCTGCGAAGGCGGTGGAGTCGGACGGGGGGCCCACGGTCACCCTGGCCGAGATCGCCGGGATCGTGGCGGCCGAGGTCCCCAAGGTCGAGGCGGTGATCGTCGAGATCGTGAAGGACCTCGCTTGAGCGCCCCCGCGCGCATCTCCGGCTGGGGCTGGTGGGCGGCGTGCACGGGCAGCGCCTCTCCGGTGCGGCGTGCGGCCCGTCTGGTGGGGGCGGGGTTCGTCGCCGGGTGTCTGTCGGCGGTCCTGATCGGCCGCTCGCTCGTCGACGGAGCGCTGCTCGAGGTGCTGGGCGGGGCGGGGCTGGTCGTGGCGCTGGCGGCCCTCGCCGACCGGTGGCGCTGATGGCCGACACCAACGACACCCCCGCGCCGTCGCAGAGCCGCGGGGAGACCACCTCCCAGCGGTTTGATCGCGTCGACCTCCACAACGGTCAAGTACTGGTCGCGCTCGCCACGCTGAACGGCAGCGTCGGACAGCTGGTCGACTTCGCCCGCGCGAAGGACGAGCGCGAACGCGAGGCGCTCGAGGTGGAGCGCGAGCGCCGCGAGGCCTCGGCCGAGGCCATGGCCCGGCGGCTCGAGGCCGAGACCGCTGAGCGCAGGACCGCGAACGCGTGGCTCCGGGAGCAGGCGGGGAAGCTCGTCGCGCCCTTCCCCGGGTTCCTCGCCGCGGTGCTGGGCGGGATCGGGATCCTGATCGTCGGCTACCTGTCGGGACGGTTCGGGATCCCCGTGCCGCCGGTGGCGCCGTGAGGTGCACGGACTGCCGCGGGATCGGTCGGTTCACCGCGAAGGTGGTCGCCGACCAGGGGCCACTCGGTGAGGGCGAGTACCGCGCCGGCGGTCGTCGGTGGCGCACCTGCGAGCCACTGGACTGCGCCACTTGCGGCGGCTCTGGTGATGTGCTGTTCGACGCGATCAGCGCCTCGGACGGCCACCTCGCGACTCGGGCGACCTTCTACGCTTCGCTCTACCCCAGCCTCCGTCAGCGTGCGTACGAGCTGGGCTACGCGCTCACCTTGCACGGGTCGCTGGTGAAGGACCTCGACGTGGTGGCGGTCCCGTGGACGGAGTCGGCGGCACCGGAGCGTGAGCTGGTGGCGGAGCTCTGCGATTGCGCCGGCGGGTTCCTCGACCCCGGGCAACCCTCGACCGCGAAGCCGCACGGCCGTCGCGCCTACACGATCCACCTCGGGAGGAACGGCGGGTACGTCGACCTCTCCGTGATGCCACGGATGACCCCATGAGTCCCATCGTCCGCTACCACGTCGCGCCCACGGCCGACGACCCCAGCACCCACCGGACCGCGGTGCTCGTCCGGAACCTCGGCCTCGGCGTGCTGGACCTCGCGGTGCAGGTCCACCCGGACGACGTACAGCACCCCGCGTTCGGCGTCGAGGCCAGCGGGCGGACCCAGGTGCTCCGGGAGGGGGTGCTCGAGGGCACCAGCCCCGGGCACTGGTCGGAGTGGCCGTGAGCCCGCCCGACCCCGGCGACGCGACCAGCGCCTACGACCGCGCAGAGGTGGAGGCCGTTCTCGGGTCGGCGCTGCTCCGTTCGGGCCCTCCCCTGTCGAGAGCAGCGCGCGCCCCTTCGCTCCCCCGCCGTGTTGTCGCCGTCCTCGTCGGGGTGGTGCTGGCGCTCCCCCTGCTCGGCTGCCTGGGGCTGCTCGCGGGGGTGGCGGGGGCTGCGCCGGTGGTGGGCGGGACCGCGGACGAGGCGCCCTCGGGCTGGTGCGCATGCCCGTGACCGACCTCGCGGCGGCTGCTTGGGAGGACGGCGTCTACTGCCTCGAGTGCGACGTGCGACCGACCGTCCTCGGGCTGGTGCTGCGGGTCCAGCTCGAGAGGTACGACGACGCCGCGATGGGCTGGGAGGAGCTGCACGCCGCCTTCGTCCGCCGCTACCCCGGTCGCTGGGCGGTTCAGTGCTTTCCGCCGCCGCGCGCCACGATGAACGGCGCGCACAAGTACCACCTGTTCGTACTCGACCAGCCGCCGGTGGGGCTCGACCTCTCGCAGGACCCCCCATCGGGCACCCGCGCACCGGAGTCCCGATGACCTTCACCGGTCCTGTCTTGACACCTAGTCACTTCGACTGGTCCGAGGTCCTGCGCACGACCCACCGCGACCGGATCGCGGAGAACCGGCAGTATCTCGAGGACCACCCCGAGATCGCCGACAACGTCCGGACGCTGGTGCGGGAGCTCCTCGAGCCGCTGCGTGTGCAGCTCGGTCCGATCGTCGTCCACTCGTGGCTGCGCTGCCCCGGCCTCAACCGCGACGTGGGCGGGTCCCCGACGTCCCAGCATCTCGTGGGCTCGGCCTGTGACTTCCACATCCCCGGCCGCTCACTCGAGAGCGTGGTGGACTGGATCGAGGGGTCGGGCCTCCCGTTCCGCCAAGTTCTTCTGGAACCTCTCGGGGCTGGACCCAATGGATGGGTCCATGTGGGCGCGTACGTGCCTGGCGCCCGCAACTCGCAGGTCCTGCGCTGACCCGCGAGGGCGATACGCCGAGCTCGGCCCCGACCGTCAACGACGAGCAGGAGGAGCGGACTCCTCCGATCAACGAGGAGGCGCCCACCGAGACCGGCGCCACTCCTGGCCGCGAGCACTGGGGGCCCGGGGTGCTGGTCGAGACGCCCGCGCCGCTGACGCCGTCGTGGGCGCACGTCGACCCGACGACGATCCCGCCGGAGGTGCCGCTGCCGGGGTCGAAGGCGCCCCACCCCGTCTACGTCTGGCTCGAGGACCACGGCCTGCTCCACCAGCGCCACGGGGCCCGGCTCGACCGGCTCGAGTTCGTGGTGGTCGTCCTCGTTGGGGTGGCCGTAGGGGCGTTCACCGGCGGGATGCTGGTCTCGGCCGTCCTGGTCTGGACGGTCCTGCAGGTGCTCGGGCGCTAGACCTTCGCGACCACCACGACGGTCACGGAGGTCTCGTGGACGTCGATCTTCCACTCCACGTCCGTCACCACGAAGACGCCGTGGAACGTGCGGACGGTCTCGCCGATCCGAGGGATCCCGTGCACCTCGTCGTACCACGCCTCTCCGAGGCCGCTCGGGTACCGGATCGCGTAGGTCTTCGGGCTCATCCGTCGACCCTCACGACCGGACCGGCGGCCACCACTGCACGCCGGCCTCGTCGGCGGCGGCAATCCGGTCGCCGGGGTCCTGGGTGATCGCGCGCGCACAGCGGACCGCGTGCCCCAGGTCTCCGCTGGCCCGTGCAGCCTGGAGGTCGCGCAGGTCCAGCGCTTCCGCCGACCCCTCCGGGTGTATGTTTCCCTCGCGCTCGGCCTCGTCGAGCGCGGCGTTCAGGGCTTCGTGGTTCATGGCTCTCTCCTTTGGTTGGCGGAAGGGTTGCCCGTCGGGGCTGTTCGCGTCGCTGAGTAGGGTCGCGAGGACCCAGGCGGAGGCGGAGCGGAACCCCGCAGCCTGGGCCCTACGGTCGAGCTCGGCCCGCTGCGCGGCGGTGAGGCGGAGGCGGAAGACCTGGTCGCGGCTCACCGCTCACCCGAACTGGGCGCCGGAGAGTCCCGCCTCGAGGTGCTCCGGCGGGGTGAGGCAGCCGAAGCGGCGGGCGATGGCGAGGACGCCCCGGTTGTAGTCGCAGGGGGCGGAGGCGAGGCCCACGATCGTGGCGACCTCCGACTGCAGTTCGTCCGACCAGGCCAGGCTTGCAACCACCGTCCCGTCGAGGTGGACGAGCTGCAGGACGAGGTTCGGGAAGGTGCCCACCGTGGCCCACCGGTAGGCCGGCTGCGGCTGGTCGCAGTACACGGGCTCCTCGCAGCGCACCGGGGCGGGGCTGGTGTGGCCCGCGAGGACGCGGTTCACCGTGGTCATGCCGGGGGTCCAGTCGAGGGTGAGGACGATGGGGCCGTTCTGGGTTTCGATGGTCACTTTGTGCTCCGCTCTGGTGCTGATCCTGTATCGGAGGTTTCATGTTGTAGCTACAACGTGTAACCGAAGCAGGCCTGAGTGATACCGCCCTCGGGACGGGCGAGGCTCTGACAGGACTCCGACAGACCCGTACCCGAATTGGACAGTCGGACCTGTCAGAACTCCTGGATAGTCAGCTTTAAACCGTGACTATCCGGCGACCACTAGTCCCCTTGGGAGTCGAGCCCCGGGACACGCCCGGGACACGCGCGCGCCGGATCTGGTCGTTCTACTTCGGCCCAGACCGGCGCACCCCGGTGTCTAAGATCTGCGCCTGAACGAGCTCGTCCTCTTGGACGGCCACCCTGCGCTGGCTCGGAGTAGACTCCCCGACGTGTCCCGACCTGCGCGCCGAAGCTGACGTTGCAGGCCAGCTGCCCAGGATCGTGCGTCCTCTCGGGACATGCCTGGGACACGTGACGCGAGAGCGCAGACTGGGCGCGGATCTCACGTGCCCGCCGTCGCGACCCGCATCGGGTGCACGTTGTCCGGGCCCAACGGCGGCACCAGCGCCACCGCCTCCCTCAGCTTGAGGGCCACCTGGTCCGTGTAGATCCCCGGTAGCCCGAGGTCGTGGCCCACCAGCAGCTCGATCGCGTCGCGGTCCCCGCCCAGCGCCCGAAGGCCAGTGACGAACCCCTTCCGGAAGGCGTGCGCCGTCCGGTCGTACCAGACCTCTCGCGGCGTACCCGTCGCCTCCCACGCCTTGCGGAGCGCCTTGCAGTCGGCGTTCTCCGTCTTGACCTGCCCCACGATCCGCCCAGTCCGCAGACCCCAGCCGGCCAGCTCCTCGACCAGCGCCGGAGCCAGCGGGATCGTGCGCCCCGTCCGCTCGGCCGCCGTCTTGCCGAGCTCGGGGCGGACCTGTAGCTCGGCGCCCTCGAGGTCGAGGTCGTCCCACTCGAGGGACAGCGACTGTGCGTACCTGAGCCCCGTGCACCGCATCAGCACCGCGAGCCGGCGGACCCGCTCGACGGTGCAGGCGCCGATCACCGCGTCCATCTGCGCCCAGGTCGGCGCGCGCGTCGGCACCCGGGGTGCGGGCCGCATCTCGTACCGCTGCGGGGGACGTGGGGTCGTGGACCCGTAGTCGTCGTGGTCGTAGCACCAGCGCCACCAGCGGAGCACGTGTCCCACCCGCAGCCGTGCCGTCGACACGGCGTTCTTCCGGCCCTCGATCAGGTGGTCCCAGAAGTCGCCGAGCAGCCCCTTGGACAGCGCCGCGATCCCGACGTGGGACCTGCGCGAGCGCGCGATCAGCCACGACTGGAAGATCGACAGGCTCACGTCGTGCTCGATCACCGTGTTCTGGGCCCAGAGTCGCCGTCGGTCGACGAGGTACTCGTCGACGAGCGCCGAGACCGACGGATCTCGGCGGGCGACGGGCTCCCACCGCCGGCCGAGCGCGTGGGCTTCTTCGATCTCGCGGACGAGCTGGTCCGCGGTCCGGGCGTCCGGACACTGCTTCCGTCGGTTGCTCCCGTCTGGGTCGAGCCACCGCACCGACCAGCCGCTGTTCCTGCGCTCCTTGATCGCCATCCCTCGGTCCTCCTGGCCCACTCGAGGATCGTCTCCGAGTCGCTCGGCCACCGGTAGGTGGGCCGTCGCTCCGTCCCCAGGTTGATCCAGGGCCGGTCGTCCTTCGGGGTCGCCAGCATCATCGCCCGGAGCGTGTCCTGGCAGACGCCCAGGACGGCCCGGATCTGCTCGGTGGTGAGGAGGGGGGTCACGGCAGGCCTCGCACGGCCAGCCGCACCCCAGCTCGATGCGCTGCCCTCAGCAGCCGGGCCAACAGACGCGCATACCAGAGGCCGATCCCCCGGTCGTGGTCGTCGGTGTAGAGCCGCGCGTCTCGCTCTCCGGGGCTGTGGTCGTGGCCCCGTACCCTCGCCTCTCCGCGCCAACGCCGGGTGCGCACCTCGAGCGAGCACCGGCCCGCGTCGAGAAGCTTGCACGGCAGCTCGAACGCCCAGAGCGGCCCCCAGACCGCGTCGGGGAGCTCCACCCTTGGGCCGTCGTCTCCGTGCCACGCAGGGTCGTGCAACTCCCCGTCCTGCGGGTTCCACTCGATCCTCAGGTAGACGTCGCCGAAGTTGCGGCGCTGCCGGCGCAGCCAGCGGTAGGCGGTCCGCGCCGACACCTCCCCGGCGACGAGTCGTCCGGAGGTGGGTCGAGTCCACGGCGGCCGTCGGTCGGTGGGGGCGGGACGCGGGAGGGTGTCCTGGTAGAACCGTCGTTTCACGTCCGCCTCCTGGCCAACCGGTACTCGGCCGTCCGCGTCCACTGCCCCGTCTCCACCAGCCGCCGCTCGACCGCCCCGACCAACCCCAGCGTCGTCAGCGCCCGCCCGAGTGCCTGGTCCCCCACCTCGAGCTCCAGCGCCCAGCGGGTCAGCTCCGCGAGCGGGACCCAGCCCTGACCCTGCAGCCGGCGCAGGAGGTGCTGGCGCAGGGCGGGCAGCGATAGGGCGCAGGTCGTGGGGGGTCACGAGCCACCCGCGAGGGCGGTCAGGGCCTCGGCGATGGCCTCCCCAGCCGTTCGGCCCGGGTGGGTGATCCCGTACGGTCCCGAGTTCGGCTCACAGAGCCAGTGATCGCCCCAATCCGCCAGTGCCCAACGGGTGGGGGGCGCGCCCGGCCGAGCGCTGGCCTCGCGCAGCAGGGCGAGCAGGCAGCCCACCGTCGCGGGATCCGTCAGCGCGTGCTGCGCACGGTCCCAACCCATGTGCCGAGCCGACGGAGCGCGCTCGAACGAGGCGATCGCCTCCTCGTGCAGCCGGATCCGGATCTCCCGGATCGGCCCATCGGCGACGAGCAGCATCCCCGGCAGCCACGGCGACCGGATCCGCCCCTGCTCGTGTAGCGCCCGCAGCGCGTCGTTCAGCGTCACGGCGTCACGTCCTGCGGGATCCGGTCCCGCACGCGACCCCAGGTGTCGAGCGCGTCCGCGTGGGCGCGCTCGGCCTCCTCGAGCTCGAGGCGCAGCTCCCGGATCGAGGTGCTGATCCGGTGGAGCCGCGCCGACGCGAGCTCGACCTGCTCCGCCGAGATCGCCAGCGCCGCGGCGTTGCGGTGGGCGATCACGGCGGGGTCGGGAAGGAACCGAGGCAGCGCGCTCACGGCGCCACCTCAGCCAGACACGTCCCGGAGTTGTCGGCCACAAACGGGCAGGCGCAGGTGGGCCACGTGCAGTTGGGGTGGGAGGCCCGCGCGATGGGGCGGTAGCGGAGTCCGCCCGGCTGCGCGAGTCGATCCCGTCGTCGGGCGTCGAGGGCGCGACGGGTCCAGATCTGGCGATGGATGCGAGCGATTCGGCCCGTGACGAGATCGCCCGCCAGGAGCAGCTCGCGGTATCGGTCGCCCCAGAGCGCCGACTGGGTCAGAGCCTTGGTCACGTCGCTGTACGGGGTCCAGACCAGCTCACCGGGAGCCCTCGGCTTGCGCCCGTGGAGCCACCGGCGTTTGCCGCTCCACACGCGGGTCCCGACCGCCGCGCGGAGGGTCAGCACCAGATCGTCGACGTGGTGGCCCCGGTCGGAGAGCCAGTCCCGCAGCACCCACAGATCCGGCGTGGAGCCTTGGTGGTCGGGGTGTGCCTCGCGTCCCAGCGGCGACCCAGTCAGAGCGGGCCGGAGACGAGCGGACGCCCAGGGATCGCCGGCGAGGAGCGCGATCACCTCGCGCGCTCGGACGATCCGAGGCGGTTCGACCGGAGCGTCCGGGGCGGTGACGAGGGTGGGCTGCTCAGCCACGAGACACCTCCGCCGCGCCCTGCACGGCCGCGGTCGTGACCAGGATCCGCACCTCGGCGCCGAGGTAGCCCCCGAGCCGCTGCACCCCTCGAGAGTCGAGGTCCTGCAGCACCACCACTCCCTCGTGCCGGCCGAGCTCTGGCGAGTAGCGCCAGGACGCCTCCGTGACCTCGGCGCGGTCCGCGCTGATGACCTGCCCCCGCAGATCGGCCAACAGCCCCGCCGTAGACAGCACCTGCTCGACCGTGGCGTCCGCGGGCAGGCCCAGCGCACGGGCCACCTGGGAGACGGGGATGCAGCCGACGGGGGTCCCGCGGTGGGCCTGCTGCATCGCCCACTGCTCGTCACCGGAGTACTCGGACACGGACACCTCCTGACGCCGAAGGCCCGCGTCCTCTCGGAGGCGGGCCAGATTCGGCGTTGGATCGACTAGAACGGCGGCTCTTCCTCGGGCGGGCGACCGCCGACCGTCTTCGTCGGCTCCTCCCACGCCGTGCTCGCCGCCTGCTTCGGCGTGATCCGGCAGCGGAACAGCTTGCGCGGCGCCCCCTTGCCAGACTTCTCCTCCTCGTAGAACTGGAGCTTGATGGTGCACCCGACGATGTCCTCGTCCTCGGGCTTGCGCTTGAACGCCTCCCGCAGCGCCTTGCCGAACGCGCTGAACGCGTTGGACCGGAGGTACACGTCGCGCTTCCCGTCGTCGTCCTCGTCGCCGTCGTTGCCGGGCGTCTGAACCGTGAGGATCGGCGTGTACTTCGGCGACCCGTCGTCCCAGTGATCCGGGATCTCGGTGCCGAACTTGGTCAACTGCTTCGACCGGATGCCGACGATCTCGCCCTCGATGGTCTGCCCCTTCCGCTCCCAGCTGACGGGCTTCGCGCCGCCGCCCTCGTAGATGTCTCCGATCACGCTCATCACTTCCTCCCAGAGTTCAGGTTCAAGTGGGTCAACCAGCTAGCCAGCGTTCTCCGGCTCATCTCCGCACCCTGACCACGTCGACCAACGGCGCCTCCCACACGTCCTCGGTGGTCTCGCCGTCGCGGCGGATCCGCACCCAGGGGACGCGGGTGGTGGCGAGGTCGCTCTGGACCTCGTCGTCGAACAGCGCCAGCACGACGCCGTCGACGTACTGGTGACCGTCTCCGAGCCGGCAGCGGAGGGTCACGTGATCGCCGAGACGGGGCCTCACGGCTCCTCCTCTGGCCACGCCCCGACCCTCGCGACCTCCTCGACCAGACCCGCCACCCCGGGCGGCAGGTCGCGCACGGTCGAGCGGTCGTCGTCGAGCAGCACGAGCCGCAGCCGGCGGGGGCTCTGGTCCCAGCCCTGGAGCCGGGCCAACGCGTCGACCAGGTCGGCCACGGTGGCGGGGCGCAGGGCCTGCGGGGACTCGCGGACGAGCACGACGACGCGGGTCACAGCGTGCTCCAGCGGATCGGTCCACCCGACGGGCGCCACGTCCGGACTCGGTCGATCGCGTGTCGGATCCCCTGCGTCGGGCCAGGCCCCCAGCCCGCCCCGATCTGGAGCTGGCCCGCCGGTCGCTCGATGTCGCGGGTGAGCGACTCGATCACCGAGTCCCAAGCTGCCTCATGGAGGTCCAGTCGCTCCCGCAGGTACGCGATCTCTTCGGCGGGGCTCATCGCCCGCTCCACCGCGCCGCTTCGCACTTCCGCTCCCACCACGCCCGCCCCGCTCGGCACCCCGCCAGCGCGGCCCACAGCCCCGTGTAGGCGACCTCGATCCCCAGCACCACGGTCTCCGAGGCCCCGTACGCGAGGCCCACGAGGCCCAGCAGCACCAGCAGGAGCAGGCCGTCCCCGGCGTAGCGGTTCAAGACGGGCCTCCACGCTCGACGAGGTCAGCCGCGAGGAGGTAGGCCATGCGGGTAGCCGGACTGATCGGTTTACCGACCTGCAACCCGGTGGGTCCGTCGGAGAGCTTGCGCAGCTCGGCGACGACGCGGGCCCGCTCGGCCTCCAGCGCGGCGACCCGATCGAGGGCTAGCGACAGCCCCGCCAGGATGTTGTTGAGGTCGTCGACGTCCACCGGCACCGTGGCGTGCGAGGTGTTGGCGACCGCGGCTCGCGCCCTCTCGAGCCACACGCGGATCTCGTCCAGCTTCACCTCACACCTCCTGCGAAGACGTCGGCGATCTGCCGCGCCCACCCCGCCGTGAGCGTGTCCATCAACGCCCGGCTCGCGCGCTGCGCCACCAGCTCCTCGTCGAGCAGCGTCGCGGCCTCGAGCTCGCTGCCCGCCCGGCGGACCTGGCGGCTCGGGCCGGTGACCGTGTAGGAGCCGCGGCTGTGGCTGACCTGCACGCCCTCGACGTCCTCCGGGCGGTCGGTGTGGCGAGCGGCACGGACGGCCGCGAGGGAGGAGGCGGAGGGGGCGCTCATGGGGTCACCTCGACCAGCCGGCCGGCCTCGTCCCTGGTCAGGCGGACGACGCGAGAGGCGAGGCCGGCCCGGACGAGCTCGGCGCCCACCCGCGCAACCATCTCCCACCAGTCCGGATCGGACGCCTGCGCGGTTCCGAAGTGCGGTTCCCGCTCGTGGGTTCTGCCGTTGCTGGTACACCAGGACAGGTAGACCCGCCGCGCCCGGTCCCACCCCTCGGGGACGAGGGCGCCGTCCCACCAGAGGGGGAGGGCGGCGCCCGAATGGTGACCGCCGCCTCCGCTACACCACGTCTGATGGCTGGCCCGCCAGTAGGCACATGCCGGCGGGAACCGCGGATATGCGCTGCACCGGCCCTCCGCCAGCAACCCGCCCGGGTCGCCATCGGCGGGCACGACCAACACCCCCACGATGTCACCCACGGGTCACCTCCGGCCGTGACATCAGGGTCCAGCCCGCCCCGACGAGGTCCCCGTCGACCGCGTCCTCGGCCTCTTGCTGGGAGGCGAAGACGACCCCCGCTTCGTCCGCGTCGAGCAGCTCCACGCCGTGGACCTGCGCGTACCAGCCCCCGCCGTACTCGTCGGTCAGCGCGTACACGGCGCCGACCGGCAGATCGTCGAGGTCCGGCTCCGGGCACTCGCCGCCCGCGAGCACCGAGCCGTCCCAGAGGGCGGGGCGGCTCCGACCCTGGTCGGGATGGTCCTCCCACGGACCCGCGACCCGCAGCAGCCGAGCGGCCTCGATCAGGACGGCCGGCGGCAGGTGCTCGACCAGCTCCGCGGCGGTCGGGTCGGGGGACTCGCCGT
>Ga0070686_100002026_pt1 | contig 11244 bp, 8 predicted proteins | sample KBSS23LmetaG_FD_65654 | JGI IMG/M metagenome (GOLD analysis project Ga0070686, IMG submission 65654) | Switchgrass rhizosphere microbial communities from Kellogg Biological Station, Michigan, USA - KBS S2-3L metaG | ecosystem: Host-associated > Plants > Roots > Rhizosphere ...
TGTTTGCCGTTGTTGCCGCCTTCGCGAATCGTCTTCACGTCCATCGACATTTCGAGGCCGTCGCATTCCGAAAACGCCGCATCGCAAACCTGCTTCGCCACGCCTTCGACATTGATCTCGACGGCAAAGCTGAACGACGTGAACGGATAAGTGACCGTCTGGCCAAACGAATCAATCAGCGGATCTTTCATTCGCTATCGCACCTCCGTCACAAAGCTGCGATCGCCCGTCTGGATGAAACGAATGGTCAGAAACGTCAGCGGCAACGACGGCGCTACTTTCAACTCAACGATGAACCGGCCCTGGTCCACCACCTGCGTCGTATTCAGAGACTCGTCGGCAACCACCTGATACGCGGTCGCCGGGCTCGAACCGGCAAACGCGCCGCGCACAAACATTTCGTCCAGCATGCCGGTGAAGCCGCGTTCAACCAGTCGCCGAAATGCGGGACTATGGGGCTCGAAAACGTAAGTAGCGCCAAGGGTTAGCGCTTGTCGCCGGAGCAATATCAACAACCGCCGGACGTTGATCTGGCGGAAGTCTTCGTCGTCGCTGAGCGTGTCGGAATCGAGCACGATGAAGCCGCGCGGTTCCTGTCGCACGAGGTTGATGCCCGCGTTTTGTATGTCCAACTGTCGTTCGCGACGAATCGGCGGGACCAACGCGACGATGCCGTTCATCGGTTCGTTCGCCGGAGCGATCCACGCGCCGCGCGTCAGCGCCCGGTGCGCGAACACGCCGCTGACCGCGCCGCAGGGAGGAATGCGCCGCAAGCTGTCGGCCGCGTTGCCTTCGCTGTTGATGAGCCAGGGATGATAGACCGCGCCGTAACTGAAATCGTTCACTTCGCCCGCGCCCAACGGTTCGACGCCTTCCGTCGCCGGCACATGCAACCACTCTTTCAAGGTCGTCACGTGTTCGATCGCTTTGTCTTCGCGATATTCGACCGGTAGCGACAGCACGCCGAACAAATCGCCGCGTGCCGCGCAGAAACGCAGCAACGCGCGCTGCACGGCCAGCAAAACGTTCGGCGCAAATTCCGCTTCGGCCTTCAGCGCCCAACGCGCTTCGGACGCCACACGCACGGTGGTCCCGCGCGACCAGTCGCTCACGTTTTGCCCGACGCGCGCGCGAACGCGATAAAAGTAGACGCCGGTCTTGCGTCCATAAAATGTGAAACTGGTCGCTTCGCCGGAGTAGACAGTTTCGGCGTCGTTGAAATCCGCGATGGTCGCTTCCTGCAGTAGATACTCGGTATCAGGCGGCAGCGACGATTCCCACGACAAGGTGAACGTGCCGGTCGCACTGACTTCGGGCACGGCAATCAGCAACGGCGCGGGCACTTCGCTGATCGCGCAGTTCAAAAAATTTCCGAGCGGCGGTTCGAATTTGAATTGACTATCGGACGGCGCGAGTTTCACGTGCCTGGCCGCGGCTTCTTCCCGCGCCAGATGTTCGAGCGGATCACAATCATTGATCGGATTGACGGGCAAGGGCGGCGGCGGATTGCAGTCGACGAGGTGCCACCAGTCGGGCGGCGGCTCTGTCTTCGGTTCGTCCGCCGTTGGTAGTTTTTCATCGTCGTGCGACAACCAGCCGCGATGGACCGCGTCGGGAACAGCGATGATCGTCGCTTCCTCGATGGGCCAGGCGGCGTGCATTCCGGTCAGGCGTCGCGGGGTTGGCGACAGGTACTGGAGAAACTCCGCCTGCGCAGCCAGAGTTTCGGTGCGCACGGAAATCAGATCGCGATCCATGAACAGCCGCGCATCGAATTGGGCCAGGCCGTCGCGCTGCAACGCGGAGCCCTTGAGTTTCACTGGACCAAGATAGACGTCCGGCACCGCCGCCATCGCGAGCGGAAAGTAAACGTCGTCAGCCGCGTTGACACCGGCCAGCGGAAAACGAAACAGGTCGCCCACCTGCCGCCACAAAACAGTCGCGGGCGTGTCCTGCCCGACGTTGTCGAGCAGATCCTGATAGAGCGCTTCGTCAGTTGGCAGCGTTCCCCAAAAGCGTTCGTGCCGCGCTTCGAATCCGAGATCGCTCAGACTCACTGAATACTCGCCGGCCTTGCGCACCCAGAGCTCAAACGAGACGCGCTCGACCGCAGGCATGGTCGCCGGCAGCGCGGGCGGCGACGTGAGCCACCTGAACGGCTGGCCCGTCACCGAGGTCGTTGCTTCGCTTTCGCTGAAGTCCTGGCTCGCGACTGTCATCCACAATTGCTGCACGCCGATGTCAATTCTGATGACCGCGCCGACCTCGGGCGCATCGGAAGGCGGGCAGGCGGTGAGCAGAAAAGTCGGCGGCTGTTCGGGCTCGTCGTGGATGTAGACCGACGAATAGACAGTCTCAAATCCGTGCGCCTCAGACGAAATGATACCGTTGCCTTCATGGCTATAAACGTGCACGTCGGCGGGCGTATCGGGCGGAAAACTGTCGGCCGTAACCTGTTCAAACCACAAAGGTTTGCTGCCCGTTATGCTCAGGGTGGGCTGACCGCTGTCAGCAATTGGCTCGATCTTTCCGACCGTCAGAAACAGCACGAAGTTGTTGTCTGAAAACGTCAACCGGAGCAGATCGCCGACGGCAAATTCGTCCGCCGTGGGCCGGGCGACGGTCAGCACGTACGCGCCGTCAACCAGCTCCAGCGCGCGCCGCGCCTGTTCCGGATGCGTCAACAACGCCGAACTCACGCTCAGCGAATCGGACCAACTGCCTTCCGATCGCGCGCGGGCCATCGCCGGCCGCAGCTCGGTCTGGGCGTCGACTCCAAACACTGCTCGGGCCATGCCGGTAATCGGAAAGTAGTTGTACCGCGCACGGTTCTGACCCTTCAGCTCCGCGGCGTCGCGGCGGGCCACGCGAATCACCCAACAGCGCTGGCCGCCGTTGCGAAAGAACGCGCGCACGGCCGGAGCGAGGTAAGCGTAAACCTGCTCGCCGCGCTCCAGGTCCCAACCGAGCGGTGCGTCCGCGCCGAAGAGCGAGTCAAACTGCGCTTCCGATTCGAGCGCCACCGGCGTCTGCAATGGACCAGACGCCGCGAAGCCTATGAACACAGCGACGTCCATTCGCGGCAACGACTCAGCCAGCGGCGGGGCCTTTGTCTCGAAGCGGAAGCCGGGCAATGTTCTCGGGCGACGCGCACCACTCATCTGCTACTCCATCTCGAGCCGTTCGTAAGCGATGGTCAGTTCCTCCATCGCGACGTCGGTGCCCTTGGCGTTGAATGGTCCGCTGACGTGTTTGCTGATCACGGCGCGCAGCAGTTTCCAGGTTTGGACCACGGCGGTGTGGTCTTCGTTTTGGAGCGACACGGTGATGGTCCGTTGCGCATTCGGATCGCCGTTGCGGATTTGATTGAGCCAGTTGTAAAGATCCAACGAGCCAATCACGCCGCGTTTGAGCGTCACGTCGGTCGCTTTGTTCATCCCCGTGATTTTGCGCACGCTGTTTTCTTTCGCGTTGCCGGTGCGATATTCGGAAATGGTGACCTCCATGCCGATGTTGCTCATCTCCTGGAAACCGGCCGTTGGTCCATCGGTGTTGCCCGTGCCCAGATCGACCAGAAAGTTAAACTGAACGTAAGGGCGGTCGCGTAGTACAGCCATAAGTCCTCCTTAAAGGCGCTGACAGTGATAACAGGAAAGTGCGGCAGCAAATCGCAGCACGTCGGACTGCTGCCGGCTCTCACGGGTTAATCAGATCTTGCGGTCCGCGGTCCACTGGCCGATGCGGAAGATCACAAACTCGGCCGGTTTTAGCGGGGCCACTCCGATGAGACAAACGAGACGGCCGTTGTCGAGATCGTTTTGCGTCATGGTCGAACGGTCGCATTTCACGAAGTATGCCTTCTCAGGCTTTTCGCCGAGCAGCGCGCCGTTTTGCCATTCGTTCAAAAGAAAATCTTCGATCGTCCGGCGCACGTTGCCCCAGAGCATTTCGCCGTTGGGCTCAAACACGGCCCACTGCGTGCCCTTGTCGATCGAGTGTTCCAGGTAGGCGAAGTAGCGGCGCAGGTTTACGTATTTCCATTCGGGATCGGAGCTGACCGTGCGCGCGCCCCAGAGCCGGAAACCGCGGCCTTCGAAGAAGCGGAAGCAGTTGATTCCTTCGGGATTCAGCACTTCCTGCTGCGCACGATTGATCATCTTCTCGAAACCGATCGCGAGATTGACTACTTCGTTCGCCGGCGCTTTGTAGACAGCGCGATTCACGTCGTTGCGCGCATAGATGCCGGCGACGTGGCCGCTCGGCGGCACGTTGATCTCCGTGTTGGTGACCGGATCGAGAATGCGCACCCACGGGTAGTAAAGCGCCGCGTAGGTCGAATCGATCTTCGCGCGTTGGTCGCGCACTTCGGAGATCGAAAGATTCTCGCCGGCGTCGAGCACTGCGATGCGATAGCGCATGCGCGTGGCGTGCGTGATGAGCGCGTTGACGGTCGCGTTGGCATCCGTCTTGTTGTCGTTGTAGCCGGCAGTCGCGCCCGGCGCGGCGACGATCGAAATGTCTTCGAGGTCCTCGAAAGACTTCAGGCCGAACTTCTGGTTCGTGCCGTCGTCAATGTTGCCTTCATAGTCGATCGCCGTCGGCCGCTGACCATCGTTGCCGCCGGAAAGCAGCACGTCGATCGTGCGTTCGACGTCCGTCGAGTTGTCGTTCGCAAGGTTTAACAGGAACGCGTTGTAGTCGTCGCCGGCGAGCGCCTGCAGCAGATCGCGTCCGGTGTCGACGTCGTCGCCCTTGAGCACGACGACCGGCAGCGAGCGGGCCTGCGACATGCTGTTCGGATTCTGCGCGAAATAGTCCTTGAGCGAATCGGGCGCGCCGAAGGTGTTCTTGTGATTTGGATGGAGCGCGATGTTGTCCCAGACGTTGGTTGTCGAACCGTCGGCGGTGGTGATGATCACCGTCAGGGTTACCACGCGGACGCGGTCTGACGCGCCGATGACGTTGGTCGCGGTCGCTGAGTTGAGCCGGTAATCGCTGGGGACCGGCGCGTCGGCCTCGCTGAAAATCCACGTCTGTTCGGCTTCGTTAAAGCGCGCGACGTAGAGACTGCCGCCGCTCGGCGGACTGCCGATCGGGCTGGTCAGATCGTCGAGGTAAACCGTGTCGTAGTCGCGCAACGAACCGACCGTCAATCTTTGATCAGGGCCTTCGCCTTCGACGGCGAGCATGTTCTGTCCGAGCCGGGCCACGATTCTGACGCGCAAATTTCCGGCGGCGCCAGGAAAACGCGCGCGAATCAGAACCGAGTCGGCCGGATCGCTGGAGCCGGAGCGGGAAAGCAACGCGCGGGCATGGCCATCGAAATAGTCGCCGTCGCTGTTCTGCTGATCGACGTCGCCGTCATCGACGATGTTGTCCGGCGGTCGTTCATAAGGCGGCACGGAACTCGCGGCCGGCCGCAGCAGCGCGCGAAAGATTCGCCCGACGTAGAGACGTTTACCGCCTTCTTCGAAGAAAGCGCGTACCGCCTGCCAGAGATAGTTGTGGCTGGTTCCGCTTTCAAACTCCAGCTGCTGCCGGTCGCCGTAGATGCGTTCATACTCGACCAGACTGGTGCATATTTCGGGATCGAGATCGATTGGTCCATAACGGGCCGGACCGACGAACCCGGTGGTGGTGGTGCTGACGCCCTCGATTGACTTCGAGCGGAACGACGTCTCTTCGACGTAAACTCCAGGAGCAAGGTATTCAGGCATGACTTCTCCTTATGGCGGGGAAACCGCCGGCGTAATGAACAATACCGACTGGCGCGCGTGCGCAGGTGGTGATGTTGCTGCTTGGGATTGCAAAACTAATTCGTGGCCGTAACGCAGAGACGCTGCGAGCAAAGGCTCAGTGATGGCGGCATCCGCCCAGATGGTCGCTTCGGGCTGCGAAAGCGTGAACCGCAATTCGGGTAACTCCGGACTCGTTGGCAATGGATTCGGCGGCGACAACAGCGGACGCTCTGGCGTGTAAAACGCGCGCAGTCCGATGGGCCAAACCTGTTCCGTGAGCGGCGCGCTGGTCGCGGCCGGCGGCGAACCGAGCGGAGACGCGGGCGGCGAGCTGATCGAAAACGGTCGCGGCGCGGGATACGGAAAGATCAACGCGATTCGTCCCTGCTCGTCTGCGATGCCGCGCGCGATCACTTGATCGTTCAGCGTCGCTTCCATTACGGCCCACGATGCCGCCGTATCGCTCGCCACGTCCCACAAATCCGCGCGCACTACCGCCATGCCCGCCGGCACACTTCTGACCGGCGACGAGTAAAGCGGAATGCTTTCGAGCGGCGTGGCCGGCGCACCAGGCGGTGAGCTAAGCGGTGAATTGAGCGGCGAACTAAATAGCGGGTCGAGCCATTTGTAGACGCCGCGAACCGGCAGGCTTGCCGTAATTTGAAACGGTTGGAAGCGACGCTCGTTGTCGTTGACTTCGATCACGAAGTTTCGCGCGGTCAGGTTCTGCCAAAATTCTTCAGTGCCTTCGCCGTGTTCCAGATCGCGCAAGCCTGGCGCGTGGTGCACAACGTAAACGCCGCGGCGATTTGCGAGCGCCGGCACTTTCGTCGCCGGGTTGCCTGACGCGTAAACCTGAACGTCAAGGCCGTCGCCGACAAAAGTTCCCGACGACAGATCGCAGAAGAGCAGGCCGAGCGGCGCCACCTTCGTCAAACGATCGAGTTTTAGAATTTGGGGGACCATTTACAGAAGTTTCCCGACGCCAAACTCTCGTGTTTGTACCGCGGCATTTTCGGAGATCGACACGGTTGATTCGATACCGATCATGCGCGCCACATAACCAACCGATAGCGATGGGGGATTGGTTTTGATGGCGCTCCAAAGATTGTTCCAGTCCTGCAAACTTAGCGATTCAAGGATCACTTCAACCGTTTCGGAAGGCTTAAAAATGTCCGGCTCGGGACCGTAGTTATTCAGCAGTCCCGCCGGCAAAATCGGCACGTCTTCGAGCACGCGTACGGCCCAACCGAGCAGACGCTGTTGCTTGACTGCCGATTGCGCGAAGGCGCTGGCGATGTAGTGGAGGTCCAGCGGCAGCGCCGGACGAAAGCGTTCGCCGTTTGGGCCAACGGTTGACGGCAAATTTCTTCGCGTTCCGTTTATCGCCACGCGATAGAGAAAAAGCGAGATGCCTTCTTCCATCGGCGACGAAAAATTGCTGATTTGGTAAAGCTCGAAACGCGCCGCGCTGAATTCCGGCTTCGGGCAAGCGTCTGCCAACAATCCGAGAATTGCCTGGCCGGTTGCGGCGATGGCCTGGGTTCTTGCCATAGTCGTCTGACAACCAATCGATCGCGATCTGACTTAAGACTTTCGGTCTGCGGATTTCGATTTACTGCCTTCGGATTTTGGAACTCAAAAGCGACTGTGCAACTTGAGGTTCAGCTCTCTCAAGCAGCGCCGGAAGCGCGAACGCGCGCGCGGATGAACACCCATTTCTTCGAGGTAAGTCGCAATGAAATCGCTGACGTCGCTCGGTTTTTTCAAATAGCGCCGCTCGCCGCCGGGCACGTGCGTGATGTAGCCATGCCAGTCGACCTCTGCCGGCTCGTCGCCTCTCGCCTCAAGCCAAAGCTTGACGACAAACGAGTGCACTTTGGGTTCGGGTATGTCCATGCTCGCCAGGACAAACCTTGAAAAATTGCGGCAACTTAAAATTTGGCTCCCTACATACAGAGCTAGTGCTCACTTCGAATAATCTAAGTTTGAGCCAGCAACTAGATGCGGTGTTCGTATAACAAAAACGACGCCGTCAGAGCGTCTGTCACGCGTCTGCGGCGTCGTCTTTGATCAGTGGATGGAGGGGAAAGTTTTTGGTCTTTGGCTTTTGGTCTTTGGTCTTTGCCCTTTGGTTTGGAATCTGAAATTTGAAATCTGAGATCTGACCTCTGATCTCTGATCTCTGACCTCTGCTCTTAGTGCTTCAGCGTCTTCAGTCCCTGCTCGACCGCTTTGATGTCGCGTTGCACGCGCTTCTGCACCGCCGTCAGCACCAAATGCAGCCGCTTCAAACGCCCGAGCACTTCCGGCAATGTCGTCGTCACCGGAACTGACTCATCCGGCCTGACCCGATCCGGCTCGTCCGCGCGAATGTACTCATAAACCGCGCGCGTGCGCCTTTCGGGCTTGACGCCCAACTCTTCCTGCAGCGCCGTGACGCAGCGTTCATACTGCCGGAGCGCACCGGTGCGATCGCCCGCCAGATATTGCAAATGCATCAGCCGCCGGTAGGTGCGTTCGCTCGCGCGGTCGTAGCGCAGGATCGTTGAGCCGTAGCTCTGGCCCGCTTCGAAATCCTGATGCTGTTCGCAGTAACCCATCAATTTGTCGAGCATCGACAAATACATGTTCTGCAACCGCTCGCGCTCGAACAGGCACCAGTCCTGATAACAACCGTCGAGCAGATCGCCCGCGTAGAGCTGCACCGCGTCTTTCAACATCGCCGCGCCGGACTTGTCGAGCTGCTTGCCGGGAACGCCCTGCGTGGCGTTAAAAGCTTGCTCAAACACAGCCACGTCGAGCCACAACTCGCTCTGCAAATTGAGTTGCACCCAATCATGTTCGACGAGCAGGACCTGCGGACCAGGCAGCTCGTTTGTTTCGAGTCCCGCCTGCAAGTGCCACAACGCCTGACGCAGATATTTTTTGGATTTTTCGGTCGAGCTGTCGCCCCAAAGCAAGCTCGCGAGCGTCTCGCGCGAATGCGGACGATCACGACGAACCAGCAGGTAGCTCAGCAACTCCTGCTCTTTGCTCGAATCGAGGCCCTTAACCGACTGGGTATCTTTTTGAACGCTAAACTTCCCAAATAAGCGGAACTTTATAGACATCTGGAGGTCTCCTTCGTGGACGAAGGACCAGGGTACGCCCCAATGGTCTACACGAGATTGAACCAGGTGCCGGTGTGGTGGTGGGCCGGGGGAATAATCCGCACCAATTCCACAGGACTTCTAGGCAGGATCCTTGACGTAGCTAAGCAGGGTTCCCACACCCTTCTTGACTATGCGGCGACGCGGATATTAGTAGCTCTGGGCGGCGGGTGTCAAGATTTTGGGGAGCGTCTGAGCGACAAATTAATGAATAATTAATATTTCCGGACCAGCTTGTGAGGAGACGTACATTTTTAGTTAAATTTCTCGTATTAGCTGGACTTTGCGTCTTCGACTTCGCGGCGATTAGCGGCCGCTTTCTCTTCCACAATCAGCCCCTCCAAAATATGCACGAGGCGGTCGGCGTGCGGCCCGGGTTAACTCATCCCCAGCAGCGTTCGCACGTCCGCAGTGATCAGTTCAGACTTGGTTTGCTTAAGAGTCTTTCGTCGTTCGGCAACTTCATTGGCAATGCCCGCGATCGTCGCGATGTCAAACGGCTTCGAGACGACCCAGTCCGCTTTGATCGCGTTTCGGGCATCGACACTAATCGCGTCGGCCCAGCCACTCACAATCGCCAGCGGCACTGTTTCCGAACGCTTCCGAATTTCGCTGGCCAGTTCCCAGCCGCTCATCTCGGGCATTCCGATGTCGGTGAAAACTATGTCGACCTTGCCTTGCCGGGCGTCATAAAGTCGCAGTGCCTTTTCGCCGCCTTCGGCTGACAGGACTTCACACCCTTCGGCTTCCAGCGCCTCGCAAAGCACTTCGCGGACGGCGGTTTCATCGTCAACCACCAACACGCACAACTTGTCCGCCGGGCTTTCGTGATCGGGTCTGGCGGCACTCTCCGCGGCATCCAACGTCGGATACGCCAGCGGCAACGAAAGGCGGAAAGTGGTGCCGCGGCCGATTTCGCTTTCCACGTCGATTGATCCGTTGTGCCGGCGAATAATGCCAAAGCTCACCGCCATTCCCATGCCCGTGCCGTCCTTGCCCTTGGTCGTAAAGAACGGATCGAAAAGGCGCGACTTCACTTCCGGCGTCATGCCCGCGCCGGTGTCGCTGATATTCAGCACGACCCGGCCATCGACTTCCTGCGCGCTCATGCGAATTTCGCCGCCGTTCGGCATCGCGTCCACGGCGTTGTAAATCATGTTAACGAGCACTTCGCGCAATTCCACCGCATCACCCATCACCGACGAAGTGCAGTCGGCAAACAGCGCCAGCCGAACCTGTTGCCCCAGGGGCCTGGTCTCCCAACGCGGCCGGCTCATCTCGCAAACATCTTTCATCAGTCCGGCGACCGAAACCGGCTGAAACTTCCGGCTCGGCTGCTTGCGAGCAAAATCCTGAATGCGGCGGATGATATGGGCGCCGTCTTCCGCGCTCTTGATGATCATCTCGATGCCGGCACTGATTTTTTGCGCGTCGTTCGTTCGCAGCAAAAGTTGCGCGCGACCGAGAATTCCGGTCAGCGTGTTGTTGACGTTGTGGGCCACTCCAAACGAGAGTTCGCCCAACGCCGCCATCTTCTCGGCGTGCGTCGCCTTCTCACGACGTTCTTCATGTTCAGCCTGCGCCGCGGCAATCCGTTCCAGGCAGACTCTGAGACGACTGAGGACGGGAGCCTGCTGCGAGTTAGCCAGCAACTGGCTGGCTTGCGCGCCAATTTCCTGAAGCTCTTCCTCACCGAGCTGGTCCCGCATTTCTTCGATCAGAATGAGCAGCGGCTCGCCCGCTCCTTCGTAGTCGCCACAGCGCTCGGCCACGCGTTGCGCCCGATGGAGAATAGGCTTCGCTTCATGACGACGGCCCAACCTGCAAAGCACCAGGCCGTGCGTCGTCAACGCTTCTGCCAGCAAGGCTCCTTCGCCGGCCGTCTCGAGCGCTTCAACCGCGCGAGTGACGCAACGTAGTGCCCGGCCATAATCCTCCCAGGCGAGATAGAGTTGCGCCAAAGTTTCATCAACCTGCGCGCGTCTCACCTGATCGCCAAGACCCTCGAAGAGTTTGCGAGCGTGCTCAAGGTGCTTCTGCGCTTCGTCAAACCGCTTCAGCGTCGACAGCAGATAACCCTGATTGTTCTCGACGATTGCGGTGTACCGACGATTGCCTTTTTCTTCAAAGTGCGAGTAAGCGCTCCGATAGTGAAATAGCGCACGGTCAAAATACTCCGCCTGGTTTTCCGGGATGCCGAAGTCGGTCATCGTGGTCGCGAACTCCAGATGAAACCGGCCCTTCGTCGAGGGACTGAGAGAGTCAATTAGGGAGTCCGCCTCGTTTAGCAAACTCAAAGCATCGTGAAGCCGACCGGCATGACGCTCAACAGTCGCCAGACGAACCAGAGCGAG
>Ga0070686_100002028_pt1 | contig 11232 bp, 5 predicted proteins | sample KBSS23LmetaG_FD_65654 | JGI IMG/M metagenome (GOLD analysis project Ga0070686, IMG submission 65654) | Switchgrass rhizosphere microbial communities from Kellogg Biological Station, Michigan, USA - KBS S2-3L metaG | ecosystem: Host-associated > Plants > Roots > Rhizosphere ...
TGATCGAAGGTGTAGCGGCCTTCTTCGCCTTTGCGATGCCAGTAGGGCTCGGTCGTGCGGGCGTTGCCAGGCACCTTCAACGCCGGTTCGCAGTGCGCCACCTGGCCTTTTGCGACGCTCGGCATCGGCGGCGCCGGCGGCGCGGCCGCGCCGCGACCACGCCCCGGAAACATGAACCCGCCGCCGGTGAACGCGGTCATCGTGCACGCCGCTTCACCTTCAAATCCCTCGAAGCGCACCTGCTTCACGGCGACCGGCGCCGATCCGTAATTGGCGACGATGACGTTCACTTTCACCGGCTGGCCGGGCACGACCACGCCGTCGTCGGCCAGCGCTTCGACCTTGACGCCGCTCGCCAGCAGCGCCGCGTTCTGGAATTCGCCTTCCTTCTGGCGCAGCCGGAAATCGATCTCGAACTTGCCGGCGTCGTCGATCGACATGCCGCGCAGCTCGCGGCGCAGCACGCGGATCGCGAACAGGCCGTCGAGAATCGGTTTCAGCGTCGATTCGTCGGTGCTGGCGTCGAACAGCTTCTGAGCGGTGAGCGCCGCCGTGGCAATCACCTTCAGCCCTTCGGTGAGATCCTTCGGCGGCTTGGCGCCGGCAAACGACGCCAGGCTGGCAATCGTGGTGTCGACCCCTTCGAACAGCGAGGTCTCGTCCTTCTGCTGCTGCGCCGGAAGCGTCGTCTCGACCAGCTGGTACGACGCGGTCATCGCCGGCGACGGCAGCGCGAGCAGCTGGCCCATGCCCTGGCACTTGTGCATGCTGCGCGCTTCGGTGCCGATGTCGAAGTAGGTCTTGCCGAGCAGCGGATCGTACACGCTGGCGTTGATGCGGGCGACGCGGCCCTGGACCGGCGGCTCGCCGGGGAAGCCGAAGCCGGCGCTGTGATACAGCTTCTTCGGCTGCCACGGCCGCAGTCCGTCTCTGATCTGCTCGGGAAACCTGGTGGGATCGCCGGCGAGCTTGTAGGCCTCGCGCGTGATCACGGCCGACGCCATGTGATGCTGGCCGCCGGCGTTGCCGGTCGGCGGCAGCGTGATGATCACGTCGGGGCGGATCGTCCGGATCAGCCGCACGTAGTCGGCGGTGATCTCCTCACGGCCCCACTTCTCGAAGGTCTCGTCGATGCTGAACGAGTAGCCGAAGTCGACCGCGCGCGTGAAGTACTGCTCGGCGCCGTCGAAGCGATGCAGCGCGGCCAGCTCGCCGGTGCGCAGGACGCCGAGCGCCTCGAAGATCTCCGGACCGATTTCGTTCTGGCCGCCGTTGCCGCGCGTCGCCGTCGCGAGCGTCGTGCGATAGCCGAGGCCGCGGTTCAACATCACGAGCAGCCCGTTGTTCTCGTCGTCGGGATGCGCCGTCGTGTGCATGAAGATGCCGGTGTTGACAAGGTGGCGCAGCGCCAGGCCGAGCGCGACATGCCCGTGCTCCTCGTCGATCGGCACGACGCGCATCTGCGCGCGCGGGACAGTGATGAATGCGAACGCGATGACGACCGAGGCGAACAGAACGCGCTTCATGATCAGATTCTACAGGCCGGGTAGGTCGGGCGGGTCAGGCAGGTCAGGCAGGTCGAACGGCCGCACGCATCACCTGACTGAGAAACCCGATCGGGTTCACCCATAACGCTGCCAGCGACCGAAGCTCCGACCCGCCTGACCCGCCCGACCTGCCTGACGCGCCCGACCTAGAAGCGCAGCTTGAAGCCGAGCTGGAATTTCCGCTGCTCGTATCCCGTCGGGTTCACGAACTGATATGGATCCGTCGGGATCGCGCCTGCCGTCGGGTTGCCGGCCGCGTCGACCACCGTATTCGTGTTGATGCCGGACAACTGCTCGGTGTTGAACACGTTCTTCAGCTCGGCGATCACCTCGGCGCGGACGTTGTTGCGAATCGGCACGAACCGCGTGTAGCGCAGGTCGACGTTCTTGCGTGCCGCCAGGTACAGCGGGTTGCGGTCGACGAACAGCGGCCGATCGCTGTTGATGCCGTCACCGTTCAGATCGCGGTTGGCGAGGATGTTCACCGGCAATCCGCTGTTGATCTGCAGCAGCACGCCGATCTGGTTGCCCGTCAGCAGCTGCCGCACCACAGCGTTCGACGAGTGGTTCTCCGTCAGGTAGACGATGTTGCCGTTGAAGCTGTGGCGCGTGTCGAGCGGGTTCGGACCGAGATCGCGATCGAGGTTGCTCGGATCGGAGCGGCCCGGCTCCGACTGCACGGTGAGCTGCGTCAGCAGCGGCGTGTTGTCGAGGCCCTTGCCGAGCGAATACTGCACGTTCATCGACAGGCCTTTCGAGTAGCGCTTCGACGCGCTGACCGTCATCGACTTGAAGGTCGATCGGCCGATCGACTGCACTTCGAGGATCTGGTTGAACCGCGGATCGAGGCGGGTCGCGGCGCTGGCCGTGGTGTTGTAGATCGGCCGGCCGTCGGCGAGCGTGCCGATCGGGTTGATCGGGTTGATGTTGGTGACCACCGGCAGCTGGTTGCCGCGCGCATACATGCCGGCAATGCTGACCGTGTAATCGCGGCCGAGCGCGCGCTCGTACTGCACGTTGTTCTGCCAGGTGTGCGCGACTTCGAACTCCGGATCGATGGCCCACGGCGACTGCTGCGCGAGCGCGCCGGCCGTGGTCAGGCCGTTCGGGAACGACGGCGCGCCCGCCGACGTGCCGCTGAAGGTGTAGGTCGGCGACCGCGGCGATCCGCTCAACTGCAGCGCCTGTTCGTAGCCGCCGAGGATCGGCTGGTCGTACATGATCCCCATGCTGGCGCGCACCACGCTCTGGGCGTCGACCGACCACGCCACGCCGACGCGCGGCCCGAAGTTGTTCTTGTCGATGTTGAACTCGTGCGACTGCGTGAGCGGCGCATCGGCGATACCGCTCGGATACTTGTAGAGATCGAAGCGCAGGCCGTAGAGGATCTTCACCGTCGGCGCGATCTGCCAGTCGTCCTGGACGAACGAGCTGAACACGTCGGTCGACATGTTGAACGACAGGTCGCCGCTGATCTGCGACATGTTGGTGTAGCCGAAGGGCGCCACGCCAGACTTCGCCGCCTGGAACGCGGCAACCGTCGGGAACGTGTAGAGGAACTGCGGCGCCGAAGTCCGCTCGTCGTAAATGTGCTGCCAGTCGAAGCCGAACTTGTAGCTGTGCGCGGCGCGGATGTAGGTGAAGTTGTCGATCGCCTGGGTGATGTTCTGCTTGAAATCGAAGCCGGCGTTACCCTGTCCGGTCCCGGACCACGGGCCGCCAAACGTAATCAACGGCGTCGTGATGCGGATCGCCGGCCCGGTGCCGGAATCAGCATTGGCCACCGAGCTCTGGTGGCGGTGGGCGTACTGGAACCGCAGCTCGTTCAGCCGGCTCGAGCCCATCGAGGTAACCAGCTGCCCGGCGATCGAGTCCATGGCGTCGAGGAAGTTGGTCTGCGTCTCCAGCGTGTTCGTGCCGGCGCCGCCGTTGTAGGGCGCGTCGTTGTGGAACTGAATCCACCGGCCGGTGAAGCGGTTGCCGCCGTTGATCTGGTAGTCGGCCTTGGCAATCGCGAACTTCGCGGTTTGCACGTTCGGCGCCGCCGCCGGCTGCGGCTTGACGCCGACCGCGGCGACCAGCGACGGATCGACGGTGATGAGGCTGCCCGACGACAGATCGCGGCGCGTCTGCTCCCAGCCGCCGTAGAAGAACAGCGTGTTCTTGATCACCGGTCCGCCGACCGAGGCCGTGCCGGTGTCGGTGCGCGTGTCCGGCTTCTGATCAGCCGGGGCGGTGATTTCCGGGCAGTTGGCCGCGGCGGTCGTGCTGCCGCAGCCGAAGAAGAACGGGAACGCGCTGAACGGCTTGCGCCGGAACAGGTAGCTGCCTTCGCCGCGGAAGGTGTTCGTCCCCGACGGCGTCACCGCGTTGTAGACCATTCCCATGGTCTGGCCGAACTCGGGCGCGAAGCCGGTGGTGACGACCTTCACTTCCTGGATCATCACCTCCGACATCGGCAGAAGGCGGAGGCCGGCGCGGTCCTTCTCGGTGTTGGTGTTGCCGTCGATCTGGTAGTTGATGCGCATCGCGGCGCCGTTGGCGGCGAGGCGTGGCACGCCGAACTCGACGTTCTCGATGCCGGTGACGCCGGGCTGGACGAGCGCGAAGTTGTACGGGTTGCGCGCGACCAGCGGCAGGTTGTGCACCTCGAGGTCGCTCATCGTGTGGCCGACGTCGATACGCGCGATGTCGAGCGCCGGGATGTCGCTGCTGCTGACCGTGATCGTCTCGCTGACGGTGCCGACCGACAGCGTCGCGTTGACCGTCGCGGTCTGCCCGACCGAGAGCGAGACGTCGGTCTGCTCGAACTTCTTGAACCCTTGCAGCTCGGCGACGACGCGATACTTGCCGAGCGGCAGCAGCGGCGCGCGGTAGAGCCCCTTCTCGTTGGTGGTCACCGAGCGTTCGGCGCCGGTCTCGACGTTGGTTATCGTCACGGTGACGCCCGGCAGCACGCCGCCGGACGAGTCGAGGATCGTCCCTTCAATGGCGCCGTTCGCCGCCGTCGACTGCGCAAAGGCCGCCGCCGAGACCGCGACCGCCAGTACAAGAAAAACTGCGATTTTTCTAAGCATCTCGCGAGTATACAAACAATCGCGAGCGGCAGGTCCGGCCGATGCGCGGTTTAACGATGGAAACCGAACACGGCGTCGCCCGGATCCATTTCTTCGAAGTGATGGCGCAACAGCATCCGGCTGGCGAGGTACGCGCCGGTGACGCTGTGGCTCGAATCGCCGAAAGCGAACAGGTGGTGCGGAAAGTTCCGGTGCGGCCCGATGCACGGCAGGTTGTTCGCCGCGCGCACGTAGTCGGCCGCCCAACCGTATGCCGGCTGGGCGCCGGAGATATCCGGATACATCGTCGACAGCTCGTACATCAACTGCCCCGTCCGCTGGACGACCATCTTGTCGCGATGCCGCGGCGGCGCCGATTCGGTGTCGGCGCCGCAGACGAGCACGCGATCGTCGCCGACCCAGCGGAGCGTATGCGGCGGCTCGGCGGCGTCGCGAATCACCGTCTCGTTGCGCGCCATCTGCTGCCGCACCTTCGCCGGCAGCGGCTCGGTGATCGTCAGGTAGGCGGAGCGGAACCAGAAATGCCGGACCAGCGACTTGAACAACGGCGTCGGCATCCCGGTCGCAACGACGACCCGCGAAGTACGGATCGAACCGCCGGCGGTGAAGACCTCGGCCATCTTGCGATCGAATGTGATTCGCCGCACCGGCGACCGTTCGAAGATCACAGTACCGCGATCGGCGGCAGCCGCGGCGAGGCCGACGCAGGCACGATACGGGTCGATCGACGCCGCTTCCCTCGTGCGCAGGCCGGCGGCCGCGTCGAGCGACGCATCGCCGCGGACGGCGCGCGCGTTCAGCAGCGGCGCGTCCAAGCCTGCCTCGCGACGCGCTTTCTGATCCTTGTTGAGCCTCGCGACCTGCTCCGCAGTGCTCGCCACCGTGATCGTGGTGCGCGGCTCGAGCGCGCATTTGATCTCGAGGCGCCGCAACAGCGCCGCGAAGTCCAGCGCCGAACGACGCCACAGCTGAAAGCTCCGCCGCGCGCTGCGCAGGCCGACCAGCTTCTCGAGCTCGGCAAACGACACGCCCGGATCGTCGGTGATCAGGCCGGCGGAAAACGCCGTCGTCCCGCGGCCGATCTGCTCCGCTTCGAGGAGCATCGTTTTCACGCCGGCCGCCGCCAGCGCATACGCCGCCGTGCACCCCGTCAACCCGCCGCCGATCACGACGACGTCGAACGGCGTGGTGCCTTTATGTTTCGGATACGACGGAACGCGCGAGCGCGGAAACTGATCGATCCAGGGCGAGCGCCCGTACTTCGTTATCGGCACGCGATTTCGATCCGTCTGTTCATGGCAGCTCGAGGCTGGTGAGTACCTGCAGCAGCCTGGTGACCTCGACCATGTCGTGAAAGGTGCCTTTCACGTTGTGCGCGTCCGACCGGGCGAGCCCCGGCACGAAGGCAGCGCGCTCCGCGTCGATGGTCAGCTTGAACCCGACTTCGAGGGCCACCGGTGTCGTCACGCGATAGGGCTGCAGCGATCCGATCTTGCCCATTGCCCGCTTCGCGCCTTCGCGAATCATCGCCTGCCCGCGGGCTGGCGTCACGGTGTTCGCCGAGTGATACCCGTACGGCTCTTTGACGATCGCGCCCTCGGCCGACGCCGCCACCTGCTGGACCTGCGTGACCGCGAGCCGATCGCCGGACACGAACGCCACCGGCACACCGAAGTGGCCGGCCAACGCGGCGTTGTAGATGCCTTCCGACACTTCGGCGCCGTTCAGGCGCACGCCGAGCAGCCGCGCACTCGAGATCGTATGGCCGCGAACCGCGCCCGGCGTCCACTCGCTGGCATGGTAGCCGATGAACATCGCCGCCGTGAACGTCTCGTCGAGCCCCTGCATCATCTCGAGCGGCCGTGGAAAGCCGCGCACGATGCGGACATCCTCCGGCACCTTGTCGATGAGCAGGCTCTGGCCGTTGCCGTGCGAGTCGCAGATGACGATCTCGGCCGGACCGGTCTCGCGAACGCCGGCAATGGCGGCGTTCACTTCGCCGGTCATCCACTCGCGCGCGCGCTGATACTCGAACCCGTCAGGTCCGAGCTGCGCCGGCTGGACGACGCCGGAGATGCCTTCCATGTCGACGGAGATGAAGATCTTGCGCGGCCGCGGCTGTGCCTGCGCCATCGAGGCGCACAGCACGAGCGCGACCGCAACGCGCGCGAACATGCACGCGCATTCTACCCGACGCTGAGACCGCAGAGCGTGCTGAGCACGCGGAGGAGCGGCTGGAACGTCGCGCGACGCTCGACTCAGCGTCGCGCCACGTTCGAACCTTTGCGGTCTTTGCCTATCTTTGCGGCCTTTGCGCTTCCCGGCGCTCGTGGGCGAGGAGCGCCTTCTTCCGCTCCGCGCCCCACCGATACCCGCCTTCACCGCCGTGTGCCGGCACCACGCGGTGGCATGGCACGGCGAGCGCCACGGGGTTGGTCGCGCAGGCGCGGGCCACGGCGCGGACCGCGCGCGGGCGGCCGATCGCCGAGGCGATCTCCGCGTAGGTGCGCGTCTCGCCGTACGGGATCGCCGCCAGCGCCTGCCAGACCTGCCACTGGAACGCCGTCGCCTGGACGTCGAGCGGCAGATCGAGCCGCGGTCGGCGGCCGGCAAGGTGCGCGACGATCGCGCGGCTCCACTCGCGCAGCGCGCCGGCATCGTTCACGATCGTCGCCGCCGGGTACTCGCGCGACAGCACGGCCGCGAGCTCGGCATCGCTCGCGCCCATCGCCACTGCGCACACGCCACGCTCCGTCGCGCCGACGAGCAGGCGGCCGAGCGACGGCGACGCCGTGTCGACGATCGCGTAGCGGACCGTCGTCCCCGCGCCGCCGCGCCGATACACCGACGGCGCCATCCCGAGCTTCGGCACCGCGCGCTCATAGAAGCGGCTGCTCGACGCGTAGCCGGCTTCGAAGATTGCACCGGTGACGTCGCGGCCGCCGCGCAGCTGCCGCTTCACTTTGCCGAGCCGGCACGCCTCGGCGTATTCGCGCGGCGTGACGCCGACCAGCCGCTTGAAATTCCGCTGCAGGTGATACGGGCTGCCGCCCAGCCGGCGTGCAAGCGTCGCCAGCGCCGGGTGGCCGTCGACGTTGGACAGATACACACAGGCGCGGCGGATCTTGTCCACCCAGGGATCGGCGGCGGCGGCGACGCTGTCGGGATTGCAGCGCTTGCAGGCGCGGAATCCCGCGGCGCGCGCCGCGTCGGACGCGTCGAAGAAGACCACCCGATCGCGGCGCGGCCGCCGGCTCGGGCAGGAGGGCCGGCAGTAAATGCCGGTCGAGGTGACGGCGTACACGAACGCGCCGTCCGCGGTCCGCTCGCGCGCGCTCACCAGCCGCCAGCGCATGTCGTCGCCGCGACCGTCGAGGTCGACGTGGGCACTGCTTCGATCGATGGCCATGCTGTTCATGTGCGGAGTATCGCGCGCCGCGCCGACGCCGACACTCCGCGCCTTGCGACCAAAATTGTAGAGCGGTTCTGCGCTACGAAGGCCTTCGTTGACAGCGCCCGCGGCTTCGCGAAATACTCGGATCCATGCTTCAGGACCTGCGTTACGCCGTCAGAACGCTCCTCACCACGCCCGCGTTCACGATGGTTGTCGTCGCGACGCTCGCGCTCGGCATCGGCGCGAACACCGCGATTTTCTCGCTCACCGATCAGGTGCTGCTCCGGCTGCTGCCCGTCAAATCGCCGGAACGGCTCGTCGTCCTCGACGGTCCGGGCGCGTTCCAGGGCCGCACCTTCAACAACGGCACTTTCTCGTACCCGATGTATCGCGACTTCCGCGACCGCAACACGGTGTTCGACGGCGTGCTCGCCCGCTTTCCGGCGCCGCTGACGCTGATCACCGGCGGCCAGGCCGAGCGGGTCAGCGGCGAGCTGGTGTCGGGCAACTACTTCGAGGTCCTCGGCGTCGCTGCCCAGATCGGCCGCACGTTCACCCAGGACGACGACCGGACGCCTGGCGGCCATCCGATCGTGATGCTCAGCCACAACTACTGGATGCGCCGCTACGGCGGCGATCCCGGCGTGCTCAATCGCACGATCACGATCAACGGCCTGCCGATGACGATCGTCGGCGTGACGCCGGCCGGTTTCTACGGGATCGTCGTCGGCGAGAACCCCGACGTGATGGTGCCGGTCGCGATGAAGGCGCAGATGACGCCGACGTGGGACGACCTGCAGAATCGCCGCAGCCGCTGGCTGACGATCATGGGCCGATTGAAGGACGGCGTGTCGCGCGAGCAGGCGGAAGCGGCGATGAACGTTCTCTACCGGCAGATCAACGAAGACGAGCTGAAAGAGATCAAGAACCCGTCGGCGAACTTCCGGCAGCGCTTCGTCACCAAGCACCTGTACCTCAATCCGGGTCAGAAGGGGCGCTCCGACCTGCGCGATCAGTTCTCGACGCCGATTCTCGTCCTGATGGGGATGGTCGGCCTCGTGCTGCTGATCGCGTGCGCCAATGTCGCGAACCTGCTGCTCGCCCGCGGCGCCGCGCGCCACAAGGAAGTGGCGATTCGGCTCGCGCTCGGTGCGAGCCGCGGCGCGATCGTCCGTCAGCGGCTGATCGAAAGCCTGCTGCTCGCCGCCGCCGGTGCGGCCGCCGGCCTGGCCGTCGCGTGGTGGACCGGCTCGCTGCTGCTCCGGACGCTGCCGTTCGATGAAGCGGCGCGCACGCTGTCGGCCACGCCCGACCTGCGCGTGACCGCCTTCGCATTGGGCGCCTCGCTGCTCACGGCCGTCCTGTTCGGGCTGGCGCCGGCGCTGCAGTCGACGCGTCCCGCGCTCACCTCGACCCTCAAGGACGAGAGCGGAAGCGTGGTCGGCGGCACTGGCCACGCGCGATTCCGCAAGAGCCTCGTCGTCGCGCAGGTGTGCCTGTCGGTGCTGCTCCTTGCCGGCGCGGCGCTGTTCGCGCGCAGCCTCTACAACCTGAAGACGCTCAACCCCGGGTTCGTGCCCGATCAGCTGCTCGGTTTCTCGCTCGATCCGTCGCTGAACGGCTACTCCCGCGAACGCGCGCTGACGGTGTTCCAGCGGCTCGAGGAGGAGCTCGCCAGGCTGCCGGATGTGAAATCTGCGACCGCCTCGGTGATTCCGCTGATGACCGACAGCAACTGGAGCAGCACCGTCAAGGTCGAGGGCTATAAAGCCAAAGAAGGCGAGGACATGAACCCCGACGTCAACGGCGTCGGCCCCGGCTTCTTCTCGACGATGGGATTGCCGCTGATCGCCGGGCGCGAGTTCACCGTGAAGGATGCCTCCGGCGCGCCCCGCGTCGCGATCATCAACGAGACGATGGCGAAGTATTTCTTCGGCAGCGGCAGCGCGATCGGCCATCGCCTCGGCTGGGGCCGCGACAACGACGCGGCGATGGAAATTGTCGGCGTCGTCAAGGACTCGAAGACCTCCACTCTGCGCCGCGAGGTCAAGCGCTTCGTCTACATCCCGTATCCGCAGGAGGACGAGGTCGGCGCGATGACCTTCTACGTGCGGGCGCGCGGCGACGCCTCGACGATCGGCGCCTCGGTCCGCCAGGCGGCGCAGCGCGTCGATCCCAACCTGCCCATCTACGAGATGAAGACGATGAGCACGGTGATGAACGATTCGTTGTTCATGGAGCGGATGGTCGCGGCGCTGTCGATCGCGTTCGGCGGGCTGGCGACGCTGCTGGCGGCAATCGGGCTGTACGGCGTGATGTCCTATTCGGTCGCGCGGCGGACGCGCGAGATCGGGATCCGGATGGCGCTCGGCGCCGAGCGCAGTTCGGTGCTGTGGCTGGTCCTGCGTGAAGTCGCGCTGATGGTCGGCGTTGGCCTCGCCGTGGGTATCCCGCTGGCCTTCGTGCTCAGCCGGATCGTGCAGTCGCAGCTGTTCGCGCTGTCGGCGCACGATCCGATCGCGCTCGCCGGCGCCGCCGTGGTGCTCGCCGTCGTGGCGCTGCTCGCCGGATACCTGCCGGCGCGGCGCGCGACCCGCGTCGATCCGATGCTCGCGTTGAGGTACGAGTGAGAGTACTGCCGGCGCTGGCCGCCGGCCTGCTGATCGCGTCCACCCTGAAAGGGTGGACCTACACGGTCACGGCAGCGAGTGTCTCCGCGCAGGACGCTGCCACGTACATGTGTCCGATGCACCCGGACGTGCGCGGCAAGGCGGGCGACACGTGCCCGAAGTGCGGCATGACGCTGGTGGCGGCGGCCGGCGACTACACGCCGTACGCGCTCGACTTCAGCCTGGAGCCGCGGACGCTGCGGCCGAACCAGAACACCCATGTCGCCTTCTTCGTGCGACGACCGTCGACCGGCGCCGTGGTGCGGCGCTTCGCATCGGTGCACGAGCGCCTCTTTCACCTGTTCGTCGTCGGACGCGATCTCGAGTACTTCGCGCACCTGCATCCGGTGCTTGGCGGAAACGGCTCGCTCGGCGTCGACCTCGCCGTGCCGAAGCCCGGGCCGTACGAATTGATCGCCGACTTCATGCCCGAAGGCGGCGCCCCGCAGCTGATCCACCGCGCGGTGGTGACCGCCGGATACACCGGCGCGCTGAGCGCGGTCCCTGCGCTCGCGCCCGATGTGACTGAGAAGACCGACGGGAAC
>Ga0070686_100002030_pt1 | contig 11224 bp, 18 predicted proteins | sample KBSS23LmetaG_FD_65654 | JGI IMG/M metagenome (GOLD analysis project Ga0070686, IMG submission 65654) | Switchgrass rhizosphere microbial communities from Kellogg Biological Station, Michigan, USA - KBS S2-3L metaG | ecosystem: Host-associated > Plants > Roots > Rhizosphere ...
TTCTAGCGGAAGGAATCCTTGACTACCGGAGTCCCGCGTCCAGTCCAGTATCCGCCAATCATGCGCGGGGTGGAGTGACGGATGGTAAACCGCCCGTCTGACGAAAGAATCAAGGCCCCAGCCGATCCACGCACCCGAGACACCAGCTCTCGCAACATCTGTCGAGCAGCGACCGCGGGACTCTTTCCCATAGCCAGACGATCGCAGATACTCTTGGCCATTACAAGGCGGATGATGCCTTCACCAATGCCCGTCATCGACACGGCACCGCTCCTATTGTCTGCGTATACTCCGCAGCCGATGAGCGGGCTATCGCCGACCCGCCCTGGCAACATCGAATTGATCCCGCCGGTCGAGGTACCTGCTGCCACCGTCCCGGATCGATCTAAGGCGACAGCGCCGACGGTCCCGTGCCATTCCGTTGTTGAACGTCTCTGTCGCGCAAGAATTCGGTCGTAGGAGAGGCGGCGATGTACGTCCGTGGAATGATGTCGATCGAGTTTGAAATGGCGAGCAAATCTGCCAGCAAACGGACCGACTAAAAGGACATGGCCCGTCTCTTCCATCACCAGGCGTGCTGCGGTAATCGGGTGTACAATCCCTTCGATTGAGGCGATGGCTCCGGCTTTGAGGTGAGCCCCTTCCATGATTGCGGCGTCCATCCGTTGTACACCGTCCCGCTGGCGTTTTGCTCCTCGCCCAGCATTAAACAATCCTGATTGTTCCAGCAGATTGGTGGCACATTCGACAGCGGCGAGCGCAGAACCTCTTTGCTCGAGGATGCCATAGCCGACCGCGATTGCATCGGCCAGACAAGTGGCCTGTGCCGGTGTCATGTGTCTCGAACCGGCGCCTCCATGTGCAAGAAGGAGAGGATGGAATCTGGTCAATTGAAGAAAAGATCCTGGGCCTGCCTAATTGTGCTCCCTTTGAAGATACTTCTCAATGCGCTTATTGGTCCAATCTGCTGCAGCTGAAAGGACATATTGGCTGAGCGGCGCGCCATGCAGAGTCTACTCAAGAAGGCCAAGCTCCCCCTGCACTTTACCCCGCATTGTCTCCGTCATACCTATGCCTCCATACTGCTGGCAGACGGCGTCAGTCCAGTCTATGTGCAAGAGCAATTGGGTCATGCGACGATCGAGCTGACCGTGTCGACGTATGGACGATGGTTGAAAAAGCAAGCAGCGGGCGTGCTCGATCGGCTTGATATGGCCATGAATTTTGAACGTGGTAGCAACGTGGTAGCAGCGGGGGATTATCCACGGCATCCACAAGGAGGTACGAATCTGCAACTCCCTGAAATTCCGTGGAGTGCTTTGGAGCCGGCGACCCGGATTGAACGGGTGACCTGCGGTTTACGAATTGCGAGGAGACCCACGCCAATACAGCAGATCAATCACTTAGCCTGGCAGATCGTGGCAAATTCGAGCAGGAAATACGCAAATCCGCAACCAGCCGCAACCATAATTTCACTCCTCAAGATCGCCTGACTGACCCGTCAGCTTCTGACGAGGAGCAGGCATCATGAGTCAACGCCTTGCCCTCCCCAACCGTCGCAACCAGATCACGCAGAAAGTCAAAGTCGTCGGCCAACGCACGCTCTATCTCAGCGTCCATGACGACGAACACACTGCCGAACTCTTTCTGTGCCTTAAGGGAAGCGATTGCTCTTCCAAATTGATCGGTCTCTACGACGTCATTGCCCGCCTGATGAGTCTCGCCCTGCAGTATGGCCTCTGGTTGCGAATTTCGGTGATCTCCTCGCTGATGCCAAATTTGCTCCATATGGGCCCATCGTCGGGCACGAGTCTGCCGGATCCCATTGGACGGCATGTTCCACTATCGGCAAACCCCAAGGAGGCATCATGATTTCGAAAGCGCGAAGTAGAGAAGTCCTAGAGAAGTACTAGACTTGACTAGACATCGGTGATCGTGGATTACGGGTTGGGGTCAGATGCAGCAGTGCAGAAAAGCCCATGAATACCGGGAAATGAGCGAACAAGTTCTTTTTTATGCTCTGAGTACTGCGATGGGGAAGTTTCCATTCTGTCCATGATGATTTCGGGAGTGCAAAGTTGGCAAAAGGTTACCTCACTACGACAAGGACAGGATGCTTTCCGGCAGTGAATCTCGAAAAGCATACGCGATCATTGGGGAATTAAATGAGTGTGCGTTCGTCCTGTGAGGAATCTGGAGCAGGTGTCACACACGATGATTTCGGAGCTTTGCCACTAGACACTACTAGAGAAAAATGAAAACCCTAGTGACTCAATTCCACGCCTTGAACATCATCGACCTCGCTCGAGGGTTTCTCTATCCGTACTCAAAGTATGACTGGGTGTGGCGAACGAACAGAGGTGCCGATCATACCGCCGTGACCATCACGGTTCTCGCCGATGCGCTTCAAGTGATCTTTCCAATCGGTGGTGGTAGCCGCGCCCAACAGGAGATTCGACTCACTTACACACTTGGGCCTCGAGGCGGGAAACGCCCCTGGTTTCTCTGTCCCGTCTGCCGGCGCCGGATTGGTGTGCTATACCATGCAACCGGCCTCCCCTTTCGTTGTCGAATATGTTGCAATTTAGCCTATCCCTCTCAGTACCGAACACGGGATCGGAGTTACGGCCGTCAGCACCGGATGGTGAGTGATCGTGAGCGGGACCGACTGAGTGCACAATGTGCAGTGGGGGCATGATGATTTCGATACGAGTTACCCTAGATATTACCCTAGCCGTGGAAAAGCCCAAGGAACAGGGCATTTCTGATGGCCGTTCATGTTAACAAATGCTAACGTCAGGGAAAATTCGAACGGCGACACAGGGGGAAGGCATAGCGAGAAGAAGATAACATCAGTGATGAGTTGCAGATGAGGACATTCGCTAGTATCGTACCCGCATGGAAACGGTCGATAATTTGTCGTCGTCAACCAGGGATTTTAGGACAGCACAGGAAACAGCGGCAGGCAGATGAATCAGGGAGGATTACGTTTCTCGCTAAACCCCTTATTCCCGCGATTGCCCCCGGGACTTTAGGTGCTTTCTCGAAGGGAAAGCTGTATTCTTCTGCCCCACTGGGTTTAAATGAGGTTTTTTCTGCGGCTGAACCATCCTTTTAAAACCTTGGAGAAGGCGCGATCATAGGCTTCTCGCTTCACAACAACATTCCATCCCTTCCGATTTTAATGCTTGCGATTTCAGACCCCAGCGGTGGACGAGTTGCATTCGTAGTCGGAGCAGGGGTTATTCCTAGCTCTCGCCGGGTTCGATCCTATTAGAGTGACAGGCTTGGGCTATTTGTCCGCAACGCGAGAGACTTCCTATGCGTTATATCGCTGTGGCGGCCGACTATGACGGAACTCTTGCCTCTTTAGGGATGGTGGCCGATAACACGGTTGGTGCGATTGAACGCCTTCTTGCTTCGGGGCGTAAATTTCTCGTAGTGACTGGTCGGATTCTTCCTGATTTATTAGAAGCGTTTCCACAGGTCGCCCTGTGCGAACGTGTCGTTGCGGAAAATGGCGCGGTCCTCTACACGCCTGCCACAAAAGATATTCGGCTTCTCGCCCCGCCACCCCTGCCTGCCTTTGTCAAAGAGCTCCGGCGACGTAAGGTAACGCCGCTCCATCTCGGGGAGACCATCATCCCAACATGCACGCCACATGAAAAGATCATTTTAGAGATAATTCGAGATTTCGGCCTGGAATTGCGCATCATCTTTAATAAGGGTGCCGTGATGGTCCTCCCCGCCGGCATCAATAAAGGCAGGGGATTGCTCGCCGCCTTGGAGGAATTGGAATTGTCGCCACATAATACGGTCGGAATTGGTGATGCTGAAAACGATCATGCCTTCCTCAGTGTCTGCGAGTATGGAGCCGCGGTCCGCAATGCTATTCCTATGTTAAAGAACGCGGCTGATCGCTCAACCGAGGGAGACGACGGAGCTGGAGTGGTCGAAATTATTGACGCGCTCCTGCAGGATGATTTCGAAGCAGCAGATCATGTGGTCTCCAGGCATCGTGTGCTCCTGGGGAGCAGGGAGGATGGAGAGGAAGTCTGTCTAGCTCCGGCCCGGAAGAGTCTCCTGCTTGCTGGAACTTCCGGCAGCGGCAAATCGATGTTGGCCACCAGTATCTTGCACCGATTAGGACAAGGCGGGTATCAATGCTGTCTGATTGACCCTGAGGGAGACTATGAGAATTTTCCGCAAGCGATCATGTTTGGCACGGCGCAACGAGGGCCCACTCTCGATGAAGTGATGAAGGGCCTGGCCAGCCCGCGCAATCATGTTGTAGTTAATTTGGTGAGTCTGCCGCTTCAGGATCGGCCAGCATTTTTTCTTGGATTATTGCCGCGACTTCAGGAGATGAAGATCAAGACCGGTCGGCCTCATTGGATGTTGCTCGACGAGACACATCACCTTCTGCCGACCATCGATCAGTCAGCCTCTCGTCTGTTTGCACACAAATTATTTTCCACGATATATGTGATCGTCCATCCCGATCAAATCGAACGTTCGATCCTTGAGTCTGTTGATACGGTTATCGCGCTCGGGGCAAGCCCTGATCACACCATTCGGTCCTACTGCGCCGCGATCCAAAAGCCTGCCCCCACACTCCACGTCGTGCAGCTCCAACCCGATCATGCCGTTGTTTGGAATCGCAGTGTCGATGAAGCGCCGTTCAGTATGCACGTTGCGCCCTGCACCCTAGAGCGGCAGAGGCATCGGCGAAAGTACGCCGAGGGGGAATTGCCCGTGGACCGATGCTTCCACTTTACGGGCCCCGGTGGGCAACTCAATCTTCGGGCGCACAATTTGCTTCTCTTCATGCAATTGGGAGAAGGGGTGGACGATGCAACCTGGGTATATCACCTCCGGGAGCATCATTATTCTCTGTGGATGGTCGAAGCGATCAAGGATGAGAGCCTTGCCACCGCCGTGCGCCGAATTGAAGATCGGGAGGATCTCTCCCCGATCAAAAGTCGTCAGTTGATGAGAACTACAATAGAAGAGCGATACACCCTTCCGGCTCGCGGACATTAATCACGGGTCGTCTGATGATGTCGATGCCACCATTTGATTGTGATACGTGTCTAGTACAAATTAGTGGAAACCCTATAACAGATAGCAGGCGTCAGATGCGGAGCCTAGGACAGAAGAGAAGGTTGAAGCGATGAGGAAGGTCACCAACAACCGACTGATTCACCAGTACAAGAGCCAGGGGGGGCATCCCTGGTCCTCGGTCGGCATGTTTCCTAGTACCGCCACTCCCTCTCAGCGGTATACCAGACTAGGAAACATGGCTCACAACGACTCCTCATCGACTTCTGGTATGTCCAGCAATTCAGAATCGTCTTCGCCTTCTACTGCTACTTTGCCTTCTTTCATATTGCGTTCATGCTCAATAATCTTTTCTATCACGCCAACCATCCGCGCAGCATCTCGATTCAACTGTTCGTGCTTATCCATGAAGTCCTTTCTCACACACACCTAAGACTGATTCTGGCTCCCCGGGCATGACTCGAACATGCGACCAGTCGGTTAACAGCCGACTGCTCTACCAACTGAGCTACCGGGGAACGTTGCGCCATGGACATGACTTCCGGCTTGGTGGCCGGGATGCCGTTCAACTGTCGGATGGACTTCCTTTCTCTCTCGTTATCTCAGCCATGTAATTGTCATCGTGCCGGCCGACTGTCGTGAGGAACGATCCCATAACCTCGTTATTTGCGTTCACCGTGTTCTTGCCTCGGTGCGCATTCTCTTGCCCGAACTCCAACCACCCTTGACCGATGGTACGGAGCGAGGGGTGAGCATGAGAGGATAAGTGTCGTAGCCAGAGGAACGCGTCTCGCCACAATCGAGGCAATGAAGCACCCCCGTCGGTCCTTCCTGTGGGTTGTCGGAGAGCTTATCGGTTTATCATCGTCATGATGTCAAGCAGCTGCACCTATCGCAGGGCGATACTTGTCAGCCTCCTTTTCTTCCATGAAATATCGCCACCCATTTAAAGACTTGATTTGATCGTAAAACTCTTTGTCGTTAAGAGCCGCGCCCAGGACATTCTCACTATTTGATTGCGCTGGCACGAGGGTTCCTAGCGCCACACAACCCACAATGAAAATGAACCACCACAAATAGCTTGTGAAACTGAAGTAGATGATGGACAAGATGCCCAAAAATATCACCCAATTCCAGGGTCGGTCATCAATCACTTCCATTGTTTTCCGTGGAATATGATTCTGCGAGATTTGCTCCGCTAGCTTGCTATAGACACCCAGAATAAGTATGCCGGCTTGTCTCAACCTCAACATTTCCTCGTGACTCAACTCAATCTGTCGGCAAGAAAATGTCTGTTTCATTGGTTCCTCCGAGTTGTCCAGCCAGTGTCTTGCTTATCGCATGCGGTCTCCAGTTCGCCTAGATACCCAGAAGGGGGGGAGGGAGGTACGAGGTTCCCTGTGGAAAGATGAATGGAACACCCAAGAGGAAGGAATCATGTGGGGGCAGACCATGGGCAGGCTCGCACAGGAGTGGAGATAGTTCTGTACTTCGGGACGGACTTTAAGAGGAGGAGTAGGAACCTGGCGGACCGCCTAGCGTGCAGCTCTCGCTCCCGAGCGGTCGCTACTCATTGAGCAGGCAATCGTGAAATGGGCCGAGGGGCTCGAGTTTGGCCTCACCTTTAAGCAGCTTCAAGGCCGGGAGGCCGATTGACTGCAGCTTCTGTTGAATGGCCTCCCTGAGCGTGAAAGCTCACCACCAACCTGCGCGATCGCTGAAAGTGAAGCCGCCAGCCGCATAATTCAACAAGTAGGGGCAGGTCCATCCTCTTATTCACTCACCATTTCCCAATTCACCTCGCGTTCGGTGAGGGGCCTTCCGGTTTCCCATAGGAAATCCATCATTCGTCGCTTCATTTCCCTATAGGCAGCTATGGTACTGTCATACTTCTCTCCTGACCCAAGAAAGTGAGCGAGACGGTCATCGCCCCAGGCCTGGCAACTCTGTACTCTATAGGCTCCATGAACCTTCACTAAATTGATGCGGACTCGTGGATAGGCATTCCTGCAGCTCATGGGGATACCTCCTACTGTGCCCCCCTCGTGGCTACAGGATTGGTCACAATCCAACCGAGTGGCGCCAGGATGAGAACCGCTAGAAACATCGGAGTCTGCTCCAACCATGGCAAAAAGAGGGGTCATGCTCTCTCCTTGTGAGTCCTGTACGTCCGCTCTCTATAACAAAGGTTATCGGCAACTGCGGGATGGGACCAGACCTAAAGGAAGTAGTTCAGAGGAGGGATGGGGTGGAGGCGCGGGCGATGGTCAGATCAACTAAGCCCGTCTGCACGATGCGTTCACTTATCTCGATGGTGTGTTGTACTCGTTCGAACATCTGCGTCGAGTCGAGAGAGGTTACCCCATTCTTGTGAAGCATTTCCAGAATGTCCGCGATGATTGGGCGCCTGTGGTCCATCAAAACGTAAGGCGTAGGAAAGAGAGATTCCGAAGCGCACGTGCGGGCATTGGCTTGACGCACCTCATGGGTGAGGTCATAGAGGTCTTGTTTGATACAAAATCGGTCAGGGTAGGCTCTTTATAAGAGAACCGCTATTATTCTCCGAAGGGGGACGGGGGTAATAGGCATCGCGTATCCCAGTCTTAATATGTTTCCAGCTACGGGTGGAATAGGCCTGTTTCAGTTCCTCCCCCCAGCGTCAGTCCCCCACGTCTCAATCACACACGTACCTTTAAAGCCATACAACGAGGGATTCATCACCCTATCTACATTCAACTTGACTTCATCTGTCGCTGGACACGTGGTATCTCTCCCATCCCCTAGACCTCTCGAATTCAATTCTAACGGATCATGCTGATGACAGTAATAACAAAATGCTCCAGGCCATCCACTCCACCGATGATTACTAAAAAACGGCAATTCATATGGGTGTTTTAGTGTATTCATCTCAATGCTCTCTCGTTGGTTAGCTATTTGGCTACGCTATGACAGTTCCCGTCGGTGGTGTTGTCGTATTATGCCGCCAACCGATGGAAATGATCCCACGCCAAGAGTGACTTCGTCATCCTGATAGTCCGGTTCGCCGGATGAATACCCAAGACCTTCTCTCTGAGTGCCAGGCGATTCCGCTCGATCACCGCGTCGTGGACATGGCCGCAATTGACACACCGCCAGCTCCTTGACCAGAACTCTCCAGAGCTCCCTTCAAAGTCTAGAAAATGGTCTTCAAGCATGAACCCTGAGCAGCGTGAACAACTCATGATCGCCTCCTTCTTCGTGGATAGTTGCTCTCATGAGCTTAAGGTAGCGAATGCCTGAGCCGGGGCCAAGACCAATATGAGGTACTTCTGAAGGGGGGTCAGGTAGAAGTAAGGATTGAAGGGAACGCCGTTAGGAAGCGGCATGGGAGCCTCGCAGGGTGGCGTATTCTAGGAGGGTACTAAGGAAACCGCAAGACGGGACGTGCTGAACGAATACGCTTACACGGCATTGATGCGCCAGAAAAGAGCCAAGCCTTCGGGCGAAGCTCTAAGCGCGCTGCATCTGACCTTGCCTATGGAGAGGATGTGACCGTGATAGAGCACGGCCGAGATCGGTATGGGAGAACCCTTGGGGCCTCCCCGACGACAGAAGTTTGAACCAGGAAATGGTCAGAACGGGCATGCATGGCGGTATCGGAAGTACTCCGATGATGCCACGCTAGACAGACTTGAACGATCCGCTCGGCACTCCAATCGTGGTCTCTGGCAGGATGACGACGCCACCCCACCATGGGAATATCGTAAACATCGGAAGGCGAGACACTAAAAGCCCGCCTTTTTATCCAACCGATGAGCCAGGAATCTTGCCATCTACGATCTGTTGACCATAGGCGATGCACTGTGCCGTGGCTTCATCCTCCGTCGCATACCGACCAGTCGAACAGAAATGACGACTTTCCTCCTCGTCTTCGGTTGACCAGGAAATGAAGACGTTCAATTCCCACTGGCCGGTATCAACAAGCTGCCGGAGCGCAGGTTGAATGGTGTACCCTTTATAGGTCACTGCCTTGCTCAACTATGTGGTCTCCTCTCCGACGTTCCGCATGAGCTAGGCGACTGCTTGCCGTTGTCGCACTTTCCACACCGTGCGGGAACTCAGACCGACTTGTTGCCCGATCTTGTGACAGCCCAGACCCGCCTTCGTGAGTGTGCGAATCCTGGTAGCAATAGTCGAGTCAATGGCTTCCACGGGCTTTCGCCCCCATGATTGCCTCTTAGTGATCGCATGCCGCACGCCTGCCGGTGACCCGCTCCTTGATGATAGCATGCTCCAGCTCCGCAATCGCTGACACGATCGTGAACATCGCCTTCCCCATGGGAGAACTGGTGTCGATGTTTTCGCTGTAGGAGACGAAGGGATCTGCAAAAATGGGACCTTGTAGCAGAGGGGTGACTTTTATCGCCCTACGGAGTGGCACACTGGAGGATGCTGCGTTTTCACTTCGACACTCATGCAACCGATGAGATCGGAGAGACCGTCACGATGACTCCCTACGCCGATCTGGTCTCATGCTCGAACTCGGGTTGAGAGGCGCTGGAGCGCATCTCCTAGGAGATGCAGCGAGAACGCTTTTTCCACATATTCGGTCACCCCTAACGCTCGTGCCCGTTGTTCGGCTTCAGGACTCCCGGCGCCAGTCAGCATTACGACAGGCTGCTTGGGATTGAGCTGATGGACCCGTTGCAAGACCTCGAGGCCATCCATCCCTGGCATCTTCAGATCGAGCACAATGACATCAGCCCTAGCTCGGCGATAGATTTCTAGGCCCTTCTGACCACTGTCGGCAAGCACGACATCAAACCCTTTTCGAGTCAGCAGCGTATCGAGGAGATCCCGGATGCTTGATTCATCATCGATCACCAGAATCTTGGGCATGGGTACCTCCGCGAAGATGATTAGATAGCCTAATCTTACCACTAGCCGCTGAGGGCACTCCTACGTAGAATAGCCCTCCTACCAGAATTTCAACAGTCACATTCACTCGAGACCATTCATCACACGTACGCGCCCGACTCGCAGCGGGACGTCACCAGAGGACGCCACCCAGTCACCGAAAGATACCCTGACCCATGGATCTGCCTAGGCCGGCAGCGGTGGTGTTGCTGTAAGGCGGGCCAGTCTAGGTGTGACGTTGGCTGGCGATAGACAGGTTATGCGGACATTATCCCTGGGTCGTGCTTGTTTGTGGTGTGAACGGTGGAGCGAATGGCAGTACGGCCTTGCCCTTCGAGTTCCATGGCCAACAAGGCGGCCTCGAACTCGATTCGATCCATGAGCTCAGGCACAGGGGGAAAGCCTCGCTTGCTCAGCGCGGTGACTAATTCAAGATGGGGATTTCGCACCTCAATGGCTGGGCATTTCGTATAGAAATCCGCCACGTCGTGCCTTAACACCGAGACGATCGCATCGAGAATTTTCGGATGCATGTTTATCTATAGGCTCCGCGTTGTAATAGCGGGTAGATGAGAAACGCAGCGTGAGGAGGTATCCGCTACACCCGTCCTCGCGGAGGGTCATCTGCCGTGTGTCATTGACACGCCACCTACACGGCCTTGGCCGGTGATGGTACCGCGTGTACCTCTTTTTCTAACTCGGTCATAGCAGACAACGCTCGAGTCAACTTGTCGCTCAGGGTCGGTGTCAGCAGATTGGCGCCTGCAAGGGCGACGCGGCTGTCTATCAAATTACTGATCACCTGCCAGATCATGCGTTTGGCAATGACTGGATCACTGGTGGTATGCATCTGACGTCCTCCTGTGAAGGTTGCCATGTTCTGGTTGAGTCCGGAAGCAGGCCGTATGGCAATCTAGAGTGGCCTACCTCACGCCGCCAATCTGACATTGGCCTTTGGTCCACGGGGCACGTCGTGATCCCGATGGCCCGGCCCGTCAGAGGAGAGCGCCAAGACCTTCCCCTGCTGTTGAGCTAGGCGATTCCGCTCAATCGTCGGGTCATGGGTATGGCTGCAATTGACACAACGCCAGCTGGTGGCCCACATTTCTCCAAAGTCCCCTTCCATGTCTAAAGACAGGTGTTCTAGCATGAACCCTGAGCAGCGTGAGCAAGTCATGCTCGCCTCCTTTTTGGTGGGTGCCTACCTCATCTGTCGCCAGCACTTTTCGTGGCATGGTGTCCCGCCCTTTGTTGTCTCGACCTAGGT
>Ga0070686_100002032_pt1 | contig 11223 bp, 8 predicted proteins | sample KBSS23LmetaG_FD_65654 | JGI IMG/M metagenome (GOLD analysis project Ga0070686, IMG submission 65654) | Switchgrass rhizosphere microbial communities from Kellogg Biological Station, Michigan, USA - KBS S2-3L metaG | ecosystem: Host-associated > Plants > Roots > Rhizosphere ...
TTATTATTAGCTCTAAACCGCGAGTGCCATGGACGACGATGAGAATCTCAAATCTCACATACCAAATTTCAAATGACCAATGATTTGTGAATCCAGTTCGGCACGTCTGCCGTAATCTTTAAATAGTTTATGTTGCGATTCAGAAACACTCTCTCCGGTCGAATAGAAGAATTTCACCCGATGCGTGAAGGTGAAGTTCGATTCTATTACTGTGGTCCAACTGTCTGGGACTACGGCCACATTGGTAACTTTCGCTCCGCGGTTGCCGCCGATATCCTCCGCCGTTACCTCAAGTTCAAGGGATATCAAGTGACGCACGTGATGAACATCACGGACGTCGAGGATCGAATCATCGCGAAGTCGCAAGAACAGGGTCTCAGTATCGACGACTACACAGCTAAATACATCGACGCGCTGTGGGAAGACTTTGATGCGCTCGGCTGTGAACGGCCTGACATCGTACCGCGTGCTACGAGACACATCCCGGAGATGGTTTCGTTAATTCAGAGCCTGCTCGAAACGAATCATGCTTACAAATCCGACGGCTCGATTTACTACCGTATCGCTTCGTTTCCAGACTACGGAAAGCTCTCGAAGATCAACTTCGCAGGAAACATCGCCGGCGCCAGTGAACGTGTCGACACTGACAAGTATGAGAAAGAAGACGCGCGCGACTTCGCACTCTGGAAAGAACCAACCTCAGAAACTGAACCCGCCTGGGACGCTGAGATTGGTCGCGGCCGACCGGGCTGGCATATCGAATGTTCAGCAATGTCGATGAAGTATCTCGGCGAGACGTTTGACATCCACGCGGGTGGAATCGATCTCGTGTTCCCTCATCACGAAAACGAGATTGCGCAAAGCGAAGGAGCAACCGGCAAGCAGTTTGTTCGTTACTGGATTCACTTCGAACATCTAAAAGTCGAAGGTGAAACGATGTCGAAGTCGAAAGGTAACTACTACACTTTTCGCGACATCACGGCAAAAGGCTTTTCACCTGCGGCAATCCGCTATTTCCTGCTGAGTGTTCCTTACAACAAGCAGCTGAATTTTACTTTCGATGCCCTCGCCGGCGCCGAGAAAACAGTTAACAGTCTTCGTGATTTCCGCGCGCGCCTTAGCGAAGCCAAAACGGAACCTGGCATAAACGCATCGCTTCATGAGACGACCGAGAACGCGCTGAAAGAATTCGAAGAAGGCATGGACGACGACTTCAACACGTCGGTCGCGCTGGCTGCGATCCACGATTTGTCGCGCGTTGTGAATACGGCTCTCGCTCGCAAGCAGGTGAAAGAAGAAAACCAGCGAGAGTTGTTGGGGCTTCTTGACCGCTTCGATTCAGTTCTGAACATTCTTGGGAACGTACAGCGCGAGATGCTCGACAGCGAAGTTCAATCGCTAATTGATGAACGTCAGGAAGCACGCCGGCGCAGAGACTTTGGGCGCGCTGATGAAATTCGTGTCGAGTTATCTAACCGCGGGATTGTTCTCGAAGACACGAAAGACGGCGTACGCTGGAAACGAAGATAGATTCGCCGCAGATAAACGCGGATGACCACAGATCAGATCGACAATCGCTCGGCAGTACTTCTGGTCTGTGATTTCTGCGTTTATCTGCGGCTCATTTTGTCGAGATGAACGTAATCACTCTCGAAACAGATCGACTGAAACTGCGTGGGTGGCGAAATGAAGACTTCGACGAGTTTGCAGAGCTCTGCGCTGATGCTGAAGTGATGCGGTTCATTGGCGGTAAGCCCGTTGATCGACTTGAAGCATGGCGGCAGTTCGCATTCCACGTCGGCCATTGGGAGCTGCGTGGCTACGGACACTGGGTTGTTGAGGAGAAAAGCACTGGAAGACTCGTGGGCCGGGTCGGTTTCTTAAACCCGGTGGGTTGGCCGGCATTCGAAATTGGATGGACCTTGAAACGCGAATTCTGGGGCAAGGGTTATGCGAGTGAAGCTGCGCGACGTGCGCTTCAATATGGGTTCAACGAACTTGATAAGCCACACATCATCAGTCTCATTCATCCGGAGAACAAAGCATCGATTCATGTAGCTGAGCGGTTGGGTGAAACGCTCGAAGGCAAGACTGAGTTGTTTGGACATGACGTTCTCATCTATGGAATCGATCGCCCGACAAACTGATCCTGCGAAGCTCGTCGAGATTCTTCAGCTCGCGTACTCGGGTGAACTAGCGGCCGCTTACGCTTATAACGGTCACTGGCATTCGCTGGTTGATCCTGCCGAGCGCGCGCGAGTAAAAACGATTGAAGAGGAGGAGTTGCATCACCGGGAGCTTGTCGGTGAAATGCTGAAGAGTTTGCAGGCAGAAGCCGACAGGCATCGTGAACTGCGTGCGTCAGTGGTGGGAAGAGTGCTCGGATTCTTTTGTCACCTTACTGGTTGGTTAGCGCCGATGTACGGAGCTGGCAGACTCGAAAGCAAGAACATTGTCGAATATGAAACCGCGGCACGTTATGCGCGCGACTGTGGCCGAACGGAGTTTGTCGATTGTCTGTTAACGATGGCGGAAGTCGAATGGGAACATGAAGCGTTCTTTCGATCGTGTGTATTAAGACATTGGCTCGGTAAGCGACTCTCAATCTGGCCCACGCCGCCGAAGAAAGAAAACATACGACTTCCGTTTACTAGTGGACAGGGTTACGCAATTGACACGATGGAAGATCAGGCGGTCGTGTCCTAATCCAAGCTTCTTCTCTGTGTCACCTCCGTGTCCCTCTGTGTCTCTGTGGTGGTATTTTTATCCGCAACTGATCGACCACAGAGACACAAAGGAACACGGAGGTTGCACAGAGATATCCACAACCGACGATGCGCACCTACACTTTTCGAGTCTTAATAACGCTACTGGTCTTGTCTCCGGTTTCAGCTCTCGCGCAACAGCCTAACAAGCAGAAACTCGCTGCCGAAGTAAAAGCAGAGTTTCTTCACGCGTGGAACGGCTACAAGAAGTACGCATGGGGCCATGATGATCTGAAGCCACTCTCGAAGTCTTATCACGATTGGTATTCCGAACCGTTGCTGATGACACCTGTCGATTCGCTCGACACGATGATTATCATGGGTTTCAAAAAGGAAGCGAATGCCACTCGCGAGTACATCGTTCAGAATCTCTCGTTCGATAAAGAGATCTCAGTTCAAAACTTCGAAATCACGATTCGACTGCTCGGCGGGTTACTCACGAATTATCAATTGACAGGTGACAAACGTCTGTTGGTTTTGGCTGAGGATCTTGGGAATCGACTGCTGCCAGTGTTTGAGTCGCCGACTGGCATGCCGTATCGCTACGTGAATTTAAAAACTCGAGTAGTGCGCGATCCAGTAAGCAACCCAGCTGAGACAGGAACGCTGCTCATTGAGTTTGGAACTCTAAGCAAATTAACTGGCAAACGGATCTTCTTCGACAAAGCAAAGCGCGCGCTCGTCGAAACCTACAAGCGTCGTTCATCGATCGGGTTGGTCGGCGAATGGATAAATGTTGAAACGGGACAGTGGACGAACACTGACAGTCATATCAGCGGTGCTATCGACAGTTACTACGAATATCTCTTGAAATGCTCGCGGTTGTTTGGTGATCGCGAGTGCAAGAGCATGTGGGCGGAGAGCGATCGTGCTATTCAGAAATATCTACGTGATGCGCGAGTCGTTACGATGCCGGGTAAGCGAGGATCCGGGCTCTGGTATGGACATGCCAATATGAACACAGGCGCACGAACGAAAACGACGTACGGAGCTCTCGATGCTTTCTTTCCGGCAGTTCTGGCGATGTCGGGTGATTTAGGAAACGCCGCACTCTTGCAGGAGTCGTCCTTCGAAATGTGGAACCTGCACGGTATCGAACCAGAAGAATATGACTATAAGGAAGAGAAAGTAATCTCTCCCGGTTACCCGCTGCGACCAGAGATCGTCGAATCCACTTATTACCTTTATCACTACACGAGAGATCCAAAGTATCTGCGCATGGGCGAAAAACTCTGGCGCGATTTCGTGAAGTACTGCCGCACTGATGAAGGTTATGCGGCGCTGAAGAGTGTCGTTACGAAAGAGAAGTCTGACAGCATGCAGAGCTTTCTCTTCGCGGAAACTTTCAAATACTTCTACTTGCTATTTGCGCCGCCGAGCACGCTGGACTTCAACAAAGTAACTTTCAACACCGAAGCCCACCCGATCAGGAGAACGTGGTGAGGCGGCGAAGTGATCTCGGGGCAGTAGCCCGACCGTCAGGGAGGGCTCAGAGAACGTCGAACGCGAAGCCCTCCCTGACGGTCGGGCTACTGCCCCCGCCCTGCCGACTTCGAGGTTGACAGCCCAATGAGAAAAGCAGATATTTCACCCTACTCCCTTTATCTGCTCAGAGGTTTCTTATTCAGGTCGAGAGGAAGCCTATGAAATTAATTCTCATTCTCGCGTTATTTATCGTTGGTCTCGGTCTGCTGCAACAGCAAATTGCTGACAACTCGGATCTGGTTGTTACTAAGTTCAACTGGTCCAAGTTACGGCAGAGCAGCGGAATGATTCGCGGCGTGGACAATCCAGACACGATGAACGAACCAGTCCACTTCCCGACACCAGAGCGTCAGAACGAGCCGCAGGAACTGAAGAACAAGCGCGACATGAACGAAAGACGCGTTCAGATGGTCATGAACGATATAAACGCCACTCGTTCAGCGGACAAATCTCATCCAGACATCTACGTGATGCACCTGGAACTAAAGAACGCCAGTGAGAATGTGATTAAGAGCTTTGTTTGGGAACTTCAACCGTCCGTCGTGACGCCCGATTACGAACCGCGACAATATGTCTGCTCGGTGAAAGCCAAGCCACACGAGAGCAAGAGTTTTGAAATTGTAACGCCTTTTGCTCCCGTCAAAGTTGTGAGCGTTTCAGGAGAAAAAGCCAACGAGAAAGATGGCGAGGTGGTCATCAACCAAATTGAATACGAGAATCGGTCCACGTGGAAGCGCAAAGGTTTTGCGATTCTCGTCCCGCCGGAAACCGCTCAGTCGCTGTCAGCAGGTCACTGCCTGGTGTTCTGAGAACGAAGACTGGGTTGCTAAATCCAATAGAACGCCGAAGGATCCTCATTCAATAATTGTCTAACCAACCAGGCGTACAAGGTCGCTCCCGAGTCGGCAAATAGAACAAGGGCAAGCTGCCGACGAGTCGGCACTTGCCCTTATTCAAGTGTCGGTTTCTTTGCGGGCCCTACTTGTAATCGACGCCAAGATTTTCAAACAGGAACGCGAAGATATCGCGCGTCTGTTCGATCGACTTAGTGGTGTTGCTTGCACCGTGCGCGGAATTCACATCAACACGAATCAGGATCGGATTATCTCCGCCTTGTCCGGCTTGTAATGCCGCAGCGTATTTGTAGTTGTGAGCAGGTACGACGCGATCGTCATGATCAGCCGTGGTGATCAACGTCGACGGATACTTTGCGCCCACCTTGATGTTATGGATTGGCGAGTAAGCGTAGAGCGCTTTGAACTCTGCTTCGTTCGCTTCTGCCGAACCGTAATCAGCAACCCAGTTCCAACCAATGGTGAACTTGTGGAAGCGAAGCATATCCATCACGCCCGCTTGCTCAACTACTGCGCGGAACAGCTCCGGTCTTTGATTCGCGACGGCGCCAACGAGCAGGCCACCGTTTGAACCGCCTTGAATCGCTAGCTTATTCGAGTTCGTGTATTTGTTTGCGATCAAATATTCCGCAGCAGCGATGAAGTCGTCGAACACATTTTGTTTCTTCAACTTCGTTCCGGCTTCGTGCCACTTCTCACCATATTCACCACCGCCACGCATATTTGCTGACGCGTAGACGACGCCTTGTTCAAGTAGCGCGAGTCGCAGCGAGCTGAAGTTCGGCGCGGTGACGACGTTGAAGCCACCATAGCCATAGAGCAACGTCGGATTATTGCCGTCGAGCTTCAGACCCTTCTTGTAGACCAGGAACATCGGGACCTTCGTACCATCCTTACTCGGGTAGAAGACCTGCTTAGTTTCGTAGTTCTCGGGTTTGAAGCTAGGAATATCGACTGTCCGGAACACAGTCGATTTCCTGGTAGCAATGTCGTATTTGTAGATGGTCGGTGGAACGTTGAATGAAGTGAAGCTGTAGAACACATACTTGTCGTCGTTCAATCCTCCGAAGCCGCCAGCTGTGCCCAAACCGGGTAGCGGAATCTCGTTTTCGAGCTGGCCTGTTAGACTGAAAACGTAGGCACGCGTGGCGACATCCTTGCGCCAGGAAGCGAACAGTTTGCCTCCCGCGGTTCCGACACCCGCCAATGGTTCCGTCCTTTCCGGCAGTACATCTTTCCAATTCTTCTCGTCAGGGTTCTTTGGATCAATTAACACCACGCGACCGTTCGGCGCATTCTTGTCAGTCCGCACCAGGAACTTGTCGCCGACGTTATCGATCACGCCAAAGCTATCGTTACCAATCTCGGCGACGATGGGTGAAAAGTTCTTGTCTCCGGCTGAGAGGTCCTTGTAGAAGATCGCGTTTCCTCTCTTCCCTTTGCCACGCTCGGAGATATTCAGAATCGCAAAGCGTTCATCTTCCGTCGTTCCAACGCCCTGGAACCGCTGTGGATTCTCCCGGTCTTCATACACGAGCGTGTCATCGGCTTGTGATGTGTTGACCTTATGGAAGTAGACGGTTTGATATTCATTCTTGAAACTCAGTTCCCTTCCCTTTTCTGGTTCCGGGTAGCGACTGTAGTAGAAGCCATCTCCCTGCCAGGAAACCCCCGATGCCTTCAACCACTTAAGGTGATCAGGCAAGACTTTCTTTGTCGCGACTTCCATCACCTGAATCTCGACCCAGTCAGATCCACCGGTCGACATTCCGTACGCGAGATACTTTCCGTCCTTGGAAAGTGAAAACGCACTGAGTGTCGAAGTGCCATCTGCGGAGAACTTATTTGGATCCAGAAAAACTTCCGCTCTGCCATTCACGCCCTTTTGAATGTAGTAGACACTCTGGTTCTGTAGACCATCGTTCTTCGTGAAGAAGTAAGTATCACCGCGTCTGAATGGAGCGCTGATTCGCGGATAATTGAAAAGTTCCGTTAGACGGGCTTTCAGTTTTTCGCGATAAGGAATCTTATCGAGGTATGCGAACGTAAGTTTGTTTTGCGCATCGACCCATGCTTTTACCTCTGGCGAAGTTTCATCTTCAAGCCAGCGATAAGGATCGACAACCTTGGTGCCGAAGAAGTCTTCAACGACTTCGACTTTCTTACTCTCAGGATAAGTGATCTTTGCATCGCGGTTCGTCGCGTGTTCAGTAAGCTTCTGTGCTTGCTGCGCGCGAGCGCGATTGATGAATGGCGCGATCGAAATTGCCGTCGCGGCGAATGCGACAAGCAGCAATCCGAACAGACCACGACGGTAGCTAACTGCAAAGGTGGTGGAACTCTTCTTCATTGTAGTTTTCTCCGAACGGAAGGACTTGAATTGTGCTCGATACTTTAATTTAGTTAGCACGAAACTTCAAAGAGAACCGCGACGTGCAAAATCATCATGGCTGAACCTCCACTGAAACAGCTCAAGGTAAATAATTGCAGTAAGGAAGGGCGGTTTACCCCGGCTCACTCTTATTTACTCTCAACGTTGAGTGGAATGGACATTGAGCGCGGGTAAACCGCCCTTCCTTACTTGTCCTTATCTGAGCTTGAGTTCTTTCAATGGAGGTTGACTCCTCAACTTGCGCACCTTGCGCCTTTCCGGTCGAGTTGTTCTCCTGACCGCGCCCGACTCTCGACGAGGACCACGACCGGATGGTGGTACTGGCGAGTGGTGGAGTGCTAGAATCCAACAGCCATGTTTGACCCGCAGCCCTTACATCTTCGTCCGACTGAGTCTCGAGCGAATCTCTTCGCCGACTAGTATTTCCCTAAATAAATAGCCGCAATTATCAGCAGAACGAGAGCGTCTGCTTGCGTCAAATACTCGATTTGAGCGGTCTTTCAAGGAGAAGAGATATGGCCACAAGCATCTTAGCGACCCCGAAAAAACCTGAGATAAAGACAGCGTTACCGGGTCCAAACGCCCAGAAAATCATTGAAGCCGATAACAAATACGTTAACCCTTCCTACCCGCGCCCGGCATTCAAGCTGGTAGCTGAACGCGCCAGTGGGGTGTGGGTCGAGGACGTCGATGGAAACATCTTTCTCGACTGCAATGCCGGAGTTGCGGTGTGCTCCACGGGCCATTGCCATCCTGAGGTCGTACGAGCGATCCAGCAGCAGACAGAGAAGCTGATCCACATGTGCGGTACAGATTATTACTACCGCCACATGCCGGAGCTTGCGAAGAAGCTGGACGAGATAGTTCCGATCTCCGGCGCCACGCGCACGCACTTTGCAAACAGTGGCACTGAAGCAGTGGAAACCGCACTGAAGCTGGCGATGCATGCAACCGGCCGCGAAAAGTTCATCGCCTTCTTCAATAGCTTTCACGGACGAACCCTGGGATCGCTCTCGCTAACTTCATCGAAAGCGGCACAGCGAAGAGGATTCAAGCGCCAAGCGTTAGACGTCGTTCACGTGCCTTATCCGAACGAGTTTCGCAATCCATTTAGCGCGGCAGACTGTGGTGATGGCGGCGCTGGCCAGGGCGCGCTCAACTGGATTGAAGAACGTCTGTTCAAGACAACCACGCCGCCGGATGAAGTTGCAGCAATTGTAGTCGAAGCAGTGCAAGGCGAAGGTGGCTACGTTCCGGCGCCGGAAGGGTTCTTGAAGGGACTCCGACGCATTTGTGATCAGCACGGCATACTACTCATCGTCGATGAAGTGCAGTCAGGCATGGGCCGAACCGGAAAGATGTTCGCGTGCGAACATTACGGTGTTGAGCCTGACATCGTGTGCATTGCGAAAGGCATTGGTTCAGGTTTACCAATAGGAGCCTGCGTCGCGCGCGCCGATGTGATGGACTGGAAACCTGGCGCGCATGCGTCAACTTTCGGTGGTAATCCGGTTTGCATCGCCTCGGCGTTGAAGACGATCGAGTTGCTTGAAAACGGTCTGGTCGAAAACAGCGCGCGAGTCGGTGAATATCTCAAAGCCGGTCTACAGAAACTGAAAGAGAAGCACGACTGCATTGGTGACGTGCGTGGTATGGGATTGATGATCGGCGTCGAGTTTGTTGAAGGCAAGCAGTCGCTGAAGCCAGATGCCGACCTTCGAGATCGGGTTGAGATGGCTTGCTTCGAGAGAGGCTTGATAATTCTAGGAGCGGGCGCGAACACGATTCGCTGGTCACCGCCGTTGATACTCTCCAAAGATAATGTCGACGTGGCGTTGGAGATTTTCGACGAAGCGATTACCGCGTCTCTGTAACGGGAAAAGGAAAGACGGAAAAAGGGGAAGAGGGAAAAGAAAACCTCTTCCCTTTTCCCTTTCCCTTTTAATATCTCGCCCGAACACCTTCCACCGCTCTGACGGTGTCGCGCGCAATCAACAATTCTTCGTCAGTCGCAATCACATAAGTCGCAAGTCGACTCGAGTCGGTGCTGATTAGACCACTTGTATCGGCGCCAGCGGAGTCGTTCCGCTGCACATCCAACTCAATTCCCATCCACTCTAAACCCTTGCAGATTCTCGACCGGATCTCGGCGGAGTTCTCACCGATGCCGCCCGTGAAAACGATCCCCTCTGCACCTCGAGCTGCAGCCAGGAACGCCCCAATGTACTTCCGGACGCGATAACAGAAAATCTCCACCGCGAGATGCGATCTGCGATCGCTGTTCTCATGTTCTTCCGCCAACAACTCACGCATGTCATGAGTCAGACCCGAAATGCCGAGCAGTCCGGATTGTTTGTTCAGTAACGTTTCGACCTCGTGCGCGCTCAGTCCTTCTTTGACGCTGATGAAATCGATGATTGCAGGATCGATGTCGCCCGATCGGGTGCCCATCACCAACCCTTCGAGTGGTGTGAATCCCATAGAGGTGTCGATTGAATCGCCATAGCGAATCGCCGCAATCGAACAACCGTTACCGAGATGCAAGGTGATGATGTTTGTCTCATCGCGCGAGATTTTGCGCAGCTGGCGGTAACGATAGGCGACATACCGGTGCGACGTTCCATGAAACCCGTAACGCCTGATGCGGTACCGTCGATAAAACTGATATGGAATAGCGTATAGATACGCGTGCTCTGGCAAGGTTTGATGGAATGCTGTATCGAAGACCGCAACCTGAGGCAAACCCGTTCCAAGGACGGATCGAGCCGCGTGAATTCCTTTGACATTCGTCGGATTGTGCAGCGGAGCGAGCTCTATGCAATCCTCGATCGCACGCAGCACGTCGTCGTCGATAACGACCGAATGCGTGAAGTGTTCGCCGCCATGCACGACTCGATGTCCGACAGCATGAATGTCTGCAACGCTTTTGATCGAATCAATCGAAGCGTCAGAACAAGCCCAACGAAGGATGAACTCGACAGCGCCCTGAGTGTCGCGAATCGGCGCGGTCGTCAGTTTCTTTTCGTGACCTTGCGACTGCACCGAGACGATGGCCTCACCACCGATTCGCTCGATGATTCCACGAGCAAGTCGCTGATCGGCATCGCGAGCAATGGAGTCCAGATCGGTCGCGATGATCTGAAACTTCACCGACGAGCTACCGCAATTGAGAACAAGGATGTTCATGGACAAGCACCGATATGTTCAGCAGTCCGTCGCACAAATGGCGCTGCATGGAGTCAGTACCACCTCGCCGGAGCCGGTAGTGAATCCTTCTCGGTTGATTAGAAGGCAAAGCTGAGCATGAACGATCAGCCAACTAGAGAACGGGAGCGAAGCGACCGATGTCACCCGCAAGCCACTCAATGCGTGTTGATATCGGTCGCTTCGCTCCCGTTCTCTAGTTGACTGATCACGCGGCACATCAGTTCAGCTTCTCACTTATCTCCGCCATTCGCGCTCTTAATCGTTCTTCATCGACACCAACTACCTTACCATCACGATAAACTTCTTGGCCCGCAATAACGGTCAGCAACACGTCGCGACCCGAAGACGAGAATATTGCTGTGGTCACAGGATCATAAACGGGTAACTGGTGTGACGCGTCAGCTGATACAACAGTGAAGTCCGCTGCGAACCCTTCAGCAAGCTGTCCCGTGCGATCGCCAAAACCTAAACAGCGCGCGCCGCCTGTCGTTGCCACATTCAATGCGTCGACCGCTTCGAC